>Ga0213861_10001656_pt1 | contig 19555 bp, 17 predicted proteins | sample PICome_4_FD_160110 | JGI IMG/M metagenome (GOLD analysis project Ga0213861, IMG submission 160110) | Coastal seawater microbial communities near Pivers Island, North Carolina, United States - PICO131 | ecosystem: Environmental > Aquatic > Marine > Coastal | place: USA: North Carolina... | reverse complement strand
TTAACCGCTTGAGCTTAGGTGCGAACCTTAAGCCTAGAGAAATGACATCTTTAATGACAGAACCCGGCTTATAGATTATCTGGCAAAAATTCACTAAAAATAACGTTCTACTTTTGTACTTTTTATAATACATAAACTTATTGACTAAATTTTAAAAACCCATAATATCCCAAATAATCCCAATTTGGAGGGTATATTGAAAAATTTAAATATTTATAGGTTTTTAAGTAAAAATGTTTTTATCAACTTACGAAAACAGAATAGACAAGAAGGGACGTGTATCAGTGCCATCAACATTTAGATCTCATTTAAACTCAATGGGCTATAATGGTTTTATAAGTTATCCTTCGTTTAATCATTCTGCATTAGAAGCTTGCTCCCAGGATAGAATAGAAAAATTATCAAATACAATAGACTCCTTAAATCCTTTTGAGGAAAAAAGAGATTTTTTCGCTACTTCAATACTATCCGAGAGTGAGAATTTACAATTTGATACAGAGGGAAGGGTTTCTTTATCACACAAATTGCTTAACCACGCAAAAATTAAAAATAATATTTTATTTGTAGGCCTCGGAAAAACATTCCAAATTTGGGAACCGAAAAATTTTGAAAAATTTAAAACTGTTGCAAGAAAAAAAGCTTATCAAAATAGATCAAGTTTAAAATGGGAAACACTAAAAAAAGGAGAACTATCATGAGCATAAATATAGGCGGAGGAGAGCTAAAAGAGTTAAAACCAAGAATACTAGTTTTAGGTGTTGGTGGCGCAGGGGGAAATGCCATAAATGCAATGATTGAGTCTGGAATGGAAGGAGTTGAATTTGTTGCAGTAAATACTGATGCACAAGATTTAAAGATGAGTAAAGCACACGCGAAAATCCAGATTGGAATGAATTTAACTAAAGGTTTAGGTGCTGGAGCAAAACATGACATAGGTCAAGCCGCAGCAGATGAGTCCTTAAATGAAATTACAAGTTATATGCAAGGTGCAAATATGGTTTTTATAACATCTGGGATGGGTGGAGGCACAGGAACTGGAGCATCGCATGTTATAGCCAGAGCTGCTAGAGAACAAAATATTTTAACAGTAGGTGTAACGACATTACCTTTTTCTTACGAAGGACCTAAAAGAATGAGAAGAGCTCTTGAAGGATTAGAAGAGTTTAAAAAACACCTAGATACAGTTATAGTTGTACCTAATCAAAATCTTTTTAAGATCGCTTCTGAAACAACTACATTTGAAGAGTCATTTAACTTGTCAAATAACGTTTTAAAGCATGGAGTGCAAAGTGTAACTGATTTGATGGTAAGACCAGGTATGATAAATCTAGATTTTGCAGATGTCGAAACTGTTATGAGCTCAATGGGTAAAGCCATGATGGGCACAGGTGAGGCAGAAGGAGAAAATAGAGCTATGGCGGCTACTGATATGGCTCTTAATAACCCACTTATCGATGAATACTCACTTCAAGGTGCTAGAGGTTTATTGATAAACATTACTGGAGGAAATGACCTAACGTTGTTTGAAGTAGACCAATCTGTAAACAAAATAAGAGCAGAAGTTGATCCCGAAGCCGAATTAATATTTGGCGCAATTAAAGATGAGAATATGACGGGCAAAATTAGAGTATCAATAGTTGCAACAGCACTTGACGGTTATAAAACAGATAATAAAACAGTTTTAAACATGGTTTCTCGAATTCAAAACAGAAACACAGGTTATTCTGACAATTTATTTTCTCAAAATTCGAGGATCGATAGTAATACGTTAAGTTCTATTGACGGCGCAACAGCCTTGAAACTTGATGAGAGTTATCAATTGCAAGAAGAGGAACAGGATAACTCTATAAGCAAAGTTAAAAATAAACTTGAAAGTGAAAATATAATTGGAGCCTCATCAGAAACAGAACAAGCCTTAAACATCCCATCTGGTGTTTCAATTGAAAGCGCTTCCTACATTGAGAGTAACAATTTAGAAAAAAGCAATATAGCCAGTGTTATGTCTGAAAATAATGAAGAAGAGCATACACCTAAATTATTTTCAGATGAACAAAGTTACCAATTAGAAGAACCAAACATAGAAATCACAGATCAAGATAATGACAATTCGGAGCAGTTATTTGACCAGGACACAAATGAGGAAGAAGATTTTGAAATTCCTGCATTTCTAAGAAAACAAAAGTTTTAATGATCCTATTTTGGCATCATGAACAATCAAACTTCATCACTGGAAACTTCCCATTTTCCAGTGATGTTAAGTGAGGTTTTAAAAATATCTTCCCCCGTTCTCGGAAAGAAATTTATTGATTGCACATTTGGTGGAGGGGGTTATTCCAAAGAAATTTTAAAGGTGTCTAAAACCGATGTTAAAGCACTTGATAGGGATAAAACTACATTAATTGCAGCTGAAAAACTTGAAAAAAAATATCCAGATAGATTTAAATTCTATCAAAAAAAATTTAGCCAATTGGGCAATATTTCAAAAGACAATGTTGATGTAATAATTTTTGATTTAGGGCTGTCATCAATTCAATTGGATGATTTAGAAAGAGGATTTTCTTTTAAATCTAATAAAAAATTGAATATGACAATGGGACTTAATGAAATCTCCGCTTTGGAAGCAATTAATAATTTAAGTGAAATAGACTTAAGATCAGTAATAAAAATTTTAGGTGATGAAAAAGAAGCATCTAAAATAGCTAAAAATATTGTTAAACATAGAAATATTAAAAAAATTACTAACACCTCACATCTTGTTGAAATAATTGAAAAAAGTAAAAAAAAAAAATATTTAAACAAAATTAATCCCTGTACTAAAACTTTTCAAGCATTAAGAATTTTTGTCAATAAAGAAATAACTGAATTAATAAATGGAGTTATAAATGCTACTGAAAAATTGAAACCAGGCGGTAAAATTTTAGTTATTAGTTTTCATTCCATAGAAGACAGAATAGTAAAATATTTTTTTACAAATTTTTCAAAAAATAAATCTAGACCATCCAGATATTTACCTGAAAATAAAGTTAACGAAATAGTTTTATTTGAGGAATATAAAAATAATGTATTACGGCCATCAAAAAGTGAAATCAATCAAAACAGCCGTTCTAGATCGGCAAAATTAAGATTTGCAACACGAAGTAAAAATAAATTTGAGTATCCAAGCAATTTAATTATTAAATTTAAAAAATATTTAAATTTAGAGGCAATCAATGTTTAAAATAAAATTTATTATCTCTATCACCATATTTTTTGTTTTTTTGATTTTTATATCTGTTATCAAAAATAAAACTAGAGTGATAGAAAAAGAAATTTCTAACTTAAATTCAAAAATTTTGTTAGTTGAAAAGGATATTAATGAAGCTCAACTAGATTTCTATTACTTAACATCACCATTAGAAATTGAAAAAAAATTAAATTTACTTGGAATTAATAATTACCAACCAATAAAATATTCAAATATATATTTTGATATTTCAGATTTTACTAAAATTAAAAATAAAATTACAAATCTAAAAAATACAAATGAAAAAAAAATTCAAAAAAAATATTAATATTAATCAAACAAGTTTCTATTTTGAGGATTATTTAGAAACGAATAAAAAAAATAAAATATTAAAAAAAACAAACAACTTTCAAGATAGAATTTATTTATTATTTTTTCTTTTTTTATCATTAATATTAATCTTTTCAATAAAAATTATTCATATTTCCCTTAATGAAAAAAACATCTTGAATGTTGAAGAGCAAAAGTCAAGATTTTCTGTGCTGAGAAGAGATATAGTTGATAGAAACGGGATAATAATTTCTAGAAGCATTAATACTTTTCATGTCGCAATAGATCCAAAATTAGTAAAAGATAAAAAAAATTTCTTAATTAAATTAAGATTAAATTTTCCAGAACTTCCTATTAACGAGAACAAAAAAAAATTAAATAGTAATAAATATTTTCGAATAAAAAAAAGAATAGATCAAATAGAAAAAAAAAAATTCTGGGCTCTTGGAGAAAAAGCAATCAAGTTTGAGCCTTTTCAAGCAAGAATGTATACTCATGGGGATTTATTTAGTCACATTATTGGTCAAGTTGACTATGATAATTTTGGAATATCTGGTGTTGAGAAATATTTTGATAAAGAGTTAAGAAATAAGAACAAAATTCACCAACCTCTAAAGTTAACTTTAGACAGCAACATTCAATATATAATTAATAAAGAGTTAAACAATGCTATTAAAACTTTTAATGCAACAGGTGCTGGCGGGTTATTAATAAATGTAAATACTGGCGATATTATATCTCTTGTATCGTTACCTAACTTTAATATTAATCAAAGAATAAATATTAAAGATAAAAAATTTATTAATAAAATTACAAAAGGTGTTTACGAACTTGGTTCAATTTTTAAAACTTTTACGATTGCATTAGCGCTTGAACATAAACTAGTCGATACAAATACTATTATCAAAGATATACCAAAAAAGATAAGATGCTCGATACATGAAATTACAGATATGAAAGACCACCCAAAAGATTTATCAGTAGAGGAAATCCTTGTGAGATCTTCTAATGTTGGTTCAGTTGTTCTTGCAAAAAAAATAGGTAAAGAAAATTATAAAAAATTTATAAAAAAAACTAAGCTGACAAAAAACCCGGATATTGAGCTTGAAGAAGTTGGAGTACCTCATCAACTAACATGGAACAGATGTAAGCTAGAAACAATTTCATTTGGCCATGGTATTACTACTACGCCACTTCAGGCTACAGCATTGTATGCCGCCATGAGCAATGGTGGAAAATTAATCGTACCAAGTTTAATCAAAGAAAGAAAAATTAAAACATCCAATACAATAATTTCAAATGACACAAGCATTAAGTTAAGAAATATTTTAAGAAAAGTTGTAAGCAGCAAAGATGGGACAGCAAGTTTAGCTGATAAAGATGGGTATTATGTAGGAGGAAAAACAGGTACTGCCGAAAGTTATGGAGATAAAAAAAATAGAATTAACACTTTTATTTCTATTTTTCCTACGAATAAACCAAAATTCACTTTATTCGTAATGATAGAAAATCCTAAAATTAATAAAGAATTAATTTATAATTATAGAGGTATCAAGACTAAAGCGCCTTATAACACGTCTGGTTGGAATTCTGTTTATGTTGCGGGCAAAATAATAGAAAAAATTGGGCCAATTTTAGCCATAAATAACGAAGAGTTTAATAATCAGTATGTTGTTGAAAAATTTAATTAAAGGCGTATCTAAAAGCAAAAATAGAATTAATATTTCTGGACTTGCAACTAATAGTAAAAAAATTAAAAAGAATTATATTTTTTTTGCTATTAAAGGAAATAAAATAAACGGTGAAAAATTTATTAAGGAAGCAATCACAAAAGGAGCTTCCGTTATTATTTGTTCTAAAAGTTGTAAAATTAAAGATAAAAACATTATTATAATTAAAACAAATAAAGTTAGAGATCTTTTAAGTGAGACGGCCTCAAAATTCTACAAATCAAAGCCTAAAAATATTATTGCAGTGACCGGCACGAATGGCAAAACATCAGTAGCAGATATGTTTTATCAATTATTTAGGATTAACAATATTCCTGTTGCTACAATCGGCACTTTAGGAATAAAATATAACGGGAAGACTATAAAAACTAATTTAACTTCTCCTGATACAATTACATTACATGAAAATTTAGAATATTTAAAAAATAAAAGAATTAATAATGTAATTATTGAAGCTTCAAGTCATGGTCTGAAGCAAAGAAGATTGCATTACATTAAATTCAAAGCAGCAATTTTTACAAATTTTAGTCAAGATCATTTAGATTATCACAAAACCATGAAGTCATATTTAAACTCAAAACTAATATTATTCAGGGAAATTTTAAGTAAAAAATCCATAATTATTTCAGATAAAGAAATTCAACCATTTTCACTTATAAAAAGAATAGCCAGAAAGAAAAATTTAAAACTCTTAGATGTAAGTAAAAAATTTGAACTAATAAAAAATATTTCTTTAGAACCCGCTAGTGATTTTAAAATTAAAAACTTAACTATGGCAATTGAAGCAACAAAATTATGTGGATTAAAAGAAAAATTGATATACGAGGCAATAAATAAATTAAAGGATGTAAATGGAAGACTCGAACTAGTAAGAAAGTATCCAAATAATATTAAAGTATTTATTGATTATGCACACACACCTGATGCTTTATTGAAAACACTTAAATCTTTAAATGATAATTATGGAAATAATATTTCTTTAGTTTTCGGATGCGGAGGTGAAAGAGATAGAAAAAAGCGTTCATTAATGGCTAAGATAGCAAATAATAATTGCAAAAAAATTTATATAACAGACGACAACCCAAGAAATGAAAATCCAAACACAATAAGAAATAATCTTTCAAAACACATATCAAAAAACAAAGTTTTTAATATTGGCAATAGAGCATTAGCTATAAAAAAAGCAATTCAAAATGCAGATCCACAAGAAATAGTATTGATTGCTGGTAAAGGACACGAAGAACAGCAAATTTATAAAAATAAAATATTAAATATTTCAGATAAAAAAATTATAAAAAAAATAAATTTTAAATTTAAAATCAACACGAAAAAAAAACAAAACTTTCTACAGAATAATTTGATATTAAAAGAAACTTTAGGGATAAAAAAAAATATAAATTTTAAAGGTTTTTCAATTGATACAAGAACAATTAAAAAAAATAATTTATTTTTAGCTATTAAAGGAGAAAAAAACGATGGAAATAAATTTATTTATGAAGCATTTAAAAAAGGAGCAAGTTGTGTTGTTTCTTCTTCTGTAAAAAAAAATGATAAAAAAATAATAAAAGTTAAAGATATAATTACATTTTTAAATACTTTTGCTAAATTAAAACGAGAATATTCTTTAGCTAAAATAATAGCAATAACAGGTAGCGCTGGTAAAACATCATTAAAGAATTTAATTACGAATTTATTGCAAAATTTTAATAAGACTTATTCTTCACCCAAGTCTTTTAATAATCACTTGGGAGTCCCCATCAGCATATCTAATTTAAGTTTTGATGATAAATTTGGAATTTTTGAGGTGGGTATGAGTAGATCGGGAGAAATAAAAAATTTAAATAAACTAATAAAGCCTCACATAGCAGTAATTACAAATATTGGCGAAGCTCATTTAGAAAACTTTAAAAATATTTATGGAATAGCTAAAGCTAAATCGGAAATTATGGAGAACATTAAACCAGGTGGAACTGTTATTTTAAATAGAGATGATAAATTTTTTAATTATTTATTTAAAAAGGCAAAATCTTATAAATTAAAAGTTTCTACTTTTGGAACACATAAAAATTCAAATGTACATATTAAAAAGATTATAAAAAAAGATGAGAAATCAAAAATTTTTTTAAGCATAAACAATCAGTCTATAGATTTTGAAATTAAAGATTTAAATATTTATAATGTACTTGCCTCAATAGCTGTTTTAAAAGAACTTAAAATTGATATTTTTAAAGTTAAAATGAAATTCAAAAATTTTGAGCTTCCTGAAGGACGGGGTAAAAAATATTTTATAAACAGGTATAAGAAAAAATTTAAATTAATTGATGAAAGTTATAACGCCAACCCTTTGTCCGTTAAAAATGCTATCAATAAGTTTAATTTGATTAAGAAAGAAAAATTTAAAAAATATTTAATACTTGGCGATATGCTTGAATTAGGTTCTAAATCCAAAAAATACCATAAAGAATTATCAAAAGTTATTAACAATTCTGATATCGACAAAGTTTTCATTAAAGGAAAAAAAACAATTTTCACATATAAACAACTTAACAAAGATAAAAGAGGAAATATTTTACAAAGTAACGAAGATATAGATTTGAGCCTAAGCAAGATGATAGCACATAATGATTATCTGATGATTAAGGGATCGAATGCAACAGGACTTAACAGTTTTAGTAAAAAAATGATAAAAGGAATATAAGTGCTTTTCAATCTATTCACTTCTTTAGTTGAACAATATTCATTTTTAAATGTATTTAGGTACTTAACTTTTAGAACTGGTTTATCCGTTGTAACCTCTTTAGTTGTTGTATTTATAATTGGTGGGCCGTTAATAAAATTATTTTCAGAAAAAATGATCACTGGACCAATTAGGCAAGATGGGCCGATAGATCATATTATAAAGAAATCTGGAACACCTACTATGGGCGGTGTAATTATAATTATTGGAATTATTTCTAGTACAATTTTATGGGCAGATTTAAAAAATGTATATGTTTGGACTTTAATTTTTGTTTCATTATCTTTAGGTGCTCTAGGATTATTAGATGACATGCTCAAAATAAAATTTAAAAATTCAAGAGGGCTTAAGTCAACTTATAAATTTCTTGGCCAAATTTTAATCAGCGTAATAACTTTATTAATTTTGATCAATTATTCAGACCATGAATATTTATATAATCTTTATTTTCCATTTTTTAAAAATCTTATATGGCAAATGGGTATTTTTTTTATTCCTCTTGGTATGTTTGTAATTATAGGAGCTTCAAATGCTGTTAATTTAACCGATGGTTTAGATGGATTAGCAACAGTGCCAGTGATGTTAGTAGCACTCTCATTTACTCTAATTTCTTATGTTGTAGGCAATACAATTTTTTCTGAATATTTGCAGATTCAATATATTCCAGATGTGGGCGAATTAGCTATTTTTTGCGGTTCAGTTGTTGGAGCTTGTTTAGGTTTTCTATGGTACAACGCTCCACCCGCAAAAATTTTTATGGGGGATACCGGCTCACTCTCTTTAGGAGGCTCACTAGCTGCTATTGCGATTATTGTTAAGCATGAAATTGTTTTAGCTATTATTGGAGGTTTATTTGTTTTAGAGACTGCTTCAGTAATCATTCAGGTCGTATCTTTCAAATTAACAGGAAAAAGAATTTTTAGGATGGCACCAATACACCATCATTTTGAAAAAAAAGGCTGGGCAGAGTCTACAATTGTAATTCGATTTTGGATTATTGCTATCATTTTAGCGTTAATAGGATTAGCAACATTAAAGTTAAGGTAGAGCATGCTCAAAATTGCAAAACTCAAAGAACTATCGTTCCTTGTTTATGGTTTAGGATCATCTGGACAATCAGTAATTAAATTTTTTAAAAAAAAAAAAATAAAAAAATTTAAAGTTTGGGACGATAAAAAGAAAAATATATACAAAAAATTTAGGCCAAAGAAATTAAATGAAACTTTAAAACAGGTCGATTATATTGTTTTGACCCCAGGTATAAGTCTAATCAAAAATAAAAACTTAAATAAATTTAAAAAAAAAATAATCACAGATATTGATCTATTTTATCTGAATAATAATAAGTCAAAAAGCATTGTTGTGACCGGTACGAATGGTAAATCAACAACCTGCAAACTATTGGCACACTTATTTCAAAGAAATAAATTTAAATTTTCACTAGGCGGAAATATTGGTACTCCAATTTTAAATGTAAAAAATTCTAAAAATAGTTATGTGGTTATAGAAGCATCATCATTCCAGCTTTCACATTCTAAGTTTATTTGTCCCGATTATGCTTTTTTTCTTAATTTTACTAATGATCATTTAGATTGGCATGGTAGTATGAATAATTATTTAAATTCAAAATTAAGAATTTTCAAACTTCAGAATAAAAATCATTTTGCAATTATAAACAAAAAACTCAAAAAAAATTTTATATCAAAAAAATTCTCAAGCAAGTTAATCACTCCTGAAAATAAGGATTATAAAAAAATAAAGCATAAAATTAAAAATGATTATTTAACTTCTGGTATAAACGATGAAAATATGAGTTTTGTTTACACCTTCGCAAAATTAATTAAAATAAAAGATAATTCCTTCATCAATTCAATGAAATCATTTAAAGGTTTAGCACACAGATTTGAAATTTTTTTAAAGAGGGATAATATTACTTTTATTAACGATTCCAAGGCAACTTCGTGCAGAGCTACTTTATCTGCTTTATCTAGTCTTAAAAATATTTATTGGATATTAGGAGGACTTCCAAAAAAAGGAGATAAGTTGAAATTATCAAAATTTCAAAAAAATATTATTAAGTGTTATTTAATAGGTAAAAATATAAATTTCTTTAAAAAACAAATTAAAAATAAATTAGATTTTTCAATAACAAAAAATTTAAAAAACTCAATTATTGAAATTATAAAAGATTATAAATTAAAAAAAAATAATAATATATCTATTTTATTGAGCCCGGCTGCAGCTTCATTTGATCAATTTATTAACTTTGAAAATAGAGGTGAAGAATTTAAGAGGTTATCTAACAAATATGTCAAAAAATTCATTTAAATTTCTATTTCTAAACTACTGGAGAGTTATAGATAAAAAAATCTTATTTAGTTTTTTTATTTTATTTTTTTTAGGTTTATTTTTTTCATTTTCTTCTACATCCTCTCTTGCTGGCGAGAGACTCAGTAAAGATTATTATTTTTTTTTTACAAAACATCTTATTTTTACATTTTTAGCAATAATGGTTATGATTATAATTTCAGCAATTAAAACCGAAATGCTTATTAAGCTTACATTACCACTATTTATTATATCATTCATTTTTTTAGCATTAGTCCCAATAATTGGAATAGAAGTTAAAGGCGCTAAACGTTGGATTGATCTTTATTTTTTTAGATTACAACCAATTGAAATATTAAAACCTTTTTTTATTTTAATGACAGTTCAAATATTAACTTTTGAAAAATTTAAAAGCTCTAAGATTAAATACATTTTAAACTTTATACTTTTGTGTTGTGTTATAATTTTATTAATTGATCAGCCAGATCTAGGACAATCAATATTATTAACAGGCAGCTGGGTTGCAACTGTTTTTATTTCTGGAGTAAATTTAATCTATATTTTTATTTTTTTTTCAATTTTTTTAATATCACTTAGTTCTTTATTATTTTTTCTACCAGAGAAGTTTGGGTATATAATTAATCGTTTAGCTACTTTTTTTGACCCAAGCCAGGGAGATAAATTTCAATCAACCTCAGCTCTTGATGCTATAAAATTAGGTGGTTTAACCGGAACAGGAATGGGTGAGGGCATTTTAAAATACAGCGTACCGGAGCCCCACACAGATTACGTTATAGCTGTTATATCTGAAGAATATGGTTCATTAGTTTCAATAATGATATTAACTATTTTTTTATATATTTCATTCAGAATTATTAAAAATTGTTTTAACCAAGAAAGTCAATTATTGAAAATTTCTTTAAGCGGGTTGGCTACAATATTAATATTTCAAACATTTATTCATGCTGGGGTAAATACTAATTTATTGCCTACTACAGGAATGACTTTGCCATTTTTAAGCTATGGAGGTTCATCTCTTATCGGAAATGCAATTTTAGCTGGGGTAGTTCTCAACTATACTAAGAATAAAGTATATTTATATGATTAAAAAAATATTAATTGCTACTGGTGGAACTGGCGGTCATATTTTCCCCGCCTATAGTCTTGCAAATCATTTAATGAGTAAAAATTTTACTGTAAAATTAACTACTGACGAAAGAGGGTTTAAGTATCTTAAAAATTATAAAAATCTTAGTTTGATAAAAATACCTTCTTCTCCTTTAATTAAAAGAAATTTTTTTAAATTTTTATTGTCAATATTGATTGTTAATTTTTCAATTTTAAAATCTTTACTATTTTTATTATTCAACCGACCATCAATTATTTTTGGTATGGGAGGCTATTCATCCTTCCCAATTTGTATTGCAGCATCAATTTTAAGAATAAAATTTGTTATTTATGAAAATAACCTGATCATTGGCAAAGCTAATAAATATTTATTGCCTTTTGCAAAAAAAATATTTGTTTCTAATAAAGAATTAGAAGGTATAAAACAAAAATATAATAATAAAGTTATTGAAATAGGTAATATTGTAAGAGATGAAATAATTAACTCTAATTTTGTCAATCGTAAAATTAATTTTGATAATATAAAACTTTTAATTTTAGGAGGTAGTCAAGCCGCTAAAGTTTTTGCAGATGAACTGCCGCAAATAATTGATCAATTAAAGAAATCTGGTATTTCAATTAAAGTTTATCAACAATGTCAAATCAAGCAGAATGGTCAATTATCTCAGTTTTATAAAAAAGCTAACATAGATTATGAAATATTTAATTTTACAGATAATATTGTTGATTATTATTCTAGAGTAAATCTAGTAATTACTCGTTCTGGCGCTTCTGTTTTAGGAGAATTATTAAATTTAAAAATTCCTTTCATTTCTATACCTTTGCCAACTTCAGCTGAAAACCACCAGTATAAAAACGCTGAGTTTTTCTCAAAAAAAGGTTATGGGTACCTATTGGAAGAAAGAGATATACAAAATAAATTATACGATCTAATTAACTTAATTTATAACGATAAATCATTGATAAATAAAATCTTATCAAATCAAAAACAACATTCGGACAAAGATATCTTTAAAAATCTGGATACTCATATAGAGAAAATTTTAAATGAAAAAAATTAATTTAGGTCAAAAAGATATTATTCATTTTGTTGGCATTGGTGGAATAGGAATGAGTGGGCTAGCTCAAATAATGAAAAACATGGGATTTAGGATACAAGGCAGTGATCAAAATAAAAATAAAAATACAATTAGTTGCTCAAAGTTAGGAATAAAAATATTTATTGGTCATAAATTAGCAAATGTGAAAAAAGCAACAATTTTAGTTAAATCGACAGCGATTAAAAATAATAATACTGAACTTTTGTATGCAAAAAAAAATAAAACTCCAATTTATTCAAGAGCTGAAGTTTTAGCAGACGTAGTTTCATTAAAAAAAAATATAATAATCACAGGTTCTCATGGGAAAACTACAACAACTTCTCTAGTAGCAAAAATTTTATCAGATCAAAAATTAGATCCAACCATTATTAATGGTGGCGTGATTAACTCCTTTCAAAGCAATGCAAAACTTGGAAAAGGCGAATGGGCAATATTAGAAGCTGATGAATCTGATGGAAGTTTTTTAAAATTACCAATTAATTATTCAATTGTAACTAACATTGATTACGAACATTTAGATTATTATAAAAACTATAAAAATTTAGAAGAGTCATTTATAGAATTTATAAATAAAACTCCTCCAACAGGTAAATCAATAATTTGCATTGATAATAATAATACTAAAAAAATTTTAAATAAAATCAAAAATAAAAATATTTTAACTTACGGAGAAAGTAAAAAAGCCAATTATCAAATTAACGAGATTAGATATAACTTTGATAATACAACTTTTAATTTAAGCTTTAAAGATAAAAACAATACAAAAAAAAATATTAAAAACATAAATGTAAAATTATTAGGAAAACACAATGCACTTAATGCAGCAGCTGCATTTATAGTCTGCTTAAATCTTGGAGCAAATATAAATTTAGCGAAAAAATCATTAAAAAATTTTTCTGGAGTTCAAAGAAGAATGACTAAGATTTTTTCAAAAAATAAAAATGATTTTTATGATGATTATGCTCACCACCCAACTGAAATTAGCTCGATTTTAGAAGGAGTTCAGAATGTTAATCCAAAAAGAAAAATTATTAGTATCTTTGAACCACATAGATATTCTAGAGTAATGTCTTTAAAAAATGAATTTTCAAAATGTTTTTCTAAATCAGATTTAGTAATTATTTGTCCATTATACGCGGCTGGAGAAAAGAGAAATTTAAAATTTGATTTAAATAAATTTGCTAGTTTAATTATTAAAAATTCTAATACGCAAACAATAATTGTAAAAAATGAAATAGAATTAAGCAAATATTTAAAAACAAATCTTATTAACGATGAAATCATAATTGGCATGGGGGCAGGATCAATATCAAAATGGATGATGGGGCTTAAATACTCTTTATGACTATAGATACTAATTTTATAAAAAAATTTAAAGGTGATTTTAATCAAAACGTAAAATTGTCTAATTATAGCTGGTTTAATCTTGGCGGAAATGCTGAATATTTTTATAAAGCTAAAGATAAAAAACAATTGATTGAATTCTTAGAAGAGGTAAAAAAAAAAAGATTAAAAACAACATTCTTAGGTGCTGGTTCTAACATATTGTTTAGAGATAATGGCGTAAAAGGAGCGGTTATAAAATTAGGAAAAAATTTTTCTTATACAAAACTAATAGAAAAAGATGTTCTAGATGTGGGCGCTGGTACACTTGACCGAAAAGTAGCTAATTTTGCTAAAGAAAATAATTTAGGAAATTTAGAGTTTTTATCATGTATACCTGGGTCAATTGGAGGCGCTATTAGGATGAACAGCGGTTGTTACGAAAATGATATTTCTAAAGTTTTATTATCTATCAAAGCTATAGATATAAACAAATTATCAGAAATCGAGATTAAAAAAGAAGATATTAAATTTTCTTATAGAGGAACTAACTTGTCAGACAATCTAATTCTAATTTCTGCAAAAATTAAAGGTCGTATAAAAAAAAAAGAAGAAATAGAAAAAAAACAAGCTTATTTAATTGAAAAAAAAAAACAAACTCAACCAAGTCAAGTAAAAACATGTGGAAGTACTTTTAAGAATATAGATAAAGATAAAAAAGCCTGGAAGTTAATTAAAGAAGCTGGATGCGAAGATTACAAAGAAGGTGATGCAATGATCTCACAAAAGCATTGTAATTTTTTTGTAAATAATGGTAACGCTAAGTCTTCAGATATTGAAAACTTAATTAAAAAAGTCAAAAAGAGAGTTTACGAAAAAACCGGGGTAAATCTAGAATTAGAGATTAAAATTATTGGTGAATAAAAAAAAATTTAAAAATGTTTTAGTTGTCCTAGGAGGTTCTTCGGGTGAAAGAAAAGTTAGTCTAGAAAGCGGTAAGGCTTGCGTTAAAGCTTTAAAAAAAAAGGGTTATTCAGTTTCAACGTTTGATCCTAAAAATAAAAATTTTAATTTGATTAATAAAAAAAATACAGACGTTATTTTTAATGCCCTACATGGCAGGGAAGGAGAAGACGGTGTAGCGCAGAGTTATTTTGAATATTTAAGAATTCCTTATACTCATTCAGGTGTAATCAGTTCTTTTAATGCCATGAATAAAATAATATCAAAAGAAATATTTATAAGAAATAAAATCAAAACTCCAAAATTTTTTTCAATAAAGAAAGACGACTATAAAAAAAAAATAATAGAAAAAATTATTAAAAGTAAAAAAATTAATTTTCCAATTGTTTCTAAACCGGTAAACGAAGGATCAAGTTTAGGGGTAGAGATTTGTAAAAATAAAAATAAATTATTTAAATCAATTCATTTGTTATTTAAAAAATATGATGAATTAATATTCGAAGAATATATTGGGGGTCAAGAAGTACAAGTTGCAATAATTAATGGCAATCCACTTGGAGCAATTGAATTGATACCAAAAAGATTATTTTATGATTATAAAGCTAAATATACAAAAAAAGCTAAAACAGAGCATGTGATGCCAGCAAGATTGTTAAAAAAAAAATATAATGAAGTTTTAAAAATTGCAAAAAAAACACATAAAGTTTTGAACTGTAGAGGAATAACAAGATCAGATTTTAAATTTTATAATGGTAATTTCTATTTATTAGAATTAAATACACAGCCAGGCATGACAAGCCTATCTTTGGTTCCTGAAATAGCTAGCTATAAGGGTTTAACTTTTGAAAATTTAGTTGAAAAAATTCTATTAGATGCAAGCAACGATCGATGAAAAAACGTACGGTAATTGCTATAGCACTTTTGATATTATTAACTACAATTACAACTCAGCAAAAAATAGTTATTTCTAAATTTAATTTAAAGAAAATAGATATAGAAAATAATTTTTTATTAGAAGATAAGGATATAAAAAAGTTATTAGCTTCTATTTATAATAAAAATCTTATATTTTTAAAAAATACAGAAGTTCAAACAGCATTAATGCAAAATAGTTTCATTGAAAGTTTTAATATCAAAAAGAAATATCCTAGTACTTTGAAAATAAAGATATTTGAAACAAAACCCATCGCTGTTTTATTTAGTAAAAAAGGTAAGTTTTATTTAAATAAAAAAATTGAATTGATTGAATTTAAAAAATTTCCAAATTATCAAAATTTACCTAATGTTTTTGGCAATAAAGAAGAATTTAAAATTTTTTATAATAATTTAATTAAAACAAACTTCCCTTTAGAAGAGGTAAAAACATATATTTTGTTTGAAGGAAACAGATGGGATTTAGAAATTAATAATAACAAAACAATTAAACTTCCTTCAAAAAATTACATTAAAAGTTTGAAAAATTATATAAATTTGAAAGATAAAACTGATTTTAAAAAATATAAATTATTTGATTATAGAATTAAAAATCAACTTATTTTAAAATAATATATGGAAAATTTATCTTTCACACTTTTTTTGGAAATTAATAAATCTAATTATATTTTTTATGTTGGAAAAAATGACAAACTAAATAATTTTGAAATAATTCATAAATTTGAAGTTTTTTTAAAAGAGTTAGATAATAATATCATATATAATTTAGAAAAAGTTTTTAACACAGTAAAAGAAAATATTTATTTAATTGAACAAAAGACACAGCATACATTTAAAGAGATAGTTTTAATTTTAGATAATTGTGATCCATCATTTATAAATTTAGTAGGATTTAAAAAATTGAATGGTTCTCAGATTTTAATGGAAAATATTACTTATATTTTAAATACATTAAAATCTTGTGTTGATGAGTTTGAGTTAAAAAAGAAAGTATTGCATATTTTTAATTCAAAATTTTATTTAGATAATAAAAAAATTGAAAATTTACCTATCGGTTTATTTGGAGATTTTTATTCTCACGAATTGTCTTTCTCATTAATAAATTTAAACGATTACAAAAATCTTAAGAATATTTTTGATAGATGTAGTTTAAGAATTAAAAAAACTTTAATTAAAAGTTTTATCAAAGGAGCTAATATAAGCTATAATTATAAAGATGTTGATACTTTTTTTCAAATTAAATTTGAGGAAAACAATTCAAAAATTTTTTATTTCGAAAATAATTCTTTAAAATTTGAACAGAACTTTCAATTTGGAACAAATATTATAATAAAAGATATTGTAAAAATAACATCGCTAAAAGCAGAAACAGTAAAAATGATTTTAAATAAGATTGAACTAAAAGAGGATTTACCAGAAAATGAACTTATCGAAGAAAATTTATTTAACGATGACGATTATAGAAAAATTAAAAAGAAACTAATTTATGAAATCACTTTAGCGCGAATTAAAGAAATCTCCGAAATTATTTTGTTTAGCAACATTAATTTTAAATATTATAATAAAATTTCAAAAAATATATTTCTAGAAATTGATAATAAATTACAGCTTAAGTGTTTAGAGGATATTTACAGAAAAATTTATTCCATGAGTGGTAATTTTAATATAAATTTTATAAATACATTATCGAGCGCAAGTATGCTAGAAACGGCAAATAAGCTTGTCCATTTTGGTTGGAAAAATGAGGCTATACCTATTACCCAACCTAAAAAATCAATAATTGCTGGTTTTTTTGATAGAATTTTTGGGTGATTGTTGTTTTTTTTAGAAACATTAGTTGTTTTAAATATTAAACATGAGTCCAGTATAACATCCCAATGAACGATGTTTACCAAAAAACACTATCTAAAGAAGTAACGTTTCAAGGAATAGGCTTACACTCAGGAAAAAATGCTATTATGAAATTACTTCCTGGTAAAGAAGATCAGGGAATAGTTTTTAAAAGAGTTGATTTAAGTACCAACAATTTAATCAAAGCAAATTTCAACAACGTATCTTCTGCAAGATTATGCACAACTTTAGAAAATAATCATGGCGTAAAAGTTTCAACAGTAGAACATTTAATGGCAGCATTTTATATAGCCGGAGTTGATAATGCTTTAGTTGAAATCAACAGTGACGAAGTACCAATAATGGATGGTTCTTCAAAAGATTTTCTTGATGTTCTTCAAAAAACTGATCTCGTAAATCAGATTAAGAAGAGAAAATACCTAAAAATTTTTGATAAGATTGAACTAGTAGATGGAAAAAGAAAAATTTCAATTGAACCTAACAAACAGTCTTTAGAAGTAGATTTTCAATTAGATTATGAAAGCAAGATAATTGGAAAACAAAAAAATGTTGTTGATTTTCAAAAAAACAACCTAGAACAAGTATCAAGCTCGAGAACATTTTGCTTATTTGAAGATATTGAAAAAATTAAAAAATTTGGTTTAGCAAAAGGCGGTTCTTTAGATAATGCTGTAGTAGTTGATAAGGATAAAGTTTTAAATAAAGAAGGGTTGAGAAATGATAAGGAGTTCGTTAATCATAAAATTTTAGATTTAGCAGGAGACTTTATGTTATCTGGCCACAGGATACTGGGAAAAGTTATTTGTTTTCAAGGCGGACATGAATTAACAAATTTATTTTTAAGAAAAATTTTTAAAACATCAACATCATTTAAATTAATAGAATCAAGCAATTATGTAGTTTCAAAAAAACTTCAATCTAAAGAATTTGAAAAAATAGCTGTAAACGCATAGCAGTTAAAAGAAATAAATCCTATAAATTAAAATTAAATCTGGTAATACTTGCATTAGTGCAAGCTAAACTATTATATCTCATTTTAACTATTTTACTTTTTGCTTCTTGTTCTAAAGAAGAAATAATTTATGAGCCTTCTAAGAAAATTGATCCTTATATAACTTATGCAGAAGGATTAGATGCATTCAAACAAAATGATTTTTTTTATGCTTCAAAAAAATTTTCAGAAGCAGAATTAAATTTTGAAGAACCACAGGCATCTGCTAAAGCAGCTATAATGGCATCTTACTCTTTATATGGAATAAATTTTTATCAAGAGGCGGAAGAAAATTTAAATAGATTTTTAAATACATATCCTGGAAATTCTAACACTATTTATGCTCATTATCTTTTGGCAATTATTTATTATGAACAAATTGTGGATGAAGAGAAAGATCAAGGACCACTTTTAAAAGCAAAAGAAAAAATTAATTTTTTCTTAAAAGAATATCCTGATAATGACTATGCGGTAGATTTAAGGTTTAAAAACGATCTTATTCAAAATCAATTATCAGCTAAAGAATTATACATAGCTAAATATTATATTTCAGTAAAAAAATGGGTACCTGCAATTAATAGACTTAAAATTATTGTTAATGATTATAATAAAACAATTTTTATAGAAGAAGCATTACATAGGCTGGTAGAAATACATTATTATTTAGGTTTAGAAAAAGAGGCTAAAAAATACGCTAGTATACTTGGTTATAATTATAATTCTGGCAAATGGTTTGAAGAATCATATAAATTATTAAATAAAGATTATGAAGTTATTAAAAAAAAGGCTCCTAATAAAAAAGAAAATATTTTTAAAAAGATAATTAATAAAATCAAATGACATGGAAGAAAGATCAAAAATAATTGATAAATATTTAAAAAAAATTAAACTTATAAAAAAACATAACAATTTTTATTA
>Ga0213861_10001655_pt1 | contig 19558 bp, 19 predicted proteins | sample PICome_4_FD_160110 | JGI IMG/M metagenome (GOLD analysis project Ga0213861, IMG submission 160110) | Coastal seawater microbial communities near Pivers Island, North Carolina, United States - PICO131 | ecosystem: Environmental > Aquatic > Marine > Coastal | place: USA: North Carolina... | reverse complement strand
AAGCCGATTATAGTCCCGCTCCTATCTAAAACGATAGAAAATAAAAGCATCAAAGCAAGATATGTGTTGGATCATAGTAAAAGTCCGATATAGAATAAGGTGTTTTCCGATATCGGCCGATATCTGCAAGCAACAGCAATCCGCCGTAAAATTATTTCATTACGGTAAACCAATGACACGCCATTTTCTAAGTTTGCGAGATCTCTCTCGCCAAGAGCTTCTTCAGTTAATAAATCGCGCGACTGAGCTAAAGAGTATGCTTCGACGTGGAGTAGATTACGAACCGATGCGTAATCAAACCCTAGCTATGATGTTTGAGAAGTCATCAACTCGCACGCGTCTATCGTTTGAAGTTGCCGCAACCCAATTTGGTGGCAATGCCATTTTCATGTCCCCCGGTGATAGCCAAATGGGTCGTGGTGAACCAATCGCCGACACAGCTCGTGTAATGTCATCAATGGTGGATATCATCGTTCTTAGAACGTTTAGTCACAGTACAATTGAAGAAATGGCTAACTTTTCTGCGGTTCCAGTTATCAATGGGCTTTCAGATCGCTTTCATCCATGTCAGCTCCTAGCTGATATTCAAACTTTTCATGAAGCTCGTGGATCTATTCAGGGTAAAACCGTAACCTGGATAGGTGATGGAAACAATATGTGCCACTCGTGGATAAACGCCAGTCAGCTCCTTGATTTTACTCTCAACATTGCCACTCCTGCGGGCTATACCCCCGCTGCAGATTTAGTTAACAACACCCAGAACGTTTACCTGAATAATGATCCGCTTGAAGCAGCAACCAATGCTGATTTAATTATGACCGACACATGGGCAAGTATGGGCCAGGAAAATGAAAAAAATAGTCGCGCACATGATTTCAAAGATTTCAAAGTAACAATGAAAATCATGGAAAGGGGTCAAAGCGATTGCGTCTTTATGCACTGCCTACCGGCATATCGGGAAATGGAAGTCGAAACCCAGGTCATCGATGGCCAACAAAGTCTTATTTGGCAACAAGCCGAAAACCGCCTTCACGCCCAAAAAGCGCTCATTGAGTTCTTACTCTTAAACTAAGAGTCGAGTTAAAATAAAAAAACCCGGCTGCTGCCGGGTTTTTCTCAAGTTGATGGTCTATGCTTTATACAGTAAGCGCCAATTTCATACGGTCCATAGCCTTTTTCTCAATCTGTCGAATACGTTCGGCAGAGACACCGTACTCTTCTGCTAGATCGGACAGGGTAGGCTTGGTAGACTCATCATTTAACCAACGTCTAGTGATAATATCCTGACTCCGTTGATCCAAATCACTAATTGCTTCAGATAATTGATTATTCCTAGTATTTTTCTGATCAGACGCACTTATCAAAGTAGCAGGATCGAATCGATAATCAGCTAAGTAGCCAGCAGGAGACGGTGATAACTCATCCTCGGTTTCAACTGGATCGAAACTAATATCCGCACCTGTCATGCGCGATTCCATTTCGGAAACAACACTTTCTCCAACATCCAAACGCTCTGCTAATGCTTTCACCTCGCCTTCGCGCATCCACCCAAGGCGATCTCTAGATTTACGTAAATTAAAGAATAACTTACGTTGAGCCTTTGTTGTAGCAACTTTCACAATGCGCCAATTTTTGATAACATAATCGTAAATTTCAGCACGAATCCAGTGAACAGCAAAAGACACTAAGCGCACGTCACGTTCAGGATCAAAGCGTTTAACAGCCTTCATTAAACCTATATTACCTTCCTGAATGAGATCCTGAATAGGTAAACCGTAACCGAGAAATCCACGTGCTACGCTAATTACGTAGCGCAAATGAGAAAATACCAGTGTTCGAGCAGCTTCCAGGTCTTCACTCTCCGTAAGACGAACAGCAAGTGCACGTTCCTCTTCTGCGGTAAGCACTGGGGCCGAATTCACCTGTTGTAGATAATTTGCAAGCCCTTGATTTCCTTGAATATCTAACATAACCGGCATTGTTTGTGTCATGATTTGACTCCTCAATAAAATACTGCCAACAAAAGCGTTAGCACTCTCTTCTATAGAGTGCCAAAGGTATAGTAAAGTTCCCCCATATTCAACAAATATTGCTTAGCTTTAATCGATGCATAGGGCACTTTTTGGCACAAATATTGGACCATAACTCAAGAGTTTCAACCCTTAAGTCAAATGGTTAATAGCATTTAGCCTCCAAAAGTCATCAATATTACATTCTACTACTCAAATTTTTGAGAAATCGTGTAGTTGTGTACCATGCGGCAAGGCCACCCACTGTGGTTGCAAGAATAACCGTGCTAACTAGCATAACAACGGGAACGAAGGTTGCAACAAAGTGACTTTGGTACACAAAAATGAGATTACCCAAAGCAGGTTTTAAATACAGAACGCATAAACCAAATAAAATAAACGCAAGACATGATCCAACAAATCCCAATAAAGCTCCATTTAGCAGAAAAGGCCGTCGAATATAGTTCCAGGTACCACCGACAAGACTAATGATGTGAATTTCATCTTCTGATGTGGAAATCATAAATCGCACAGTATTTGATATAATCATGGCTATCCCAAACAAGAGCAATGACCAAAACACAAACACAATGCGGTAGGTTAGACCGGTTACCGCCTGTATTTGCTCCATCCACTCATAGTCCACTTGAATCTCGTGAACACCTGGTAACTGCGATAACGATTCCGACAATTTATCAAATTCTGTTTTCGGAAAATCGATAACTGGATTAACAATAATCACATGGGGCAGTGGATTAGACTCAATATTTTCCTGCAACACCGATACAGCCCCCCCTTTTAGCAAACTATCCAATCCCTGCTGTTTATCAATGAACGATATTTGCGCGACTGCAGGATTCACAGAGATAACATCGATTAACTTATTAGCATCGGTTTCAGAAGTTGTTGTTTCCAAATAAAGCACAATACCCGGTCGCTCTGACCATCCATGCAAAGCATCACCCAAATTAACCATAATAGTGTGTAACAACATTGGCAAAGACAAAGTCACGGCGATTCCGAAAAGAGCTAACCCGATAGATACTGGTTGTTTTAACCAAATTGAAAAAACAGAACGGACTAACTTCATTAATTTCGGCATAGGTTCTTACACATTTTTCACGGCTTCTGAGTGTAATAAACCGTCATTCAACAGCAAATGACGGCTTCCCGGAAATTGTTTTAATTGGCGTAGATCATGGGTAGCGATCAACACGGTAACCCTGTGCTGATTAAAATCACGAAACAGTTCCATAATTTGAGTTGACATATCATCATCAAGATTTCCGGTTGGCTCGTCAGCGATAAGAATGTTTGGCAGATTGATAATGGCACGAGCAATACCCACACGTTGTTTTTCTCCCCCTGATAATACTTGAGGATTATGGGTCTCTTTCTTCAGTAGGCCTACTTTATCGAGAGCCGCACGCACTCGTCGTTGAATATCCCGGTGATGTATACCGGACACCAATAAAGGCAAACCGACATTTTCCGAAACACTTCTATCAAATAGTAACTTATTGTCTTGAAATACAACGCCTATACCGCGACGAAAAGCAGGAATATTTCTTCGGGACAGTTGATGCAGTTGTATGCCACCAATTGTAATATTCCCTCGTGTTGGCTTTTCCATTGCCAGTATTAGACGCATTAGCGTAGTTTTCCCTGCCCCTGAATGCCCAGTTAGAAAGCAGAACTCCCCTGCACGAAGGTGAAAATTAACCCCTCGAAGAGCATCATGACCCGGCTCATAACGTTTGCTGACGTGCTGAAACCGAATCACTTAGTTAGTCGTCCCGATCAAGTAACGCATCGACGAAATCCTGTGCAACGAATTCACGCAGGTCTTCCTGTTTTTCACCTACACCGATAAACATCACAGGCAATTGAAACTGCTCGGCAATCGCAACCAAAATTCCGCCTTTAGCCGTGCCGTCTAATTTTGTTACACAAACTCCGCTTAGTGAAACGAAACGTGAAAAGTTTTCTATTTGCGACAACACATTTTGGCCATTACCCGCATCAATAGTTAACCAAACTTCATGGGGGGTATTATCATCGATTTTCTTCAACACCCTCACAACTTTACCTAACTGCTCCATTAAATCCACATTAATATGTTGACGGCCTGCTGAGTCAATAATTAAAACATCCATATCACGAGCCATAGCGGATTGCAGAGCGTCGTGCGCCACGGCAGCTGCATCAGACCCGTGTTTTTGCGCAATTACCGACACGTCTAAGCGATCACCCCAGCGTTGCAACTGTTCTATAGCGGCTGCTCTAAACGTGTCACAGGCTGCCAGCATCACTTTTTTACCTTGATTCTGAAAACGATGAGCCAACTTAGCCGTCGTCGTGGTCTTACCAACGCCATTTACCCCAACCATTAAAATAACGCGCGGCTTCGTCCCTGTAAAGGCATCGACCGATCTCTCGGCACCGGCTAATCGCCGCACAAGATCCTCTGCTAGGGCCGCTTGTAAATCATCTGCACTCTTAATTTGATTACTGCGTACAGATTTTCTGAGACTTTCACATATTTCCAGACTTGCTGTTACGCCCAGATCAGCCGTAATCAATTGTTCTTCTAATAACTCAAAATCAGCATCTGTCGGTTTCGTTCCACCACCGAATAAATTTGCTAATCCGGATCGTAAATTATCTCGCGTTTTGCCCAGTTTCTGAAAAAGACTACTTTTTGATTTTCCAAACATTCATTTTCACTCATTAACGGTATTTCTAAAACCCAGTTTTACTATTGCAGTTTCGATAGTACAGTGTGTATTTTAAAGGGTGTGTATTGTAATTGAATTCCATAAAACAAAAATAGCAGATCGAGTATTACGTTGACACCGAAAGCACACAGAAAATCAGCTGGAAAAGTACGGATTATTGGTGGCCAATGGCGAAGCCGGCAGATACGATTTACCTCTACCAACGGACTTCGGCCAACCCCGGATCGCGTGCGTGAAACGCTATTTAACTGGCTCTCCCCCGCTATGAACGGTATTAAATGCCTAGATTTATTCGCGGGCAGCGGATCTTTAGGATTCGAAGCCGCTTCCAGAGGAGCAAGCGCCGTAACGATGATTGATTGCTCATCCTCCGTCATTCGGGATTTACACGAAAATGCTGCTCAACTAGGTTGCAGTGCAGTAATTCTGAAAAAACGAGCGATGAATTACCTGCAAACAACAGAAGATACGTTTCAATTGATTTTTATTGATCCCCCTTATCAGCTAAATCTGTCAAATCCGATCCTCAAAGAATTGGAAGAAAATGAAAGTTTAGAGAACAACGGATATGTTTATCTTGAAATTCATCATCATGATCAAAATTCAAGACCAGGAGAAAACTGGAACATTATCCGTGAAATTTCATGCGGCACTGTCCATGGATTTCTCCTGAGGAGATCCAGAGATAGTTAAATACATGTGTGTTGCCTTGTTAGGTCGACGAGGGTATTCTTCGTCACATTGTTGCAGCGCAAGAAAATTAAAATCATGAAAAACAGAGCAATCTATCCTGGCACGTTCGACCCAATAACTAACGGACACTTAGATCTCGTAAAACGAGCAAGTAAGTTATTTGATGAGGTGATTGTTTCAATTGCCGCAAGTTCTAGCAAAAACCCTTTGTTCTCTCTCGACGAACGTATCGCACTATGCTCCCATGCGGTCAAGGATATTTCGGGTGTCAAAGTTCAGGGGTTTACCGGTTTGCTTATACATTACCTTCAAGAAGTTGAAGCAAATGTAATCATACGAGGATTACGTGCTGTCTCAGATTTCGAATACGAATTTCAGTTGGCAACAATGAATCGAAAACTAGACGCAAATGCAGAGACTGTTTTTCTAACACCAAGTGAAAATTATACCTTTATTTCAGCTTCCTTAATCCGAGAAATTGCGACCTTAGGCGGAGATGTCTCTCCATTCGTACATCCTTCTGTGTTGGAAGCGATAAAATCTAAACTTGCTAAAAACCAACTCAACCAGCCAAAGAGTTCATAAGGGATTCCACCAAATGGCACTATTTATAACGGATCAATGCATAAACTGCGACGTTTGCGAACCAGAGTGCCCAAATGACGCTATTTATCAGGGCGAAGAAATTTATGAAATCGAATCCGACCGATGCACAGAATGTATCGGACACTTCGCAACCCAGCAATGCGTTGAAATTTGTCCGGTAGATTGCATTTTAGTTGACCCTGATAATACCGAGACAGAAAGTCAGTTACTTTCCAAGTTTAGTTTAATAAATCCAGGTGCTGTTCCAGCAAACTAGACCAGACAAATCTAAAGAGTCAGCTAGTAGGTTGGTAAATTTACCAACCTACTCCCAAAACTATACGGTTTAATTCGTAGCGCGCCTTTCAATTAATTTTGCCGGAGACAAGACAATTTCAAGTCGCCTATTAGCACTCCGCCCCTGCTCCGTACTATTGTCAGCAACAGGTCTATGTTCCCCATAGCCTGCAATTCTCATTCTCCCCGCCGCTATACCATTCGCCTGTAAATATCGTACGGCAGAACCTGCACGGGCCGCCGATAACTCCCAGTTACTAGGAAATCGATCCTGCTTATCAGCAGAGATAGGAATACTATCCGTGTGCCCTTCTAAACTAATAACACGATCCGAAACAGATAGAGCATACTCTATCACTTTATCTAGCACCAACTGCCCACTCTGGCGAATTCTTGTTGACCCAGGGCGAAATACGATATCGCTATCCATTCGAATAAGGGTCACACTGTCTTTTAAGTTCTGTATTTCTAACTCAGCCGATTTCGTAACGCTAGCCATCTGTGAACGAAGCGTATTCAACTGTTCTTCAGCAGCTTTATGTTTGGCATTCAGATCATCGACTAATGATTCTTTAGTCTGTAATTGCTGCACAAGTTCATCGCGTCGACGATTAAGCGTTTCAAGTTCGCCTTCTAAACTTTGTACTTTCTCTTTAGAGTTTTCTAATGCGCTTGACTTGGCTGCCACGTCGGTGTCAATCAGGTTGAGTTTAGCCTCCAGTTCTTCGGTTTTTTCCGCACGACTTCTTGCGTCCGCAAGCAGTTTTTGTAACCGTAATTGCTCGCTAACCGCAAGGCTTAGTTCTTTTTCCGATGCAACGAGAGTATCCATTTGACTTTTAAGTTCACCACTAACTGAGGTGCGACTAGAACGTTCGCTTACCAATTCTGCTTTCAAGTTGTCATGATCACTTTGCAATGAGGCGCGACTTGAACGTTCGCTTACCAATTCTGCCTTCAAGTTGTCATGATCGCTTTGCAGTATAGTAAAACCATCTTGTAAAGCATTTAGCGTGTCGCCAGATTCCGACAAACTGTAGGTTAGTTTTTCAATATCTTTATAGGACGTCGCTAGACTTTCAGCCAACCCTAGATTTTCTTCAATGAGTTGTTCAATACGGGCCTGTAATTCAGCTGCTTTTTGAGACTCAGAAGAACCCGCGCGCGATTCCCGCTCAAGTGCTGCTGCTAATTCATTTCGCAAGTTTTGTATGGTACTTTCTACTTCGACGGTGCGAGCAGATACAGTTTCAAGATCAATTTTAGTTTTTTCAATGATAGTTTCCAATGCCTGCTTGTTTAAATCCTTTTGAGTAACAGCATCCTTATACCTAGACAGCTCTTCTTGCAATCCATCCACAACACCTTTCAACTCCAATCGCTGTTGCTCTGCTTCCGCACTTATTTTGGTTTGCTGAGTTAGTTCCTCGGCAACGCTGGCTACTTGCTCGCTATTCTGAAAATATTTTACCCAACCAACAATTGCAATTATTACACTCACAATTAAGGCGATATTGTTCTTTGACATGGCTCTCTCCGGCAGGACAATCGATCGATATTAAAACCGAATCGCTTCAGATGATAATTACAATTATTTGAAATCTCATTTTACATTTTCGTACTTACTTCATCTGCCGACAAGGTAACATATTTTTCGAGGAATAGGCCAGTCATGGATCTACTGATCTTGCAACTGCTTGAAGACATTTTTTCAGAAAAATGGAACGTTTTTGATGCGTAACTGCCGAAATACTCTCATAAAACGCTACTAACAACCCGATACCATATAGAATCAATGGTTAAATCTCGTTTCGAACTATCTTTCTAGTAGCATGGAAAACCTTATCGAAACATACACGAACCATCGCCATATGCCGGTAAAAAACTACCTATGAAAAAAGTTTTTATTAGTGCTGTCATCGTTCTTCTGTGCGTAGTTGTCGTTCTTTTATTTCCGGAGATGAGCGATCGCTTAACACTAGCAGGTTTAAAAGATGCAAAGCATTCACTAAGCCTGCTAGTTATTGAAAGTCCGATATTGAGTGCGCTTATTTATGTCGTCATTTACATATGTGTAACTGCCGCTAGTATTCCGGGCGCCGTGATATTAACACTTGCCGGTGGCGCCCTATTTGGCGTGATGTGGGGAACACTTCTAGTATCAATCGCATCAACGTTTGGGGCCACACTGGCGTTCCTAGTAGTACGCACAACGTGCAGACAATTTGTACAAAATAGATTTATCAGCACATGGAATAAGGTATCTAATGGTTTTGAAACATCTGGGCCCTTTTACCTATTCTCCCTAAGACTCGTGCCGGTGGTTCCTTTCTTTCTGGTAAATGTATTAATGGCTTTAACCAATATTCGAATACGAGATTTCTTCTTTATCAGCCAAATTGGTATGTTGCCGGCTACCGTAGTATATGTTTTTGCCGGAACAGAACTTTCGAAAATAACAACAGTGAAAGATATAGTTTCTCCCGGAATATTGGCTGCATTCATGCTTATTGCCTGTTTACCGTGGGCAGCTCGATTTTTGCTAACAAGACTAAAACGCAATGACGACTAAACGACCTTCAAAGTTTGATGCAAACCTTATTGTCATCGGAGCTGGCTCTGCCGGCTTAATAAGCGCATACATTGCCGCTACCGTAAAGGCCAAAGTAATTCTTATTGAATCAGATGAAATGGGCGGCGATTGCCTCAATTCTGGTTGTATTCCATCCAAAGCACTTATTGCAGCAGCAAACGCTGCGCACATAACACGGGATAGCCAGAAATATGGCGTGCATTGTGGCTCAGTACGGATAGATTTTAGGGAGGTTATGGCGCATGTTAAAACAGCAATAAGCACTATCGCTCCAAATGATTCAATGGAACGTTACCGTAAGCTTGGGGTTCAATGTATTGCCGGCCACGCCCGACTGACGGGTCCTTGGACTGTTAGTGTTAACGATCAGAACCTCACCGCTCGAAGCATTATAATAGCGACAGGGGCGGGACCAGCAATCCCACCAATAGCTGGGTTGGATGGTATTAACTACCTAACCTCAGATACGATATGGAACCTAGCGGAACTACCCAAACGACTTTGTATTCTTGGCGGTGGCCCCATCGGGTGTGAGCTGGCTCAAGCATTTTCACGCTTGGGCAGCGAAGTACACATTATTGAGATGCAAGAGCGTCTGATGATAAATGAAGATCCAGACGTCTCTGATGTCATCGAACATCGCTTCCTTAATGAAGGGATAACATTACACCTATCGTCTAGAGCCGAATCGGTAGTAAACAACCGTGTCACCTGCTCTAAGAACGATGGCCCATTTGATGTGGAATTCGACCAATTACTTGTGGCCACCGGCAGAAAGCCGCGAACCAGTGGATTTGGACTTGAAGAATTGGGTGTATGTATTAATCCGAATCAGTCACTTGCCGTTAATGGGTTCCTACAGACCAATTTTAAGCATATTCTAGCTTGTGGTGATGTTGCAGGACCCTATCAGTTTACCCACGCAGCATCACATCAAGCTTGGCACGCTTCGGTAAATGCACTTTTTGGCATGTTCAAGAAGTTTAAAGTGAACTATACCTATTTGCCGTGGACAACCTATACTCACCCCGAAGTGGCTCATATTGGACTAAACGAGACCGAAGCGACAAAGAAGAAGATTGAATATGAGCTCACCAAATTCCCTCTCGACGATCTCGATCGTGCGATTGCGGAGCAAAGAACCCAAGGTTTCATTAAAATTCTCACCCGTCCCGGTTCCGATAAAATCATCGGAACAACTATCGTCAGCCCATCGGCCGGTGAAATTATTGGTTTAGTCACACTTGCGATGAAAAACAAAATCGGTCTTAATGGCTTACTGTCACTTATCGTTCCCTACCCAGGATGGAACGAAACTATCAAACGAAGTGCCGGCGTTTGGAAACAAAAACATGCACCACAATGGCTTATGCCGTGGCTAAAGCGATTTCACTCCATGATGCGAAATTAACATCAAATTCCTTGTGAAGGTTTATATGAATAAAACTCATCCGAAAATCACAACCAACAGGTTATTGTCAGTTTTTTTGGCGGTTACTTTATTTTTTTGCTTTTCGTATCTTTCTCAGGCCGACATAACCATTATTGGAGAATGGTCGGGCGTTGATTCCGATGGCGAAAAAGCTACATTCGTATTTGGTGAAGACAATAGTGCCGAAATTCATTTTGAGGGCCTTCCACCATTAAGCACACAAAATTTGACAAACGGTAGCGTGCAATGGTCCCGTAATGCGGCAAAGTACCCAATGGCTATCGATGTCATAATCATTATAGATTCAGAGGAACGAAATAGAATACCTATGATTGCCCAATTCGTCGATAGCCATACATTGAAGATTCAAATTTCCCGGGATATGAAAACTCGGCCAAAAGGATTCGACATAACCGATGCAGTCTTCCAAATAGTCACCACAAAACAATAACAACCTGTTTCCTTAGTAACTAAGCGCCTTTTCTGGTTATTCTGCAGTCTACAAACACCAAATACCGGATCTATTCGGCTAAATTAGTTGTTACGTTCCGTCCGGGTGGGACGAGCATCAAGACTAGTGGCATTGTGCGTGTGCCAGTATTCCTCTATTCCGTTTTCTCCATGATTCGATTCCCACTCGCGTAATTTATCTCTATCACCGGCGTAGTCATAGTAAGGTATTCCAAATCCACAAGATGTTTGCACCAGATCAACGTCCAATTCGTAGATTTGCCGAGCTCCAATACGTGACTCAAAATTTTCATAAAGTTTTTCCCACCTTTCGTCTTGTGGGTAAACCGCTGTAGCTGAACCGTATAGACGCAAAATTTTTGGAGAACCTTCGTATGCGCAAAACATGAGTGTCATGCGGGGATCATCCAAAAGGTGTGCCGCAGTTTCATTACCGCTACCAGTCAAATTTAACCAGATAACTTTAGTTGGACTGACTACACGTAAAGTATCGCTTCCCTTGGGCGAAAGATTAACTCGCCCCTCTGCAGCGGCAGTCGCACAAAAATATATTTTTTGCGCTTCGATAAAAGATCTATGATCATCAGTAATGCTGTCGTATTTTTTACCCATGGTAGATTTTTCCTGTATAAATTCGTCAAAGTGAACCGGTGTTCTATACAATACGGCTATTTAATATAAGGACAACACAATGCCGCATATTCTTGAAAACCATCTATTTTTATTTCCAGGTCAGGGATCCCAATATCCAGGGATCGGTAGCGATTTATTCGCCAGCGAGTCTGTTGTTCGCACTGTATACGAAAATGCGAGCGATGTTCTAGGCTACGACATGGCAAAACTTGCATTTGAAGACCCGGATAGTTGTATTAATTTTACGCGCTACACTCAACCAGTTCTGTTAACGCATTCTATTGCGTGTCTGCGAGCATTAGAGTCTCGTGTTGGTCAACCCCTTCAGCCTGGCGGTGTCGCTGGACACAGCCTCGGCGAATACAGCGCTTTGGTTGCGGCCGAATCGATTAGTTTTGATGACGCCTTGAACCTGGTCGCAACTCGTGGAGAACTTATGAGCAAGCATGGGCAAGGTGAAATGGAAGCTCTACCAGTCGATATTGAAACAGCACAGAAGTGGTCAGACCGGTTTTACTGCGCAATCGCAGCCTGCAACATGCCCGATCAAACTGTGGTCGGTGGCAGCAGCACAGATCTAGACAATCTCGCAGCAAACTTTGCAGAAGAAAATCCACGACGTAAAACAGCCCGACTTAAAACTGAAGGCGCATTTCACACATACTACATGGTTGCTGCCGCTTCCGAGTTTCGACAACACTTAGATCAAGCAAATATATCCGCTCCAAAGACTAAAGCGCTTTCAAACTATACAGGGCAATTTCATGATGATACTGCAGATGGTATTCGGACTAGATTATTTTTCCAACTATTTCATCCGGTTCTATGGAACCAAAACCTAGTTAATGCAGTAGAGTCAGGATTAAGTCAAATTATTGAATTTGGCGGGGGAATAGGAAAAGGCGAATTACCCCGGGAAAAACGAGCGAATCTTGAGGGCATCGTAAAGAAAACATTCCGTCGTAGCGAGACACCACCCCAGTATTCCGCTGTTATTAATAGTGAAACTCTGGATAAAGTCACCGAACAGTTCTAGTCGATCTACACTATGTGTTTCGTTCTAGTGGCATGGAAAAGTCTTAATACCATGCCACTTATAATTGCAGCCAATAGAGACGAAAATTATGCAAGACCAACACGTGCTTTGCATAAATGGCCAACACCCGAACCTATCTATGCCGGGAAGGATATTGAAGCCGGTGGCACTTGGTTTGGTATCAACCAGAATGGTCGATTTGCTATTGTTACCAATATTAGAAGCAAGAACCATTTCGAGTTAGGCAACAGAACACGAGGGGATTTAGTCACTCTGTTCCTAAAGTCTTCAGCGACTGTAGGAAATTTTGCAGAACAACTGCTGACCCAAAAGAACGACTATAAGCCATTTAACTTATTGTTCGGAAATGAAGATCAACTGTGCTTCATCAATCAACGATCCACCACTGTCAATATTTTGAATCCTGGATTATACGCACTCAGTAATGCTTCTCTGGATACACCATGGCCAAAGGCAGTCGACGGGAAAAAAGCCTTTAGCGACGTTCTAAAAAAATATGGAGCCAATACAGAATTACTCTTCGAGTGTTTGTATGATGAGTCCATCTACGCTGACAACGAACTTCCAGACACGGGTGTTCCACTTTTTTTAGAAAGACAGTTGTCCGCCCGTTTTATTAATGGAGAAAACTATGGAACACGGTCATCGACTATTTGTACATTCGATTCCAAACATATGGCAACAGTAGAAGAACGCAACCACAATGGGAAACTAATAGGGGACATAAATTCACGTTTCACGTTACCTTTATACCCCTGAACCAGGCACACCGGTAGCCGTTGCACATACTGTTGCTTCAAAAAACACGGATCCATCGATATCGTGGTCAACCTTGTTCTGATAAGTTTCCACAAATACTTCACATGATTGCGCTCCTGCCCTGTGAGCTAACACTTCTGCATTTTCCCGAGCTAATTTTTCTGCATGCCCTAAAGCATCGTTTAGCACACCAAAGTCTTTTGGTCCATCAGTTGTATACACACGAAAAATTCCTTGAGAAGGCTGTGTTACGGTTAGACGGGAGCGTTGTACTACTTTACTCGCAACAGATCCTACCGCTCCAGCCACACCCGCATTTTCGGGTACATTCAACTCCATGGATAGCTTAATCGCGGCCTCCGGGAAGAACACTTGCGCCGGAGCGCCTACCGCAATAAGTGGATATTTATCGTTAAACGATACGGAAAATATTTTGTTACCTTCATATCCGAGTACGTTTGAAAGAAACCGCACTAATTCATCGGCTGGTGCCTTCTGTTTACCATCTAACTCACGAACACCTGTGCGCACCAATGCCTCACAAATCAACTCGTTCATGCGTTGCATCACAGTTTCAGCCGGGCCATTCTCATCACCATCTTGCCACTTTCCAAAACCATATCTATGACGCATTTGCCGAGCCCAAATGCGCGCTGCAATAACCGCAGCATCACGATTCCAGTGAGAGGATGTGCCTAGCACATGAGCAGCATCGGTAGGAGTAAATCCACTATAAATGGCAAGTCCCTTCCGCACCAAACGCGCTAATGCGCGAGCCGCCGCTGAGCTTCCTGCCGATAAATCCTCTACCACAATCGGTTTTCCGGAATCAAGCTGCTTCCATACATCCAATTCCAGTCCTTCAAGTGAATTCACTACTACCGGATCATTATATAATTTTATCGCAAACCGCAATAAACGGGGAGAGGAGCCCATCTTTTCCTGGGCAAGAAGTACTGGCATAACATCGGGATATTGATCAGCAAGCAGACATGTAGGAACAACTCGTCTTGGACCAATACCTATTCCTTCGCCGCCTGAAAACCGAATTTCGCTGTCTCCTCCTAAGCCAATTGAATAAACACTAAGTGTCTCGACCATGGGGTGCCAATCTCCAACTAGAGCACCATCCACTCGGGTTTCCGGAATACCGTTAGTAATTATTGCGATATCGGTGGTAGTACCCCCCATATCGGCCACCAAAGCATCTTGTTGGCCACTTAAGAAACATGCTCCTACAACACTGGCCGCTGGCCCGGAAAGTACAGTATCCACCGGACGCTCAAGTACAGTATCAACACTTACTAACGAGCCATCACCCTTTACCATCATTAACGGTGCATCAATCTTTAGTGCATCCAGACGGTCAAGAACCGCATCTACTAAACTCTTAATAAACGGTGTAAGTCGAGCATTCAGGGCGGCAGTAAGTGCACGACGAGGAGCATTTAGACTGGCCGATAATTCATGCCCACAGGTTATAGGTTTATCACATATCGATTTAACTAGTGCTTTCAACGCCAATTCATGAGCCGGGTTTCGCACCCCGAACATTGACGATATCGCAAACGCAGATACTTCGTTGGCATGTTTACGAATAGCCCGCTCGGCTCCCTCTGCGTCCAGCTGACAAAGCTCGAAACCACCAGCATTGTGCCCACCCTTTAGTAAAATCACAGGATCGTTTCTTAGCACCTCAGATAACCCACTTTTGTTAACCTGAGCTGCCGAATAACCGGGTAACAAGGTACAAATAGGCGCGCCACGTTCTTCAACAACAGCATTAGTTGCCAACGTTGTAGATACCGAGACTATTTCAATCGGCGCGTGCGCGCTCAACGGAAGCTGAGATAAGGCTCCGCCGATACCTAGTGATAAATCATGGGGTGTGGTTAAGGACTTTGCCGTCGCAATTACACCATCAATGTCGCTGTATAAAACGGCATCAGTATATGTTCCACCTGTGTCTACACCAATTTTAAATGTCATAAAGTTATTATTTATTGAATCAAAATTAATCGAAATTACTTTGATCAGAGGATTACGGATTGTACTGTTACGCTCTGTCTCACAATCGACCAAAACATGCACAAAACTGCCACAGCATTATGTATCCATACCATCCTATTGTTCCGGATTGGAACCCAAGTTCAGGGCGCTTGCTGTTACTCGGATATATCCTGCACAGATCATCCTTGTTTTAAATTACAAGCTTCGCCCCCCAAGGAAATTTATGAAAGCCGACGATGATTTCCAGCATACTTTACCAAACACAAGGAAACGGTGCCCATAATTACAAACCCCAGAACAAGTGGAAATTCCGTCAAATTAAACGCTCTACCGATTGGTACACCCAGAATAATTGAGATAATAGTGCTACCGAATCCTATTATGGCAGCCCCCATCCCAGCGACCTCACCAAGTGGTTGAATCGCTAATGTGTTTAAATTACCAAACATCAAGCCTAAGCCAAAGAAACATAGTCCACCCCAGACCATAAAGGTGACTAAACCATCAAGGTATCCCAAAACATACAATAAAGCATAAATAGCAGAGACAATAACTACAAGATAATTAGCCATTAAAACTATTCTCTGCATCTCAATTAATTTCACTAACCGCGAATTAACCAATGATGCAATCCCGAGCGTAATCGCAAGTGATGCAAAGCAGAGCGGAAACCATTTCCCAGTACTAAATGTGTACTCAAACACCTGTTGCGCTGAACTCAGAAAACCTACAAACGCGCCGAAAATCACGCCCATCGCCAAGACATAGCCCACAACCGATCGATTCCGACATACAAACATGAAGCTACTTAACAACATACTGATCGAAAGTGTTCTGCGCTCCACTTTCAAAAGTGTTTCAGGCTGCCTTAAAACAAGCCATGCCAATGCAAGACACGACATCAATAAAAAAAGTAAGAATATGTATCGCCAACCAAAAAATAATATTACGACCTGCCCTATAGCAGGTGCGAGTGTTGGGACCAGTATGAATATAGCCATCGCAATTGACATTATGCGTGCCATTTCAACACCAGAATACAAGTCACGCACCATAGAAACCGTAACTGTTCTGGGGCCTGCGGCCCCCACCCCCTGCAATATTCTACCGATCAGTAACAACTCAAAGCTTTGTGCCACCATGGACATAACACAACCAATCATAAACACGATCAAGCCGATTAAAATCATCGGACGTCGTCCAAAACTGTCGGATAGCGGCCCAAAGAGTAACTGTCCAAACCCGTTACCAAGGAAAAATAAACCAATAACCAGTTGAACGTCATTCTCACTTTCAATAAACAAGTCTTCGGCAATTGCTGGAAATGCAGGCAGCATGGCATCAATGGATAACGCAACCAAACTAAAGAGTAACGCTGTCAGTGTGGCAAATTCCCCAAGACCTAATACTTTGCTGGCATGAGTCACTAATGGCCTCTTGTCTGTTGTTCTGCCGCCGTAACCCTACCAAGCAATTTCACCGCTTGATCTATGCTCTCGTTCCACGGATGCCCACAACTAACCCGTAGACAGTTCCTAAACTTCCGAGTCGGCGAGAATATCGTACCAGGGAGTACACTCACCTGATTTTCGAGGCATCGACTAAAGACTTTTAGGGCATCTACGCCACGTGGCAATTCAACCCATAATACGAACCCGCCCTGGGGTTGGCTAATTCGTGTTCCCTTCGGAAGGTGATTTCCTAACTTCAATCGCATTTTATCAACTTGCTGCATTAATCGTCGGCGGAGTCCACGCAGGTGTCGCTCATAACCAGCTGTTGCCAAGTACTCCGCTACAACCATTTGCCCCACAGTGGATGTAGATAGCGAGACTGAGTGTTTACGAGATAACCTCTCCTCCCTATCGGATTCAGCAACGATCCAGCCAATTCGATATCCTGGCGCTAATGTTTTGGAAAACGATGAACAAGTCACCACGTTACCCTGATAATCAAAGCTGCGAAGTGGTAATGGTCTATGCTCTCCAAAGTGCAAATCACCATAGATATCATCCTCAATCAAACGCACCCCTTTGCTATTTACTAAATTCACCAAACGTTGTTTCTGTGAATCCGGCAGCAAACTTCCGTAAGGGTTATTAAAATTAGCGACACACATAACACACGATACATTGAACTGCTCAAGAATATCTTCGAGTGAGTCAATATCCAAACCATGGGTAGGGTTTGATGGCACCTCGATGGCCTTAAGACCAAGATCTTCTATAAGTTGCAATAATAAAAAATATGTTGGGGACTCAACAGCAATCGTATCTCCAGGTTTAGTGACTGACTTAAGGGATAACGCCAGAGCCTCCGATGCACCATTGGTTATGACAATAGAATCTGGATCAATTGCAGTACCAAGCATACCAGAGCGATAGGCAATCTGATGCCTAAGTTCCCGGTGACCGGATAATTCGGCATATTCAACAGCCTCTAGCGGAGATCGTGTTACCACACGATGCATAATTCTCGCTAATGCTCTGCAAGGTAATAAGCTACCGCCTGGGTTGGCTAATCCAAGGGGCACAACACCAGGGGTACGGCTTAATTTAAGTAAATCTCGGACCACACCGGATAACTGGATATCTCGTGCAACAGGCTTTGGTGAAGTTGCCGATGGTAATGCAATACTGCGATCAATCGAAGGACTAACAAAAAACCCAGATTGCGCTCGAGCTGTAATAAAACCCTCCTGCTCAAGATTCGTATAGCCCTGCATTACCGTAGCTATGCTTACTTTTAACTGTCGGCTAAAGCCCCTGAGTGAAGGTAGCTTATCGCCAGGGCGTAATGAACCTGAGGCTATCTGCGCACGAATAAGATCATAGACTTGATCGTATAAAAATTGACTAGTGTGTGAATTCAACATATCTAACTGTTACGGTAACAAATTCATTTTATTGTATCTGTTACTGTATCAGGACTTTACAGATAATACATCTACCGGAATTGGTCCGGAAAAATTGACGATGAAATCTGGAGTGCACGAAATGACTACCCTACTAATTAAACAACACTTTGATACAACTATCTTAATGCAGCGGATCGAAAATACGATCGAAGATATCACGCATGTTTTTTGGGACTGTTATCGTAGAAGTCAGCAACGAAGAGCACTCTCATCACTTGAACCCGAGTCATTGTCTGACATTGGCCTATCTACTGAGCAAGTAAAATTTGAGATAGCAAAACCATTTTGGAAAAGTTAAATATCTAAAAATTTACCATGAACTCTGCCAAACTATCGATAATTATCAATCCTGATTTAGGGATCTACATGGTATGTACAATTCGGTTCAATAATCGGATTTGACAGTTATTTAACTTTAATTGATAGAGTTGGACCAAGTAGGGCCGCATCTGTAACGGTCTTATTCCCTATTTTGCTTTAGTTATTTCTAAGGTGTTTGAAAATTTTCTCTGTACTAACAGTGCCCTGCTCTGCTTGCAGACTGCTGGCAATAAAACGTAAAACAACATCTACGCATAGTTAGCGATTTATTTCATGCAAGGAAACTGATAATTACATCGACTAGTTCCGTTTTAATTTAAGCCAAATCAATGCACACAGAACAAGCAGAATCACAGGAATTGCCGTAAGATTTATAGTCGTCCAACCAAAAGTAAAATTAAGATACCCAGACGACAACGCGGTAAATGTGACTGCAGTTGCAATCATGAAATCGTTAATTCCTTGAGTTTTCGATCTCTCCGATAATTCATATGCCTCGGTTAATAAAGCAGTACCGCCAACAAAGAGAAAATTCCAGCCGATCCCAAGTAATATCAACGCCACGATAAAATGAGCATAGGTTATACCATGTAAATTAACGGCTAACGTTAGCAGCATTACAACTGCACCGATAATCATAATATTTAGCACGCCAAAACGATCAATGAGATTACCGGTAAAAAATGACGGTAAAAACATTCCAACAACGTGCCATTGAATAACTTGAGCAGTTTGGCCAAATGCAAATCCACACGCGTCCATAGCAAGAGGAGTCGATGACATTATCAGGTTCATAACCCCATAGCCAACTAACGCACCGAATACAGCAACAAAAAAAACTGGCTGCCGGATAATTTGCCTAAGTGGTCGCCCAACTTGATTCGACGACTCAAAAGACTGTTGTGGAAAATGAATAAACGAGATACAAATTATGGAGAGTAGATAAACGGTAATCAGACCATAATAGCTACCCGCAAATTCCGCCCCGGCTATCCAGTCTCGACTAATCGCAGCGAAATTCGGACCTATAAAGGCCGCCACAA
>Ga0213861_10001654_pt1 | contig 19561 bp, 18 predicted proteins | sample PICome_4_FD_160110 | JGI IMG/M metagenome (GOLD analysis project Ga0213861, IMG submission 160110) | Coastal seawater microbial communities near Pivers Island, North Carolina, United States - PICO131 | ecosystem: Environmental > Aquatic > Marine > Coastal | place: USA: North Carolina... | reverse complement strand
AAGCATGATGATTATTGTGAAGTTCTTCCCCGCCTATCAATATTCCCCATGGCAAGATGTTTCGACTAGCGTCTAGTGTTTGGAAGTTTCGATACCCCAGGAAATGTCCAACACCGTTTATTACCCCAGCTGCCCAAAGTGGGATCCACAGGATCTGAATACTCCAAATGACTAATCCTTTTGCCGTGCCGAAGAATGTTACGTTGGCAACTAACATTAATACCGGGCCCAGGAGTGTAAAACGAGTATAGATGTTTTCTTCAATCCAATCTTTGGGGGTACCGTGACCAAACTGAGCTAACGTTTCACTTTTACACGCTTCAAGACGATATAACCAAGCCCCAAGAAAAAGTACACGGAATATGCCGTTGGCCTGTGGACTATGCGGATCCTCAGAAGTTTCAACTCGGGCATGATGTTTTCGATGAACGGCAACCCATTCACGTGTAACTGTAGCCGTCGTTAGCCATAGCCAAAGGCGAAAAAAATGTGAAATTAACCCGTGCAATTCAACAGATCGATGCGCCTGGTGGCGATGCAGAAATATGGTGACCGAGACAATAGTGATATGCGTCAGGAGTAGGGCAATTAGACAGACATCTAACCATGTAGGTTGAAAAAAAGAATCAAACATTACTCAGGAATTGTTAATTTGAATCGATCTGATGAATATCCGTGCACTTTGTCGTGTGCTTCGACCCATATGGATGAAATATTGTCTGGGATTTCAACGTTTTCTAGGCTTCGGGTAAAAGGTTGTTCATCGACATGCGGGTGATAAAGCGTGCGCCTAGCAATTTCCGTATTAAAAGAATCCAGAATTCGCCAGTGGTCCGCATAGTGCTTCCAGCCTGAATCGGGGTGTTTCAAGGTTACCTTGAAGGTACAAACTCGGTTTTCACACTGGGCAACGGCTTTTTCGATCTGAACCTGATTGCCATGAACCAGCGGTATTGTGACAATACTGACAAGAACCATCAATGCCGTTGATATAAATGCAGCGATACCCATTGGACGATACCGGGTTTATCGAGCCCGGTAAGTAATGCGGCCTTTACTAAGATCGTAGGGGGTGAGCTGCACAGTTACTCTATCGCCACGTAATATACGTATGTAATGTTTTCGCATTTTTCCGGAAATATGCGCGGTAACTACATGCCCATTATCAAGTTCAACCCGAAACTGGGTGTTTGGAAGGTTTTCGAGCACGGTGCCCTCCATTTCAATATGTTCTTCTTTTGCCACTGGGTATTATTGTCGCTATGTAAAAATCGCGAGTATATGCTTTTTCGCGCAGTCTTGCTACAGTCTGATACTCATATTGGATCTAATGAATCGATAACAATCAAACTTACACCGACAATTTAGCGACTGTGTCGATAATTACACGAATTATTGATCGGAATCCCCTGAGAAGTTGAGTTGCGGTATTCGTTTCTTTGGGGGATTCAAAGATGATCCAAGCCAGTAATTCCGGTCTTCTTATAATGGCCAAACGACAAGTATCGTTGGAATGGACACAACCAATACTAAAATTTCGAGTGGCAAACCCATTCGCCAATAATCTGAAAAGTGATAACCTCCAGGTCCGAGAATCAAGGTGTTATTTTTATGACCTATCGGAGTCAGAAATGCACAGGAAGCTGCTACAGCTACCGCCATTAAAAATGGGTCGGGGTTTACTGCGAGTCTTTCTGCAATTTTCATCGCAACTGGTGCGGCGATAATTGTGGTGGCGGTATTGTTAAGTACGTCTGATAAACTCATCGTCGTAATCATGAAAAGCGTTAAAACAACAACAGGGCCGTAATCTTTAGAAATGCTCACTAGTGCATCTGCGAGAAGTGTAGTACCGCCAGAATTCTCAAGAGCTATGCCAAGCGGAATCATACTGCCAATCAAAATGATCACAGGCCATTCGATCGACTGATAGATCTGTCTTCCGGGAACAATGCCAAAAACAACAAAAAGAATACAGGCAATTGCTAGTGCAAACGGCAGGTAGAGTATTCCAAGGCTCGCTGCAAGAATGGCTGCAGCAAATATACCGGTAGCTAATCCTGCTTTATCACGTTGTAAAACTTCCAGTTTCCTGTTCGCCAGTGGTAAGGCGCCGATCCGATCGACAATATCGGGAAGTCTTTCTTGTGGGCCTAGTAATAAAAGTATATCGCCGGGTTTGATGAGCAGCGACCTAACCCGTGATCTGATTCTTTTCCCTTGTCGAGATACTCCGAGCAGTGTGATGCTATACTGATTCAGTAGCTGCATAGATATTGCCGATCTTCCGACTATCGGTGCCCCATCCGGTACAACAACTTCATTCAGGGTTAAGTCGTCGCTGTAAATAGATTTATCTTCCTTTTCTTTTCGCACGTAACCAAATTTCATTTCCCCAATCAGGGTGTCAATTGTTTGCGCATCGGCTTCTAGTATCAGGATGTCATCTTCTAGAACTTCTATTCGTCTGCCTAGGCCGGGTAGTCTCCTGTGACTCCTTACGATCCCAACAACGGTAGCGCTGTGCGCCTCAAGTTGTTCATCCAGATGTCGGACTTGTTGTCCAATCGCCGGTGAATTGCCATTTACAGTTACTTCAACAATGTAGTCACCTAATTCAAAAAGATTTTCGCTGATATTTTGCTGGGCTCGATCTTTTGGTAGCAATCGCCATCCGATCAATGACACAAAAAGTACACCCGCTACTGCACAGACTAATCCAACCGGTGCGAAATCGAGCATGCCGTAGGATTCGCCGAGTGCTTCTTCTCTAAAAGCGGCAACGATAATATTCGGTGGTGTTCCTATAAGTGTTATCATTCCGCCAAGAATCGACGCAAATGAGATAGGCATTAATGAAAGTGAAGCGCTTCTATTTGCCTTTTTTGCGGCTTTTAGATCTACCGGCATAAGCAAGGCTAATGCTGCCACATTGTTCATTACTGCCGAGAGTAGTGCCGCAACGCCCGACATTAGACATATGTGCTTAAATATTGAAGTTGCACCTTTTGCAACCCACTTTGCGACATAATCCACAGCTCCGGAGTTTGATAGAGCACGACTGACTATTAGAACGAGCGCAATAATCACTGTAGCTGGGTGGCCAAAGCCGTCAAAAGCATTCGATTGTGGCACAACACCAATAACAACACCGATTGTCAGCGCGGAGAAGGCGACGAGGTCATAGCGTACACGTCCCCAAAGCAACATCCCAAAGACAGCTAAAAATAACAAAAATAGGAGTGTTTGGTCGCTGGGCATGAATTATCTTCTGTAATAGACAGTAACAATCAATTTAACATGTGTTGATAGTAATGGGTAGTTCGCGAAAATTAAGGTGCTGTGTACAAATAGGCTTTACTTGCATGGGTGGCAATAAAGCAAACTTGGTGCTTATCGCAGCTGTATCGTAATCGGATCAACACGCGATGAGCGGCTCTATAAAGCGCACTCAGCATGAATTTATGCATTTTTCGAAAATAGCTTACCCAGAAGTTGCTTGCAGAGCGGCAGATTGTTACCGACGCACGTCTTGATTAAACGATTAACGCTACCGAGTAGATGGATCGGTAGCGTTAAATTTAGAACAGTGAACGTGTTGGAGTTTTAGTCGTAAGCGTATCCGAAATGTTTTTGAAATAGCGCAGAAAAATTGTCCGTGGTAACGGTGTGATTCTGTGTCCCGTGAGTTTCAACTTTAATCGAACCAACGAGTGATGCAATACGTCCACTCGTTTCCCAATCAAATCCGCGGGACAAGCCGTATAGCAATCCACCGCGAAACGCGTCTCCGCAACCGGTTGGATCAACCGGATTCTGGGCCGGGACAGCTGGAATTTCTATTACTTTGTCATCTGCATAAATTTGTGCGCCTTTCGCGCCAAGTGTGATGATAAGTGCTTCTACACTTTCAGCCAGTTGTTTGGCCGACTTGCCGGTCTTTTCAGATAACATTTTCGACTCATAGTCGTTTACTATGGCCCAGTTCGCCTGATCGAGAAAAGTATTCAGGTCGTCACCGTCAAACATAGGTAAACCCTGACCAGGATCAAACATAAACGGAATGTTATTCCTGCAAAATTCATTGGCATGTTGAATCATTGCATCGCGACCGTCCGGTCCAACATGACCGCGATCTATATTTGCAATATCTGCCACGTGGGTTACATGTGCATCCGACATAGCCCCTGGATGAAAGGCAATAATTTGGTTGTCATCCATATCAGTTGTGATAAACGCCTGTGCGGTGTAACTTTCCGGCAGCGTTATAACGTGCTGATCCGGCATGCCTAATTGTCGTAACCAATCACGATATGGGCCAAAGTCCTTTCCCACGGTACCTACAGGTAAAACGTTGCCTCCCAGCATGTGCATGTTGTATGCGATATTGCCTGCACAACCGCCAAACTCTCGTCGCATCTCCGGCACCATGAAACATACATTTAGAATATGTACTTGTTCAGGTAAAATGTGATTTTTAAAACTGTCTGGGAAAACCATAATAGTGTCGTAGGCAAACGAGCCACATACGAGTGTTGTCATGAGTAATTACTTCTTAGTTTAGGGTTAGTAAAGTTTGATTTGGTGAGGATGGTAAGGTTTTATTATTTGGCCTTGAATATCCTTTCGTCTTTTTTCTTGTTTGCGGAACATACACCGTCTTTCTTAAAACCTTCACATACGCCATACAAATGAAGCGAGTGGTCTTCCACAGTAAAGCCTAGTTTGTCGGCAATTTGTTTTTGTCTTTCTTCAATAACATTGTCAAAAAACTCAAATACACGCCCGCATTCAAGACACACCATATGATCATGATGGGACTCGTCATTTAGTTCAAATACCGAGCTGCCGCCTTCAAAGTTATGACGTATTACTAAACCGGCGCTTTCAAATTGAGTAAGTACTCGATAAACGGTGGCCAGTCCTATTTCAGTGTCGTCTTCCAATAAACAACGAAATACATCCTCCGCGGTCATGTGACGTACTTCAGTTGTTTCGAGAATTTCTAAAATTTTTATACGAGGCTGTGTAGTCTTTAAGCCGGCTCGACGAAGATTCGTTGTCTTGTTCATAATTATAATTTTACTTTTAAGGCAGTAATTTCCTTATTATAGCTTAGTCGTGTTCCAGCGATGCATTGAGTTGGGTGGCATTTTCAATAAAGAAAGACTTTAGGAAGTTTGATCGATTAACAATGGCCAAACTGCTAGTGCGGAGTGATTTTAGTATTTGATTAGAACTTCCGAAACCAAAATAAAAAAGATCCATGGTTGATAATGTTTTCTGATTTAACGCGCGGCGTTCTCTTTCATACTTTCTAAGATTTCGATAGGTTGGCCGAAATATGTTTTCATTAGTTGGAAATGTCTTCGCAATTAGAGCGAGTGCATCACCAATGCCTTGATTCGCTCCGAGTCCAGCAAGTGGATGAACAGTATGACACGCATCGCCTATTAGAGCGCTAGAGTCTCCAATATATCGATTTGCATGTCTACGAACTAAAGGGAAACATACCCGCTTACCGCACTCCAAAACATCGCCTAATTGATTGTCAAAGCTATCCGCCAAATATCGGCAAAACTCGGAATCAGTCATGGCAAGCACGGTTTCACATTTATCAAGACCAACAGACCAAACAATTGAGCTTTGATTGTTTCCCAAAGGAAGAAACGCTAATGGACCTTCGGGTAAGAATTTTTGTCTGGCTATCGTGCCGGGTAATTTATCAGTCCTAACCTGACTTACTATTGCCATCTGCCGGTAATCAAAACGTTCAACATTTATATTGGATAATTCGCGGATCGTCGAATTTTGTCCATCGGCACCCACAAGCAGTCTGCAGCTATAGGCTTTACCTGACTTCATCGTAATTCGTTTGCCTTGGGCACACGCTGCTATAGATGAAATCATGTCGGGTTGTAGTGTTGTTGCGTTAGGCGAGCTCTCAAATTTTGACCAAGCTGCGAAACTCAAAATATCATTTTCTACAATATGACCGAGCCGAGTTGCGCCTATAGACTCGGCAAGGAACGATAGCTTTTGATTGGCATTGTCCTCCCACACATCTATCCTGTTAAAAGGGCTAACTCTGTATTTCTCTATCGTTGGCCAAATATCGAGCTTCTTCAGGATTGATTCTGAAGCAGGGTTTATTGAGGCGACCCTAATTGAATGTTCTGTGCTTGGTTCGACCGGTAGGTTGATGTCCAATATTGCTGTTTGTAATTCTCGATTCGCAAACATTAAAGCGGCAACGCTGCCCGTGACACCAGCACCTACTACGATTACGTCATAATGGTCTATCATAATTCAGGCTTCGCATGCCTCTCTGATGAGTCGTGGAAGCTGGCCGTCAATGCCCATGGTTTTTTTCAGCAGGAAACGTTTGCTTTGCGTCGACATATCGATTGCGTTTAGGCCAATGTTGCGAGCAAGGGAAACGCCATGACTATTAGCAGTGAACATTGTGATAAGTCCGTCTGTAAATCGTACGACACGGTTAACTTGTTTTTGTCGTTGAGCCGAGTATTTTTCCAAATTAATATTCTCCCCCGGGTCTTCACTTAATTCGACACAAGACTCCATATAGTCGACAAATTCTGCGACATCCCGCAGACCCAGATTAAACCCTTGACCAGCGACAGGATGGACGATGTGTGCAGCATTGCCAATCGCTAGCATTCTATTCTGGTGAATTTTTTCTAGGTGACCCAACGAAAGCGGATAGACTGCTCGTAAACCCGTGCGGATAAATGTCCCGACTCTATCACCGAAAGCGCTTTGCAATTCTGAAAGAAATTCGATGTCGGTAGACGACATTAGACGGGCAGCCTCTATGGATGGTAGAGTCCATGCAAGAGCATAACGGTTGTCTGTCATTGGCAACAGTGCCAGCGGGCCATGCTCGGTAAAGCGCTCGTATGCTGTTTGTTCTGATATTCGGTCAGACTCAACTATACTTATGAGAGCTTGCTGTGAGTATTTCTCAACATCATTAAACAAGTTATTTTGTTTTCCTATGTCCGAGCGTCCACCATCCGCAAGAATAGCAAGCTTGCCATGGATTCTCCGTCCATTGAGTGTCTCGCAAATTATTTCGCTTGGTGATGATTTAGAATCACTTACTTCATCAGGACAAATGATTTCAATGTTTGCGGATCGCTTTAGTTTGTCATAAAGAACGGCACCAATTTTACGCGTAGGGACGACATAACCTAGCGCCTCGGTGCCAACATGCGCGGTGTTTAGTCGTGTTGTGCCAAAATGACCTCGATCGCTTATATGGATCGATTTTATTGCTCCGGCTTCAGTCTTGATGTCTTTCCATACCCCTAGAGATTCGAATATTAAACGGGATGCCCATGTTAGGGCGATGGTGCGTTCGTCGAAACTCGGTTGCGATTGATCGTTAAACGAGTGCTTTTCGATCACAGCTATACGTAGGTTTGTATTGCATAAGGCACACGCAAGGCTAGCCCCAACCAATCCCCCGCCAACGATTATCAAATCAAAATGGGGTTTGCTCATCCTTGCATCAGTTCCTCTATGTCAGTTACGGTTTTAGGCACTTCTGAGCTAAGAACCTCAGGCCCTTTTGGTGTGATTAGAATATCATCCTCGATACGTATACCAATATTGTGATACTGCGCATCAATATCCTCGTCAGCCGGTATGTATAAACCCGGTTCGACCGTTAGTACCATACCAGCCTCAAGTAACCGCCACTGATCTTCAAATTTGTAGTCACCAACATCGTGAACGTCCATGCCAAGCCAGTGTCCGGTTCGATGCATATAAAAGCGTCTATAGGTCCCGGCTTCTAAAAGTTGCGCTTTAGTGCCTTCACATAAGCCAAGCTCGAGGAGGCCATCGCATAAAACCTCAATCGCCGCTTGGTGAGGGTCATCCCAGTGGTTTCCGACAACACACGCATCAATAGCGGCGTGCTGGGCGGCAAGAACTATTTCATATACGGCTTTTTGTGGGGGGGTAAACTTGCCATTTACTGGAAAGGTGCGCGTAATGTCCGAAGCATAACAATCAAGCTCAGCGCCAGCATCAATTAACAATAGGTCGCCATCGGTTAGCTTGTCGCGATTTTCTGTGTAATGCAAAATACAACCGTTAACGCCTCCGGCTACGATGGAAGGGTATGCTGGATATTGGCTACCACCGCGTCGAAACTCATATTCTAATTCTGCTTCTATTTGATATTCGTACATACCGGGCGTACAGACCTGCATGGCTCTGCGATGAGCTTTTGCTGAAATTCGGCCCGCTTGACGCATGATTTTTCGTTCTTCTGCCCGTTTTACAAGACGCATTTCGTGCAGTATATGGCTAAAATCGATTAATTCTCCGGGTCCGGATACACCACTTTTCGCCCGAGACTTGATTTCAGTCATCCAATGTAACAAACGATTATCAAACTCAGGATGCCGACCTAGACCGCAATACACCTTTTCTCTATTCTCCAAAAGACCGGGAAGAATGTCATCAATATCGTCAATTGGGAATGAATCATCCGCTTGATAATCGGATATCGCTCCTTCTAGTCCAGCACGGCGTCCATCCCATTGCTCACGTGTGGCATCTTTTTCACGGCAGAACATTATAAATTCGCCTTGTTCACGCCCGGGAATGAGCACTAACACAGCCTCAGGTTCTGGAAAATGACTTAAGTAATAGAAATCGCTGTCGGGTCGATAGCGATACAGAACGTCACCATTTCTAGGTTGTTCCGGTGCCGCAGGAATTATGGCAATCCCACTTTCCATCATTTCCATTAGTTCGCTGCGTCGCTTTTGAAAAATAGAAGGGTTCATTTATTGAATTCCGGGGTTGGGCGTGCTTGTGTTTGTTTCAATATCGTCGTAAATCAATTGTACCGCGACTTTCACAAATTCCTCCAATTGAAAAAGGGCAAACCTGTGGGATTCGGAATTATCTGCGGGTGTTTCGACCTCGCTAATAGCCCGAATATCCTCTACGGCTTCGTTTACGGTGGTCGATGTAGCTTTTGGCGGAACAGTTGCCCACACTTGAATGAAACCGTTACACCAATCAGCAAGTGCTTCCGTACGAACCGCCACGCTTTCGTCATCGCCCGGCAACAGTAACGTAAGCCCGCCTTCGTCTGCGTGTAATCCTTTATTTGCAAGCTCAAAAATGCCTTCTAAGACTGTAGCACCTTGTTGTGTGGCAATACCGATACCAACTAGTGCTACCCAGTCCGTTGAATTAAATTTTTGCCTGCCGCAGCAAACGAGTGCGCTACTCATGCCGTGTAATTCTGAGATTCCTAGCTGGAAATGGGCCTTTAATTGGTCATCAAGCTCGCCGAAGTGTTGTTGAATCGGATTTTTCACAAAGATTTGTTACTCTCATTGGGTTTATATCAAATATTAAACAGCGTTCGGTTGCAATTTTCAGCTGAACAACCGAAAATGCCGCGGCTGGATAGTCGCTAACAGTTATCGTGATTTCCTTCAAAGCCAAACTCTTTTTTCGGAGCAAATGTGGATACTCGTCTAGATAAGTTGTCAAATGGTGTTGAATCGCTCATCAATATGATTGACGACTTGAAACAACGCAATATACAACTTGAAGCAAAAAACGCCACCCTTGAAGAGGAAACTCTAAATCTCCGTAATAATAATCAACAGGCTCGAACAAAACTAGAGTCGATTATCTCTCGATTACGACAAAACGGTGAAAACATTTGAATCAGCGGTTAAATTTTAAAGTTAATTTGATGGATCGCGATTTTACGGTAGCTTGTGAAGATGGTGAACAAGACGATTTGTTGGCAGCAGCAGCCCATCTTGATCAGCAAATGCGCACGATTCAGCATTCCGGTAAAGTTATTGGTCATGAACGGTGTGCGATTATGGCTGCGCTCAACATCGCGAATGAATATTTGACAGAAATCCCAATGGCGACGGGTCTGGATGAGTCCTCAAATAAAAAACTCGATCATCTAATATCCCGTGTTGAAAACGTGATTGATCAGCAGGATAACTGATACTTAGTCAATCATTTTCGATTTGTAATGGTTTAAATCAGATTCTTCGGTGCAAAGTCGATCTAGATTAGATAAAATACTGCCTCGTCGTCTGTTGTGTTCGAGTTAGCCCCGCACCTTAGAACCTAGATTTTGCCTCGGGAGTTCCGCTAGACGGACTGTTGTGCATGTCCTGGATTTTATTCAGGAAAGCCTGATGTGCGTTTTGGGACACCCACTTGAACCAATTGGTTCAAGGTAACCGGTTTTCCCGGCACATACGGACGGCGTCTATTTCCAAAATATATTCTGCCAGTCATACTTTCATGCTTACTCTAAAACAAACAATACGACGCGAGTCTCGCTTGTTGAGGCAGAGCATTCCTGATGCGCGAAGGGCCAAGGCTGCGGCGTCACTAGCTGATAACCTTGAAAAAATGCAAGCGTTGCAAGCTGGGGCTATTGTGGCTGTGTATTTTGCAAACGATGGCGAGATTTCACTAGATAACCTGATTCAACGAGCAACAAATCTAGGCGCTATATGTGTTGTTCCTGTAATTCCTGAAAAAGGTAATCGGTTATTGAGATTTGCCGAAGTGGGCGGGCCAGTAAAGGATAACCGATTTGGGATCCCTGAGCCGAATGTTCCTCCCGAACAACTATACGGTATTGAACAACTCGATACTGTGCTTGTGCCTTTGGTCGCATTTGATGATACCGGAAACCGTTTGGGTATGGGTGGCGGGTATTACGATACGACTTTGGCCGAAGGCGTAGCAATGCGACCGGATACACCGATAAAAGTTATCGGTGTTGCCCATGAGGTTCAACGAATGGAAGCGCTTGAAACTGAAGAATGGGATATTCCACTTGATGTTATCGTAACAGACCAAACAATTCATTACTTTACCTAGTTCGATTTGAAATGCTGATATTATTTGTAGGTGATGTTGTAGCGAAAGGGGGACGACGGGCTGTTTTTGCTGCCCTAGAAGAACTGCATGAAGCGCATGATATCGATCTTGTTGTCGTTAACGCAGAAAATGCTGCAGGCGGGTTTGGTATTACGCAATCCGTTATTGATGAATTTTTTAGTCATCAGGTTGACGTTTTAACAACAGGAAATCACGTGTGGGATAAGCGTGAAGCCCTAGAATTTATCGATAATGAGCCGCGTGTTGTTCGGCCGCATAACTATCCACCCGGTACGCCAGGCAAAGGTGTTTTTCTTGCGACCGCTAAGACAGGTGACCGAGTAGCGGTAGTAAATGTGATGGGACGAGTTTTTATGCATCCCGATTTAGATTGTCCGTTTCGTGCTGTAGATGATGTGTTGAAGACACTTCCGAATGATGTAAAAACGATCTTGGTTGATTTTCATGCAGAGGCTAGTAGCGAGAAAGTTGCTCTGGGTTGGTATTTGGACGGTCGAGTTTCGGCAGTAGTGGGCACTCATACCCACATACCTACTGCAGATGAAAGAATTTTAAAAGAAGGCACGGCGTTTATTTCCGATGTGGGTATGACGGGTAGCTATGATTCAATCATCGGTATGAAAATTCAAGGGTCGTTGTCGAGATTTGTTACAAAGCTTCCGCAACGTATGGAACCTGCGACTGGTCCCGCAACTTTTTGCGGAGTATTAATTGACGTAGATGAACAGTCTGGCCGTGCGCGGTCAATAGTGCGTGTTCGCGCTGGACAACCGTTATAAATCTAACGATGTGCTATATATATTGAAGGAATTGGATATGGGCTATTGGTTATTGAAAAGTGAACCGGACACATTCTCAATAGATGATCTTTATTCTTTGCCGAACAGAACAGATCACTGGGATGGCATCCGCAATTATCAAGCACGAAACTTTATGCGCGACGAAATGAAAAAAGGCGATCTAGCCTTTTTCTATCACTCAAGTTGTGCAGAACCAGCCATTGTTGGACTGGTTGAAGTGGTTAAAGAAGCCTATGTTGATCACACTGCATTTGATCCTGATGAATATTATTTTGATGCAAAGAGTGATCCTGAAAGACCTCGATGGGTTATGGTAGATATTAAGTTTAAACAGAAGTTTCGTAATGTCGTAACCCTTAAAGATATGAAAGCCAATCCGTTGTTGTCCGAGATGCGTTTGGTACAAAAAGGTAATCGCCTTTCGATAATGCCGATTAGTAGTGGTGAGTGGATTAAAATTTTAGAGATGAATGGTGAATCTGTATCGTGACTATGATTAGGTGTCGAATATTTTTTTTACTGTTGGCTGGTGTGCTAACAGGTTTGTTATCAGGGTGTAATGATAAAACCCCTGTTGAGTCCTCCATTTCACAGATAGAGAGTAGTAATTCAATGGTTAAATTTAGTACAAGCTTGGGTGATGTCCTTATCGAGATGTATCCGGAAAAGGCCCCTGTTACGGTCAAAAATTTTCTGCAATATGTCGAAGATGGTTTCTATGATGGGACTATATTTCACCGAGTGATCCCGGGGTTTGTTGTGCAGGGCGGTGGGATGCAATCTGGTATGGTGCAAAAAACTACGAGAGATCCAATCAAGAATGAGGCCGATAATGGCTTGAAAAATCTCGTTGGTTCCCTGTCCATGGCGCGCACGAATGATCCCGATTCGGCATCTTCACAATTTTTTATAAATCTTAAAAATAATGAATTTCTTGACCATACTGCGAAAACTCCTCAGGGGTGGGGTTATGCGGTATTTGCTGCTGTCACAGAGGGTATGCATGTTGTTGAGAAAATGGCGAGTGTGACAACGACATCTATTGGCGGACATCAGGATGTTCCAGTCGAGGACGTGGTTATCATAAAAGCTGAAATCGTCGAGTAATAATTCCCGCTCTGGCCGGTGAACCGCTTCAAAAATCATCGGCCATGTGCTTTTTCTAATCATTCAATATTCCTAGAATGTTAGATATTTCCTATCCGACAGACTTACCAATAGCGGCCAAAATTGGTGAGATTAAGCAACTACTGAAAAACAATCAGGTTGTTATAGTTGCTGGGGAAACCGGGTCAGGCAAGAGTACCCAATTACCCAAGTTATGCTTACAACTTGCTGATGATCGTCGCGGCATGATCGCTCATACGCAACCAAGACGCATCGCCGCCCGGGAAATTGCATCGCGATTGTCGCGGGAATTAGGAACCCCAATAGGTCAAACTGTTGGTTATCGGGTTCGATTTAATCAGCGGATAAGTAAACAGACTAAGATCAAGGTGCTTACCGATGGAATGTTATTGTCTGAAATGGAGTCCGACAGACAGCTTTCTCGGTATCATACGATCATTATCGATGAGGCACACGAGCGGTCTATTAATATCGACTTTTTACTCGGATGCTTAAAAAGGCTGCTCAAACGCCGAAAGGACCTACGCGTTGTTATTACGTCGGCAACTATAGATACGCAGCGATTTTCTGAACATTTTGATAATTGTCCGATTGTTGAAGTTTCTGGACGAACCTATCCGGTAGAGTTGCTATATCGACCTGTTGAGGAAAAGGTTGACTACAACGGATTGTTATCCGGAATAGAGAGTGCAGTTAGGGAACTGTGGCGTGTTGGAAGTGGAGACATATTAATATTTCTTCCGGGTGAACGTGAAATTCGTGACGCAACACGATTTTTACAAGGTCGACTTTCCGATGAGGTTGAAATTTTATCTTTATTTGCACGTTTATCACCATCGGATCAAAAACGAATTTTTACGCCTTCTAATGGGCGACGTGTTGTTTTATCGACCAACGTTGCCGAAACATCACTTACCGTTCCAGGGGTACGATTTGTCGTTGATTCTGGCTTGGCGAGAATCAGTCGGTATAGTGCTAGCCGAAAGATCCAACGCCTACCTGTTGAAAAAATTTCCCAGGCTGCAGCAAACCAGCGCAAGGGGCGCTGTGGCCGCGTACAGTCTGGTGTGTGTGTTCGCCTGTATGCTGAAGATGATTTCGAATCACGTGCACCTTTTACTGACCCTGAAATAGGAAGAACGTCTCTAGCGTCGATTATCCTTAAAATGAAGTCGCTGAGACTGGGTGATATTGAGCACTTTCCTTTTGTTGATAAGCCGGATTCCAAGCAAATTAAATCTGGCTACCGATTATTATTCGAACTGGGGGCGCTCAACAGTAAGTCAGAATTAACTAAGATTGGGCAAAAACTCTCCCATTTACCGGTTGATCCGAGAATAGGTAGATTACTGGTGGAATCACAAACTTTAAATTGTGTTTTGCCAATGCTGGTTATAGCCTCTCGATTGTCAGTTCAGGATCCCCAGGTTTATCCTCCCGATAAGATTGATGTTGCTAGAGGACATCACCGTAAGTTCCCTGAAGCAGAATCCGATATCGAAGGCATTGTTGAACTATGGAATATCTTTCAACTGCAAAAAACTGATTTATCTCGAAAGCAATTTGGACAGTGGTGTGAGAAAAACTTCCTTTCCCAATCCAGGCTCCGTGAATGGCAGGAAATGCATCGTCAACTCCAGTCTATTTTGATAGATTCGAAATATCTAAATACAAAATCAAATGCGCCAGTTGTTCCTGGAAAATTGATAGAGAGAAAGGAGAGGCTGGATGTCCAATCTATTGGTAAGGCGCTGCTAAGCGGTTTTCTTGGCAATATCGCACTTGTTCAAAAGAAGGGAGATTATATTGGTAGCAATGGGAAGGCAGTTGCAATACACCCTTCATCGCGACATCATAAAAAACACAGTAAGTGGATTGTAGCGTCTGAGATGGTTGATTCAGGCAGACTCTATGCTCGACAATTGTTACCCATTCATCCAATATGGATTGAACAGGCGGCGGCTGATTTATTGCGATTTGAGTACTCTGAACCATGGTGGGACAAGAAAAGCGGTTATGTGATGGCGTGGCAGAAAGGGATGCTTTTCGGGTTATGTGTATTCGAGAGACGTCGAAAAAACTATGCAAAAATAAACCCCGTCGAAAGTCGGAAAATATTCATAGGCCAGGGTCTCATTTGTGCAAAAACCGATCGCAGTCTGGCATTTTCTAAATGGAATTCTGATCTGTTTCGCGAGGCCGAGCTCTTGAGCCAAAAACACCGCTTACCTATAGATGTGGTAAACGATGTTGAATTGTTTGATTTTTTTGATGAGCGATTACCCGATTATGTTGCTGATCACGTTGCATTGAAAAAATGGTTTCGTAAATTCCCGGAAAAAATAGACGTCTTAAAATTACCAAGGGAAATGATAATCGATGATTCATTGGTGAGCGGCGACTCTTATCCAGACAGTATCTCTGTTGGTAATGCACGAATTGACGTTGGCTATTGTTATAAGCCGGGTGAGCGCGACGATGGAATTACGCTACGTGTGCCCTTACCACTGTTGAATCAATTGGATCCGAATGAGAGTGCGAGGCAATTTCGGGGATGGTTAGAGCTTTATGTTGAGTCACTTATTCGTTGTTTACCCAAAGCTCTGCGAAAAGGGCTTGTTCCGATTAATCAAAATGCAAAAATGATTGCAAAGAGTATCTCTGGAACAGCGGATCTGGTTGATGAATTGATTAGTCGTCTTGATTCTGGTTATGGTGTCAAAGCTAGAATCAGTGATTTTGATTTAACCAAAGTACCCGCGCATTTGCAGCTCAGACTTGAGTTAATCGACGATAAAGGCGGAGTAATCGCTGAGGGTCGCGACTGGGAAACGCTGAGAGAAAAACATGGAAAGCATGCAAATGATGCTTTTGATGGTCTTGAAAGTTCTGGATACCCGAGGACTGGATTAACCGAATGGTCATTTGGCGATATTCCAGACAGAGAGGAGTTTAAAGGTTATCGAACGACAATAAGTGGGTTCCCTGCTTTGTCCGATCGTGGTAAACATGTTGATTTGCGACTTTGTGATAGCCCTGTAGAGGCCCGAACGCAGCACCGAGCAGGAGTCAGAAGACTCATTAAACTCAACAAGAAGAGTCGATTTAGAGAAATTTCTACAAATCGTTCACTCGATCGATGTGCAGTCCAGTATGCCGGGCTGTATCCGTCAGCAAATATTACTGAAGACTTTTTGGATGGGGTGATTGATGCGTCATTTGAGATCGATTTAGCTGATGTGAGGACGGAAGTCGTGTTTACAAACTATTTGCAATGCTGTGATGATGTGCTTTCCAGAATTTCCCATGAGTACGCTAAAACCTTACATGATGTCCTGAAGTTAGCATATTCCTTGAAAAAAATGGTGGGCTCTGCGCTTGATCTAAAGTTTCAAAAGATAATTATTGATCGGGTTAATGATTTAATTGGTCCGGGTTTTTTGTTAACTACCCCCTTAGCGTGGTTAAACCATTTGCCTCGTTTTTTGAAAACACTGGTGGTTCGAATAGAAAAATTCCAACGAAATCCGGCGGCAGATAAGGCGCTTCAGGAAAAGGTTGATTTATGGCTTCAGCGCTTAGAAAGCATTGCCAGTTTAGATGATTCAAAAGAATTCAGATGGATGATAGAAGAGTACCAAGTTTCGCTTTTTGCTCAGGGTCTAGGTACATCAATTCCAATTTCGGCTAAGCGGCTTGAGCAAAAATGGCAAAAGCTAGAAGCGAATTTGCGGTAGAATAGAAGCATAGTCGCTTGATGTGTAATGCGGGTTAGGATTTTACAACCCCGAGGATTTAGAGAGTAATTTGGCCATATTGGTCTGGAATCAGAGCATTGTATATTGTTTCATTTTTTTTAATAAAGTCATCGTCGGTTTATAATGTGGATTGAATTATCCAAGATCTTGCCTTATCTGGTTTTTCCGCTTAGTCTATTTCTAGAAAGTCAGGTGCTTGCGGCTATTCTGTATAAATTTGCTGCTAGACGGGCGGCAATGGTAGTTTTTATACTGGGCTATATGATCTTGCTGGCAGCTTCGAGCCCTATTGTGGCCACAGCACTTAATAGGCAATTAGAGGGTTGGTATATTCCAGTGCAAGCGAGTGACGCGCCAAAAGCCGACGCTGCTGTCCTGCTGGGTGGAGCGCTATCTTTACCATTAACGCCGAGAGTAAGCGCCGAGTTATCCGATGCATCCGATCGAGTGCTATATACTGCGCGGCTTTACCATTCTGGACGCATAAAAAAAATAATTGTAACCGGTGGTAATGTATTTAAACAGCAGGAAGGCGTGCAGGTTGAGTCCTGGTATATTTCTCGTTTGCTGCAAGAATGGGGCATACCTGAGTCGGATATTTATTATGAAGAAAATAGTCGTAATACTCGGGAAAATGCGATCGAAACTAAAAAACTTATGCAACGTTATGATATACGTTCAGTGTTGCTGGTTACCTCAGCATTTCATCTGCCACGAGCGGCTTCAACCTTTCGGGCATTAGATATACCCGTCATACCATTACCTGTCGACTTTCGTTTTGTAAACTCGAGTCAACCCCTATTGCTGAGCATTTTTCCATCCAGTGGCGCATTAGGCGCTACAACCCATGCGTTGAGGGAATACCTTGGAATTTTCGTCTATGGTCTTCGCGGCTGGTTGGAACCTGCTAAATAATTTTTATTTTTACTTTTGAATTTATTATGACAAATTTCGTTTTGGATCCGGCTCTCGTTATTGAATTATTGTCAGAAGACGATGAAAAACTTGAGTCTTTGGCCACCTTGTCAAGGCGTCAGCGAGACGGATTGTGGATTTATGTTGGCTCTGCTGACGAAATAGTAGATGGACTGTCGGAACGTCTGGTTGAAACTGAAACCGATTCAGTTAGTGTCGCAAAATCGAGACTTGCCGATTTAGGAACGCGTATAAATTGGCTGGCGGCTCTTGCCGAAGATGGTGACCTTATCGTGCAACCCGATGTTTCGCTTGCCCGTACTCGCCGTGCAAGGCAGCGACTGGGTGATAAAGGGCAAATATTAACCAATAAAGCCAGGATAAATTCTTGCTTAGATGGCTGTATCTCTATTGATGATTACTTAACCCGTGGGTCGCAAAATGAAAATATTGCTTTTATCGATCTTGAATATCAGCAACGGTTAATTCGTCCGGGTATTGAAGCGGGTTTGTTTACTGTCCTTCAGCATGGACGTTATATTGGTGGGCCCGAAATTGAGTTATTGGAATCGCGTTTAGCCACGTACTGCGATGTTAAACATGCGATCGCGGTATCGAACGGAACGGATGCGTTATTAATAGCGTTAATGGCCGCTGGTGTCGGTGTGGGCGATGAGGTGATTACCTCGCCTTTTACATTTGCTGCCACTGGTGAGATGATATTGTTATTAGGCGCGGTACCGGTTTATGTTGATATTGATTCAGTAAGTTACAATTTAGACCCCGCGTTATTGAAAGATTCCATAACTGCACGAACAAAGGCCATCATCCCAGTAAGTATTTTCGGACAGTGTGCCGATATGGATGCGATAAATATCGTAGCAGAGGATGCTGGTCTGGTCGTAATTGAAGATGCTGCACAGAGCTTCGGTGCAAGTTATAAGGGTCGTAGATCCGGTGCTTTATCGGATATCGCATGCACTAGCTTTTTTCCATCAAAACCGCTCGGCGGATATGGTGATAGTGGAGCATGTTTTACCAACGATGATGACTTCGCGTTAGCTATTCGCCAGATTCGGGAGCATGGGCAAAGTGGTCGATATCATCACACACGTCTCGGCATAAATGGTCGAATGTCCTCGTTTCAAGCTTCCGTTTTATTAGCAAAACTTTCCTTATTCGAGACTGAAGCTATAAAGCGGGCTGAGATTGGCGATCGATACACGAGCTTATTAATTGAACGCGGAGCGGGAAAGCAATTACCGATAATACCGCCAATGCTTAAAGAGGGAAATATTTCGGTTTACGCTCAATACTCGATCCTTGTTGAAAACCGTGACGAAGTGCAACAACGATTAGGTCAGGTTGGTGTGCCTACGGCCGTTCATTACCCCGTTCCGCTGAATCACCAGCCAGCAATGAAAACGGAACAGTGTTGTGTTCCTGTTAGTGAAAGGGTTAGTCAGCAAGTGATGAGTTTGCCTATGCATCCGTATATTTCAGTCGAAGAGCAACAGACTGTCGTTAATAAGTTGATCGACACCGTTAATTCAATTTAGTTATCGACTTAAACCATTGTATTCTATTGATTATTTTAACCATCTTGTATAGTGTGTTTATAATGTGAACGCTGAGCTGCAGAAAGAACATCGACTTACCCTGGATATTTTATAGGCTATTGAAAGTGGACAAAATACGAGCCAGCGTCGTTTGTCTAATGATATGGGTGTGGCTTTAGGGCTGGTTAATTCCTATGTGAAAAATGCGTTCGGCGAGGCGGGGTTGAAATAAACGAGGCGCCGACGAATTGCGATGTTTATTATTTGATACTGAAAGATTTTAGCGAGAAAACGCGACTGCAAGCATGACTTCTTTCTGAGTCACTAGGTTTTTATCGGAAAGCATCCGATTTTTGCTGTTAGTTATATAGTCGGCAGGATGTAAGTGCAGTATTGCGGGTTGTTTTATGTGCAAATTCAGAGTTTTCTGAATTTGCATATCTAAGTGCTCTACGGGAGTCGA
>Ga0213861_10001651_pt1 | contig 19573 bp, 16 predicted proteins | sample PICome_4_FD_160110 | JGI IMG/M metagenome (GOLD analysis project Ga0213861, IMG submission 160110) | Coastal seawater microbial communities near Pivers Island, North Carolina, United States - PICO131 | ecosystem: Environmental > Aquatic > Marine > Coastal | place: USA: North Carolina... | reverse complement strand
GCCGCCTCAATGGTCAAAGCGCGCGGTCGCCCTTGCCTTGGGTCGGACAAATTGTCCGACCTGCTGTCTGGCCCCTAGCGCAGCCCCATCCTTAGAACTGCCGCGCTGGCAAAAGGCATGCAGGCAATCGTGGCCAGCGTAATCCCTGCCAACATCAGCAGCGGCGTTGATACATCCGTTCCTGCAGCACCCCGCCGCGCGGCCTCGGCCCCGAAAATCAAGGTCGGCACATAAAGCGGCAGCACCAGCAAGGACAGCAGCAATCCCCCGCGTTTTATCCCCACGGTCAGGGCCGCGCCAAAGGTGCCGATCACCGACAGTGCCGGCGTCCCAAGCGCGAGCGAGACAACAAGCCAGCCATACCCCGCAACCGGCAGGTTCAACAACACCCCCAACACCGGGGCCGCCAGGACCAGCGGCAACCCGGTGGTCAGCCAATGGGCCAATGCCTTGACGCTCACGGCCGCTTCCAGTGGCAAGGGGGCGGTCAACAGCAGATCCAGCGTGCCGTCCTCAAAATCCAGTGCCAAAAGCCGGTCCAAGGACAACAGACAGGCCAGCAGGGCCCCCAGCCACAAGACCCCTGGTGCAATGGACGCCAGCAAGGCGGGCTCTGGACCGACACTGAACGGCACCAGGGTCGTCACGATCAGGAAAAACGCAAGCCCCAGGCCAAAACCACCCCCCGCACGAAGTGCGAGCCGCAAATCGCGTATCAACAGCGCGATCACAAGAAGGCCTCGTCGCTGGCACCGGCGCGCAAAGTTGTCTTGGCCCGGTACGGAGTGATGTCGAGAACCTCGGCTTCCACCCCCAGATCGATATGGGTCGCCATCAGGGCCGAACCACCCTGTGCCAAATGATGTTTCACGGCTGCGGCGAACATGGCAACCGCATCGGTATCAAGCGACACGGTGGGTTCATCCAGCACCCAGATCGGACAGCCCGTCACCAGCAGACGCGACAATCCCAGCCGCCGTTTCTGCCCCGCTGACAAAGTGCCCGCCAGCCGGTCGGCCAATGGGTGCAGCGCATAGGCATCCAATGCGGCCGAAATATCGCTGTGGCCAAAGACCTGGGCCCAAAAGGCGAGGTTCTCGCGCACGCTCAGCATCGCTTTGAGCCCATCGGCATGGCCCGCATAGGCGATCTGATCTGCGGCACCGGTGATCTGACCGCGCAGCGCGGGCTGCAGCCCTGCGATGGTTCGCAGCAGCGTCGTCTTGCCCGCACCATTGGGTCCGCGCAGGATCAAGGCATGCCCCGGCTCAAGGGTAAAGCTGAGGTCCGCCACCACGGGGATGCCCCCGCGTGCAAGGGTCAGGTTTTGCGCGCTCAGGGTCATGGATGCGCTAAACCGGCAGCATCGCCAGCGCAATGCGGCGGCCTTCGCTCAGCAGCACGTTATAGGTTCTGCACGCCGCAGGAGAGGCCATCGCCTCCACTCCGACACCGGCGTTCTGCAGGGGCTCCAGCACTGTATCGGGCAGATGTGCCACATCAGCCCCTGTGCCGACAAACAGCACATCAATCTCACCGGCCAGCGCCATCAGTGGGGCAATGTCCGCCAGCCCTGCCCAGGTCTGCGTCCCCTTGGGCCCGGTAATGACCGCCCCTTGAATGACCTGCCCACCGATGCGGAAAAACCCCGGGCCATAGCCTTCGACGGGCTGGGCATCGTTAAACACAATCTCGTTCAGGCGCATGGTTCAACCTTTCGATAAGAGCGGACAGCCGTGATCCTAGGCGCAAATTCCAAAACAAACCACAGGGCGAAAAGGCGCATCTGTCTGGCGTGTCCCGCAAGCCAGGCCTGCGCCCCACTCCGCAAGGATCAAGGATCGATGTTGGCGTATTGGTTGCCTGCATTGGCGTCAGGCTTGGACCAGTCGCGTTTCACACCGAGGTACAGCAGGATCGCCGAGGCCACGAAGATTGACGAATAGGTCCCCACAATCACGCCCCAGATCATCGCAAAGACGAAGCCCCGGATCACATCCCCGCCCAGCACAAAAAGCGCGATCAACGCGATCAATGTCGTAAAGGAGGTCATGAAGGTACGGCTCATCGTTTCGTTGATCGACAGGTTCAACACGTCTTTCAGGTCACGTTTCTTGTATTTGCGCAGGTTTTCCCGCACGCGGTCAAAAACCACGACTGTATCGTTCAGCGAATAGCCGACAATGGTCAAAAGGGCCGCGATAATCGCCAGATCAAAGCGAATTTGCAGTTCTGAAAACACCCCGATTGTCAGGATCACGTCATGGACAAGCGCCAGCACGGCACCGGCGGCAAACTGCCATTCAAAGCGCAGCCAGATGTAGATCAGCACCGCCCCGATCGCCAGCACAACCGCGATTGCCGCCGTCTGGATCAATTCGCCAGAAACTTTCGGGCCCACGGATTCGACCGAGATGAACTTGATGTCGGGCCGCACCTCTTTCAATGCGGCCTCGACCGCCTCGATGGTATCGGTGGTCACCGCTTCCTGGCCGTCTTGTGCCTGAATACGGATCATCGCGACGTTCTGATCATCGCGGAACGAAGGATCAAACACTTCGGTGATCGAAATATCGCCAAGGTTCAGCGCATCCATCGCAGCGCGGTATTCGGCCACATCCACCACGCGCGGGCTTTCAGAGCGGATCGTGGTGCCGCCGCGGAAATCGATCCCGTAGTTCAGGCCCTGGATCATGAATGAGGCAAAAGCCACGATCATCATCAGCCCGGAAATACCCAGCCACAGCTTCCACCGTTGAAAGAAATCAAAGTTCGGTGCTTGCTTGAACAGACGCAGACGCATGTCAGACCTCGATCGTTTTGGGGCGTGCCCGTTCAAACCACATCACCACCATCAATCGGGTGACGAAAATCGCGGTGAAAACAGATGTGATGATGCCAAATCCCAGTGTGATCGCAAAGCCGCGCACAGGACCGGAACCCATGACAAAGAGGATCACAGCCGTGATCAATGTGGTCAGGTTGGCGTCGATAATGGCGGAAAGCGCCTTTTCGTACCCCAGCGCAATCGCGCGGGCGGGGCCTTTGGCCGTTTTCAGCTCTTCTCTGATGCGTTCGAAAATCAGCACGTTCGCGTCCACCGCCATGCCGACTGTCAGAACGATACCCGCAATCCCCGGAAGGGTCAGCGTGGCACCGACCAGGCTGAGCAGGCCAAAGATCATGGCAACGTTGATGATCAGGGCGATATTGGCAAACAGCCCGAACAGACCATAACTGACGAACATGAAGGCCAGCACCGCGACAAAGGCCACGATGGTCGCGACCTTGCCTGCGTCGATGCTGTCTTGACCCAGTTCGGGACCGATTGTGCGTTCCTCAAGGAAATCAAGGCCCGCCGGCAGGGCACCGGCACGCAGCAGGATCGCCAGATTGGTGGATTCCTCAACGTCGAAATTGCCGGTGATGATGCCGGAACCGCCCGGAATATGGCTTTGGATGGTGGGCGCGCTGATCACCTCGTTGTCCAGCACGATGGCAAAGGGGGACCCGATGTTTTCAGCTGTATAATCCCCGAATTTCCGCGCACCCGAGGTGTTGAAGCGGAAAGACACGGCAGGCCTGCCATTCTGGTCAAAGGCGGGCTGCGCATCGACCAGTTCCTCGCCGGTGACAACGGGGGCTGATTCGATGGTGTAGAATGCGCCTGGCTCATCCAGCGAGGGGACAATCATATTGCCGATGCCGGGGTTGGCGTTTTCATTGCTGCCCCGGCTCACGACCGGGTTAAAGGTCAGCTGGGCGGTGGTGCCGATGATCGCCTTCAGCTCTGCGGCGGAACCGATGCCGGGCACCTGGATCAGGATACGGTCGGCCCCTTGGCGCTGGATTGTGGGCTCTCTGGTGCCCACTTCGTCAATCCGGCGGCGGATGATCTCAAGCGATTGTTGCATCGTGCGTTCGTTGGTCGCCTGTTTTTCTGCATCCGACAGGTTGATGATCAACAGACCCGCATCGCCGCGCACGTCAATATCGGTGGCCCCCGCCCCGGTCAGGGTCTGCACCGGACGGGCCAGACCACGCACAATCTCAAGCGCTTCGGCCATTTTGTCGGGATCGTTCAGGCGCACGCGCAATTCGCCTTCGGGGGCTTGCTGACGGCGCACAGGTGTCAGGCTGCGCAGCGCATCGCGCACTTCGGGCCACTGCGCCTCCATGCGGCTGGCATAGACATCCTCGACACGGACTTCGGCCAGCAGATGCGCACCACCGCGCAGATCAAGACCCAGATTGACCAGACCAGAGGGCATCCATTCTGGCCAAAGCGCCAGTTGCGCCTCAAGTTCGGGCGTAGCCCCGGATTGCTCAATCGCCTTGGCCGCATCGTTATGCTGCTCAACCGGGCCGTAAAAAGCGTTTGGCATGGCCAACCACAGGCCCATGGCACAGGTCAGCGCGATCGCAATCCGTTTCCACAGATCAATCTGAAGCATGTCTCAGCCCTCTCTTAGGCCGCGGGTGGGCGGTTACTTGGTGGCCGGTTCGGTCTTGGACACGACGGTCGCGATGGTGGACTGGATCACACGGACCTTCACGCCATCGGCAATCTCTACCTCAAGCTCGCCATCGTCTTTGACCTTGACCACTTTGCCGATCATCCCGCCCTGGGTGACCACCTGATCACCGCGACGCAGGGCCGCCACCATGGCCTGATGCTCTTTCACTTTTTTCTGCTGGGGACGGATCAGCAGGAAATACATGATCGCGAAAATCAGAATGAGGGGGATAAACTGCTGAATACCTTGCATCGGGATCGTCCTTTTGGATGGGCTTGGGGGCAAAAAATTGCCCGGTCGCTGAGTTGGGCAGAACCTATGCGCGGTATGGGGTGGGTGCAAGGTGCAAAGGGGGGATTTCGGTGGACAGCGTGACGCGGAAGGTTAATCTCGCTTAGGTTGAGAAGAGGGGAGCGTTACATGGGTGCCAGTAGCATTGAATTACCCCTCTTCTGGGTGTTGGTGATCGGGATTTTCCTGGCATCGGTCCTGTTCTCACAACTGCCGCTCAGTCGCTTCACAGGTCAGCGCCCGCCGCTCGAGGCCTTTCAGGCCAAGCTGGGCCTGTCCGGTTTGAACGCAGGCCTGTTTTTCCTGATTTTACTGTTATGGGGCGCATTGTTGCTGCTGCTCTCGCTTGGGCTGGTCTGGCTGATCTATTCAACCCTGACCGAAGGCCTGCCTGCGGGAAAAGACGCTGAGGCCGAATGGCGCTTTGCCCTGACCAAGCTGGTGGCCCTGACCGGTGTGCTGGGCGCGGTGGTCGCCCTGCCCTTCACCCTGGTGCGAATCGGACTGACCCGGCAGCAGGTGGACACCGCCAAAGAGGCGCTGCTGAATGACAAGATCAACATCGCCGTCAGTGATCTGTATGCCCAGCGGCAGATCACGGTGAAAGAGGGTGAGGCATATCACGACATCTGGGAAGACGACATCATCCGCCGCAACGGGGCCATCGACCGGTTGGAAGGGCTGGTGGCCGAGGACAATACACTGTCCCCCCGCGTCATAAGAATGCTGAGCGTCTATGTCCGCGAACTGTCGCGCACAGGGGCCAAGGCGCAAGAAGTACCGGAAGAGATGGACGGGCACGCACTGCGTGACTGGGCCTAGGGTCTGGAAGTACAGCGCTCTGATATGGAAAAAGCCGTACAGACGCTGGGCCGTTTACCAGTGTTCAAGGACGATCAGGGCCGGACCACCCGCCCCGACCTAACCGACGCAAACCTGCAGGCGATGGACCTGTCGGGCTTGGACTTTGAAAAAGCGCGGTTGAGCGGGGCGCAGTTGCAGGGGGCGAACCTAACATGGGCGGAGTTGCAGGGGGCGAACCTCACATGGGCGCAGTTGCAGTGGGCGGACCTCTTCAGTGCGGAGCTGCAGGGGGCGAACCTCTCATGGGCGGAGTTTGACCCTGACACAGACCTACACGCTGCTGCTCTCCGAGGTGCAGCGTGTAGGTCTGTGGATTTTACAACCATACCAAAAATTGCGGATCATTTGGAGCATCTCTTCGGTGATGACACCGTCAAGCTGCCCCCCAACATCACGGCGCCGGCCCGTTTCTCACAAACCTATGAGGACTACGAAGCCTTCCTCACCGCATGGCGCGCCTTCCAGCGCTCCATCGGGCAGGATCCGGAGAATCCGACCTAACCTGCACTCTACCCCTCGCCATCACAATCCGGCATAAGACGGGCCAGGACGACTCAAACCAAGGACCCCCCCCATGCATGACATCCGCGCCATCCGCGAAAATCCCGATGCTTTCGACGCCGCCCTCGCGCGGCGGGGCGATGCGCCGATGTCGTCTGAGGTGCTCAAGCTGGACGAGGCACGGCGCGGCAAGATTGCGGCAGCCGAAAACGCCCAGGCAGAGCAGAACAAAGCATCCAAGGAAGTCGGGGCCGCCAAGGCCAAGGGCGATGAGGCTGAATTTGAACGGCTGCGCGCCCTGGTCAGCGACAAGAAGGCCGAAGTGGCCGCGATGCGCGCCGAGGCCAATGAGCTGGACGCGCAGCTGACCGATATGCTGGCACGCATCCCCAACAGCCCCGCCGATGACGTGCCGGCGGGCAAGGATGAGGCGGACAATGTCGAAGTGAACCGTTGGGGCGATATTCCCACCTTCGATTTCACCCCGAAAGAGCATTACGACATCGCCGGCGTCGCCCCCAATATGGACTTTGAGACAGCAGCCAAGACGTCTGGCGCGCGGTTTGTCATGCTGAAGGGCGCAGTGGCGCGTATTCACCGTGCGCTGGCGCAGTTCATGGTCGACACCCATGTGGATGAAAACGGCCTGCTTGAGGTCAACTCTCCGGTTTTGGTGCGCGATGAGGCGATGTATGGCACCGACAAACTGCCCAAGTTCGGCGAAGACAGCTATCAGACAACCAATGGCTGGTGGTTGGTGCCCACCTCCGAGGTGCCGCTGACCTATACGGCCGCCGATGAGGTGATGGAGGAAGCCGACCTGCCCAAGCGCTACACCGCCCACACGCTTTGTTTTCGCTCAGAGGCGGGATCGGCGGGGCGCGACACCGCAGGCATGTTGCGCCAGCACCAGTTTGAAAAGGTAGAGATGGTCAGCGTGACCCATCCAGATAACAGCGACACAGAACAAAAACGCATGCTGCGCTGTGCCGAAGGGATCCTAGAAAAGCTGGGTATCCCTTACCGCACAGTGATTCTATGTACCGGCGACATGGGCTTTGGGGCGCGCCGGACCTTTGACATCGAGGCATGGGTGCCGGGCCAGAACACCTACCGCGAGATTTCATCGGTTTCGACCACCGGCGATTTTCAGGCGCGGCGGATGAATGCGCGGTTCAAGCCCAAGGACGGCGGCAAACCGCAGTTTGTGCATACTTTGAACGGATCAGGGCTGGCCGTCGGGCGCTGCCTGATCGCGGTGCTTGAGAATGGGCAGCAGGCCGATGGCTCTGTTACCCTGCCCGCCGTATTGGCCCCCTATCTGGGAGGCAAGACCACGCTGACATCAAAGGGTGCATTGGCCTGAGCCAAAGGGTATCGTGACCAGATATCATGCCGGGCGGACAACATCTGCCGGCATGATGAGGGCCCCGCCTGCGGGTCCAGTTCAAGGAGCTTTCATGCCTGCCACTCGCCCTCTTATCGCTGTTCTTTGCTTTTTGCTGAGCATCTGCTTTGCCGCATCCCCCTTTTTGGTGACCGATTTCGCGGGCTTTGATCCCGACCAGTTCCCAGTACCCCAAGACAACCCGCCGGTGCAGCCCGCGGGATATGCATTTGCCATCTGGGGCCTGATCTATCTGTGGCTAATCCTTGGTCTGGGATGGGGTTTGCTGAAGGCGCGGCAGGATGGCCAGTGGCATGATATGCGCAAGCCCTTGTCAGTCTCGCTTGCTGTTGGCACCCTGTGGCTGGCGGTGGCCGTGGCCAGCCCGATCTGGGCCAGCGTGTCGATCTGGGTCATGTTGCTGACAGCGCTGGCCGCGCTGTTTGTGGCACCTGTATCCGACCCTGTTTGGGCCGCTTGGCCCGTCGGGCTTTATGCCGGGTGGTTGTCCGCTGCGTCTTGCGTGTCGCTGGGGCTGCTGGCAGCAGGATATGGCCTGATGGATCAAACCACGGCGGCATTGGTCTGTGTGGGTCTGGCCATCGTGATCGGCGGCCTTGTGCAGACGGCACTGGGCCGGGTGCCCACCTATGGTATCGCTGTGATCTGGGCGCTGGTCGCTGTCGTGGTTCAAAACCAGGCAAGCACCCCCGTGGTTGCCTATCTGGCAGGCGGCGGGGCACTGGTGGTGTTGCTGCCAACACTCATGGCCTTTCGCAAGACCTGAGGTGATCGGCGCATCGCCAGCCTGATGAAAGACCCGCTTTGAACCGACTGCCTTGAAGCTGTCCGGCCATGCGGGCATGGCCGGACGCGATCAATCCTTGCGACGTCCTGCAGTATGTTTGCGCAGCTTTGATGGCGGTGCCTTCTTGCGGCCTTTGTAGGGGTTGGCGTCGTTCTGACCCCGCATCCACAGGCGGATCGGCGTACCCGGCATGTCAAAATCCACCCGAAGGTTGTTGACCAGATAGCGGCTGTAGCTCTCTGGCACCTTGTCGGGATGGCTGCACATCACCACGAAACCCGGCGGGCGGGTCTTGGCCTGTGTCATATAGCGCAGCTTGATCCGCTTGCCCTGTGGTGCGGGCGGTGGATGTGCCTCCATCATGCCCGACAGCCAGCGGTTCAGCTGTGCCGTGGTCACGCGGCGGTTCCAGACATCATAGGCGCGCATGATCGCCTCATGCAGCCGGTCCATGCCCCTGCCCGTCTTGGCGCTGACAGTGATCAGCGGCGCACCGCGCAGCTGTGGCAAAAGCCGCTCAAAGCTTTCCTTGAGGTCTTTCAGTTTGGCCTGACGGTCCTCTTCGATGTCCCATTTGTTCACCGCGATGATGACGGCGCGCCCTTCGCGTTCTGCCAGATCGGCAATGCGCAGATCCTGTTGTTCAAAGGGGATTTCAGCATCCAGCAAGACAACCACGACTTCCGCGAACTTGACCGCGCGCAGACCGTCAGAAACGCTGAGTTTCTCCAGCTTTTCCTGGATCTTGGCCTTTTTGCGCATGCCTGCCGTGTCAAATATCCGCATCGGCACGCCGTTCCAGTCGGTGCGCAGGGAAATGGCGTCGCGGGTGATCCCGGCCTCTGGACCAGTCAGCAGCCGGTCCTCTCCGACAATCTGGTTGATCAGCGTTGATTTACCGGCATTCGGACGCCCAACCACTGCAACCTGAAGGGGTTTGGCGTTGGTTGGGATCGGGACGGCATCAGTTTCTTCGGCCTCTTCTTCGCTCAGGTCCACATCGGTCTCTGGTGCGTCTTCATCGGCGCGGAGGGCGAATTGATCGGCCAGCGGCACCAACATCGTATAAAGATCATTCAGACCCTCACCATGCTCTGCTGACAGGCTGATCGGTTCGCCCAGACCAAGCGAATAGGCCTCAAGAACCCCTGCTTCGCCTGCTTTTCCCTCGGCCTTGTTGGCGGCAAGGATGACGTTGGCGGCACGTTTGCGCAGGATCTCGGCAAAGACCAGATCAGATGGGGTGATCCCCACACGGGCATCCACCATGAACAGGCAGATGTCGGCCATGTCGACCGCCCGTTCCGTCAGGCGGCGCATACGGCCTTGCAGGCTGTCGTCGGTGACTTCCTCCAATCCGGCGGTGTCAATCACGGTAAAGCGAAGGTCCGCCAGCCGGGCGGCCCCTTCGCGCAGATCGCGTGTGACACCGGGCTGGTCGTCGACCAGCGCCAGACGTTTGCCGACAAGACGGTTGAACAGCGTGGATTTCCCAACATTGGGGCGGCCCACGATGGCGAGGGTAAAAGACATTTCAGGCTCCAAAGCCCAATGAGGGCCAAATCAGACCCGGCACTTAGACCATTTCGCGCTCAACGGAAAGCGAGCAATTTGCCCTTGCGCGAAACGACGTAAAGCGTGCCCCCTGCAACAACCGGTGCTGTGGTGGCCCCGCCGGGTATTTCCGTGGTTGCGGTCAATGCCCCGCTGGTGGGGTCAAAGCTGCGCAACATGCCATCGCTGGACGCCACCAGAACGCGCCCACCGGCGATCACGGGGCCATGGTGGCCAAAGACCTCTGACTGCTTGCGCGGCTTGTCCTTGACAAAGTTTGGCAAAGGCGCACCCCAGATGCGGCTGCCGTCCGATGCGTCCAGACGCAAAAGCTCGTTCAGATCGCTGATGACAAAGATTGAGCCCCCTGCAGGCCAAACCGGCGTGATTGCCCCTTCTGATGCTGTCCAGATCCGCTCGCCACTGCCAAGGCTCAGCGCGGCCAGTCTGCCCGATTGATTGCCGACAAAGACCTTGTCGCCCGAAATCACCGGTGGGCTGGTCACGTCAGAGATGGAGGACAAGGCCCGTCCGGGCCGCTTGCCCACAACGGTGGCGGTCCAGCGCTGCAAGCCGCCCTGCCGGAACACCGCCTGCACTTCGCCAGAGCCATAGGCATAGATTGCCAACTGGGCGTTCAACGCCGGCGCTGGCGCGCCAAGTACGTTGTTGATACTGGTGCTGCCGCCGGTTTGCCATGCCACCCGCCCGCTTGATTTATCGAGGGCCCAACCCGTGTCGTCGCCCGCCGTAAGGTAGACCAAATCGCCATAGACCGTTGGCGTTCCAGAACCGGTGGCCTCCAGCTTTTGGGACCAGCGCGGGCTGCCGGTGGTCACATCCAGCGCGGCCAGAACGCCGTACCCTATTGAAACATAAAGCGTGTCGCCTTCAACAGCCAGGCCACCGCCCGATCCCTGCCCCTGTCTGTCGCTGTCAGGGGTCAGATCGCGGGTCCACAGCGTGGTCCCTTCGGTTGAGGTCGCCGTGACCCTTGCACCGGCATCAAGGGTAAAGATGCGCCCGTCTGATACCACAGGGTCCGCCGTGATCCGGTAGCGTCGGCTGTCGCCATCCCCGATATCGGCCGACCAGGCAAGCAGCACCCCGTCGCGCAGCGCCGGATGCTGGACCCGGTAGCTGGGCGTGCCGATCGTATGGGTCCAGTTTGCATTGCTCTGGACTGCCCCCAGCGAGATCGGCGCGCTTGTGTTTTCAGTGGACGCCGCGTTTATCGTCAGATCGTCGGTCCCCGGATTTTGCAAGACCGAGCGAATGTCTTCTCTCTGCCCCGGCAGATAGACTTCTTTTTCCTGGCAGGCACCAAGCAAGAGAACCGCGGACAAAAGCCCTGCTGACCAAACCTTTTGCCCAATATTCGCCGAATAGATCATGGCCCTGCTCACTTCTTGTTCATCGCTGTCCTGGCCCGCATGGGACGTGGATCAATTGCTTTGTACAGCCCCGCCGTCACCATCCAGACCGCTCACGCCTGACAGCTCAGGCTCGCCGCCCAAGGCCACAATCACCTGTAGTGCGCGTTGTTGCAAGTCCGAGCTGACCTCGGCATCCACAAGGATGGTCTGATAGCGCGTGATCGCCGCCTCAGAATCACCTGTCTCAATGTCGATCAATGCCATTTGCTCGCTCGCCAGCAGCCGCAGAGGGTTGCCGGGCTGTGCCATTGCCTCCAGCGCCTGACGGCGGTCTGCGACGGGGGTATCTGCCCCTTGCAGGGTGATGGATTTGAAACGCGCCAACTGCTGGTAGATGGAAGGGATGTCACTGTTGACGGCCAGCGCATCGAGTTTCTCTATCGCTGTCGCAGTATCCCCAGCATCGGTGTATTCAGCGGCGGTCATCAGCCCAAGGACGGCTGCTGCGGTGGGCGTATCTGCGGTGACCGCCGCCAGCGCCTGTGCCCTTTCAACCGTGTCGTTGACGCCAAGCGCGGCCAGCATCGCATCTCCCAGCGCCTCGGCCTGTGCACGTTCCTGCGCCTTGCGGTATTCAGAAAACGCGGCACCCCCAACGATCACCAGGATCGCAAGAACGGCGATCCATCCATACCGGCGCAGCAGCGCATAAAGGCGGTCCCGGCGGACCTCTTCGTTCACTTCTTCGACAAAACTGTCTGTATTGCTCATCTGATGCGCCCTTGGCCTGCGGTTTTGACCCTCTTACCGCGCACAAGGAAGCAAGCCAAGACCCGTTACCGCAGCATCAAGCACAGCAATTACGCAACCCACAGGATTTTGACAAAAAACATCACAACTAAACTGGTCAGTTCAGTTGTGATGTACTAGATACGGCATAAGTTAACGACGAAACTGAATGCTTCTCACCGCGCGAGGTATCGCAATGCGCATTTTCTCTATCCTGGCTGCAATTGCAGTGACCGTCTTGTTGGCCATGTCGATCTTGGCACGCCCGCAGCTGGCTGCCCTTTTTGGTGCGCAGGGCGCTGAAACGACTGACGCGCAATCCACCGTGGCACCCGGGTCTGTCCCGGAAACATCGCCTGCCACTGACCGACTGGTCAAGGTGCAGGTGCGCAAGATCACCGGCCAGCAAGTCGACAGCGCCGTGATCCTGCGCGGCGAGACACAGGCCGCGCGTCAGGTCGATGTCCGGGCCGAGACCTCAGCGGTTGTCACATCAGAACCTTTGCGCAAGGGCGCGCAGATCGCCAAGGGGGACGCACTATGTGTTCTGGACCCCGGCACAAGGCAGGCCGCCCTGCAAGAAGCCCGCGCACGACTGGCCGAGGCAGAATCCCGCGTTCCAGAGGCAGAAGCGCGCGTTTCCGAAGCGCAGGCCCGTCTTGAAGAGGCCAAGATCAATCAAAACGCAGCCGCCCGACTGAGCGAAGACGGCTTTGCCTCGCAGAGCCGTCTGGCCGCCACCGATGCGGCTGTGGCTGCGGCAAAAGCCGGTGTGACATCCGCCACTTCGGGGCTGCGCGCCGCGCGCTCCGGTATCGAGGCGGCGACAGCGGCTGTGGCGGGTGCGGAAAAAGAGATTGAACGCCTGACCATCCTGGCCCCGTTCAGCGGCATGCTGGAAAGCGATACAGCCGAACTGGGCAGCCTGCTGCAGCCCGGTGCCCTTTGCGCCACGATCATCCAGCTTGACCCGATCAAACTGGTGGCCTTTGTTCCTGAAACCGAAGTGAACCGCGTCACCCTTGGCGCGATGGCCGGGGCCCGGCTGGCGGCTGGCGGCGAACAGGTGACGGGGGCCGTGACGTTCCTGTCCCGCTCTGCCGATCCAGAGACGCGGACCTTTCGGGTCGAGATTGAAGTCAATAACTCAGACCTGCGCATCCGCGACGGCCAAACCGCCGAGATCGCCATCGCCTCTGCCGGGGTAAAGGCGCATTTGCTGCCGCAGTCGTCCCTGACACTGAATGACGACGGCGCGCTGGGTGTGCGTTTGGTGGACCAGAATGCGGTCGTGGCCTTTGCGCCCGTAAACATCATGCGTGACACCAGTTCAGGCGTCTGGGTCACCGGCCTGCCCGAAGTCGCCGATGTGATTGTGGTGGGTCAGGAATATGTCACTGCCGGCGTCACTGTAGCGCCCAGCTGGCAGGAGGCCACACAATGACCGGCGTCGTCGATTGGGCGGCCGGCCGTGCGCGCATGGTGCTGGCCTTTATCCTGCTGAGCCTTGTGGTCGGCGGGTATTCCTATTCCACCCTGCCCAAAGAGGGCGAGCCGGATATCGAAATTCCGGCGCTTTTCGTGTCGGTCCAGTTTCCGGGCATTTCCGCAGCCGACAGTGAGACGCTGCTGGTCAAACCCATGGAGACAGAGCTGGCCGATCTGGACGGCCTGAAAAAGATGAACGGTACGGCGGCTGAAAACTATGCCGGTGTGGCGCTGGAATTCGAATTCGGCTGGGACAAGACCAAGATCATGGCCGATGTCCGCGATGCGATGTCCAGCGCCGAGGCAAAGTTTCCCGAAGGCTATGACAAATATTCCATCAACGAGATCAACTTCTCTGAATTTCCCATCATCATCGTCAACCTGACAGGCCCGGTGCCGGAACGCACCATGGCCCGGGTGGCACGCGACCTGCAGGATGAACTGGAAGGACTGGATGCCGTGCTTGAGGCGGGGCTTGCGGGTGACCGCGACGAGATGCTTGAGGTGCTGATCGATCCCTTGCGGCTGGAGGCCTATAACGTCACCGCAGGCGAGCTGATCAATGTGGTTCAGAACAACAACCAACTGATTGCCGCAGGCGAAATTGAAAGTTCTCAGGGCACTTTCGCGGTCAAGATCCCGTCTTCCTTCAACGATCCGCGCGATGTCTATTCCCTGCCCGTCAAGACCAATGGCGACCGCGTGGTCACCTTGGGCGATTTAGCACAGATCAATCTGACCTTCGAAGACCGTCAGGGCACGGCGCGTTTCAACAGTGAGAAAACGCTGGCGCTGCAGGTCGTCAAGCGCAAGGGATACAACCTGATCGACACTTCGCGTCAGGTACAAGAGATCGTGACCGCCCGCGCGGCGGCCTGGCCGGACGGTTTGCAGGCTGCGGTCACCGTGGGCACGTCAAATGACCAGAGCCGGATTGTGGATTCGATGGTCCAGCAGCTCTTGGGGTCCGTCTTTACCGCGATTGCGCTGGTGATGATCGTGGTTCTGGCCGCATTGGGCATCCGTGCCGCATTGCTGGTGGGTTTTGCCATTCCGACATCATTCCTGCTGTGTTTTGCCTTTCTGGCGCTGATGGGCATTTCGGTGTCCAATATCGTGATGTTCGGGTTGATCCTGGCCGTGGGCATGCTGGTGGACGGGGCGATCGTGGTCGTTGAATATGCCGATGCGCGCCAGCAACAGGGCGACGGGCCGATGCAGGCCTATGTTGAGGCCGCCAAGCGGATGTTCTGGCCCATCATTTCATCCACGGCGACGACACTATGTGCCTTTTTGCCCATGCTGTTCTGGCCCGGTGTGCCCGGCCAGTTCATGGGCATGCTGCCCGTCACACTGATCTTTGTTTTGTCGGCATCCTTGGTTGTGGCGCTGATCTATCTGCCGGTTATGGGCGGCGTGACCGGACGGCTTGAGCGTTGGATGGCAGACAATATGGAAGCCATCGCGGGGCTGCGCTGGTATCTGCACCTGATCCTGTTTCCCTTGGCGCTGGCCATGATATTTGTTCCCATGTCGGTGATGCAGCCGCTGTTTGGCGTGATTTCCGCCCAATTTGCAGGGATGGACGGGCTGAATGTGCTGGGCTCGGTGATCCCGACCTTTGTGACGGTCTTCTTTTGTGTGCTGGCACTTTGTGCAGCTTTGTCCGTCGGGCTTTCGGGGGGGATGATGGCGCTGCTGGCGTTCTTTGCGGTCTTTACGCGTGCGGGCCGCGGTGGGCGCTGGATCACCTCCAAGCTGTTCCGCAAGACCCCCGACAGGATCAACGCCGGATACCGGCGCAATGGATTTGGCAGGGTTATCGCCTTTATCGTGGGCAACCCAGTCATGCCATTGGTCATGGCGGGCATCGTCTTTGTCTTTGTCGGCACCGTCATGATCTTTTTCGGGAACAACTCCAAAGGGGTTGAATTCTTTGTTGAATCGGAACCCGAACAGGCCATCGTCTATGTGCTGGCGCGGGGCAACCTGTCGCTGAATGAAAAGGACGATCTGCTGCAAAGGGCAGAGGAAATCGTGCTGCGCCATCCCGGTGTGCAAACCGCCTTTTCCTTTGCGGGCGAAGGGGGATTGGACAGCAACACCGGCGGGGCGCAGGCCCCCAAGGACAGTATCGGGCAAATTCAGCTGGAAACCATTCCATGGGAAGATCGACCCAACAAGACCACAAATTGGTTCACCATTCCGATTATCGGCTACCAGGTCACGCGCCAGACGCAGGACCCCGCCTTTGACGGTGACGTCATCTTGGCCGAACTGACAGAGCAATTGTCCGAAATACCGGGAATACGGATCGAAATTCTGGCGCAGGCCCGTGGGCCCGCTTCTGGCAAACCTGTGCATCTGCGGCTCAAGTCCGAAAGTTTTCCGGACCTGCTGGCCGCCACTGCCGCCGTGCGCGCGCAATACGAAGCGACGGCGGGCCTGACCTTGATCGAAGACACACGCCCCCTGCCCGGCATCGACTGGCAGATCGACGTTGATGTGGAAAAGGCCGGGCGCTACGGCGCGGATGTGCTGACCGTCGGGGCGATGGTGCAATTGGTCACACGCGGCCTTTTGCTGGACACGATGCGCGTCGACAGTTCTGACGAAGAGATCGAAATTCGCGTGCGCCTGCCAGAAAAAGACCGTGTGCTCAGCACGCTGGACACGCTCAAGGTGCGCACGGCGGATGGTCTCATTCCGCTGAGCAACTTTATCACCCGCACCCCTGTGCCAAAGCTGGCAGAGATCAACAGGGTCGATCAGAAACGCTATCTGGATGTAAAGGCAGACGTCGCACCGGGATTGATGAAAGTCGTGGAAACACATCGCGAAAACGGTGTGGAGGTCAGCACCACCCTGGCCACGCTTCGCCCGGCGGGCAATGATGCGGACCTCACCAGTCTGGATGGTACCGGCTACAAGATCACGCAGCGGACCGAAGCCGCGCGCGACATAGACCTGCAGGCGGGTATTGCACGGGGCGGTGCCTTGCGGCTGGTGCCAATCAATGCCAACGAACGCATTGCTGAGATCACCAAGTGGCTGGACGAAAAACCTCTGCCTCTGGGGGTCAGCACCGAATGGACCGGCGACCAGGAAGATCAGGCCGAAAGCCAGGCTTTCCTCAGCTCGGCCTTTACGGCGGCGCTGGGGTTGATGTTCATCATTCTGCTTGCGCAATTCAACTCCTTTTACAATGCCACACTGGTGCTGCTGGCGGTGATCTTGTCGACAACGGGTGTGTTGATTGGCATGTTGGTGATGGATCAGACCTTCTCAATCATCATGACGGGGACGGGGATCGTCGCCTTGGCCGGGATCGTGGTGAACAACAACATCATCCTGATCGACACCTATCAGGAATATGAACGCTACATGCCCCGGATCGAGGCGATTATCCGCACCGCTCAGGCGCGCATTCGGCCGGTGTTGTTGACAACGATCACCACAATGGCGGGACTTGCGCCGATGATGTTCGGCCTCAGCCTGAATTTTGCCGATGGTGGCTATACGATCGACAGCCCGACGGCGCTGTGGTGGAAACAGCTGGCAACAGCGGTGGTGTTCGGTTTGGGGATTGCGACTGTGCTGACGCTGATCGTGACGCCGTCCATGTTGGCCATTCGCATCTGGGCCACGACCTATATCCGCTGGATCGCGCGGCTGCTGGCCAAGATGTCACTGGGCAGGGCCAGCCGTGCTGCCCGCGACTGGGCGTTGCAGCGTGATGCAGGCCGGATGCAGGCGCAGGAAATCCTGTGGGATCCTGATTTTGGGGTGACACCGCCGGTGCAAAAACCGCAGCTGTCCGCCGCCGAATAAATCTGCTGCTAGATACCAAGGTGGGCCACAGGCCCACCTTGCGTGTTCTATCAGGATTTCGCTTCTTCGGACTGCTGGCGATGCCACAGCTGTGCATAGCGGCCTTCAAGCGCCAAAAGCTCGTCATGGCGGCCCTGCTCCATGATCTCGCCCTTTTCCAGAACAACAATCCGGTCCGCATCTGCGATGGTGCTGAGCCGGTGAGCGATGGTCAGCACTGTGCGGCCCTCGCCCGCGCGCATCAGCGCGTCCTGAATCTCATGCTCTGTCTCACTGTCCAGCGCCGATGTCGCCTCGTCCAGCAGCAGAATGGGAGGGTTCTTGAGCAGGGTGCGCGCAATGCCAACGCGCTGCTTTTCACCGCCAGACAGTTTCAGGCCGCGCTCTCCTACGGTGGTGTCATACCGGTCGGGCAGGCTCATGATGAAATCATGGATCTGCGCATCTTTTGCCGCCGCCTCCACATCCGCCTGCGTGGCCCCGTCGCGGCCATAGGCGATGTTGTAGCCGATGGTGTCGTTGAACAGGACCGTGTCCTGCGGCACGACGCCAATGGCCCGGTGCAGGCTGTCTTGGGTCACGGTGCGGATGTCCTGACCATCAATTTTCAGCGCACCTTGGCTGACGTCGTAAAAGCGGAACAAAAGCCGCCCGATGGTGGATTTCCCCGACCCCGTCGACCCGACGATCGCCACGGTTTCACCCGGCTGGGCCTCTATCGTCACACCCCTGAGGATGGTCCGGTCAGGGTCATAGCCAAAGTGCACATTCTCAAGCGTCACCTTGCCCCCCGTCACCTTCAGATCCGGCGCGCCCGGAGCGTCTGAAATCTCGGCGGGTTGGTCCAGAAGATTGAACATCTGGCCCATATCGACCAGGGCCTGCCTGATCTCGCGGTAAACAGTACCCAAAAAGTTCAGCGGCACGGTGATCTGAACCATATAGGCGTTCACCATGACAAAATCACCAACGGTCAGCGTGCCGTTCTGCACGCCAATCGCCGCCATGATCATGACCGCGACAAGCCCTGCCGTGATCAGCACCGACTGGCCAAAGTTCAGAAAGGCCAGCGAATAGCTGGTCTTGATGGCTGCCTCTTCATAGCCTGCCATCGCGTTGTCATAGCGCCTTGCCTCGCGGCCCTCAGCGCCAAAGTATTTCACTGTCTCATAGTTCAGCAGGCTGTCGATGGCCTTTTGGTTGGCGTCGGTATCTGCCGCATTCATCTGGCGGCGCTGGCGCACCCGCCATTCCGTGACCGCAAAGGTGAACCACACATAAAGCCCGATGGTGACCGCGACGACCACCAGATAGGTCCAATCGAACAGAATTGTCAGGATGACACCGATCATCAACAGCTCAAGGATCAAGGGGCCGATGTTGAACAGCAAGAAGCGCAAAAGGAATTCCACCCCCTTGACGCCACGTTCGATGATCCGGCTTAGCCCGCCGGTCTTGCGCGTGATGTGATAGCGCATGGACAGACGGTGAATATGCTCAAAGGTCTCAAGCGCCAGCATGCGAAGGGCCCGCTGGCCCACCCGTGCAAAAATCGCATCGCGCAACTGCTGAAAGCCGACCGTCATCAGCCGCGCCATGCCGTAAGCGATGGTCAGACCGATGGCCCCCAAAGCCACCAAAGGCACGCCTTCGCCCGCAAGTGCATCAACCGCATCGCGGTAAAACAACGGCGTGGCGACAGAGACCAGTTTCGCCACAAACAGCACCACCATGGCCCATACGACGCGTTTCTTGACCCAAGGCATGTTGTGCGGCCACAGATAGGGCGCGACCTTGCGCAGCACCAGAAAACCCGAATGGCGTTCCTCTTGGGCGAGGATGTCTTCTTCGCTCAGGGGTTTTGCCTGTCCGTTTGAAGGTGCAGTGGTGGTTCCAGTGGTATCAGCAGCCATGTTCGTTCCAGTCTATTTGACTGCTACATAGCCCTGCCGCACGGGGGTTGCCACCCACCGAGATGATTTAGATATCGCATCCCTGGCCCGGATTAATCAGGCAAGTCGAAAATCTGACCGGGGTAAATCAGGTCCGGATTCCTGATCGCGTCCTTGTTGGCCTCAAAGACACGCACATAGAGCGCGCCATCACCGTATCTGTCCCGCGCAATGGCCCAAAGGGTGCTGCCTTGTTGTACCGTGATCGCCTTGAC
>Ga0213861_10001648_pt1 | contig 19583 bp, 20 predicted proteins | sample PICome_4_FD_160110 | JGI IMG/M metagenome (GOLD analysis project Ga0213861, IMG submission 160110) | Coastal seawater microbial communities near Pivers Island, North Carolina, United States - PICO131 | ecosystem: Environmental > Aquatic > Marine > Coastal | place: USA: North Carolina... | reverse complement strand
GGGCGCGCCGTCGATCTGGTCGTAGGCTTTGAAGTCACCGAAATACTTCGTGATCGCTGCCGTCAATGTCGTCTTGCCGTGGTCAACGTGGCCGATTGTACCGATGTTAACGTGCGGCTTGTTACGTTCAAACTTTGCCTTTGCCATGGTGGTAGCGCCCTTTTGCAATTGAGGGGCCGCAATGGCCCGATCCTGATATGGCGGGCGATGTATTGGGTCTGGACGGTAAAATCAACCCGGTTTCGGCATCAGGTCCCCTACTGCGACTATTCGGTACTTGCAGCCGCCGCGACAGGGGGTTCCGTGCTGCCCTGGAACCAGCCGTTTTCCTTGTTTTGCTTGACCAGATAGCTTTCGATCTGCTTGGCAGCATTCTGTGCCAGGTTCTTGAGCTGCTCTTGCGCGGACTTGGTATAGCCGGACCCCACGATCGGCCCTTGGTCCAGCGATTCCAAAACCGTGATCTGGTGGGGCTTTTCATTCAGCTTCTTGTTCTGGGCGTCATCCCAGACGGTCAGATTGATGATCAGAATCGATTTCGGGGCAAACACCAGCGGGATACCGGGCTGCGCCAGCACATAACCTTCGACGCTCATGCCGAAATGATAGTCCCGCGTGCCGCTGTAGCGGCCAAACCGTTCTTGGGTTGCATCGGTCAACGCCTTGGTCAGCTCTTCCTTGCTGACTTCACGGCTCAGCGGTCCTTTGACCGCCTTGGGGGCCACGGCAATATTATGCACCAGGTTGAAATCACCCAAACCCACCGGGGCCTTGTTCAGGTCTGCGGCACCATTGCAGGCAGCCAACATCGCAAAAGTCATCAAAACGGCAAGAACGCGCATCATCGCAAGGGGCCACCTTTCAAAGTCATCTATCCCGAGATACCGCAGCCCCCCCTTGGGTGCAATCAATTGCCACGTTGGACCTGCGGCCCTGTGCCCCTATCTAGACAGGTGAGCCATTCAAAGGAAGCTGCAATGCCTGTCCAGACAACCCTGCCTGTGCGTGTCCCGCTGGTGACAGAACCATGGGGCATTCTGAAAAGCCTGCAAATGGCGCGCCGCAACGTGCTGAGCATCATTCCCGACATCGCAACCAAACAGTCGATGGTGTCGGGCAAGACCGGCAAGCGCTGGCATATGGTGATGGACCCGCCTGCGATCCGGGAAATGCTGCTGGACCGGCTGGACGATTATCCCAAATCGGTCGTGACCAAGAACCTGCTGAAACCGGCAATCGGCGAATCCCTGTTTATCGCGGAAGGGGCGCATTGGCGCTGGCAACGCCGTGCCGCAGCCCCGGTGTTTTCGCACCGCAACGTGATGAACCTGTCGCCCATCATGACCGCCGCCGCCGAACGCGCGGCCCAGCGCATTGCCGATGCAGGTCCGCGCGCGGTGAACATGTTGGATGAAATGGTCACCACCACCTTTGACGTGATCGGCGATGTGACCTTTTCGGGCGGCGATACCTTTGACCGCGACAAGGTGCATGGTGCCATCGACGACTATATCGCCGAAGCGGGCAAGATCAGCCTGTTTGATGTTCTGGGCTTTCCTGACTGGGTGCCGCGCCCGGGCCGCATCATGTCAGGGGCCGCACTCAAAGAGATGAAGGCGCTGGCCGACAATGCCATCGAGGCGCGTGCAAAACGTGGCCATGAGGGCGTGCCAGACCTGCTGGACCTGCTGCTGGAAGGGGTCGACCCCAAGACCAAGCGCACCATGTCCACAGGAGAGCTGCGCGACAATCTGCTGACCTTTATCGTTGCCGGCCACGAAACGACGGCCCTGACACTGGCATGGTCGATGTACCTGGTGGGCTTTGATCAAGAGGTCCAGAACCGCGCCCGCGCAGAGGCGCAATCGGTCCTGCAGGGCCGTGCCTGCACGGGCGATGACGTCGAAAACCTGCCCTATATTCGCATGATCATCGACGAGGCGCTGCGCATGTATCCGGCAGCCGGCATCATATCGCGCACCGCCCAAAAGAAAGACACGCTGGGGGGCCGCGAAATTCTGCCTGGCGATACGGTGATGATTCCGATCTATGCACTGGGCAGGCATCATCAGCTGTGGGACGCGCCTGACAGCTTCCGCCCCGAACGCTTTGCCGATCGCAAGGCGATTGACCGCTACGCCTATCTGCCCTTTGGCGATGGCCCCCGGATCTGCATCGGGGCCTCCTTTGCTCTGCAAGAGGCCGTCATCATTCTGGCCACCATGCTGTCGCGGTTCAAATTCACCCCCGTTCCGGGAAAAGACCCAGAGCCGGTGATGATCCTGACCCTGCGCCCGCAGGGCGGCGTGTGGCTGACCGCAGAACCTGTTGCTGCCCCGACACGGGATGCTGGCGGGGCCTAGTGTCAGGACCCACAGCTTGGGGGCCTTGGATCATGACGCGGCAGGGTTGCAGATATTTTGCAGCGCGGCCCAATCCTGCGGGGTCATAGACGCCTGGTAGCTGGCATCTTGATCCACCACAGCCCTTGAGGCCTGGATCCGTTCGTCCAGTGACGGATGGCTCAGGAAATGCGCGACAACGCCCTCGGCATCGCCATATTCCGCCTTCATGCTGGCAAACATATCGCCCAGCGCGCCGGGGTTGATGCCCGCCTGCGCCAGAAGATCATGGGCAAAATCATCGGCCCCTTTTTCAGCGGCCTGCGAATACTGCGCCGAAATCAAGCGTTCGGTCAGAAGCAAGACCGCAGCCCCGCCCGCGAAATCCCCAAAGAGCAACCCCAATATCCCGATGGACCCCGCAGAGCGCAGCGCGTGACGCGTCGGATCGCTGCTGATCACATGGCCAATCTCATGGGCCAGAACGGCGGCCACTTCGTCAGGGCCATCCGCCGCGTCGATCAGGCCGCGAAAGAGCACCACAAAACCGCCCGGCAGCGCAAAGGCATTGACCATCGGATGATCCAGCACAAAGACGGTGACATCACGATCAAAGTCGCGCGCGCCGCCCAGCCGCGTCACCAGCCTGTCGATGGCGGCGGTGCCGTCGGGCTGTTCGCAAATCGGCAGCGGGTTCAGCCCAGTATCGTCAAGCGCCTCTCGGATCTGGCCGAATGTCGCCTCTCCCAATGCCCGTTCGCCTTCGGGCGGGATAAAGCCCGCCAGGTTGTCGGCCAGCAAGGGGATCAGAAATCCGATCTGCACCGCAACGGCCGCAACAGCCGCCAAAGCCCAAGCCGCCAGCCTGCCGCGCCCCTTGGGCGGTGCGCGGCGGGTCAGATGGGGCAGATGCGACAGCACCGCATGATCCGTCAGATACAGCCGCGCCACCGGGTCCGTGGTCAGCCGCAGCACAACGCCCGCATTGCCCGCCAGATCCGGCAATTGGCGGATATCCTCCACAGGCCAGCGCAAGGTCGGCCCATGATCCAGCCCGATCTGCAACATGCCATCCGCGATATGCAGGCTCACTTCCTGCGGCTCAGGGCTGTCCCCGTCAAAAAAGGCGGCCCCAAGGCCGTCGAACCCAAGGCTCATATCGCAGCCCCCAGATCCAGCGCCTCGGCAAATCCTTCTGCCTCGGCAAAGGCATCGCGGTCCCGCTGGCTGATCAGCGGCAGACCCGCAGTCATCGGAAGGCTGGTGGTCAGCGCCATATGGCGCATCAGCGGAAAGGTGACGAAAGTGTTGTACAACACCCCCCACATCAAGAAGAACACCAGATACATCACCGCCAGCAGCACAATCGACACCCAGCGCGGCAGGCTGAGGGCGGTTTGCGCCCCCGGCATATCCGTCAGAAACAACAGACTGTCCGAGAACATGAACGCCCCCAGAAAGATCATCGCGACAAGACCCAGAACCAGCATCACATAGGCGATGAAATTACCCAGCACATAGATAAAGGTCACCCTGACCCCGCTGAGTTGACTGTCAAACTGAATGCCGGGGGCCATCTTGTGCTGGGCCATGATGCGTTTGCTGACCCAGCGATAATAAATCGCGCCAAACAACAGCCCCGACAGGGCAAGCGGGATCAGCAGCAGCCGCTCTGGGCTGGACCAGTTGTCAACGGGCATGCGCCCCTCGAAAAACCCGTCCACCGCCTCGACAACGGCGGCACCATTCTCAAACCCGGTGGCAAAGACAGGATCAAGCCAGAACAGCCACAGCCCCGTCCCCAGCAGCACGATCAATGCCGCGATAAACGGGGCCGCTGCCCGGTAAAGCATCTGCCAGCGCCCCCCCTGCAGCATCCGCGCAGAGCCAAAGAACGTCCTGTCCGTCTTGTACTTTTCCAGCAAGAAAGTCATGCGCGGCCACAAGGCCCCAAGGGTTACGATGGTCAAGAACCAATACCACAGCGCCCGGATGGCATAGCCCCATGCGCCCCTCTCAAGACCAAAGCGCACGCCCCGCCAACGGGTGCGCGCCAGAACATAGCGCCGGGCGCGGTAGCGGGCATAGAACCACAGCGGGATCACCCCGGCAAAACTGGCCACATATCCAAGGGCCGAAGAGTTAAAGACAGAAAAGCTGGCGAACATCAGCAGCAGGTTCACGATCCCGATGTAGAAGGTCAGGATCACAACCGCGATGAAAAACCCCAGCAGTTTCTCCAGCGGGTCGCCGACATATTCCAGCGGATGCCCGCCCGGACGCATCGCCGACCAATACCAGCGCCTCAGACGCGTTTTCATCCAGAACCGGTAGAAGCCAAGCGTGAGTATGCTGAAAAACCCGGTCTTGAGTGCCAGCCAGAACAACGCCCCGCGCCGACCCGTAAACTCAACGCCCATCCCATTTTCCGGCCCTGTCCCCGCGGAGACAACTTGGGGTTGCGGTGTCGATTGCCATGGACTGTTGGAAAGGCCGGTGTCGCTCATCCTTGCGATCAGCGATCAGTTGAACTTGTTGTCGCGGGGGAAACCACGTGGTGCCATCCGCCCCGATGAGGCGCGTTTGGCGGCCCATTCCGACAGGTCCGTTTCTGTGCGGGTGCGGCCCGCAGGATCAAGCCAGCTGAGCCCCTCTGCCATGTTGAAGGTCGTCGCGTCCGACAGGCCGCCGTCCTTGAATTTTTGCAGACGCACGCCCTTGCCACGGCCCATTTCGGGCAGTTCATCCACGCCAAAGACCAGCACCTTGCGGTTTTCGCCAACCGTGGCCACGGCATCACCGACAACAGGTTTGCAAACCAGCGCCGCGACATCGCCGCGCACGTTCAGCACCTGTTTGCCGCTCTTGGTTTGGGCAACAACATCATTTTCAGGCACCACAAACCCGTCACCCGCCGTAGAGGCGACCAACAGCTTGCGATCGGGTTGGTGAATGAACAGGTCCACGATCTGCGCCTCATTGGGCAGGTCCACCATCAGGCGCAGGGGTTCCCCCATGCCGCGCCCGCCGGGCAGGTTTGCAGCGGAAATGGTGTAGAACCGACCGTTTGACCCAAACACCAGCAACCGGTCGGTGGTTTCCGCATGAAAGATGAAACGCGGGCTATCGCCGTCCTTGAACTTGAGCTCACGGGCAAGGTCGATGTGGCCTGTCATGGCCCTGATCCAGCCCATCTGTGAACAGACCACGGTGATCGGTTCGCGGTCGATCATCGCCTCAAGCGGGACATCCTCGATCTCGCCTGCCACGGCAAAGGTGGTGCGCCGGGCACCGCCGTGCCAGTCCTTGCCAAACTGTTTTTTTGTGGCGCGCAGCTGATCGGTGATGCTGCTCCATTGCAGGTCTTCGCTTTCCAGCAGATCCTCAAGGCCTGCGCGTTCCGCCATCAGTTCGGATTGTTCCCGCAGCAGTTCCAGCTCTTCGAGGCGGCGTAGGGACCGCAGGCGCATGTTGAGGATCGCATCAACCTGCACCTCAGACAGCTCGCCCTCGCCCGGCGGGGGCGATACATAGTCTTTCTCATCCATGGCGCGCACATGGGTCTTGGCCCAGTCTTCGCGCATCAAGGCGGGTTTTGGGTCATCGTCATAGCGGATGATGTCGATCACACGGTCGAGGTTCAGAAAGGCAACGATAAAACCTTCAAGGACCTCCAGACGGTGGTCGATCTTTTCCATCCGGTGGGTGGAGCGGCGCTGCAACACTTCGCGGCGGTGATCAAGGAAGGCGCGCAGCACTTCCTTCATCGAACAGACGCGCGGCGTGACCCCGTCAATCAGCACGTTCATGTTCAGCGAGAACCGCACCTCAAGATCGGAATGGCGGTACATCATCCCCATCAACACTTCGGGATCCACGTTCTTGGAACGCGGCTCAAGTACCAGCCGGATGTCATCGGCGCTTTCATCGCGCACATCCGCAAGGATCGGGATCTTCTTGGTCTGGATGGCCTCGGCGATCTTTTCGATCAGTTTGCTTTTCTGGACCTGATAGGGAATTTCGGTGACCACGACCTGCCACTGGCCACGGCCCAGATCCTCCAGCGCCCGGCGACAGCGCAGACGGAAACCGCCCTTGCCGGTGCTATAGGCGTTGGCGATATTCTCTTCTGGTTCGACAATGATCCCGCCAGTCGGGAAATCCGGCCCCGGCACATATTTCAAAAGCGTCTCATCCCGGCAGTCGGGCACTTTGATCATGTGGATACAGGCGTCGCACAGTTCTGCAATGTTATGGGGCGGGATATTGGTCGCCATGCCCACCGCGATCCCGCTGGACCCATTGGCCAACAGGTTGGGAAATTGCGCAGGCAGCACCGCAGGTTCGGTCAGCGTTCCATCATAGTTTTCGCGAAAATCAACGGCGTTTTCGTTGAGACCCTCAAGCATGGCCTCTGCCACGGCTGTCATCCGCGCTTCGGTATAGCGCGAGGCGGCCGGGTTATCGCCGTCGATATTGCCAAAGTTGCCCTGCCCGTCGACCAGCGGATAGCGGACGTTGAAATCCTGTGCCAGACGCGCCATCGCATCATAGATCGCCGCATCCCCATGCGGGTGATAGTTGCCCATCACATCGCCGCTGATCTTGGCCGATTTGCGAAACCCTCCGTTGGAGGCAAGCCGCAATTCGCGCATCGCATACAGAATACGCCGGTGAACCGGTTTCAGACCATCACGGGCATCGGGCAAGGCGCGGTGCATGATCGTGGACAGCGCATAGGTCAGATAGCGATCACCGATCGCGCGGCGCAGCGGTTCGGAGACATTCATCGGATCAATCTCTGGTCGATCAGTCTCTGGGGGATCGGTTATATCTGACATAGGCGATTATGTAGCCGCGCGGCGGCAGGGCGGCAAGCGCTTGGTTACTTGCGTCTGCATTCTTTGCTGCATGGCAGCCACGGGGAGAGTATTTTCCAAATTCCCCGGTTTAGATAACTAACAATATTGTTATGGGGGACCATCTATACGTGTTTTGTAGTATGGTTGCAGAATCGAAGTCGGGGTAAATTGATGATACGTTTTATTCTTCTGTCCTTTGTTTTCATGGGCTGGGTATTTTACGAAATGAGCGGTGGTTCATCGTTCAACCCCGAAGAAATGCGGCAGGCCCGACTTGCCGCAGCAGCCCAGGCCGAAGCGGAATTGCAGGCGAAAAAACAGGCCGAGGCCGAGCAGAACGCAGCAGTATTGATGGTTGAGAAACCAAAAACCGTGGTCGACACGACACCTCCTTTGAAGGATGGGGCCGATTTGAACAACGGGCAGGCCCCGGTGCTGTTGAACCTGACCAAACTCGAAGACGCCCCCTCGACCACGGACACGGACGGGTCCATCGCTGCAGGCGTCATGACCAATGTCGTCACCATTACATCCTCGGCGCAGACGCCCGCGATCATTCCCAGCTTGATCAGCCAACCGGGGGGGAACGACGGGCAGGGACAGACGGATTTGGCACAGTCGGATCAGCCCCAATCAGAGCTTTCAGGTTTCGAAGACATCCGCACGGTATCTGGCAACCGCGTCAATGTGCGGGGCGGGCCGGGCACCGATTTCAACGTGGTCACCCGACTGCAGCGCGGCGATGCGGTGCGCATTCTGGAAGACGCCGGCAATGGCTGGGTGCGACTGGAACCGATGGATGGGGGACCCGCCGGATGGATGGCGGATTTCCTGCTGGTCGGCGGCTGAGCAACAGACCGCATTGCCATCCAGAAAAATGCGCGCAATGAGAGTATTCCATTCAAGGGAAAGCTTTCATGCCTGACACACAACCTACCAAATCAATCCTGATCACAGGCTGCTCTACTGGCATCGGCTATGACGCGGCCCATGGCATGCGCGCGCAAGGATGGCGTGTCTTTGCCGCCTGCCGCAAGCCCGAGGACTGTGCGCGCCTGAAGGCCGAAGGGTTCGATGCCCCCTTGCTAGACTATACTGACGAAGACAGCATCCATGCAGCCTTGGCAGAGGTATTGGCCGCGACCGGTGGCACGCTGGACGCCTTGTTCAACAATGGGGCATACGGCCTGCCCGGTGCCGTCGAAGACCTGCCCACCGAAGGGCTGCGCCATATCTTTGAAACCAACTTCTTTGGCTGGCACACGCTGACCCGCGCGGTAATCCCGGTGATGCGCGCCCAGGGGTCGGGGCGGATCGTGCAGTGTTCATCGGTGCTGGGTATCGTTTCTATCCCGTGGCGCGGTGCCTATAACGCCACCAAATTCGCGCTGGAGGGTCTGACCGATACCCTGCGCATCGAAATGCGGGGCAGTGGCATTCACATATGCCTGATTGAACCGGGACCCATCAAGACCAACTTTCGGATCAATGCGATCACCCATTTTGAGCGCTGGATTGACTGGGAAAACGCCGCCCGCGCCACGCAATATCGCGACAATCTGCGCAAACGGCTGTACGAATCGCCCAAACCGGACCGGTTTGAACTGCCCGCCAAGGCCGTCACGGACAAGCTGATCCATGCGCTGACCCATCCACGCCCCCGCCCGCGCTATTACGTCACAGTGCCGACCTATATGGCGGGTCTGATGCGGCGTCTGCTGCCAACCTGGGCGCTTGACCGGGTGGTTGGGCGCTGATTGGGTCCGGATAAGGCCCAGATAAGGGGTTGCGCTGCGGGCTTGCCCCACTACATGACTGCGTCAACGAAGGGGAAACCGAATGTCTGATGATCCACTTTTTATTGTCCTTGTCGTGGCGGTATTGGCCGTTGCGGTCGTCTTGGTGCTGGGGCTTGGGGGATTTGCTGGCGGCGGTGCCTTTAACAAGAAAAATTCCAATCGCCTGATGCGCTACCGGCTCATTGCACAGTTCATCGCTGTGATTTTGATCGTGATCTTTGTCTGGCTCAGAGGGGGACCTGCGTAATGGTTGTACTGAACAAGATTTATACCCGCACCGGCGATGCCGGGACGACGGCGCTTGGCAATGGGGAACGGGTGCCCAAATATGACGCCCGCGTCGAGGCCTATGGCACCGCCGACGAGCTGAACTGTTTTGTCGGTGTCGCACGTCTGGAAGCCACCGGGGAAACCGATGCCGCCCTGTCGCGCATCCAAAATGACCTGTTTGATCTGGGCGCGGACCTGTGCCGCCCCGATATGGCCGCCGACAAGGACGCGGAATATCCGCCCCTGCGGATGATCCCCACACAGATTGACCGCCTGGAAGCTGAAATCGACATCATGAACGCCGAACTGGAACCGCTGCGCAGTTTTATTCTGCCGGGCGGGTCCAAACTGTCTGCGCATCTGCACGTCTGCAGAACCGTTGCGCGCCGCGCAGAGCGGCTGGCCATGCTGCTGGCAGAGCGTGAAGACGTGAATGCAACGGCGGTGAAATACCTAAACCGCCTGAGCGACTGGTTTTTCGTGGCAGCGCGCATGGCCAATAATTCCGGCAAGAACGACGTGCTTTGGGTGCCGGGGGCCAACCGCTAAGCCTTGGCGCGGCCCGCAAGAGGGGCGCGGATCTGTTTCGTTCAGCGAAATAAGCTGTCGTTTTTCGGGCGCAGACAGGAAAACGCGGCGTCCATAGTGCCGCAATTGCCGATTTTGGCCTGTTTTGCAGGTAATCCATTCGTTAAACCCAGCGCAGACCATTCAAACGCTCATCCCCGCGGGGTGAGTCGCAACCAAGGAGAGAGACGCACATGAAGGTACTGGTACCTGTCAAACGCGTGATCGACTACAACGTGAAAGTGCGCGTCAAAGCGGACGGATCGGGAGTTGATCTTGCCAACGTAAAAATGTCGATGAACCCCTTTGACGAGATTTCCGTCGAACAGGCGATCCGCCTGAAAGAAGCGGGTCAGGTTGAAGAGATCGTTGTGGTCTCTGTCGGCGTGAAGCAAGCGCAGGAAACACTGCGTACGGCCCTTGCCATGGGCGCGGACCGGGCCATCCTGGTTGTCGCCTCTGACGATGTGCACAACGACATCGAACCGCTCGCGGTCGCCAAGATCCTCAAGGGCATTGTCGACGAAGAGCAGCCGGGCCTCGTGCTGTGCGGCAAGCAAGCCATCGACAATGACATGAACGCCACCGGCCAGATGCTGGCGGCCCTTATGGGCTGGTCACAGGCGACATTCGCATCCGAAGTCGAGATCGCGGGCGACAAGGCCAAGGTGACACGCGAAGTAGACGGCGGATTGCAGACCATCGAAGTCTCAATGCCGACGGTCATCACCGTTGACCTGCGCCTGAACGAGCCACGCTATGCGTCCCTGCCCAACATCATGAAGGCCAAGAAAAAGCCTTTGGATGAAAAGACACCTGCAGATTACGGCGTTGACGTGGCGCACCGTCTTGAGATCCTCAAGACCGTTGAGCCCGAAGAGCGTGCGGCAGGCGAAATCGTTGCTGACGTTGATACGCTGGTGGCTAAACTCAAAGAAAAGGGAGTTGTGTAATGGCTGTTCTTCTTCTTGCTGAAGTGACCGATGGCGTATTGTCCATGGATGCCACGGCCAAGGCCGTGACCGCGGCAAAGTCATTGGGCGATGTGACCGTTCTGTGTGCAGGCGGCTCTGCTGCTGATGCGGCGGCAGCAGCAGCGAAAATCGACGGTGTTGCCAAGGTTCTGGTGGCCGAAGATGCCACATTGGGCCACCGTCTGGCCGAAGCCACGGCAGCGCTGATCGTCTCTATTGCGGGCGATTACGAACATATCGTGGCCCCGGCAACAACGGACGCCAAGAACGTGATGCCACGTGTTGCGGCCCTGCTGGATGTGATGATCATCTCTGACGCCTCTGGTGTTGTGGATGGTGACACATTCGAGCGTCCGATCTATGCCGGCAACGCGATCCAGACCGTGAAATCAACAGATGCCAAGAAAGTCATCACCTTCCGTACATCGACCTTCGATGCGGCAGGCGAAGGCGGTTCCGCGTCGATTGAGACAATCGGTGCCGCGGCTGATCCGGGTCTGTCCACATGGGTTGAGGACAAGGTTGCGGCAAGCGATCGTCCTGAACTGACGTCTGCGGGCGTTGTTGTGTCGGGTGGGCGCGGTGTCGGGTCCGAAGAGGATTTTGCACTGATCGAAAAACTGGCCGACAAATTGGGCGCTGCTGTTGGCGCGTCCCGTGCGGCGGTTGATTCCGGTTATGCCCCCAATGACTGGCAGGTCGGTCAGACCGGCAAGGTTGTTGCACCCGAGCTTTATATTGCCGTCGGCATCTCTGGTGCGATCCAGCACCTTGCCGGGATGAAGGACAGCAAGATCATCGTGGCGATCAACAAAGACGAAGAAGCCCCGATCTTTCAGGTGGCCGACTACGGTCTGGTGGCGGACCTGTTTGAGGCCGTGCCAGAACTGATGGAAAAACTCTGATCGTCTTGACGCGCGACATCTGAGGACCAAAAGAAGGCCCGCCAGAATTGGCGGGCCTTTTCATTTGGTCAAATCTGCAATCGGCGCAGGGCGTCGACCAAGGCATCCGCCGCCTCCTGATGGGCCATCGGCCCCAGCATCTCTTTGGCGGCAGGTTCTTCCAACTCATTGAAAAACATGCCTTGAGTTCCTGTATCGAGCGATTGTGCCGATGCGCAGACCTCAACCACCTGCGTTGCATCGCCGCGGATTTCGTTGATCATGGCACGCGTCACAAAAAGCGGGTCCTTTCCAACGCCCTGGGCCAGAAGGACGCATTCGTGCTCTGGCGCATGATCAGAGAACCACAGCAGGATTGATTTGCCGTTGATCTGCCTGAGCATCAGCCGCATCCGGGCAACCCAGGCCTCTTGCAGCTCTTGCTGGACCCTTTCGAACCGTTTCGGGGACGTCCGGTACAGGCAGGAAATCATATGTTTGGTGAAATGAAAGTCCGAAAAATCCACCTCGCGATAGATGGATTTGAGCGTGCTGGATGCCGCGACAAAGCGGTCATTGCGCCGGGGGTGTACGGTGTAGAACCGGTTGGTCATGTTCTGGGCACCCAGCACCTGAATAACCGTCACACGCGCCCTGGAGGCCGCCTGTAGGATTGATTTGTCCTGACAAAAGACATCGACACCGGCGTTCATCTGACCGAAATTCGCACAAGTGATCCCCAGCACGTTTTCAACCAGAGCCGGAAAAGGCTCTGCAATGAATTTGCCGTAGGTTTCGTTTGATCCGATAAACGCCAGATATGGTTTGTTCAGATTTCGTTTTGGCCCCCGAAACAGCAATCGGGACGTATCATACCTGCACGGCAGATAGTCCAAGGGCCCCGGCCCAAGCACATCATAGGTCATTTCACCCACCTTCAAAAATTCACCCGGTGCCACCTTGGAAGATGAGACTTGCGATTCGCTTAATCAGCGGATTTGCGGCATCTTTTAGATACTGCTGGCCCTTGCGGCCTGCCCCCCACAGCCCCTACTGTGAGCGAAAATGTGAAAGGACCGGTTATGGACATCCAGACAATTGGCATCGTGGGCGCAGGTCAGATGGGGAATGGCATCGCCCATGTCATGGCGCTGGCCGGTTATGACGTAAAGATGACCGATATCAGCGCCGAGGCCCTGGAAAAAGCGGTTCAGATCATCGAGGGCAACCTGTCGCGGCAGGCCGGGCGCGGCAAGATTTCAGAGGCCGAGATGGCCGCCGCCATGAAGCGGATCGACACGACAACAACGCTGACCGATCTGGGATCAAGCGATCTGATTATCGAGGCGGCAACCGAGCGGGAGACCGTGAAGCAAGCGATTTTTGAAGACCTGCTGCCCCATCTCAAACCCGAGACGATCCTGACCTCGAATACGTCGTCGATTTCGATCACGCGGCTGGCCAGCAGAACAGACCGGCCGGAAAAGTTCATGGGGTTCCATTTCATGAACCCCGTGCCGGTCATGCAGCTGGTGGAGCTGATCCGCGGCATTGCCACGGATGAGGAAACCTTTGCCGCCTGCAAGACCGTGGTGGACCGTCTGGGCAAGACCGCAGCCAGCGCAGAGGATTTCCCGGCCTTCATCGTGAACCGGATTCTGATGCCGATGATCAACGAGGCGGTCTATACCCTGTATGAAGGGGTCGGGAATGTGCAATCCATCGACAGTTCGCTGAAACTGGGGGCCAATCACCCCATGGGTCCGCTGGAGCTGGCGGATTTTATCGGGCTTGATACCTGCCTGGCGATCATGAACGTCTTGCATGACGGATTGGCCGATACCAAGTACCGCCCCTGCCCGCTGCTGACAAAATATGTCGAGGCCGGGTGGCTGGGCCGCAAGACCCAGCGCGGATTTTATGACTATCGCGGCGAAATGCCAGTGCCCACGCGTTGAGCAGCACACCCCATGGCCTGCGGCATATGGGGTGAGGTCGGAATGTATTTTTAGCCAAAAAGAGAGGGGCCGGGCCGCGCCAGGACAACCTGTGCCGGGACGCCGGCTGGGTTAGGTCAGTCTTTGAGGGCCATTGTCTGCGCTCTGAGCCAGGCCATGAATTTGCGCGGATCATCGGCGCGGGCGTCGATTTCGGATTGGGGGATCGGATGGCCCACGACCGGCCCTTGGGGTTTGTTACAGCTGTGCACGATCTCATGCAGCAGCAGCCCCTGGCGCAACATCGGGCTGACCTTGTTGGCGATCTGATAGGCGCGGCTGTTCTGACCCGGAAAGCGCATGGGCACCACCGTGGCACCTGAGCGGCGGATCATCTTGGCGGTAAAGACATTCCATTCCGCCTCAATGGCCGGGCCCCACCAGGTTTCGGAGGAGGCCACGACGCCGGAGGGGAAAAGCGCCACAACGCCGCCCTGTTTGAGGTGATCCATGGCCTTGGCGCGCATTTCAACGCCTTTGCGCTGGGCATCGGGGTCATGAGGGAAAGGGACAGGGATCATGTAGCTGCCCGCGACCTCATCGATGGATGTCAGCAAGGAGCGGGTGAGAATGCGGTAATCCGGGCGGACCCGGCCGATGAGATCGGCAAAGATCATACCGTCCACCATGCCATGGGGATGGTTTGCCACGACGATCACCGGCCCCGTGGCGGGAATGCGCGCAAGCTGTTCAGGAGGGGTGGTCAGGGTGATGCCCATCGTATCGAGTGCCGCGCGCCAGAAAGCCTGTCCGCTGGGGGCGCCGCGGCGTTCAAATTTGCGGATCATCCGCAGGATGGATAATTTTCCGGTGAGCCGTTCGATGATGCTGATCATCCGCGATTTGAACGGATCCTCGAACGTGGAGGCATAAGACAGGCTGCGGCGGTCGTATTTGGTGAACGTCACATTTTCGGCCTCATCCGCAGATGGTCCGTCATGCGTGTTCGTGGATTGTATCGCGGTTTTGGTTTCTATGTCGTTTGCCAAAGCGGCCACCCCTGTCAGGGTCACGGTAAGGCGTGGGTCAGAAGCCTTCGCCAAATTTATCCGCGACCAGCGCTGTCAATGCATCTGCCAGGGCCTCGGCGTCGGGCCCCGATGTTTGCACGTCAATAGTGCTTCCTCGGGCGGCTGCCAACATCAAAAGCCCCATGATGCTGTCACCTGATGCAGACATGCCATCTTTGCTGACCTCTGCACGTGCGTCAAAAGCTTCGACCACCTCGACCAATTTGGCCGAGGCCCGCGCATGCAGACCTTTTTCGTTCACGATCTTGAGGGAAATCTGGGTCATGGAATGGGCCTTTAGCTGACGCTGATGTTCTGGCTGTCGATATATTTCTTGCCCGCCTCAAGAGCTGCGCGGACAGCATCGGCCAAATCCATGTGACGGGTTTTTGCAAGTTTGATCAACATCGGCAGGTTCGCACCATAAAGGATGCGACGGTTCTCTGGCTGGCAAGCCAGCAAGGACAGGTTGGAGGGAGAACCGCCGAACAGATCGGTCACCAGCACGACACCGGCACCTTGGTCCACCTCATCTGCGGCTTCGCAAATCTCAATCTGTTTTGCCTGGCGGTCATGATCTGCCTCGATCGAAATTGCGCGAACGCCGTTTTGTGAGCCGACGACATGTTCAATCGCCGCGAGATATTCCCGCGCCAATCCGCCATGTGCCACTATCACAATCCCGATCACGTTCTTGCCTTACCTTCGTTTTGCAGATCCAGTTCGCGATGCCTAATTGACACCTGCCACCCCAGTTGCGCAAGTCGCAATGCATGGCCTTCTGCAAGAGTAACCGACCGGTGCTGCCCGCCAGTACACCCAAAGGCGATTGATACATTTGATTTTCCCTCATCGCGAAATGCAGGGAGTAGCAGGATGCTGAGGTCGAGCACCTGCTGCACAAAGGCACCGTAGCGCGGATCCTGGGCAATGTAGTCAGCCACCCTCTGGTCGGTGCCATTGGCCTCGCGCAGGGTTCTGTCCCAATGGGGATTGCGCAGGAAACGGCAGTCATAGACCATATCGACCGATCGGGGCAGACCGCGTTTGTAGGAAAACGACTGTACCGAAATGCTGAGGTGGTGGCGGCCATCGGGGGCGAACCACCGCTCCACCTCTGCGCGCAGATCATGGATGGTAAGGCCGGTGGTATCGATCAGCACATCCGCGCGGGCGCGCAGCGGGCTGAGCAAATCCTGTTCACGCTCAATACCCGCCGCGGGCGGACCGTTGTCTGCCAGCGGGTGCCGGCGGCGGGTTTCGGAAAAGCGGCGCAGCAGGGCCTCTGATGCGCAGTCAAGATAGAGCAGTTCCACCAGCAGGTCCTTGCGGGCGGAAAGCCTGCCAAGCATGTCCGTGACCCCATCAATGGAAAAGTCGCGGGTGCGCGCATCAATGCCAAGCGCGATGGAGCGATGGTCGCCCTTGCCATCCAGCAGCATCGGCAGAAGGCGCAGGGGCAGGTTGTCGATGGTTTCAAACCCCGCATCTTCGAGCACGTTCAGCGCGGTAGACCGTCCTGCCCCGGATGGACCTGTCACAAGCACCAACCGCCGTTGGCCAGCGGGGATGTCGGATTGGTCAGTGGGGGTGATCACACTCATGTTCAGATACCTATAATACCTTTGAGGTATTGCAAGATCGCGGCGGCAAAATGCGGGGCGGGTATGTTGTAAAGGCAGGGCAGTGCGACACCCAGCAGCCTGTGGGCATGGGGATCTGGCAGGCGCTGCGTTTCGGTCTGATCCAGGTCGATGACGACAGCGACGGGCACAGGACCGGTGGGCTGCGCCTTGAGCACGCCGATGCCGCGCGCCTCAATCAGACCTTTGATCGTTTCGGGAACATCGGCGACGATCCCGGCACCCTGGCGCTGCAGGCATGTTCTGTCATCGGCCACCAGTCCGGCACCCATCGCCATCAATTGCAACGCCAATGTGGATTTCCCAGACCCCGACGCCCCGATGATCAATACCCCGTGCCCGTGCAGACTGACGCATGTGGCGTGGATGATCTGGGGGGCATGCGATGTATCCATCACAAGATCAGGTCGGCAGGCCCACTACGAAACGCGCGCCAAGAGGGTCAGAGGTGATGTCCGCCTCTGTGGGGCGAATGTTTTCAGCCCAGATCACGCCGCCATGGGCCTCAACGATCTGTTTGGAGATGGCCAGGCCAAGACCGGAGTTATTGCCAAAGTGTTCGTCGGGCCGCTGCGAATAGAAGCGTTTGAAGATCTTTGACAGGGCCTGATCGGGGATGCCGGGACCGGTATCTTCGACGACAACCAGCACGCGGTTTTCACGTCTGCGGACCCAGACGCGGATGGCATCGCCGTCTTCGCAAAAGGAGATCGCATTGGTGATGAGGTTGACAAACACCTGCGCCAGACGCGCCTCAAGGCCGTGCACCAAAATAGGCTCTGCTGGCAGGTCGGTGATAAAGTCGATCCCCTGGTTCTTGGCATCTTCGCCCAGATACTGGCCCAGGTTGCCAACCATTTTCAGCAGGTCAAACTGTTCTTCTTCTTCTTTGACCAGTTCGGAATCCAGCCGCGAGGCGTTGGAGATGTCACTGACCAGCCGGTCCAGACGGCGCACATCATGGTCGATCACATCCAGCAGCTTTTCGCGCTGGTCGTCGCGTTTGATCATCCGCAGGGTGCCCACGGCAGAGCGCAGGGAAGCCAGCGGGTTCTTGATCTCATGGGCGACGTCGGCGGCGAATTGTTCGTTGCCGTCGATACGGTTGTAAAGCGCCGAAACCATGCCGCGCAAGGCACCCGATAGTCGGCCGATTTCATCGGGACGAGCCGTCAGATCGGGGATGCGGATGCGCCCGGGGTTCATTTTCTTGTGGTCTTTGTCACGGCCCAGTTCAGCGGCAGCCGCCAGATCGGCCAGCGGATTGGCGATCGTGGATGCCAGCACCAGGCTGAGGCCGATGGAGACCAGTGTCGCGATGACGAACATCTGCAGCACGCGTTCGCGTTCACTGCGCACCAGGTTGTCGATTTCACCGGCAGCCGAGGCGATGGCGACGACGCCAACGGGAGTGCCGTCTTGCTGGATCGGGGTCAGCACGGTGATCAATGTGCCGCCGTCGCTGTCTAGGGTGTTTTCCAGAATGGTCCCGCCCTGCATGCTTTGGCTGACCAGCGCCTTGAACTGTTCTTCGATTGGCAGATTGTCCTGATCCGCAGCGCCGCCAGAGCCGGACAGTTTTTCCCAAATCCAGCTCAGCGCATCTGTAAGAACGGTCGGGGAGGCGTTGCCGGTCATGTCGGCACCGGTGGCACCCGACGATTGCGCCACCAATGTCGCCGAAGGATCATAGACAAAGACATTGATCCCGCTGCGCAGGTCAATGGCACCCAGCGTCTGGGAGGCATCAACACCGTCGCCCGTGGCAAGGTTGACCGGCGCGCCTGCTGGCAATTTGGCCTCGATCACATCGGCAATCAGCTCTGCCTCGGTGACCAGGGATGCGGCACGTTGCACCGCCAGCGAGTCCCGCGAGGAGCTGAGGTACAAGATACCGGCAGCAAGGACATTGAGCGCGATCAGGTTGAAGGTGATGATCTTGCGCGTCAGGGGCGAGCCGCGCAGAGAAAACAAGCCACGCCGTTCCCGGCGGACCCGCAATTCATCCGGCGTATCGCTGTCTGGGGCGACCCAATCGTCGCCCAGAACCACGTCACCGTCGCGTACAGATGTGCTCAGGTCGCGCACAAAGTTCCTTTCGACAATCGCCATCGGGCCAATATCACTCTTCGTTGTATCTGTATCCGATACCGTAAAGCGTCTCAATCGCGGAGAATTCATTGTCCGCTGTGCGCATCTTCTTGCGCAAACGCTTGATGTGGCTGTCGATGGTCCGGTCATCCACATAGACCTGATCGTCGTAGGCGACATCCATCAGCTGATCGCGCGATTTCACGAAACCGGGACGTTGGGCCAGCGCCTGCAGCAACAGGAATTCTGTCACGGTCAGTGACACGTCCTTGCCCTTCCAGGCAACAGCGTGGCGCAGCGGATCCATCCGCAGATCACCGCGTTCCATCACCTTGGTCTCTTCGGTGTCGCCAACTTCGCCGGTGTCGACGGCATCCTGACGGCGCAGCAAAGCGCGGATGCGTTCGACCAACAGTCTTTGGCTAAAGGGTTTTTTGACGTAATCATCAGCGCCCATACGCAGGCCCAGAACCTCGTCGATCTCATCATCCTTGGAGGTGAGGAAAATCACCGGCATCGCGGTTTTCTGGCGCAGACGCTGCAACAAATCCATCCCGTCCATGCGCGGCATCTTGATGTCCAAGACAGCCATATCGGGAAGCTTTTTGTTAAACGCATCCAATGCGGCCTGACCGTCATTGTATGTTTCCACCTCGAAACCTTCGGCTTCAAGAGTCATCGAGACCGACGTCAGGATGTTCCTGTCGTCGTCCACCAATGCAATTTTTGACATTGCCTGTTTCCTTGTACTGCTCAATTTACGTTTTTTGTTTTCCCATAGTGATCACCATTTTCCGCACTCGAATCAATCGTTAAGTGCGAATCACCGCATCCTTTGGCCGCAATCTCGCCATAATTTGGTTAGTAATGGCTAAATTGCCGCACTTTACCGTTGCTTTGAGCCAAAGATTTTCGACGATTGCGTTCGATCAAGCCAAAGTTTGCCATGATGGCGCTAACTAGGGCATGGCCATCTGTTCTTTTCTCAGACCCTCGTGCTAAGAGGCCAATCAGACCCTTGGGGTTGCGGCCAGTTCGGCCACTGACGTCAGCTTTGCGCCTCAAAATGCGCGCTTACAGGAGAAGCCACATGACATTTGGACGGGTAAACCCGCAATTCCGCCTTGAGGATCAACAGATCAAC
>Ga0213861_10001644_pt1 | contig 19601 bp, 20 predicted proteins | sample PICome_4_FD_160110 | JGI IMG/M metagenome (GOLD analysis project Ga0213861, IMG submission 160110) | Coastal seawater microbial communities near Pivers Island, North Carolina, United States - PICO131 | ecosystem: Environmental > Aquatic > Marine > Coastal | place: USA: North Carolina... | reverse complement strand
AGCTGCAACTACCGGCGCGAGCGCGGTCGCATCATGTTCACTGTCGTCGAATCTGAGTTCAACGACCTCGCGGGTGGTGTGGTGCGTAATCAATTCCGCTGGTGAACCCTCGGCCACAATCTTGCCGTGGTCCATGATGACCAACCGGTCTGCTAGCTGTTCGGCCTCGTCCATGTAGTGGGTGGTGAGCAACAGCGTGACACCCTGCTCCTTGAGCCGATAGAGGCGCTCCCACAACAGATGCCGGGCTTGTGGATCGAGACCAGTTGTTGGTTCGTCCAGCAGGATCATCTCGGGGTCATTCACCAGCGCACGGGCGATCGTAAGTCGGCGTTTCATGCCACCGGAGAGCGGCTCGACCTTGCTGTCTCCCCGGTCACCGAGCTGCATGAACTCAAGCAGCTGATCGGCCTTTGCCCGAGTCTGTTTCCACGGAACACCGAAGTACCGCTGATAGATCATGAGGTTCTCACGGGCCGTGAGGTCAACATCGAGGATGTCTTCTTGGGGCACCACTCCAAGCCGACTGCGAATTTCACGGCCGTCGCTGGCAGGGTCCAGACCAAATACTCGCAGGTCGCCACCAGTGCGTGGGCTGACGGTGCTGACTATTTTCATGGTCGAACTCTTGCCTGCGCCATTGGGACCCAGGACCCCAAAAGTCTGGCCAGGTTCGACGACGAAATCGATGCCATCGACTGCGGTGAAGTCACCAAATTGTTTCGTAAGGCCTTTGGCCACCAACGGATGATCCACGATGCCCAACGCTAGTCGCCCTGCGGCTTCGCACTGACCGCTTTCTCAGCTATTCGCCCAGACGTGTCCACTCGACCCACACGGGTGCGCGGCATGAATGACAGTAGGGTCATGCGGTGACAGATGAGCAAGCACCCATCCTCGACTTCGATCCCAGCACCACCGCAATCATTGAGCCGCACGCACTTCACTCCAGAATCGAAGAACTTCCCCATCGGTGTGTGATCACGTGGATGGGCGACGCATTCGCGAAGTTTGAAACCAATCAGGAAGTGCGTGAACGTCACCGGTTCACGCTCGAAACCATCGTCAACCCGATCTACGAATTCGATGTCGGAGGCGAGAAGATCCTGGTGACCATGGCCAACGTTGGCGCACCCGCCGCAGCAGCGTTATTCGAAACACTTATTGCGATCGGCTGTACCGACTTCATCGGGGTCGGATCGTCTGGTGGGCTGACAGCCGACCTCCCTCCTGGCACCGTCGTTGTGCCCGATGCAGCTATCCGCGACGAAGGTGTCTCGTATCACTACGCCCAGGCTGCGCTGCTGGCACACCCCGACCCGGAGATGCAGAGGGTCGTCCACGACGAGTACAAAGCCGCCGGCAACACTGTCGCTCGAGGCATCGCGTGGACGACCGATGCGTTCTACCGAGAGACCGCGGCCAAGGTCGCCCAGCGCATCGCACAAGGCGCCATCGCTGTCGATATGGAAATGGCCTCGCTCGCGACCATCGCCGCCTTCCGCAACGTGCGGCTCGGACATGCGCTCTATCTGGCCGACACGTTGCACAATGACGAGTGGGACCCCACCGAACTCGTCGACCGTGACACCGACTTCCGGTACCAACTGCTGCTGACAGCAACCCGCGCCTGCGCAAGTCTCTGACGCCAGCTTCGATGTCTTTCCCGCGCATGTCCTCGCCGCGTTCGGCGCGTCAGTCGCAGGGTTTTTACGGCTGGTACATGCTCTTCTTCTGCACCATCGTGCGGGGTTTCACAGCGCCGGGGCAGACCATTGGAGTGTCAGCATTCACCGATGACCTGATCGAGTCACTCGGCACATCCCGATCGGCGGTTTCGACCGCCTACCTCGTGGGCACATTGACCGGCGCCATGGCGCTGCCGTTCATCGGACGATGGGTCGACCGCGCCGGTGTTAAACGCACGCTCACGATCATCTCGACCGGTTTCGCAATTGCGATTGCACTGACCGGCACGGTGCAAAACATCGTCATGTTGGCAATCGCCTTTGTTGGTCTTCGCATGCTTGGCCAGGGCTCCCTAAGCCTGATTGGTTCACAAGGCGTCGTCATGTGGTTCGAGCGGCGACGGGGGTTTGCCTTGGCCCTGAACACAATGGGCACTGTCGCTCTCCTGTCGCTCGCTCCACTCACCTTCGGCGCACTGATTGGCGCCTTTGGCTGGCGAATGACGTGGCTGATCCTGGCTGTCATCGTCGCCATTTCCCTTATTCCGATTGCCCAGTTTGGGATCGTCGACCGACCCGAAGACATCGGCCAGGTTCCCGATGGCAAAGCCATCGATCAGCCGGTGCATCTGCTGCGGGGCCGGTCCTACACCGTGGCCGAAGCGGTTCGCACTCCCGCGTTCTGGACGCTCACTGCGGTCGGATTTATGGCTGGCGCCGTCAGCACCGCACTGACGTTTCACAACACTGACATACTCGGTGAACAAGGTTTAACCAAGACCCAAGCGGCGGCAATCTTCATCCCCCAACTCATTGGAAGTGTGTCCAGCAGCTTTGTTGTTGGTTCATTGACCGATCGCCTACCGGCGCGGCCACTGATGTTCTTCGGCGGCGTCATGCTCGGCCTTGGCACCTTCCTGGCCACCGTGGCAGAACCCGGCATCATGGCAGCGACCTACGGCCTGGTCCTTGGACTTGGCGGAGGTTCGATTGGCGCATTGTCGGGGGCTTTGTATCCCAAGTGGTTTGGGATCGACCACATTGGATCGATCAAGGGCATCGCCACCACAGCGAACGTGGCCGCATCGGCCGTCGGCCCATTGATCCTTTCGATCGGCAACGACGTTGCCGACTCCTACGAGCCGATCGTGGTGGCGTGTGCACTGGCGTCAGCCGCCGTCGCCGTCGTAGCGCTCGTGGTACCCACACCGGCGCGCACCCAGCCGCAGGCCAGCATCGAATGATGTACCCAGCGGAACATCCTGCGCTGCAGCTGCAACCGGTGATCCCGAACCAGTAGCTTGGATCCGTGCGCGGGCAAAGCCATAACCCATGACCGGTTTGCCAGAGATTGATGGCGTCACCGATCTGGTTGAGATCGGACGTGGTGGATTTGGCGTGGTCTACCTGGGTACCGAGACCAGCTTTGACCGCCAAGTCGCAGTCAAGGTGCTCTTGCCGTCGCTCGATGAGCGTTCCAAGCGACGGTTCGAACGAGAACGCCGTGCGATGGGTTCGGTGTCTGGACATCCGAATATCGTCACCGTCTATCGGGGTGGGCTGACACAAGCCGCACAGCCCTATCTCGTCATGGAGTACCTGCCCGGGGGTTCGTTAACCGACCAATTGCACCTCAGCGGGCCACTCGATTGGAGCGACGCCGCAGCGATTGGGGCGAAACTCTCCGACGCTCTCACCGTTGCCCATCGGGCGGGCATCCTGCACCGCGATGTGAAACCAGCCAACGTGTTTCTCACCGCTTCTGGTGAACCCAAACTTGGCGACTTCGGCATTGCTCGGCTCGACGACGGTCATGACAGCCGCACCGGTTCTATCACCGCCAGCATCGCCCATGCCCCTCCTGAAATCGTCAACGGCCATCGGGGCGACGAACGTTCAGACCTGTATTCGTTGGCATCAACGGTCTATGCGCTGACGACCGGATTTGCACCGTTCTCACGCGACCCTGATCAAGGGCTCGCTTCGCTCATTGTTCGTATTACGAATGATCAGCCGCCTGCCCTTCATCCGGAAACAGCACCGGCCGACTTTGAACAGTGTTTGCTCAAGGCGCTCAACAAGCGTCCCCACGACCGACACGCCACCGTGGCCGAGTTCGGCAACGAACTGCAGCATTGCCTCAAGAAACCGGTCCCCGCCACGGCGCACCCCTTCGCCGATCCCAACTCAGTCGGACAACAGGACGAAAGCGCTCTCGCACCAAGCCGGTCGACGAACGTGCGGCAGATAGGTTTCCTTGCGTTTCTTGCGTTGGCGATCGCTGCCTTTGGAGGCTGGGCTGTTGCCCGAGCCGTGTTAAACACCGACGACGACCTATCGGCACAGACGCCGTCGCCCGTGGTTGCCGCGGTCGTCCAACCAACTCCAGCAGCAGAATCCACCACTCCGCCTCCATTCCCAGTGGCCTCAACACCAGCAGCGGCGGCGTCAGCAACGGTCGTACCGACGGCAACACCTGCACCTCAGGCCACGGCCACCTCGGGCGGCGACTCACGAAGTTCGGATCTCGGTTCTGCCATCACCGGATTTACCCGAGTCCAAGACTTCAGTGGTGCAATCTCCGTCGACGTGCCCCAACAGTGGGGTTTCACGGTGCAAGACGGCTCGACCGTGCCACTCGATTCCGAAGGACTCGACACCATTCGTGTCCTTTCCGCCGGCGGCACCCTAGAAGAACTCAGCGCGGATAGCGCCGACAGGGATCTAACCCGTTCAGGCATCTACATCTTTGCAGCCCGCCTTGGCGAAGGATTCGACTCGGGCGGTCTCCTCGACGTCGCGTTGGACTTCTGGTCAACCTGCACCAGGGGCGACCGCTCGCAAATTCTGCTCCCCGATGGCAATGCTGACTTCCAGATTCTCGACTGCGAGCGACCAGATGGCGAGAGCACTGGTGTTGTTGTGCTTGCGCTCGTCCCCCGCGACGATCCCGAGGTCGCCGTTTCGGTGTTCCTGCAATTCGCTGAAATCCAAGATCTCAGTTCGCTGCCAACGATCCTCGGGACACTCGACATCGACGCATCACAAATACCTGCATCCGCCAACTAGAGGCGAAACACGGGCAGCTGCGTGTCTCGTGTTCTACCCGAAAAACGAAGAAGGGACTTTGGTCCTTTGCTCTCAAGGTAACGATGGCGAACAGTGGACACCTATGTGAGGTGATGCCATGACCACCAACGAACAACGGTCCCAAGCACTCTCGGCCGCCGGTGAGCGTCGAGTCGAGCTGAAGGAAGCTGTCTCCAAGGCTGAACGCGCGGCTGCGTCGCCGACGGCCATGCCGAGTTGGCGCGACTACGTGTTGCGCGAACTGGAAGGGCTGCGCATCGCTCTGGACCAACACGTCGAGGAGGTCGAAGGCACCGACGGCTTGTTTGCCGAGCTCACCGAGTTGTCACCACGACTCATTCACAAAATCCACGCGGTCAGAGACGAGCACCCTGAGTTGTGCCAAGGCGTAGGCGACGCCATTGAGCTGGCCAACAGCGATGCTCCATCAGCAGCGGTTCGCCAGGCGGTCCTAGACGTGCTCTTCTTGATCGTGCGCCACCGTCAGCACGGCGCAGATTTGGTGTTCGACGGCTACAACGTAGATATCGGTGGGGGCGGCTAGGCCGACCCTGGAGCGGAGCCGTCAGCGCGAACCTACGTACCGGGCAGCGTCGTGGGGTGGGGCGCCCACCTCTTTGAGCAAGCCGCCAACAACAAGATCATGCGGCCCAAGGCTCGTTATGTGGGACCGCCGGTGGGCTGAATGCAAAGCTGGTTAGGTGCCACTGCTCATCGATGAGTGTTCGGCTCGGGAACATGCGAGAGTAAGCCCATGCAACCGGTCTGGGATCTCCCACTTTCCTCAGCGGGGATCGTGGTCAAGCTTTCGAATGGCGGCCGGGTTCGTATTCGACCGGCACGGGTCAGCGACAGCGATACCGTCAAGGCCGGCTTTGCCCGACTTTCCGAAGAATCTCGGTACAACCGGTTCTTCAGCGCCCGGTCAAAACTGAGCGACAGTTTGGCTACATCACTCACTGATATCGATCATGAGACCCACTTCGCCTGGGGCGTATTCGACCCAGACCAGCCATCCGAGGTTGGTGATGAGTCAGGTCTCGGTGTTGCATCAGCCCGGTTGATTCGTGATACCGACAAGACATCTGCCGAAGCCGCTCTCACAGTGACCGATGCGTACCAAGGCCGGGGTATTGGCCGATTTCCCATGGAGCTGCTGATCGCAACCGCCGCCGATCTTGGCGCCGAGACGCTTCGGTTCGAAATACTGCGCTAGAACCGCCCGATGATCTCGTTGGCAGCGGGAATGGGTGCCGAAGGTTTCCCGATCGAGGGTGATCGTTCGGTGGTCGAATACCGCCTTGCGGTGCCACCGCCCAGCGCTACAGCTGTGCCAGCGGGTGCGTTGTACGAACTGCTACGTCATGCCCCACGCACCGACGGCAAAGAAACCTAACGGTCGTCTGTGCTGGCGGGTTAGGACATCAGTCCAGCCGCAGCGGCTGAGTCCAGGTATTCGTCGACGCGGATGATCTTTCCGTCGTTGTTGAACTGCACGACCACACAAATGTCAATACGCACGATCCGTCCGTCGGGCTTGGTGAAGACCGCGTCATGTATCTCCGTAACGTTGTCTGGCCCAGATACCCGACGGGCGTTCTCGTAGCGAAGGGTTGTGCCGTCGGCAGTGAAGAGTGGCAACGTCTTCATCGCCTCGTCGATCGATTGTTGCGGACCAACGTTCTGCTTGAGTAGGGCGTCGTCGGCAAACATCGAACGAAACGTCGCCCAGTCCCCCGCTTCGGCAGCAGCGAAGATTTGGTCAAGAGCAGCATCATGCGACATGAGCAGAGACTAGGAACCTTTGACGTCAGACTCAAGCCGGCCAAATGTGATGCCCTGGCAAGCCCGGGTGTACGTTCGGACGATGAACGCCCAGCTCGACTCCACCCGCGCCTGGCTCGTCGTTGCGGCCACCTTCTTGGCCTCGGCAGTCACGCTCGGCACCGTGTACAGCTTCGGCTCGTTCTTCGAGTCGATGGCCGCAGACTTCGGCACCGGCAAGGGTGAGACCGCCATCGTCTTCGGGATCACCACGTTCTCGTTCTTCTGGCTCAGCCTGATCACCGGCCGACTGGTGGATCGATTCGGTCCCCGGCCGGTCATGTTGCTCGGTGCTGTGTCGTACTTCGTGGGACTCATGGTCACCAGCACCGTCGACTCCATCGGCATCGGTTATCTCACCTACGGCGCAGGTGCAGGACTGGCAGCAGCCTGCGCCTATATCCCAATGCTGGCGACCGTCGGCGGCTGGTTCGAACGGCAACGAGCAACCGCAATTGGTATTTCGGTCGCAGGCATCGGCGTGGGCACGCTGGTAATGAACCCGCTGGTGACCAGGCTTCTCGACTCCTACTCGTGGCGTACGACATTCCGCATTCTTGGCGTCGGCGGCGCGCTCCTTCTGATTCTGTGTGTTGCGCTCGTTGGCCGTGCACCCGGCGCAGCCGGTGCAGCTCCATCTCGATTTGGTGAAGCGGCTAGGTCACCAATGTTTCGACGGCTGTGGTTTGCGGCCCTGTCTTCCGGCCTGGCGCTATTCGTGCCGTTCGTGTTCGTGGTGCCTTATGCGAAGGATGAAGGCATCGCCGCATCGTCAGCTGCATGGCTGGTCGCCGTGCTTGGTGGTGCCAGCGTGCTCTCACGCATTGGATTCGGCACCCTCACCGAACGTTTCGGAGCGTTCCGGTTGTTCAGATTTGGGGTGTTGCTGTTTCCAGTGAGTTACGTGATCTGGCTCGTCGCCGGGTCGTCCTACGCGTTGCTGATGCTGTTCGTCATCGTGCTCGGAGCCGGTTATGGCTGTTTCGTGGCCGTGAGCCCACTCGTGCTGGCCAACCGATACGGCATCGTCGGCCTGGGCTCGCTGATGGGGCTCTTCTATACCAGCCAGGGCCTCGGTGGTCTGATTGGGCCGCCTGTCGCTGGGCGAATCATCGACAGCACCGGTTCGTACCGCACCCCGATGGTGCTTGCCTTGATCGCAGGCGCTGTATCGACCGCCATCCTGTTCTCCATCGGTACTAATGCCGACGGCAACCTCGAACCGGAACCTAGCTGACCTCAGACCTGGGTGCCAGGGACTGTCATGTTTAGGAGAGCAGCGGCACCCGCAACCCCAAGATCACCACATTCACAACCATCCTCCGCAACATGACGGTGCCAGGCACCGTCATGTTAAGGATCGTCGTATTCAGCGGTTGTGACCTTGGACCATGTCGTCGGTGGGGCCACCAGCCAGGCGAAACCGTCGGTTTCCGGGGCTTTGGCTTGTCACTGTCGGGTTAAATCGCCAGGCTCCTGATGCCGTTACTCGGCAGGACGTTCGGCGATGGAGACCAGGTAGTCAGAGTCGGCGGAGTGCGGGTCGCCCGTCCAAGTGCTGAGACGGTCGACGGGGTTCAGGCCGGCTTTACGAAGCCAGGCTTCCCATCCGTCTGCAGCGACACCCCGTCCGAGTGAGAATCCTGCGACCAAATGACCGCCTGGGGCCACATGGCGAGCTGCGCCGACGACGCAAGCTTCTTCGGTACCCGGTTCCACGAACAGGATCACGTTGCCGGCCATGACCACAACGTCGAAGGTCCGTCCGATATCGAGTGCCGCCAGATCAGACTGCACCCATTGCAGTTCCGGCGCCTTGGACTGCGCCTCGGCCAACATGTGGGCGTCGATGTCGCTGCCGGCAACATCGAGCCCGCGACTGGCGAGCTCGATAGCCACTCGCCCGGTCCCACATCCGGCGTCGAGCACCGAAGTCGGCTCGAATCGCAGCACGAAATCAACCTCGCCGTGCGGGTTCTCGCCTGCAGCGGCCATCTGCTGCCACTTGGCGTCGTAGCTCGCGGCTCGGGCGCTATCCCAGCGATGCCCAGGGTTGGGCGACACGTGCTCAGCCAACGGGAGTGAACTCAACGTTGAGGTGCTTGATGCCGTTGATGAAGTTCGACCGCAAGTAGTCGGGTTCGCCGACGACAGCAATGTCGGGCAAACGAGTGAGCAGTTCACGGAACAGCACATTGATCTGGCGACGGGCTAGGTGTGCCCCAAGGCAGAAGTGTGGACCAGGGCCACCGAAACCAATCTGGTTCGAGTTGTCACGAGTGATATCGAAGTCGTATGGATTCTCGAAGACTGATTCGTCGCGGTTGCCTGAGCCGTACCACAGCACGATTTTGTCGCCAGCGTTGAGTTCCTGGCCGCCAAGCACGGTGCCATCGGTGGTGACAGTGCGACGGAAGTGCATGACCGGTGAAGCCACCCGCACGATCTCTTCAACGGCGCCACTCAGATGGGCATCGATATCGCCCAGCAGCAGGTTCCGTTGTGCAGGGTTGTCGGTGAGCAGCTTCATCCCATGGCTGATGCTGTTGCGAGTGGTTTCATTGCCAGCCACACACAACAGAATGAAGAACGACCCCAACTCGTCATCGGTGAGCTTCTCGCCATCCAGTTCCGCATTGAGCAACGCGGTAGTCAGGTCATCGGCCGGATTCTCGGCGCGGTCCTTGGCGAGTGCCTTCATGATCTCGGCCAGAGTGGCGCCGGCCATAAGCAGCGCCTCGACCGGGTTAGCACCCTCGGGGATGTACTCGGGATCGCCGTTTGACAGGATGATGTTTGACTGTTCAAAGACAGTGTCGTACTGCTCTTCAGGGATACCCATCAGGTCACAGATCATGGCCAACGGAAGCCGCGACGCAATGTCGGTCACGAAGTCGCACGACCCTTTAGCAGCCACGGCATCGACGATCTGGACTGCCTTCGCTTCGATGAGTTCTTCGATCTGCTGGATGACTCGGGGCGTGAAACCTCGGGAGACGATGCCCCGCATACGTGCATGTTTCGGGTCGTCCATATTGATCATGTTCCCGAAGAACTCGTTGAACTCTGGTGGCAGGTCGGCGATATTGCTGCCCTGGCCAGAACAGAACAGTTCGGGCTTGCGGCTCGCTTCGACGATGTCCGCGTGACGCACCACCGAGTAGTAGCCAGGCCCAGCAGGAATGAGCACTTCGCCGTCGAGTTCAAGGCTTCGTTCGTTGGAGAAGAACATGCCATCGCGTCCACGCAATTGGTGGAAGACGCCGTCTTGTACCTGCGGCGGGTTCGACCAGAAACCCTCCACATCGCTCAGGGTGTTGGCATCGAATGTCACAGAGAGATCTGGCTGCACCAGAGCATCCTAGAAGGCGACCAATAATGTGCACTATCGCGCTGCTGATTATCTGGTCGAGTGCCGATTGGCGGCCCGGGACGGCATGGGCGAAACTACGACATGATCGATCTCAAGGGAAAGACGGCCCTCGTCACCGGCGCAAGTCGGGGCATTGGCCAGGCCATCGCCGAAACACTCGACCGAGCCGGCGCTCAGGTGCTGCTCAACAGCCGCAATCGCGATGACATCGAGCAGGTAGCCGCAGGCCTGACCAACAACCCGCAGCTACTCGAGGCAGACCTTGCACCGGCTGGTGCGGGCACCGCCCTGGCTCAACGGGTCATCAACGAATACGGCGGCGTAGACATCTTGGTCAACAACGCTGGAATTGCCATGCGACGCACGCCCGGCGAACTCACCGAGGCCGATGTCGACGAAGTCTTCAACATCAACGTACGTGGGCTCCTCATGCTCACGACCGGTTTGGGCGAGACCATGATCGAACGCGGCGGCGGTTCCATCGTGAACATCTCATCGGTCGCCGGAGTGATCGGCCCCCTCGGACGTGTCGCGTATTCGGGCACCAAGGGTGCGGTCGATGCCATGACTCGGGCGCTGGCCGCGGACTGGGGGTGTCATGGCATTCGTGTCAACTCGGTCGCCCCCGGCATCATCACGACCGACATCTGGGAGGAGAGCCGCCGCACCATCCCCGGACTGATCGAAAACATGGAGGCCGGGGTATCGCTCCGCCGGTGGGGCGAGAGTCAAGATGTCGCCGACGTCGTATTGTTCCTCGCCTCGGACCTGGCGAGTTACGTGACCGGCGAAACGATCACGGTCGACGGAGGTATGGCCAAAGTTCGCGGCGGCGGCAAACCAGAATTTAAGGAATAACCCAACTTCTGACTACAACGCGTAGCTGGCGATCGTGCAGCTCACAGCAAAGATCGGGATCGGCTGGAAGAAGTGCACGGTGCCGGTGGCGCCAGCGGCTGCTGCACTCACCGCAAGGAACGTGCGGATCTCGAAGCCTCCCTGGCCAGCGTCGGCGTAGACGCTCGCATCGTCGTAGTCGAGCAAGGCATCCTTGTCATTGCGGCACCAACGGTCGAGAAAGTCGCGATCCCATGGCTCGTTGATCTTGCCGCTGTCTGGTGTTGCCGGCCAGTGAGAGATGCCGCCAGTGCCCACGATCGCTATGCGCTCGGGGAAGGCATCGGCGGCGCGGCGCAGGGCTTCGCCGAAGGCCCAGGCTCGCGGGAGTGGGGCCAGCGGTGGCCCTTGGCAGTTGATGTTGGCGGGGATAATCGGCACATCGAAGTTGGGCGTCAGGAAGTGCAGCGGCACGGCAATGCCATGATCAAACTTCCACTCTTCGGCATAACTCACGTCGACGGTCTGCATGACCTCTTTGATGAGTCGCTCGGACAGATCACGGTTGCCTGGCGCCCGGAACTTATCGAAGCCGATCCAGCCGGTGTCTTCGATCGGACCGTCGTAGAAGTCGGCCATTCCGAGCGCGAACGATGGCATGTTGTCCATGAAGAAGTTGGCAAAGTGCTCGGCGGCGATCACGATGATGGCGTCGGGTTTGGCGGCCTCGATATCGGCCCGCATCTGGTCAAACGCGGCATACAAGCTGTCGCGCATGTCGGGATCTGCCTGATCGGCGCGACCGGTAATTCCGGGGGCGTGGCTGCACACACCTGCATAAACCAGTGGCATTAGCTCTCTCCTGTTTCGCTCGTTGCTACTTTGCTCGTTGCTGCTTTGCTCGCCCCAGGCTGCTGGCCCAGGCTCATGGCATGGGCATCTGTGCCCTCGTAGCCGGTCACGGCATACACGCCTTCTCGCACGGGGCCGTGTTCTTCAATACCGTCGCGCATCAGCTGCAAATAGTCAGCCCAAGCGATGTGATGGAGCGCACCGAAGTGCATCAAAATCTGGCCGTTGACACCTAGGTGGAACAGCAGCCCGATATCGGGAGTAGTCAGCGCTTCGTGTTCTTCGTCCGTCAGGTCGAAGCCGGCGAGGGACGCGCTGCGATCAGCTAGGTACGCCTGCTGCTTGGCCTCGTCACGGTTTAACTCGTAGAGAAACTTCTGAACGTAATACAAACTCATGTCGAACTCAGCCTCCCAGCTTTGGCACGGCATGGGTGTCAAACGCGATGGCGATGTTCTTTGTCTCCATGTAGAAGTCGAAGCTCCAGTCGCCACCATCTCGACCGATACCACTTGACTTGGTGCCGCCGAACGGCGCTGGTAGGTGACGCACATTCTGGGAGTTGACCCAGATCATGCCAGCCTCGAGCGCATGGGCAACACGATGCGCCCGTCCGACATCTCGGGTCCACAAGTACCCAGCGAGCCCGTATTCGGTGTCGTTTGCGATCTTGATGGCGTCAGCTTCGTCGTCGAACGGAATCGCGGTGAGCGCAGGGCCAAAGATCTCTTCCTGGGCGATACGCATCTTGTTGTTCGCACCGGTGAACAACATTGGCGTGACCCAGTTGCCGCCTTCGGGTGCGTCAACCCACATGCCACCCTCGATCACCGTTGCGCCGTCTTCCTTGGCGATGTTGCGGTAACTGCAAACCTTGTCGTGATGCCGGGGGTGAATCAACGGGCCGATCACCGAAGTTGGGTCGAGGGGATGCCCCACGGGAACACCCTTCATCTTCTCGGCCAGGCGTTCGGTGAAGGTGTCATAGATCGATGACTGAATGAGTACTCGACTGGAGCTGGTACATCGTTCGCCGTTGAGGCTGTAGATCATGAAGATCACCGCGTCGAGCGCTCGTTCGATGTCGGCATCGTCGAACACGATGACCGGGTTCTTACCACCGAGTTCGAAGTGCACCCGTTTGAGTGTCGGCGCGCCTTGTGCTTGGATCATCGAACCGGTCGACGACTCGCCGACAAAAGCGATCGCCTTGATGTCGGGATGTTCCGTCAGGCTCTTGCCCGCGGTTTCGCCCATGCCGTGCACCACATTCAGCACGCCGGCGGGCAGGCCGGCTTCGAGCGCAATCTCGGCAAGCAGATGTGCGGTAAACGGGCTCCACTCAGCAGGTTTGTGGACCACGCTGCAACCGGCCGCAAGCGCGGGTGCAATCTTCCACGTGCTGAGCATGAACGGCGTGTTCCATGGCGTGATGACGCCCACCGGGCCGATCGGTTGGCGGGTTGTGTAGTTGACATGATCGGCCGTGGGCAGTGATTGGCCGTCGTTGGCACCGGGCGCTTGGTCCGCAAAGAATCGGAAGTTCGCCGCACCCCGCAACGCAGCATGACCCATGAATCGCATGGTCTGGCCGGTGTCCACACATTCGGTGACCGCAATCTGATGGGCGTTCTCTTCGATCAGATCGGCGACCCGGTGAAGGATGCGCTTCCGGTCGACGCCACTCATTGCGCTCCACACGCCAAAACCCTCCGTTGCCGCTTTTGCCGCAGCATCGATATCGGCAGTATCACCCGCAGAAACGTCGCCAAGATAGCGACCATCGATTGGTGACTGATTAGCGAAGGTCGCACCGGATACCGAAGGTGTTGCCACTCCACCAATCAAATGCGGAAGCAGGGCCTCGGCAAATCGGGCCAGGTAGCCCTCGGCTGCAGTCAGGTTCTCGTTGAATGTCATCGCTTCAGCCATGTGAAGGTGCCTCCTGGGCAGTCGCTGCTCGCTGGGCAAGCCTGGTTCGTACGTGATTTCGGTTGATACGGAAGTTGGCATCGATCTCGTTCAACTCGATCGACCATGCAATCGCAAGCGGGCCGAATTCGGCATCGAGTTGTGACTCTGCGGCATCGAGCACGGTCTCAATAAAGCCGGTTTTGGTCGCTGCATCGCGTCCAGGGCCGATGCGAATGGCGATTGCCACAAACGCCAAGTCGGCGGAACCATCGGCGATACGGAAGTGGTCTCGCACCGCGGCCCGAGTCCGCAAACCGTCGACAGGCGGCAGCCCGTGGCCGATCGCGGCGTTGTGTACCGCGCTGACCAACGCGTCGACGTCGTGGTGTTCGGCGATGTTTGCCGAGTACTCAATCATGATGTGGGGCACGCGTGGCTGCCTTCCGAGTCGCCGTCTGCGACTTCCTCTTGCCGTAGATGTTTAACATGTGTAATATCTCAACGCAACGGAATCTTCAAAGAAGTGGTGGCATCAGTGCAACAGCAGATCACAACCGCAGAGCGGCCAGAGCGAAGCGAAGCCGCGACTGCGAAGGTCACCGCAGAGCGGCCAGAGCGAAGCGAAGCCGCGACTGCGAAGGTCACATCATGAGGTTGTTGTCGTATACGGCTGGGGACACATGTGGCTTCGGCATGCTCACCGCCGATGGAACCGGCATCATAGAATTGAGCAGCGCTGCTGGCCAGCGAATCGACGGTGTTACCGACCTCGGCCAACTGGTCGGCGAGATGCGCATAGAAGAAGCACGCCAGTTCATCGATGAACCAGCCGACCATGCTGTCGCCGACATCACCTACGAACGTTTGCTCCCGTGGCCGCAGAAGATCTTCTGCATCGGCGTGAACTATGGCGGCCGCAGCGCCGAATACGAGGACAAGAGCGATGCTGCGTGGCCGTCGGTCTTCGTGCGATTTCCTGATTCATTCACCGGTCATGACCGCGATGTACTTCGCCCGCCCGAGAGCCCTCAACTCGACTACGAAGGCGAGATAGTGGTCGTCATCGGCAAACCAGGCCGACGTATTCCGGTGAGCGAAGCCCGGAGCCACATCGCCGGGTTGTCGCTCGGCAACGAGGGCACAATCCGGGATTGGGTCCGCCACGCCAAGTTCAATGTCACCCAGGGAAAGAACTGGGAATCGACCGGTTCGTTTGGCCCGCATCTGGTCACGCTCGACGAGATCGGCGACTTCGAAGACTTACAGCTGCGCACGCATGTAAACGGCGAGCTGCGCCAAGAAGACACCCCTGCGACCATGAAGTACTCGATCGACTATCAGATCCACTATTTGTCCACGTTCACGCTGCTGCGGCCAGGCGACATCATCTTCTCGGGAACCCCGACGGGTGCCGGGGCACGATTCGACCCGCCAAGGTGGCTTGTGCCAGGCGATGTCGTCGAGGTGTCGGTGCCCGAACTCGGCACGTTGCGCAACACCGTGGCCGATGCGTTTCCTGAGGGATCCGATTTTCAGACCCCTGCGGCACAATGACATCGAGCGCCCGGGGCCACACCGCCGACGACGAGGCAATCGCCATGCGCGACTTCTCGGCCTCGTTGCCCATGGCGCTTCTTCAGGCGCGCGAAGCTGCCATGCAGTTGTTTCGACCCTTGCTCGCAGAGCACGATCTCACCGAACAACAGTGGCGAGTGCTGCGAGCGCTGTCGGCATCGGATGAACCGCTCGAAGTTGGCGCGATCGTCGACGCCACCTTCCTGCTGGCTCCAAGTCTGTCGCGGATCCTGAAAGACCTCGACGGCCGCGACCTAGTCCGTCGGTCCCCGGTGGCGACCGACCAACGCCGGGCCGAAATCTCCCTAACCGAGCACGGCTATGCGCTGGTGGCGTCAGTCGCACCCCAGAGCGAAGCCATCTACAACCGGATCGAAGAAGCTTTCGGCGACAAGGCACTCCAACGCCTGCTGCGCCAACTCGCCGAGCTTCGAGACACAACCAACCGAATTGTTACGTCCCCAGGGGACGTAACAATTGGAGGCACCACATGATGAGTCCTGACGTTGCAGCGGCCGAGGCTGCGCTGCTTGATCGAGCAGAGATCGACGCGACCCAGATGCGTCAGACGACTGGCGAGTATCCCGATCTGACAATCGACGATGCCTATGTCATCCAGGCGGCATGGCAAGAGATCAAGCTGGCCCGTGGCGAAGTACTCGTTGGCCACAAGATTGGTCTGACCAGCCGGGCAATGCAGGCGTCGATGAATATCACCACACCAGACTCTGGCTTCCTGACAGACAGGATGGTCTTCGAGCCCGACACCCGGCTCGTGGCCGCAGACTTCTGTGACCCGAAGCTCGAGATCGAGTTGGCGTTTGTGCTCAACACCGACCTTGCCGGCGATGACCTATCCGCCGACGACATCCTCGATGCCACCGAATACGTGGTCCCCGCCATCGAACTCATCGCCGCCCGGTCGTTTCGCCGCGATCCGGACTCTGGGCGTACCCGTACCGTCGTCGACACCATCGCCGACAATGCCGCCAACGCCGGCATCATCATGGGCGGAACCAAGGTTGCACCTCGCGACATCGATCTCCGTTGGGTGAGTGCGTTAGGTAGCCGCAATGGCGTGATCGAAGAAACCGGTGTGGCCGCTGGTGTACTCGGGCATCCGGCCATGGGTATTGCGTGGTTGGCCCGCCGCTACCACGAACAGGGACTCACGCTTGAGAAAGGCCAGATCATCCTGGCTGGTTCGTTCACTCGGCCGATCGACATTCGCGCCGGCGACGACTTCCACTTCGACTACGGCCCGCTCGGTACCTTCAGCCTGGGTTTCAACTAATGCAGATGCCGGTAAACGACTTCAAACGTCGCCTCTACGAGCCTCGCGTGCAATACGGCATGTGGATCAGCATGGCCGATCCCGTGGCTGCCGAGATCAGCGCAGGGGCCGGGTTCGACTGGCTGATGATCGACGCCGAACATTCGCCGAACGATTTACGCACGTTGTTGGTGCAGCTCCAGGCGGTGAACGCCTATCCGGTGAGTGCGGTGATTCGTCCACCTCAGGCAGATGCGGTGATCATCAAGCAGTACCTCGACCTGGGCGCCCAGACAATCCTGGTTCCCATGATCGAAACCGCCGAGCAGGCCGAAGAAATGGTTCGTGCCGTTCGTTACCCTCCACAAGGGATCCGAGGCGTCGCAACAGGCAGAGCCGCCCGGTGGGGTCGAGTCGAGAACTACTACCGCCATGCCAACGATGAAATGTGTGTTCTGGTGCAGGTCGAGACCATCGAAGGTGTGCGGAACCTCATGGACATCGCCCGGGTCGACGGCGTCGACGGCGTCTTCATCGGCCCGTCTGATCTAGGCGCTGCACTCGGACACATCGGTGATGCAACCCATCCCGATGTGCGAGAAGCGGTCGTCGCATCTCTTGCTGCCGTGCGAGCAGCAGGAAAAGCAGCGGGTGTATTGAGCGTGAATCCCACGCTGGCCCGCGAATACCGCGATGCTGGGGCCAACTTCGTGGCAGTTGGAGTCGACACCAGCCTGCTGGCCAAACACACCAAGGCACTTGCCGATTCTTTCAAGGACAGTTAGGAACTGATCATGGCCGGAGACAAGTACCACCAGGAGCGACTCGAGACTCCCCCGCCTCCTGTGGGATGCCCCATGCATCCCACATGGAGTCCTCTCAATGAGGACTACCTCGCCGAGCCATACGCGATCGCCGCTCAGTTACGCGATGAATATCCCGTGTTCTACTCCGAGGAACTCGGGTATCTCGTGGTCACCGAGATGCGTGAGCTTGAGCGGATCTTCACCGACCACGAGACGTTCGCGTCGGTGAACGTGCAGGACCCGGTGTTCCCGTTGACCGAGGAAACCAAGGCCGTGCTGTCCGCTCCGGACTTTAACCCGGTCGCCGTCATGTCGAATCGGCCCGAACCCGACCATGGCCGCATTCGCAAATACACCCGCCAGGGTTTCTCTAATAAGCGGATCAAGACACTCGAACCCTTCATACGTCGCCGTGGAAACCAGCTCATCGACCAGATGTTGTCTGGCGGCTCACCCGCTGAGTTCGTCGAGGAGTTCGCCTTCCCTCTGCCCGGTGAGACGGTCTTTCGGTTCATCGGCTTCCCCGAGGAAGACGATGAAATGCTCAAGAATTGGTGCGGCGATCGCAAAGCGTTTTCGTGGGGCAAACCCACCGCGGCGGAACAGGCCGAGATTGCTGGACAGATGTTGTCGTACTGGCGATACTGCCGCGAGTTCACTGCGGCGAGGCGTGACGATCGAAGCGACGACTTCACCAGCGAACTCATCGACGCCCACGAAGCCAACCCTGATGACATCACGTACCGCGAGGTCGAGTCCGTTGTGTACGGCCTGTCATTCGCCGGTCACGAAGCGGTCACCGCTGCGTTCTGCAACACGTTGTTGTGTCTGTTGCCGAGACGCGATGTGTGGGCTGAGATCTGCGCCGACGCATCGCTGATCCCCAATGCCATCGAAGAGGTCATGCGGTTTAATTCGAGTCAGATCGGCTGGCGACGACTCACCACGGTCGACACCAAAGTCGGCGACTTCGACGTTCCGGCAGGCACGCCGATCTTCATGAACTTCGCCGGGGCCAACCGTCAGCCTGACATCTTTGACGCCCCTGACGACTTCGACATCCACCGACCCAACGCTGCCCACAACATTTCCTTTGGGAAGGGTGTGCACTATTGCCTGGGAGCCCGATTCGCAAAGTACGAGACCCAGGTCATGACCGAGATGCTGGCCGAGCGGATCCCGTCGTTACGACTGGTCGAGAACCAAGACCTGAGCTACTTTCCCAACATCAACTTCCGTGGCCCCACCAAACTCATGGTCGCCTGGGACTGATCTTCCACTCACGGTTTTTCCGCTCGCCTCCGGCTGCTTGCTGGCATTCGCCAGACCCGAAACACCCCGTCGGCCCGGGCACTCGTCCTGTGTTTCCGCTCGCCTCCGGACCATTCTCGTCTCAGAGGCCGAGATATTTCCTGAATTTCTCTTTCTCATCACGTGATTTCGGGACGAGATTGTCACACCCCCTCGTCATCATGGATGTATGGCAGCGGTACTAAATTTCGACCGGGACGAGGGCCCGTCACGTACCGAGGCCGATGCTGCCATCGGTGTTGTGGCCGATCATGTCTCGCATCTGCCGGCTCGCATTGCTGTGCCATTGTTAGCTCGGTACCGAACCCAGATCGATGCCGCCGAAGCACGGGCGCTAGCCACCGTTATCGATACCACCGGCAACACCAAGGTGGCTGAATCGATGGCGGGTAAGGGCGGCAAGACATCTCGGGCTGCTCGTCGACGCAGCGCGAAACGCGCCAGCGCAGTCAAAACCAACAGCGCGCTCGCCGACAAGATGAGCGACGGTGAACTGTCGGGCGAACAAGTCGATGTGTTGGCTGACGCTGCAGAGAAGACCCAAGGTGCATCACTCACCGACGAGACCCTGATCGGCGAGGTCGCTGCGGTTGATCCCGACAAAGCCAAGTCGGTGATCGACGACTTCGTCGCCAAGTCCTCGTCGTCGGGCAAAGAACAGACTCGGCACGACCGTCAGCGCCGCAAACGACGGGTCTCCCGCTTCCGCACCAAAGACGGATGCGACGCCATCATGTTCGCCGGTGACCGCGAAACCATCGACGACATCTGGTCCAAGGTCACTTGGCAATCAAACGCCCTGTGCCACCACGACGGTGGCCGCGACCTGCCCTTTGGCCAGCATCCTCGCAGCCACGATCAGCGCATGTTCGACGCTGGTTCCAGCTACTTCGCTACCAGCTCGCCAGCTTCAAACAACACGAGTGATCAGAAGCATCCCCCCGATTGTGTCCCAGCATCGGAACAATCGGTGGCGCCCACCAGGCGATACACACCCAAGATGACCACCGCTCGACCGGTCGTCGTGATTGGCCTGACGCTCGACAAGTTCCTAGGCC
>Ga0213861_10001641_pt1 | contig 19616 bp, 30 predicted proteins | sample PICome_4_FD_160110 | JGI IMG/M metagenome (GOLD analysis project Ga0213861, IMG submission 160110) | Coastal seawater microbial communities near Pivers Island, North Carolina, United States - PICO131 | ecosystem: Environmental > Aquatic > Marine > Coastal | place: USA: North Carolina... | reverse complement strand
TAATAATAACTCATAGTTGGCTTCAGCCTCTTTGAGGTTTTCTACCGCAATGATAATGTGGTCTATTGCTGTAATCATTACGAACTTCCTAATAAAACTCAGAGATGTGTTGAGGTGTGCTACTTTTTAAAAGTTTTATAAAAATGAATAAGGCCATAAAGGAACCATATAACTACTGTCCCCCACCACAAAGCAAAAAACCAATCATTTTTATTTGTTCCGTTCCACTCCAGCCATTCAAATACAAAAGCTTCAACAAAGAGATCAAAAGACAGGAGTATAAAAAAACCAAAAACCCAGAATAAGAAGAATTTTATTTTTTTCATAATAACATTAATTACTTAAAATGTAACCTTTACTTCTCTTATTATTTATGGTAAGTATACGTTACATTTTAATTTTGGCATATGTCAATAATATTGTAGGAGAATAAAATGGAAGGAGCTTTAGGGGCGTTAGCTATTGGAACAGGCTATTTGGCTATATTAAGTCCAGCGCTGATTATTTGGGTGGTTTTTCACTATGTAAATAAACTTCAGAAAAATAAAAATGAAACCGTGTTGAATATTGCCAAAACAATTAATGATCCAGAACAAGTCAGAGAAATAGTTGATCAATTAAATCAAAAGAAAAAACCCACAGATTTACGAAAATCGGGCGTTATATTAATCTTTATTGGAATCGGTTTAGCTGGTTTTGGCGCTTTAAGTATACCTATTTTAAAGTCAGTCGGATTTTTGGTCTCCTCTCTCGGTATTGGTCTTCTGGTGGCTGGCTATATCTATCCAAATGAGAGCGAAGAGATAACTAAAGCTGTTGAAAGTTTTGAGAAATAAGAGAATTAGAACAATGACACATATGAAACGTTCGCTTTTAGTTTTTACCTCTGGCGCAACTCAAATCTTTTTTGCACTCTATGTTTTACTAAAAATAGCAAATATAAACATTATTCAATTACCTTCTGAAGCAATGTTTATACCAGGTATAATTATATTTTTAGCCTCGGGTTACCTTACAGCATCATATTATTTTGGTGATAAAAAAAATAATAGTGCACTCTATGACGAATATACTGCAATAAGGTATTATAAGCTTGGAGCCATAGGTTATGCAATAAACGGGATCGGTATATTCTTAATTTTCTCTACGCAAGATTATGCCAATTGGAGCCTTCAAACGGCTAATACAATGATCTATCAAATTGCATCTTTTGCCTGGCTGATATTTGGCGTCCTATTGGTATGTTTTTCTATTGGAGATTTCAAAGAGGCCCGCAATGGGTAAAAACCATAAAAACCTTTTAAACAACCTGGAAGAGTTGAGAAGGTCTGCAGGACTAACACAAAAAGATTTATCTGAACGTGCAGGCGTTTCACGAAAAAGTATAAATGCTATTGAAAATGGAGTTTATGTTCCCTCCACCGTGCTTGCGTTAAAAATATCAAAGATTTTGAAATGTAAGGTTGAGGACATATTCTTATTGCCAAATTAAAAACTATTGACCTTATAAATGAATGGTCATTATGTTTCCTAAAAATTATATGCGAATGTAGAGGATAATTATGAAGAAAATATTTTTGATACTAGTGACGGTTTTGTTGATATTGCCTATGTCGAGTTATGCAGACAATCATCATGATAAATCAATTATATTTTATCTCGATATGAATGTGGCATCAGAAAAAGCGGAAAACTTAGATAAATTTGTAGCATACTTGTCAGAAACTGTTGAAAGAACAGAACCAGGAACCACTTACTATAAATACTTTATTTCTGCTGATAAAACTAAAGTTTCATTATTAGAGGTCTATCAGGATGACGCGGCTGCGTTGTTTCACGTAAGAAGTTTTTTAAAAGCAGTTCACCGGGATGAGTTTTTAGATACTTTTGAAATTACCAATTTCCAAGTTCTAGGGGAATCTAGTGAAGAATTGAAACTTGCCATGGCGGACTTCACGGATGATCACCGAACTCTTATTGATGGGTTTAAACGTAAATAAATTAGTCCTATTTAAACCTAGTAATAATCGCATATGGAGACCTTTGAGATGAGTAAAAAATTAGTTATCTCCCAATCAATAATGTGGGCGGCAGCGATATTGGTTGTTTCAATAGTCCAAGAAAAACAGTTCGCTATTATGATGGTGGCTTTATTAGCAACTGTGTCATTAATTTATCTAAAAAAAGAAATGACCTAATATTTATACAATTTCCTAAATAATTAAGATAATATCAAGTAATTTAAATTTAGTCATAAAATGGGTTTTCCATTTTCATCATATATTTTCCAGGTAGGTAATACTCTTTTATCATCTTTATATTCACCTTTGGATAGAATTGTACCATTTTCATAATAGGTTATTTCTTCGCCGTTTTTCTTTCCGTTGATGTAGTACCCCTTGAGCAGAAGCTGGCCTGAATCGTAATAAAACAACCAGTTTCCTTCCCTGATACCATTTTTCATAGCACCTTGTTCACGTCCTATGACTTTACCTGTGAAGGGCGTATCGGAAAACTTTTCATAAAAGGCCTCGCCCCTCTGAATAAGTTCGGTCGATTGTATGTGATTGGGCGATGGCGTCTCTGGCGGCGGTGATGTGGTTTCTGTGTTCTTGCCTCCGCTGCAGGACATTATTACTAACCCCCCCGCAGAAATTAGAACACTTTGAAACAGATGTTTTAATTTCATATTTTTCTCATACATCAAACTAAGCCCAGTGCTATTATGGCAATTATAGTAATAATGAGTAGCAAGAGGATCAGAAACATCCAAAAACTAACAAAGATTGTACCAATGACTATTAAGGCGACGCTAAATAAGCCTTTAATTAAGGCCCTTCCTGGCTTCGTAATTATAGCACCTAAAATTATTAGGAATAATAAAGCCTCATTCATCAACAGTACTCTTATTTGCTATCATAGTATTTCTTAGGCTATGCTTCACTTATAAACAAAGACTTTCTCTAAAGGAACACCAAATTCAAGCGCTATTTTAAAGGCAACTTCTAGTGACGGGGAATATTTATTTTTTTCAATTGCAATTATCGTTTGCCGGGTTACTCCAATGGCCTCCGCCAATTTTTGTTGCGATATCCCCCCGTTATTTTCCCTAAGAACTTTAACGTTGTTAGATATTACTTTTTTCACATTATTTTCCTTTAAGTGAATGATAAAGCTGGGCGATATAACTAATGAGCTCAGCTAAAATAACAAATAAAAGCAACGAATAAAAAAGCCCTTGAGGAGTATTAAAGGATTTGGAGAATGGGGTATTGAGTAAAAGCTGAAAGATTACAAACCATATAGTAGCTGAAAGAGCCCAATAGCTATACTTATATGAAGTTATTTCTATTAATTTGTCTCTTTCGTCCTCAATACTTGATTTGCTTCCTAATTTTAATACAGATTTAATGATAATTTCAAAAACTATAAATAAGACTACTAAAGCTAATAATTCTCCAAACTGAGTTGGCCAGCTATTTAAATTTTTGAAACCAATATAAAGATAAGAACCAAAAAAAATGACTGTTGTTATTATCGAAGCTATTAAAGTTTTCTCTTTGTACGAAAAATTCATAGTAAAAACCTGTTAATTATTTTTAACATATGTAAAATATATTTAACACTCTGTCAATTTAGTTATGGCAATAAGTGTAATAATAATTTAGTTGTACTATAGCCCATAAATATAGGAAGAAGTTCATGCTTAAAGAAATTACAAGTAGTGTTTTAATGATAATGTTTATCGGTGGCTGCTCAGTTAATGAGCCCAGGTTTGATAGTACTTCTGAAGAAACGGCTGAAGCTTCACTTCAAGCGATGTTTCCCGAGATTTCTTTTGATGATGATAACTTACCAGAGGGAGATGATATTCCACCAGCAATTGATGCGCTTCTTTGTAATGGTATGAAAGTAGGCTTCGCTAATTTTGATAAAACAAAGGAAGAAATTGCTGCTTTAGTACGAGAGCCTTTTAATGGAATGACAGCAGCTGATATGGAAGCCTTTGCTATTGAAAATGACTACGTTGGTTGTGTGAATAAGATGCTTCAGGGAATAAAAGAGATGGAAGAAGGCTTGAAAGAAATGGAAAAATCCTTCGGCGATATCAATGATACTTTTAAGTAAACTCAACAAATCATTTGTTTTTTTTGAGCTTAAAGTACATAAAGTAACAAAAAAAATTCAAAGTTAAGGGAATTACTATGCCTTCGTTTACATTTATTGCTTTAGCAATTTTAATCGGTTTTTTCATTAAAAGTGGTATTAAAATTGTACCTCAAACTAAAGAATATGTAGTTGAAAGATTTGGTAAATATACCAAAACACTTAAAACGGGACTTAATTTTATTGTACCGGTTATAGATAAGGTATCAAGTAAAGTTGATATTCTAGAAACACAATTAGAAGAATTACGCATATCAGTTGTAACAAAGGATAATGTGGAAGTTGATTTAATTTCTGCTGTTTTCTATCGCGTTACAAATGCAGAAAAGTCAGTTTATAGAATTGACAATGTGGCTAATGCAATTGAGCAAACTTCTAAATCCATTATAAGATCAGAGGGCGGAAAATTAGATTTAGATGCACTGCAATCTTCGAGGGACTCAATGAATATTCAAGTGTATGAGCAGTTAAAAAAAGCTGCTGAAATATGGGGAATTGAGGTTACAAGAGCTGAGATATTAGATGTACAGCTCGACGAAGAAACTAAAGAAGCCCAGAGACAGCAGCTAAATGCTGAAAGAAAAAGAAGAGCTACTGTAGCAGAAGCAGAAGGTCAGAAAGAAACCATTGAACTAAATGCCGATGCTAACCTCTACAAAGCAGAAAAAGAAGCTGATGCAATTAAGGTAAAAGCTGATGCTGAAGCTTATAAAGTAAAACTTCTAGCAGATGCTGAGGCAGAGCAAACTAAAGTTGTTGGTGATGCTATAAAGAAACACGGGCAAGCCGCCATTAACTTTGAAATAATGAAAAGACAAGTTGATGGTCTCACAGAGCTTGCTTCATCTAATACAACAAAGACTTTAATAATGCCTTCGGAAATAACTAAAGTTTTAGGAGGCATTGAATTATTAGCTGAAACCGTAAAGGGTAGTAAAAGCAAATGATATCTGATTTTATCTCAAACTTAGGCTCAACGGGGTGGGTAACTATAGGGGTCTTATTATTAATATGTGAGATAACACTTATTACGGTCGCGGGGACTGGGTTTGGGTATTTTCTGGCTACTGGCCTCGGTGCATTTATAATAGGTGTTTTTTATAAAATCGAACTGTTTAGTATTTCTACTAACCTAGGCTTTATATTACTTACTTGGGCAGGCTTAAGTTTATTGCTTGGTTATTTCTTTCAAACAAAATACATTGATAGATTTTCAAAAAATAAGGGAGAAGATTTAAATTCTCACTCCTTAAGAGATGACCATTCACATGAAGGAAGCTTAAAGGATGGTGATAGCGAACAAAGTAAATGAAACTATTCAGCAATCATGGTAATGTATTTAAAGAGAATTTTCAGCTATATGTTTTGATATAGTGGCAAGGTCCGTTTTTCCTTTGAATTCAAATCTGCATTTTCCAAGTTGAGAGAACCAGACTTCGAGTTCTGCGTCTAAGTCAAATGTTCCAGCTGTTTCTATGGAAAATGCAATGATGTTTTTATAAGGTAATGAGGTAAAATCTTTTTTACTACCAGTTATTCCTTGCACATTTACTGAGATTATTCTTTTACTAGTGAATATAACGCCATCACGCATGGACTTATAGGAATCTAGAATACTCTCACCATCTATTAAAATATGTGAAACTTTTTCTGAATACTCCTCATTTTGCTTTAATTTGAAAAAACTTTTATTTTTAAAATCTATAGCCACTGCATTCTTTTTATATTGAAACTGTATGGGTTAAAAATGAATTTTTTTTATTCAATTTTAACCCATAAAAGTTTTATTTTAAGGAGTACGCTTTTATAACGAATGTATCTTTGAGCATATCAATATCAATAACGTCTAAATTCTGGGTGCCATCACTTATTTGTACTATTTGACGAATTTTTACCATGGAGCCATCACGGGTCCATATCCCTCTGAACGCTCCTCCAACTACGTTATCCCCATCTAAAGCACCGCGCCCAACTCCCGTAACAAAACCACTTGTACTCGTAACGTAACTTAAATTGTAAGTAGCATACACAGTTCCGTAGACGCCCATTTTACCTGTTGCGCTTATGGTTGTAATGTCATCTCCGAGATCAACATTTGTAACTGTCATAAGGGCATCTGCCTGCCGCTTTTTCAAGTTTAAACTATCCGATACTTCATGGTCTCCTGCAAATGCAGGAGTTGAAAATATAAATAGGGCAATAGCCAACAAAATCTTTTTCATTTTAATTTCCTCTAAAAGTTAGTTTTATTTTGGACCAGAATTTGGTTGATATTTATAATAACCTTCAACCGGAATCATTAAATGCGCATAATCAGTTCCTGCAAACATAACGTATGGCGCGCCCGTTGAAAAATCAGTTGAAAAATTCTTAAGGTTTGCCGGGTCTTTAGGCATTAACATAAGGTGCGGACCAGACTCAATCCATTCTCCGGGTGTTGAATCCTCTTTATTGAACACCCCAGGAGTTGTATTATCTTCTCCCATATCGCCATTTAGCATCCACATAAAGCTGTCTCTTGTCATTACTGGCTTCTTGCCTGTCATGTAAGCCATCATCCACTTCATGCCTTCATCATCATGACAAACAGCCATAGCTTGGTGAGCGCTTTTCCATCCCCCCGTTGGGATAGGTCGTGGATTCCCACTTTGACAAGTCCAACCATTCGTTCCTTTTCTTAAAACGTCGCCTGATGAACCAATAACAGAAGCATTATCACCAATAAATGTTGGTGCTGCAGATGTATAAGCCTTTATTTGCCATTCAGCAGTATTACCATTTTTAGGTGCATCATTTTCATGATGTCCTGCTATTGCTACGCTTGATGCAGTAAGTAATGATAATGCAAATATATACTTTTTCATGATTTTTCTCCTTTAATAAATACTTTCTCTAAAGTTATTATATTTTCAAGTGTTTTTTGCCAAAAATTATCGAGATGTTTTCAAGATTGGAAAAATAGTGCACCGCTCTCTAGAAATGTCCATATAAAGTATGAAAAAACTAAAATTATCAATATGGAAAAGAATAGATGGAATAATGATTGCTTGTCACTAAAGTTTGAATTTTCTTTTATTATTTTTTTAAGACGAGCCTTTATTTGCTTTTCTTCTATATCGTCTAATACAGTGTCTATTTCGGAAGCAATATTTTTTTTGACTATGTAGTTTTTCCCCTCAATGAGAATTACCGCAAATATAATATAAAGAAATATATCGTTTAAAAAATTATAAAAATTATAATCAAGATCAAAAAATATATTGACTGCATTTCCAATCATATCCTCAAGTAGTTCATACATGATTTATTCTCCATATTTATAACATATCGCAGAATATTAAGGGTTCAACGAAATTTGACCAGAAGTTCCTTTCAGATCTAACTGAGTATTCTTTTAGAAATAAGAGCTAAACTCTGATAATAAACTTGGCCAACAAAAATATTTTGTCAAGTAACTTAGCTGAACCATCACTTTTGTGTTTGATTAGTCAGTTATATTCTGGAGTAAATAATTTAAACTATATTACTCTTTATAAGTTTTTCTATTTGTTCGGAGACCAGTTTGCAGATTCCAGAGAAATTGACCAAGTATTACGAGCTGGAGTGACTCACCAGTATGTAGCCTGACCAGGCGTTCTGGAAAATGCCAAGTATTCAAGGATATTCAGACTTCAAAACGTTATTCGCTTGCGGATCACGTTTTGAAGTAGGCAAGCGAAGCGCGGCAGACATTAGCTGAGAGGCTTAAAACGCAGGGCAAAGGAGACATTAGGTCTGTGGCTTAAGTCGCTCAAAGAAAGTCGCTCAGATTTGCGTTTGATAAAATGTTGCGCGGTTCACTGTGATTCAAAATTCCGATAGATCAAACTAAGACCTAATTGCTTTTGGGTTACAAACTTGCTTGAATTTCAATGACGGCATTTCGCAGCCATTGGTGCCCTGTATCATTGTCTAATCTCTTGTGCCACATTAGAAAGATTGCCATTTCTGCTGGTATCGGAGCCGGTATGATCTTCAGGTTATGAATAGATGCGTAGGCCTCCGCCATTGGGCGAGGCATTGTGGCTATCATGTCGGTAGAGCTGATGATGCGCGGCATATGGAAAAAGCTATAGACTTCACAGGCTCTTTTCCTCTTTAGATTATGGCGCCAAAGCTCTCTATCGATTAGGCTCGGACCATAAGCCCCCGGAAGCTCATAAACGACATGCGCAAGATCTGCATATTGCTCAATTGATATACTGTCTTTTATGCTGGGGTGATCTTTACGTACAATGCAAGCATGATCCATCGTGCCGATTTGTGTTGATCTAATTTCGCTGTTTTCTAGAGGGACGAGCCATAAATAGAGGTCAATGTTCTCGAAGTGCATTTCCTTTTGCATATCGATTCCCGCGGTCGGGAGGGTGTTGAGCCTTATATTGGAGTCAACCTTGGCTATTCTTTGAGCCAGTCGCGGCAATATAACGAGTTCTCCATAGTCGCCAAATCCAAGGTTAAAGGATCTCTCACTCGTCTTTAAATCAAATTCGGTCCCATGCTCTAGCGCTGAAGATATAACAACAAGAGCTCGGCTTACAGGGCCAGAAAGTTCTAGCGCGCGGGGCGTTGGCTTTACGCCTCTACCTGTCCGTTCAAAGAGTTTATCATCCGCGATATGGCGAAACCTAGAGATAGCGATACTCATGGCGGGTTGGCTCATGCCAATTTTTTCAGCTGCTCTCGTAATATTGCCTTCAGTCATCACGGCATCAAAGACAGTTAATAGGTTGAGATCAATATTGCGTAAATTCACTTTGTTGCCCTCGAATATTTCTCTCTGATATATAATATATAAATATCGGAGATACAAATTATTAATTTGAAAATATGTCTAATCAGATTATTTATTAATCCAGACATGATCTCGAGTCGCGAGGACTGATGAACTGCGAGCATCTACTGCTTCGGTAAAGAATAATAAATTGAGGGAAAATCGTATGACTTTGAAATATAATAAATGGCTTACAACAGCAGCTATGGGCGCGCTAACTTTAACTGTTTCGGCGGAGGGGTTCGCTCAGGTTGCTGGAGAGCGTGCCAAGTTAGACGAAATAATTGTAACTGCTACAAAGCGTGCAGAAAGCTTGCAGGATGTTCCGATTGCCGTTTCGGTAGTCTCGGGTGACTTTTTAACCGAACAGTCGATCAATAAATTAGAAGATGCGACCTCTTTCATTCCTAATGTAACAGTCGCCAAAGGTAATGCCACAGACTCCATATTTATCCGCGGTATTGGGTCCGGAGTGAACGCGGGTTTTGAACAATCTGTCGGTACATTTATTGACGGTGTTTACTTTGGCCGTGCGCGTTCCAGTCGAAACCCATTCTTTGATTTGGCCCGGGTTGAAGTTTTGAAAGGTCCCCAATCTTCACTTTTTGGCAAAAACACAATAGCTGGAGCTTTTAACGTAACGACTAATCGCCCGACTCAGGATTTTGAAGCACGTTTGACCGGAACTTTTGAACCCGAATATAATGGAAGAAGTGTTGAGGGAATTATTTCTGGAGGGTTAGGGGATAAAGTATCCGTTCGTCTTGGTACGCGATATGCAAAATCTGACGGTTATTTTGAAAACACACTCACTGGGAATGATGATCCTGAAACTGACGAGTATATTTTGCGCGGACAGTTGTTATTTGAACCTACGGACAATCTAGAAATCTTGTTAAAAGCGGAAACCTCTGAATTTAATCGTGTGGGTGATAGCTATGCACTAACACAAGCAAATCCACTGATTGCATCTTTAACCTCTGCCAGCGACCCGTCATCAAATGCTAGCTTTGATTATGTCCGTTCCGGTCCTGGAACTGGGCCAATTTTCGGATTTGAAGGCGATGATACGAATGCTCAAAATTACTCAGGCACAGTGAATTGGGACTTGGGCAATTTTACACTTACAAGCATCACTAGTCATATCGAATATGATTACGAAGCTGCTAGAGATGTGGATTATTCAAGTCTGAATTTCTTAGTATTGAAAGAAGATCAAGATTATAAAGCATTTGGACAAGAGCTCCGGATAACCTCACCAGTTAGTGATACATTTGAATATATAGTTGGAGGGTTTTATAGCTCTGAGGATTTAGCTAACAGTAAAGGGGTCGACGTAAACTTAAACTCTGTCCCTCCCGTGGCAAGTTTTTTGGTCAATGTGGCTGGAGTTCCTACAGCAGCTTTAACCGGACGAAGAAATCAACGATTTTCACAAGATACAACAAGTTGGGCTCTTTTCGCGCAGGGGACATATCATTTGGCCGATAATCTCCGTTTGACCGGTGGATTGCGCTATACAGAAGATGAAAAAGAATCGCAGAAAGAACTGTTTTACAGTACGATCAATACGAATGACGTTAACCCTCTCATCTCAGCGGTTTATCCAAGCCTCGGCTTTGGAGTAAACCAGGCTTTGACCGAAAGGTCACGGAAGGAAGATGCCGTTTCAGGCGAAGCAATCGTAGAATATGATGTGAATGACGACACTTTGATGTTTGCGCGTTACGCACGGGGCTTTAAGGCTGGCGGTTTTGACGAAGACAACGTGCAAAACACTCCTGCAAGTGTTGAGTTTGAAAGTGAGACGGTGGATGCTTTTGAAATTGGATCAAAAAGCACATTGCTTGATGGGGCAATGCGACTGAATTTGACAGCTTTTTACAATACATATGATAATTTGCAAGTTTCGACTTTCGACGGTGTTGCATCTTTTATTGTTGGGAATGCAGCTAGTGCTAACACAAAGGGCATTGAGGCTGATTTGGATTATCAAGTAAATGAGAATTTTGATCTCAAGTTGGCTGCAGCATACCTTGATGCAAAATATGATGAATATCCAGGAGGGCCATCGGTCACACAGCCAGATGGAACGTCCGCTCCTTCACAAGACCTTTCTGGACGCCCTCTACAATTTGCTCCAAAAATTACAATCAATGCGGTCGCCGGTTATGAAACGGCAATTTTTGAGAAATGGAATGGCCGGATTGAAGTTAATGGTAATTATAATGATGGTTATGAAGTCCCCGGCGACTTAGATCCAAATTTAGCCCAAGATAGTTTTTTCAAATTTGGGGCTCGCGTAAGTTTATTTGATGAAAATGGACTTTCTCTCTCAGTCATTGGTAAAAACCTTACTGATGAAAAAACGACCCAGTGGGGTAATGATCTGCCACTTTCTACATTAGTCGGAACAACAGGGAATAACTATTTTCAGTATATAGATCCGCCTCGGACAGTAACCTTCCAAGTGTCAAAGAAATTTCAGTAGGGATTGCCATTGAACTCTGTGGAGAATTTGCTGAAATTAATTTCGACACAGAATGCGGGACGAAGAGAGTTTTTGAATATGTTAGTGGCAGCCGGCATTCTTGCCGGCTGTGATCAATTCGTCACACCCGATAGTTCTGTTACTCCAAATGATGAACTTCGAAATTTCGACGCCGTAGAACTCGGTAAATTGGTTCGAAAAGGTGAACTCGCCCCTCTTGGATTAGTTGATCGTTCCATAAACATTCTTGAAAAGTTGGAGCCCAATATCAATGCTTTGACGAGCCGAGTATTTGAAGAGGCGCGCAACCGCGCAAGAACAATGAAACTTGTTGGCCCGTTCGCGGGCGTCCCTTTTTTGTTCAAAGACTTGATAGATGTCGCGGGTCTACCAAGAACTAGCGGGGCCAATGAGGCTTTTACATATACCCCGAAAGCCTCACCAGATTATGTAAAGTCAGCCATGAATAGCGGATTGATTACTCTCGGCGCTACGAATACGCCAGAATTTGCAACAACGGTAAACACATCTAATTTACGTTTTGGGTTGACGTCCAATCCCTGGGATTTGTCGCGTTCGGTTGCGGGGTCAAGCGGGGGTAGCGCTGCTGCGGTTGCGGCGGGCTATGTGCCTATGGCACATGGAACAGATGGTGCGGGGTCGCTCCGGCTTCCTGCGTCTTATTGCGGGGTGTTCGGGATGAAGCCTTCACGCGCGAGGGTCCGCAGTGGCGAAGCAGATGGTCGTCATGACCTTATAAAGCATAATCACGTATTGACCCGCACTGTTCGGGACAGCGCCGCAATGTTAGCCGTTACCGAAGACACGGGGCCTAATGCGGCTTGGTTACCCATAGGGCTTGTTGATCGCCCCTTGAAGCGCCGTTTGCGGATTGGTTTATCACGAGGCGGAATGTTCAATTTGACGCCGGATATCAATCAGGCTGCGGCACTAGAAAATACTGTAAACCTTCTGCTCGACTTAGGACATGAAATTGATGAAGCACCAGCATACCCTGTAAGCGGAGAAGAATTTTGGCACCATATGGACGCGATATTTTTATCACGTATGCCGCAATTAATCACATCGGTTGAGACGTTGACGGGGCAAGCATTTGAAGACAATGATATCCTTTCTCCTTTAACAACCGAAATCGCTTTGCATTCGCAGAGCAAGCCCAAAGGTGCGCGGGCTGCTGCAGAACAATTTTTTGCTAATTTGACTAAAAATATGACACTTTATTATCGTGATATGGATGTGCTTTTGTCACCGGTTCAACCTATATCGCAGTTTCTAAAAGAAGAATTTGGTCCCAATGCGCGATATGGCAAAATTGCGCGGCCCATGCAGGAGTTCATGTCTTATACAGCCGCCGCCAATGCGACTGGCGCACCAGCCATGAGTGTTCCGCTATATTGGACGCCGCAAGGATTGCCGCTTGGCACTCATTTCGAGGCGCTTCCTGGCGAAGATAAACTCCTGTTAGAACTTGCTTATGAATTAGAAGCTGCTCGTCCTTGGAAACATAAATGGGCTCCGCATTCCGCCTATTTCGGAGCTAAGTCATGATTGAATCCATGCCCATCGACACGATAGATATTCTTGTCATATTCGGCTACCTGCTGGGAGTCATAGGCATTGGCTACTACGCCTCGCGCAAAGTGAAAACATCGGCAGATTACGCGGTCGCAGGCCGTCAATTCAATTTGCCGATTTTATCAGGCACTTTAATAGGGTCCACAATTGGCGCAGCGGCGACAATGGGAAAGGCCGGGAAAACGTTCGAGGCTGGCTATGCCGTGCTTTATGCAAGCTTGGCATATCTAGTCGGATATCTGTTTTTGGCTATTCTAGCCCCCAAATTACGGGCTGCCAATATCGATAGCCTACCAGATGTTTTGCAGCGCCGTTTCGGTCCAGGCATGAGAATAATGGCGGCGGTAATTTTATTGATAGTTGTGGTCCCAATGGTCAGTATCCAACTGATTGCCTGCGCTTTGATCGTAACAAAGTTCATGCCAGACCTTGGCCTTGGCTATGGCGAAGTAATCATTTTGGCGGCCATTATCATCGTGCTTTACACGCTTTTAGGTGGATTATTAGCGGTGGCATATACCGACTTAGCGCAAGTCATCATTATGATGTTTGGCCTCGGTCTGCTTTTGCCGATTTTTCTGGCTTTGGACTTGGGGAGTATGAGCGCAATTAAAGCAGCCCTTGAACCCCCTACAGCGGGTTGGTTGGGCGGACTGAGCCCAGGTTACGTAATTTCATTCTTTCCAATTTTCACTGCATTTGTCGTTATTGATGCGGGGTCTTGGCAACGAATTGCAGCAGCTAAAAATGCTGAAGACCTCCGCCCCGCAATGCTAATCACCGCTGGATTTTATGGTTTTTGGAGTATCCTAGTCGTCGGCCTAGGCGTTGTAGCTTTCAACACTTATCCAGATTTAGCCTCACCAGATTCAGCTATTCCTCAAATGGTCATGGATTATATGCCGCCTGTTTTCAAAGGCATTTGCTTGGCAGCGATAATAGCTCTTATTATGTCGACGGCAGACTCATTACTCCTGATCGCTGGTACGACAGTTAGTTGGGACTATATCCGAGTTATTCGGCCAGAGACGGCGGACAAAAAATTGTTACGGATTAGCCGTGTTACAATTATGGTTGCGGGCGTTCTAAGCGTTCTCTTTGCTTTGAGTAAAATCCCTCTTTTTGACATCAACGCATTGTCTCTCGCGGTTTTTGTATCCGGCCTTTTCGTTCCCATTATGGCGGCGCTGTTTTACAAGAAGGCAACCTCTGCAGGAGCGGTTGCCGCGTCAATCACAGGCATTGTTGTGGTTTTAGGTCTGTATGGCATGCAACTAGGTCTCGGAATAAATATGCCACTGCAACCCATCATTATTGGCTTATCTTTAAGCGCTGCAATGTTCGTTCTCGTGAGCCAACTGACATATAAAAATGCGCGAATTACAGCGCCCGTTTTAACCCCGGTTAAGTAGAGAGGACACAAGATGCCTGTTCATTATAAAAGCAAAGATGGCGTAGGAGTTTTTACGTTCGACAATGGCCGTCTAAACGTCATGAGCATGGAAATGCACAAGGCATTTTATCATCATTTTTTGACGTTTCAGGATGACGATGATGTGTCTATTGGCGTAATCGTCGGTGAAGGTGAAAACTTCAGTGCTGGTGATGATCTAAAAGAAATTCGAACGGAAGCATGGTCCTTACGCCAAACACGGTGGGATCATCTACTATTAGCCGCTCGGCGCAATAAGCCTATGATCGCTGCCATGAGAGGTTACACTCTGGGTTCGGGGTTCCTTTACGCAATGGTTTTAGCGGATATCCGCATTGGCGGGACGAGTTTGCAAACCGGGGCACCTGAAATTGCTTATGGCTTTGCTGGAATGGGCGGGCCTACCCGTCTTGCACTGCAAATTCCTGCCGTTCACGCGGCGTACTTGGTTTTGACAGGTGAAAAAATTGATGCCCAGCGGGCACTAAGTATGAATCTTATCAATGAAGTTGTTGATGACGCCGATGTTTTAGACAGAAGTGTGGAGATTGCTAAGATGATTGCGGCCCATGAACGTGAGGCCGTTATGCTGGAACTGGACAGTCTCCATAGGGGAACGGAACTAAGCCGAGCAGATTCTTACCAGTATACACAAAAGCAATATTGGCAAACTCGAAAACTGATGGGTGATAACCCAGATTCAGGAACGCAGTCTCTTGAAATCATGAAACGTAATAAAGGTGAAACCGATGAGTGATCGGAATTTACAAGGTTATTTCGAGCGCAAGGCATTACTGGAAAAAGAAAATAATTTCCCAGCTGATTTTCGAGAACTTTTGGATAGTGCGGTAGAGCGGAGTGGAAATGGTGGGGGTGTCAATTTTTTCGATCAAGGACGCCTGCTAGGCGCCACTGAGCTGCGCGATGAAGTTTACCGTCTTGCTGAAGGTCTGCATGGCATAGGTGTCAAACATAAAAGCCATGTAGCGGTCATGTGTTCAAACCGAATTGAATTTGTCGTAACGTGGTTGGCAATTGCCGTATTGGGGGCGGTCATGGTTCCTGTAAATACCCGTTATACATCAGCGGAACTAGACTATCAGTTTAATGATGGGAACGCTGAGTTTGCCGTCATTGAAGAGCCGTTCTTAAATGTTCTTGCTGGCATGGAACAGCGCCCCGTTGCACTCACCAATGCGAACATTGTTGCAATTGGTGATGGGACGCCGAGTTCATTTCGGAATTGGCAAGACTTAGTGAGTTTGGGTAATGCAATGTGGCGACCTGACTGGCCGATTGATGCTCAAGACCTATTGAATATTCAATACACGTCTGGCACGACAGGTGCGCCTAAGGGATGCATGTTGACCCAACGTTCGTGGATTGTCTTTGGATGTTCGGCCGTTGGAGTGACTGATGAGCGCTACGAGAGTATTCTTGCAGACCATCCATTTTTTTATATCGACCCACAGTGGCAGCTCGTTTCTGCCTTGTATCTAGGTAGCAGAATATTTTATGCCGAGCGCCTAAGCACGAGCAAATTTGTTGAGCGCGTAAAAAAATACAACATCGAATTGACGCTCTTCCCGCGGCCTATTGTAGGTGAAACCGGGGAGCCCGATGATCGCAATAATCCATTAAAAAAGATCATTGCTATAGCGGCTGGCTCGGAAGGGTTGCACAATATACGCCGAAGGTTTGGCGATGTTCTAGTGCGCGAAGGATTTGGCATGACGGAGGTAGGTGTCGCGCTAATGGTACCTGACGAGCTAGATGACCCTGATGCTGATGGCACATGCGGCGTCGCAGCACCATTTCGGGAATGCAAGCTGATGAGTGAGGATGGCTCTGAGACTGCTGTAGGTGAGAGCGGAGAATTATGGGTGCGCGGTGACGGCATTTTACAAGGTTACTACAATAAACCACAGGCCACAGAAGCTTCATTTGTAGATAACTGGTTTAGAACTGGCGACTTATTCGTAAAAAACGATAAGGGGTATTACTCAATTGTTGGGCGCATTAAAGATATGATCAGGCGCTCCAGTGAAAACATCTCAGCTCTTGAAGTCGAGCAGGCTCTCACAATGGTAGACGGCGTTATGCAGGCCGCTGTAGTATCCGTACCCGATGACTACCGGGGTGAGGAAGTGAAAGCTTATCTTCTGTTAGAGGCCGGCGAAACACAGGAAACAGTTCCTCCTGAGGATGTTATTGAGGGGTGTAGTAAAAGGTTGGCGGCTTTCAAAATTCCGCGGTTCATCGAATACGTCACCGAATTCCCTTACACACCATCGAATAAAGTCGCCAAGGCTAAGCTTATCGCTCAAAAACCGGACCTTCGAGAAAGAGCATGGGATGCCCTCGGATCGTGACTTATAACTACAAATGTCATGAGAGTGTTAAATGCCAAATTATTGGTGTGGTGTTGAAGGTTTCCCAAAGATCACGACCAATAAAACTGTCCGACAAACAACTGATCAACACCGTTAAAATTTCTTCCGTATAGATTACTTTAAGAGAAAATGGATTACTACAGCTAGCCACCTATAACTGATAGTTTGCATTATAGAAATTTTCCCTTTGTTGTTTCTTCATTCCAATAGTTTGGTCCATAAAACTATTTCTATCTTCTCGACAATTAAAAACCCAGATGCAGAACGCATTATTTGAATGGTAAATTGCCTTAAGTTCGTCATCAATTTCGCAAATTTCTTTTGGAACTTTGGTTTGAATGCAAATCATATCTATTAAATCCCTGTATTATAAATTTATTATTATTTTTTTATATCCATCTAAAATGAATGATGCAGGCTCAAACTTAGGAGGACCAAAAGGTCCCATTGCATTATTAGAAAAACCATATTGCTCAGTAGGAAGACCTAAAAAATTAGTATCGAATTTTTGGTTTTCGTTTGAATCAATAAATAAACTAATTGCGTATGTTCCTGCCGGAATTTCAAGTGTATCTATATAGATTCCCTTAGAAACTTTCTTTACTAATTTATCGTGTATACCATTCTTTATCCCCGACTTTTCAACTTTATATGTTTCAAAGGCTTCTTTTGAGTCATAAATTACTAAATTAAGATTTCCATTTTTTCTATACCATTTATTTCAATTTCTAATGTATCTGCAAAGGACTTGAACGAGAAAAATATAAATAATATACAATATAGAAACTTCATTTTTTATTCTTCTTGAAACTAATTTTAAGAATTATTCAAAATTTCTACACAAACTTTTGAATCTATGCCCTCAAGTGCCTTTGAAATAACTTTACCCAACTCGAGTTTAGATGGGTTATTTCCGTTTCGAGATAGGCCTACAAATAGTTCATCTACAATTTCATCAACTTTCATTGATAAGTCGGTATTTGAGTTTAAATTTTTAGAGTCAATTTTTACAATATACTTCCTTTCTTTGCCCAAACTTTTTTTATTAGATTTCTCTTTTTTAATAATTATTTTTTTTTGCTTGTCACCAGTTGATAAATTTATAGAGCTGTCTTCATCTTTAATCCAAATATCTTCAATATCACCTATATCTAAATCCATACCCTTTTGAAGGTTAAGGGTATGAAGCTCCATATTACTCTTTTTGGGTTGTGAGATAAGTCCTGTTAGAACAATTGAAGCACCTATAAACGCTCCTATAATGATTGCTTGTACATATTTTTCGTTCATTAATACCTGCCTTTTTACAAATAGATTCTATGCATATATAATATCTAATGAGAAAAAAATTTTAGTAAAATTAAATAAATTTAACGTTTTGTGCCGTGCTTTAAATCCTCAGTGCAATATTTATCCCTGAAGTGACCAGTAGTACAGATTTTTTTGTTTGACTACCAGAGCGAATTAAGAAAAATAATAATAAATAAAGTACTCAAACTCCCTTAGCTATTCAGAAGTAAAACGTGAGACTATTATGAGTACCATCCAGAATCCAAAAAATATTTTAACCCATCGACGCTTAAAGAAATGTTTTTTTTCTGACATTTAATTTTCCTAATTAGTTTAAATTTTATTACCCCGTTTTAATTATTCCATCATAATATTCATTTAAGGAGTCGTAGTAGGCTCTAATACCGAGTTAATAGAAAGAATTTTCCACCCTTTATCTAACTTATTATACCAAATTAATCCGTTACCAAGCATGAAGCCACGCCAGCCAACAGGAGAACAAGGCACATCATCTTCTAGCACTTTTTTTACCCACTCTTCATCAAATACTTCGCTGAAAGATTTATTTGTAACGAATTTTTTCTTAGGTCCGTTTTTTAATTCGTCTTCGACCAGAGAATAAACACCAGAAAGGTCTTTATTTAAAATTAAACTTTGGACCTTTACTCCAAAAGCATAAGCATCTTCTGGCACATAATAATTTTTCCAGGAATCTGCGTAGTCTTGATCTTCTTTATTGCATTCGTTTGCCGCAACTGGAGAAACCCAGAAAAATAATAAAAATAATAAATAACGTACTAAAAAACTGTTTAACTGTATCAGATATTTATGAAATCTATTTGCTCTCAACATGAAATAATTTATTGTAGATTTTCCATTCACTTTCAACCTTTATAAAAGACAAAGTATCTAAGAAAGTTATGCCTAAATATTTATCCCTGACTTTAACTAATGCGGTTGCACCTTCTATCTCACATGAAAGAATTTCGAAAACTACATTTTCACTTTTTTCTTTTGGCGACGGTTGTTGAGATTCCACAAAACCAGCAAAGTTATCTACTGACATTTCCATAAAATCCCCATGTAAGTAACCTACTACTTTTGCATTGCTATGGAATGCTTGTTTTACTTTTTCGGGGTTAGACTCATCCATGCTATCAACATAGAGCTGAACTACGCTTTCAATTTGCTTTCTGTCATTCATTATTTTTCTTTTCACTTTTTAAAACTTCTAAACAAGTTGCAATCCATAGAACAATATAAATAGGAAGGATATGCTTCGTTCCAATTCCAAAAAACATCTCTCCAGATAAACTCCCTATAACAAGAATTCCTTGAATTAACACAAGTGTTTTTATTGATATATTAAATTTCATCTTTGTTCCTCTAAAGGGTAATACCCAAATCTATTCCACGGTAACCGAGTAGTTTTGA
>Ga0213861_10001640_pt1 | contig 19617 bp, 17 predicted proteins | sample PICome_4_FD_160110 | JGI IMG/M metagenome (GOLD analysis project Ga0213861, IMG submission 160110) | Coastal seawater microbial communities near Pivers Island, North Carolina, United States - PICO131 | ecosystem: Environmental > Aquatic > Marine > Coastal | place: USA: North Carolina... | reverse complement strand
CCCCTGAAGCGTCTGCTTTGACTGGTCCGGACAACATTGACCTCGCCTCCTTGCGATTGTCTTTGTATACATGATTCTACCCTAAAAACCCAAAATCGTTAGCTTGCTGCTTTTACCGATGACCGTTCTGGGCAAAACTGGGACAGATCGGAATTTAGTCGAATGTCCGTACATAGGTAAATAGCATTCATCCGATACTGAGCACTGTCCGATCTGATTAAGTCCTGTTTCTGGAATCTGTCAGATCGGATGTCGATCTCTACACCTTAGTTGCTCATGCTTCGCTTACATTGTCTCTTGTCGAGCCAAACTGAGCCCCAAAAGTAGCCCCAAAAGTAGCCCCAAAAGTAGCCCCAAAAGTAGCCCTTGCGCCTAGTCCTGTCGCAAGGGTCAAAGCAATGCTGATACCAGTATCGCTCTTTTTGTTTAAAAAATAGAATATTTAGGTATTTAAAATACCTAAATAATAAATAATATAAACCTTTTGGTTGATATAGTTTAAAAAAATAGATATATTGGAAGTATGAATACCGAAAGAGAGTCAAAATTAAACACTCTGCTTAGCACTCAGCCTTCTGGCATAGTGCTCTGTTCGGCATGGTTGACAGAACAGGGTTACAGCCTTGATTTACAAAAGCAGTACAAGAAAAGCCAGTGGTTTGATTCTATCGGCACGGGTGCTCTGATACGCCACGGCGATCAAGTGGACTATTTAGGCGGTATCTATGCGTTGCAGTCCCAACTAGGCCTCTTTGTGCATCCAGCGGCTAAAACCGCGCTGTCATTGCAGGGGAAAGCCCACTATTTGGAGCTCTCTACTAAGAAAGCGCAGCTCTTTGGTGGTAAGGATGAGAGCTTGCCGCTTTGGTTTAAAAAGCGGGATTGGGGTTTAAGTGTAGAGAGTAAGTCAACGAGCTTTTTACCGCCTGAGCTTGGTTTGGTTGAGATCGACCATAAAAGTTTTAAAGTGAAGATATCCAGCCCTGCGCGAGCAGTGATGGAGTGCTTATATTTAGTGCCAAAGTCTCAGCCGCTTATGGAAGTGTTTGAGCTTATGGAAGGCTTGAATAATTTGCGGCCAGCGACAGTACAAAAACTATTGGAAGAGTGCACTTCTGTGAAGGTGAAGCGCCTGTTTTTGTATTTGGCAGATAAAGCAGGCCATGAATGGCTCAGCTATATCGATCAGGATAAGGTGGATTTGGGTTCAGGCAAACGCGCCATCGTGAGTGATGGGGTTTATGTTGCGAAATACCAGATAACTGTTCCCAAGGCTCTCGATTCAATTAATGGAGAGGCAGCGGCATGAATAACGCCTACACCAAACAAGTGAAGCTGCTCTTGGATGTGTTGCCAGAGGTTGCCAAAGAGGCATGTTTTGCCATGCATGGCGGCACGGCAATCAATCTTTTTGTAAGGGATATGCCAAGGTTGTCCGTTGATATCGACTTAACCTACGTTGAAATAGCCGAGCGCAATGAAACACTGGAGGGCATTAACGCAGCCCTTATGCGTATGAAAGAACGTATCGAAGGCCTGCGCCCATCGATACGCATTCAGCATAAGGAGAATGTCTGTAAGCTCCAGCTTGATGAGCGCGGTGTGATGATCAAGATTGAAGTGAATATGGTGGGGCGTGGTTTGATAGGTGGCGTCTCTAAAGTGCAATTATGTGATGCTGCACAAGAGCAGTTTGATGCATTTTGCGCTATGCCACTTGTGCCATTATCACAGCTCTATGGTGGCAAAATTTGTGCAGCCTTAGACAGACAACACCCAAGAGATTTATTTGATGTAAAGCTGTTACTGGATAATGAGGGTTTTACCGATGAGATTAAACATGGGTTTTTGTTCGGTCTGGTGAGTAGCAACCGCCCGACCTTTGAGCTGCTTGATCCACATATACTCGATCAGCGCACGGCGTTTGAAAACCAGTTTGAAGGTATGAGCGCAATAGAATTTAGTTACGATGAATATGAAGCCACAAGGCTTCGACTAATCGAAACGATACAAGTCAGTTTGAATGAAAACGATAAAGTGTTTCTAAAAAGCTTTAATAGCTTAGAGCCAGACTGGTCGATTTATGATTTTCAGGCGTTTCCATCAGTGAAATGGAAGCTCCTGAACTTAGAGAAGTTTAAAACGGAAAACCCAGAAACTTACCAGCAGCAATTAAGCGAGCTGGGAAGGATTCTGGCGCAATAATGTATAGCGTGGCGCTTATTTCTGTAGAATAGTGCGCTTCTCAGTCCCCCAAGGGGGTAACTTTATAAACAAGTACAAATTTAAGTACAAATTAGGATTTTGAAGGTATGGGAGATAGCAATTTTATCAATGAAATCAACAAGAGACGCACGTTTGCTATCATCTCGCACCCTGATGCGGGTAAAACAACACTAACTGAGCGGTTGTTGCAGTACGGTGGTGCTATACAAATGGCGGGAACGGTAAAAGGTAGAAAAAGCGGTCGTTATGCTACATCGGATTGGATGGAGCTAGAAAAAGAGCGTGGAATATCGGTGACGTCATCGGTAATGCAGTTCGAATACAAGGGGCGCGTGGTTAATCTTCTGGATACACCGGGTCATGCTGACTTCTCTGAAGATACCTATCGTACCTTAACCGCAGTTGATTCTGCATTAATGGTAATTGACGTTGCCAAAGGGGTTGAGGATCGTACGATAAAGTTAATGGATGTTTGTCGTTTACGTGATACGCCAATAATGACATTCATTAATAAATTGGATCGGGAAGGGCTGGAACCTATCGAACTGTTAGATGAAGTGGAGAAAGTTCTTAATATAGATTGTGCTCCTATGACATGGCCTATCGGTATGGGTAAGGCATTTAAGGGTGTTTATCGGATATATGATAATACGGCACACCTATTTTCTGAACGAAATGCGGAACTGGAGGAGGATGTCTTCATAGAGGGGCTGGATTCCCCCGAACTTGATAAATATCTTGGTCATACTGCTGCAGATCTTCGTGACGAACTGGAATTGGTGCTAGGTGCAAGTCATGCATTTGACCTTAATGCTTATTTAGGCGGCACATTAACACCCGTTTACTTTGGATCTGCTCTGAATCGATTAGGTACGGACGAGTTGATGGACGGTTTTGTGGAACATGCACCGCCACCTTTGGCTCGTGGAACTGCAGGGCGGGATGTGCAACCGGTTGAGGATAAATTTACCGGGTTTGTTTTCAAAATTCAGGCCAATATGGACCCATCTCATCACGATAGGGTTGCGTTTCTGCGCATAACATCGGGTCGTTTTAGCCGGGGTATGAAAATTCGCCATGTGCGCGCTGAAAGAACCATGGCGATTCACAACGCTATTCAATTTCTTGCCTCACGTCGTGATGCTGTGGAGGATGCCTATGCTGGGGATATTCTCGGGCTGCATAATCATGGAACAATACGAATTGGCGATTCGTTTACCGAAGGCGAAGTTCTTAAGTTTTTAGGTGTGCCGAATTTTGCTCCAGAATTATTTCGTCGTGTTCGCTTGAAGGATCCATTGCGTGCAAAAGCACTGCAAAAAGGATTAATTCAGCTTAGTGAGGAAGGTGCCACCCAGGTATTTAAGGCTAAACTGGGTAATGATTTAGTGCTGGGTGCGGTGGGTATTCTGCAATTTGATGTGGTTGCCCATCGTTTACAACATGAATACAGTGTTGAGTGTTCTTTTGAAGGTGTGCAAGTTGCAACAGCGCGTTGGGTAACGTGCGAGGATCCGGTTAAGCTCGCCGAATTTGAACGTAAAAATCAGGCAAATCTGTCCGAGGACGGTTCGGGTGCACTATCTTATTTGGCACCGAATTTAGCGAATCTTAGACTAATTCAAGAGCGTTGGCCCGATATTGTGTTCCATTCAACTCGAGAACATTGATAAATGGTGCATAGTCGATGGGTTATCAGTATGATTTAAAACATGTTATCTATGCATTAAAAACAATTATGCAGAATTAATGGTAATTTTGTGCAGAATTCACCATACTACGCCTCCACGATTTTTATATTCTTGTGACTTTCTCCGAATGTTAAAGATTATAAAACCAAATGTGAAATAAATATTTAGTTATGCTTACACTATTAAGAAACCTGTTACGGCAAACAACACGACTAATGATCATGCCATGTGTGATTATTGTAGGGTTAACTTCATTGGCTCCGGCCAGCACGAATGTTGAAAATCCTCAGATTGGCTGTCTTGCATTAAACATATATCATGAGGCTCGTGGCGAATCGCCCCAGGGGCAACAAGCGGTTGCAGCGGTTACTTTGAATCGGGTTCAGAGCCAAAAATTTCCATCATCTATATGCACAGTTGTTTGGCAACCTAAGCAGTTTAGTTGGACGCATACGCAGAAAAATTATTTTCCGTATGAGAGCGATGCTTGGAAGTCAGCACTAAAAATTGCAAACAGTGCTATTTCTCGCGAAGTAGATGTCGCATATCAAAATATTTTTTATTACCATAGTAAAACGGTAAGTCCCTACTGGAGTAAATCAAAACGCTTTGTCGCTCGTGTTGGCGATCATTTGTTTTATTCAAGTTAAATCCAGTTTTTTTAGAATTTTTTTTCAACGTGGGGTTTACGTGAAACGAGCTGACATTTTATTGACGGCTGTCTTGACAGTTTTAAGTTGTCCTTCTTGGGCTGACGGTGGGTCGGACTACAAAACCGTATGCTTTGCATGTCACAACACGGGTGTTGCAGGAGCGCCCAAAGTGGGTGATATAAATGCTTGCGAACCGCGAATAAAACAGGGAATGGATACGCTTTACGCAAACGCCTTAAACCCGGCTGGGTTTCAAGGTAAATCAGGATTTATGCCTCCGCGCGGCGGAAGTTCGTTGAGCGACGATGCTATCAAAGCAATCGTTGATTACATGGTTGTTGAATCTCAATAGTAGAATTTCTATAAAGAAACTTATATCCATTGTTATATGGATAAACGAGTAGCGCGATATGCGCCAAGTCCAACCGGACCACTTCATTTAGGTAATCTTCAAACAGCATTGGGAGCGTGGCTACAGGCCCGTTTATTTGATTGCGAGTTTTGGTTACGCATAGAAGATCTCGATGTTTCTCGCTGTAAGCCCATATGGACGAATAAAATTGTCTGTGATTTGAATTGGCTCGGATTAAATTGGGATAAGGGCCCGGGGAAATGCGATTCGAAATACTGGTTACAAAGTGAGAGAAGTGATTATTATAAATCGGTGATTAAAACACTCGCTGAAACACATCGGCTTTACCCTTGTATCTGTTCTCGTCGGGATATTCAAGAGCTAGCTAACGCACCTCATGGACCCCTCGGTAGTGTGTATCCTGGCACCTGTAGAAAAAGATTAGCAACAACCACTTTTACCAACCTATTTGAGTACGAATGTAGTTTACGCTTCGCTGTGGAACCAACCAAATTGGATTTTACCGATATGATTCTTGGTAAAACGACAATGCAGGCGGGTACTGATTTTGGAGATTTTGTAGTGTATCGAAAGGACGCTGTTGTGGCATACCATCTTGCCGTGGTAGTTGATGATGTTGTCGCGGGGGTTACCGACATATTTCGTGGGGAAGATTTATTATCTTCTGTATTTCCACAACTGTGCTTGTACGAGGCTATGCAGGAAACACCACCTCGGTATTGGCACGCACCTTTAAGAAAGGATGACAAGGGTGATCGATTGTCTAAACGCGATCAGAGCGCTTCTCTTCAGAGTTATATCGATCAAGGAGCGAGCCCAGCGCAGATAATCGGCACACTAGCTTATGGGTTAGGGTTGGTTGAGTTGGAATGTGAACTCACTGCAGATGAGCTTCTAAATTCCCTGGATCCCGATGATTTTATTCAAGCATTAAGAGTTGTTCAGTCTCGGGCTGACTAAAGTAATTCTCCATCAGACGAATAATTGCTTTAATAAGGCGCGAGTATTTTAAACGCTGACATTTCGATGGTTATTATGCGCATAACAACCACAAATGCATTAATCAATATAAACATCTTTCCTAGGTCTTAAAGAAGGTCTGTAATACCTTGTATAAGTAAAAGGCATCTTTATCACCACACATTTCACGAATTGAATGCATGGCCCATTGTGGAATACCGACGTCTACAACAGGAATACCTAGTTCCGCTGCACTAATCGGCCCAATTGTGCTTCCGCACGCCATGTCATTCCGCATTGCGATAGTTTGTATAGGAACACCTGTTTCTATGCATAAATTTCGAAACAACGCTGCTGTTTCGCTGCTGGTCGCGTAACGCTGGTTCGCATTAAACTTAATAACCGGACCACCATTAATAACCGGCAAGTGGTTTGCGTCATGTTTGTCGATAAAGTTTGGGTGCACTGCGTGAGCATTGTCTGCTGAAATCATCAGAGAACGATTAAACGCACGACTTCGTGTCTCACGTGCAGGATAAATTCGATCGATTACATCAGACAAGAAAGGACTTTGTGCACCGCTAGTTGAAACACTACCAACTTCCTCGTGATCGTAGCAAGCAAGTATACTGGTATGCTCACCTTGCTCAGCGTTCTCAATAGCACGTAAGCCAGTGTAGCAACTAAGTAAATTATCTAGTCTTGCGGATGCCAATAGCTCATTTTTGAAACCAATAAAGGCCGGCGCCTGGGTGTCATATAAACATAAGTCGTAATCAAGAAGTAGGTCAATATCTAGTTGTCCATACTCTTCGGCTAACTGATCCATAATAATATCCCGAAAGGAATCATCATTTGATTCAGATAACCCCAATATCGGTACTACTTGTGTTTGTGGATTAATCGATCGGTTCTTATTTACCTCACGATCTAGGTGGATTGCTAAACTCGGAATGGATGCGACGGGGCGAACTAAGTTTATTAATACACTGCTGACTCCCCCCCGTTTATCGCGATAACTGATACGCCCTGCGATCGATAGATCTCGGTCGAACCAGGGCGCAAGTAATGCTCCGCCATATATTTCCACACCGATTTGTCGGTAACCAGCGTTTGTAATATCCGGCTCTGGCTTTACCTTCAAACACGGACTGTCAGTGTGGGCACCAACCAATCGTAACTCTGCACGATCGGGGTCGTCGGCTCCCATTACAAATGCGATTATTGCGGAATCATTGCGGGTCACCATATATCGTCCGCCGATGTGCAAGTGCCATGGATTTTCTTCAGACAATAATTCGAAATCATTCTCCTCGAGCTGATTAACCATGTTCTCCACGCAATGAAAGGGTGTTGGAGAGTGTTGCAGAAATCGGATTAAATTCCTGTTAAAGAGTTCTGTATTCATAGATTTACTTGTGCTGGGCTTATATGGAATGTTGTTTTATTAGGCGTCGTCATTATTACGTTTGGAAAATGGATAAATTTTTCGATCGGCCAGTTGAGAAGGTTTGATATTTTGAATACTCCGAAAAATATTTTCGACACGCCCAGGAAATCGAGTTTCCCAATCCCGAAGCATCTTTTTCATTTCCTGTCGCTGCATGTTTTCTTGAGAGCCACATAAATTACAGGGAATAATTGGGAAGTTGCGATATGTCGAGTAGTCTTCAATATCTTGTTCGCGACAATATGCCATAGGTCTGATAACGATATTTTTACCGTCATCGCTGCGGAGCCAAGGGGGCATAGCGCTTAGTGTCCCGCCGTGAAACATGTTTAGAAATAACGTTTCAAGAATGTCATCCCGGTGATGTCCAAGCGCGATTTTTGTAATCTGATTTTCTTCTGCAAATCCGTAGAGTGTGCCACGTCTCAGTCTAGAACAAAGGCCGCACATGGTCTTTCCTGCAGGTATCACTCGGGTAACCACGCTATATGTATCTCTTTCTATAACATGATATGGCACATTTAACGCTTCAAGATACTCGGGTAAAATATGTTCTGGATAATCAGGTTGTTTCTGATCTAGATTTACCGCTAATAGGTCGAATGATACAGGTGCTCGCTTCCTAAGCTCAATTAGCATATCTAACATGGTGTACGAATCCTTCCCGCCGGATAGGCAGACCATTATTTTGTCGTTATTTTCAATCATATTGAAATCAACGACGGCTTTACCGACGTTTGTGCGCAGTTTCTTGGATAATTTACTATACTGGTTTTCGCGGAACTCAGTATTTGCGGACGCTTCTGACATTCTATTAAATATACTTTTTAAGAGACTATATGGTACAACAGTAAGCCTATCAAAGTCGTAATGTATTATTTAAAAAATACCTTTCTCCACGTATGAAGAAAATTCGAAAATTTACTCTGATCAGTCTATTGGTTGGTCTGTTTCTCGTTGTCTTTAGCTTATTTGCTCTCAATAGCCAATTTTTTTTGGATCGTCTAGAAGCATATCTAAGTGACGTGAGTGGATATAATGTTGAAATCAATGGTGGACTTGACATTGACTGGTTCCAGCAAGGAATAACGCTATCTAAGTTACGATTATATCCAGCTGACGGGTTTCCGAGGATAGAAGTGGAGTCGCTTCAATTTGCTTCTCAGAGTCTACGTAATGCCGGTTTGGCAGAAAGTCCTGTTGTTGTGACGGGAATTGGAATTACTGTTCATCTAGATACAGGAACAAAAGTCGATGATACGGAAAAAATTGGAATCAAATTCCCGCATCAGTACATCACTTTTAATTTCAACGATATTGTTTTATTTAGCCAGTTAGATTCACCTCTCGTTAGTGCCCGGTCGATTACGGGCGACATATCTTCTGTTAACGGTATTACATTTGGGCTGGTAGGTGAACTAAATGGTGAGTCTCTAGACTTATCTGCCAAAATTTATCCAAAGGAAGGGACTGCAGCGATGTTGGAGACATCTTTAGCCTATCAGGGCGTTTTATTGCAGGCGAGCGGCTCTATTGCTAATTTTGCATTATTAGAGGGATTTGATTTAGCTTTAGCCGCAGGAAATGAGAACCATGTTGGATTGTCAGTGTTGGAAGATCAACCTTTTCGTGCACAAAAAGCCATTGGAAAAATCAAAGGTGATTTCGATAATCTTGAAATGGAAATATCGGAGTTTATTGCTGACTCAGAACACTCTGTTATCAAGCTTTCCGGTTATTTGAGTTTAGAAAAAGATAGCGTTGTCAGTCGAGATCTCCGAGTTGATTTGTCGACTAAGAGTATGGATCAATTTTTGCAGGAATTTGGGGTTAATAGTAGCTTGCAAGGAGAAGCGAGTCTGAGACTGTCCGCAGAGGGTGTCTTTGAAAATCTAACGATTAACTCGATATCGGTTGAGGCAGGTGATGGTGCATTGAAGATTACCGGTTCAGGCTCTGCGCGTTTTCAAAAGGGCGACGAAAGCGTTCAATTGGCACTATCTGCGGAATCCAAGAACTTACCGCTTATATTTAAACGACAAACAGACATGGATTTTATAAATGGTGTTGGCACAGCCAGCGCCAAACTTCTTTGGGCTAAAGGACAGCTATCAGCTTCCGACTTAATCGCAAATTTTGATAACGAAAAAGGTGATATGAGTGTTAAAGGTGAAGTGAAAAATCTATATAACTTAACCTCGGATAATCTTTTATTGAACTTGCAAACCGCACCGACAAATGAGCCCGAAGCCGGTCCAATTAGGTTAGATCTAGCTATTGGGCTAGAAGAAGGCATCTATAAACCAGCAAAGATAAAAGGAGAATGGGAACTGGAAAATGCTCAGGTTGATTTTGAAGCAACTATAGAAGATTTACTTGCAACACAAGGAATTTCGGGTTCATTCCGTTTTCGTCCGCTGTGGAATAAGGCGCTAGCATTTTCAGCTGAAAAAAATAAAGACTTTGGGTTTGATGGTGAATTTTCTATTGCCGATATGAAAAGTAAGGCGTTTAGCTTACAGGGGAAGATGACTGATAGCAGCGGTAGTTATCGTTATAGTGGTGTCTTTTCAGAGGAAGGTGGTCAAGGGCAGTTGTTTATTGAGAATATGAACCCGAACGCTCTGGCTGCATTAGCAGGGATGCGAACCGAATTCGCCCCTACTATGGTACTTGAAACAAATATTAAGCATACGACCGATGGATTCGATATGTCTGATATTAAACTGAAGTTAGGTTTATCTGATCTACAGGGAAGTGTGAAGGTCAAATTCCCGAATACAGAAAGTAAGAATCCTCTTATTCGTATTAAAGGCACTTCGAAAAAGCTTGAGTTTAAAGATTTTGGAATTTTGGAAGAAAATAGTAGTCCAGAATATTTTTCCTCGGACCCAATGAATTTGCCCATTTTACGTGATGCAGATTTTTCGATCGAATTACAAGCCGAGTCCGTTGGTACTAAAGCACTAGAATATGAGGGGCTTAATCTGAATGGCACTAGTAGCGACGGAGTTATGAGTTTATTCGCCGATCTTGATTTACTTGGCGGTGGAAGCGCAGTGCTTGAATTTGCTGCTAACGTGCGCTCAAAAATTCCTGATGTTCGTATAAATGCTATCATTGAAAATATTAACCCCGCCGAGCTTCGATCGTTAAAGGAAGCTTCGGACGGTTATGATGGTGACGTTGATATTGAATTGTCCTTAACAGGTAAAGGAGACTCAGTTCATGACATACTCTCCACTGGAAATGGATATTTTTTATTTCGTGTCAATAGCGCCAGCATTCCAAATCAAAAGCTACATTTGCTTTCAGCGGATTTTTTATTAGAACTAGTTAGACGTTTAAATCCTTTTATAAAGAAAACGGATCATCTTGAGTTAGATTGTGCTTTAGCAGCCTTTCAAATTATTGATGGCATGGCTGTTTCAAAAAATTCCATCGCATTGCAGGCGCGCAAGCTGCTCATCCTGGGCGATGGTAGCATCGATCTGGAAAGTGAGCGGTTGAAACTTGTGGTAAAGCCAAAAGCTAGCGAAGGTTTTGGCTTGAATACCTCAAGCTTGGTGAAGTTTATGGGGGTTGGCGGCACACTATCTGAGCCTAAAGCTCGTGCTGATACCAAAGGCTTGTTGTTAAGTGGTGCAAGTTTAGGTGCGGCAGTGGCCACCGGTGGCATGAGTCTGTTTTTACAAAATGTTTTCGATCGAATTACTTCGGGAGCTAAAATTTGCGAGCGTATGGAAGATAAATTTAGGTTGAAATTGCAAGATGTAGGAAAACCTTCCAAAAGTAAAATCAAGGCTAACAAGAAAAATACGCTCAAGTAATAACCATTTTTATCGACGATTATTTGCGCATGCTCAATAACACAGGGATACAATTTAGTAATGATAATACCGGTCATTGACATTGTCGGCGTATTCCGTAAATTACTAAAATTACCCAACTGACTATAAACAAGAAGAGTTTGTTCAATGAAGCAAAACTATGATGCTTTGTCAAAAACCGCTGCCAACTATATACCTCTAACGCCGTTATCATTTTTGCAGAGAACAGCGGATATTTTTCCCCAACGCACAGCCGTAGTGTATGGCGAGCGCTCATATACATGGGCAGATGTAAATAGACGATCAATTAAATTAGCCTCTGCGCTTAGTCAGCGAGGGATAAAGCGGGGTGATACGGTCACGCTTATCGCTGCGAATACGCCTGAACTATTTGAAGCGCATTTTGGTGTTCCAATGTGTGGTGCTGTTCTGAATACAGTAAACACGCGATTGGAAGCCGATACTATTGCTTATGTTCTGGAACACGGTGACTGTCAATTATTAATAACCGATTCAGCGTTTTCGTCTTCTGTTTCACAAGCATTGAAAAAACTGGATCGAGATATTCCGGTTGTTGATATCGTGGATGTGCAAGGGCCTGCAGGAGAGCGTCTAGGTGAAATAGAATACGAATCTTTCCTTGAAGAAGGCAGTGAAAAATACCCATGGAAGATGCCAAATGATGAATGGGACGCTTTAACACTGAGTTATACGTCGGGTACGTCCGGCAGACCCAAAGGAGTTGTATACCATCACCGTGGGTCTTATTTAATGAGTATGGGAACGGTTCCGGCATGGAATCTGTCTACTCACCCAACGTATTTATACACGGTTCCGATGTTTCATTGTAACGGTTGGGGACATGCCTGGACCATGGCATTAGTTGCCGGTACTGTGGTCTGCTGTCGTGCTGTAACGGCTAAAGTGATTTATGATGCTGTTGCCGATAATGGTGTGACTCATTTTGGCGGTGCTCCCATCGTGCTTTCTATGTTGATTAACGCATCAGATAAAGAAAAGAGAGAGTTTACACATGCTGTTAACGTTATAACCGCGGGCGCACCACCGCCTGCGGCCGTGCTTGAACAGACACAGAAACTTGGGTTTAGTGTTATGCAGGTTTATGGTCTTACAGAAACTTATGGCCATGTTGCTCAATGTTTATGGCGTGAAGAATGGAACGATTTGGAGTTTGCGGAAAAGGCGGAAATTCAAAGCTGGCAGGGTGTCGCTTTTCCAATGACCGAACAGGCAGCAGTTATTGATCTTGGAAATGGAGAAATCCTTCCGCGAGACGGCACGACCCAAGGTGAAATCGTTATTCGTGGAAATACAGTTATGAAAGGATATTATAAGAATCCCGAGGCTACAAAAGATGCTTTTTCAGATGGATGGTTTCATAGTGGGGACGCCGCCGTGTGGCGCGAATACGGATATATTCAGATTAAGGATCGATTGAAAGATGTGATTATATCTGGCGGAGAAAACGTTTCCTCGGTTGAAGTAGAGGGCGTGCTCTATCGTCATCCAGCAGTAGCCGCCGCTGCGGTTATAGCTATCCCAAGTGAAAAATGGGGAGAAGTTCCATGTGCTTTTATCGAATTAAAGCTGGGTAATAACGCAGATGAATCAGAACTAATTGCATTCTGCAGGGAGCGTCTCGCAGGATTCAAAACACCTAAGCGTGTGATTTTTGGCGAGTTGCCCAAAACCGCAACAGGGAAAATTCAAAAATTTTTGTTGCGGCAGAAAGTCGGATGAGCCGTTTTACGTTTGTTTAAGGAAAAGTCAGGAGTATATTGAATTGAAAAAATTAGCCACAGACGTGGGTTTCTTGCGTGTTTTCCACGGCTTGTTCCTTCTGCTTCTTATGGTGAGTGTGCCATTTGCGGGTGGAGAATCAGCGCGTCATGGATTTGCTATGTGGCCCACACTTATTGCTCCGGCATTAGTTCCCATATTCTTTTTTGTGCTTCCACTTGATATGTTCATGGCTGCGGTTTCCCGCGGTGGTGCGACTGACAGTGAAGTTAATCGGTTAAATCGTGTTTTAAAATACGATATTGTGCTGCTGATTTTACTCTTGTTAACCTGGGTTCCATTTTTTGCCCAAATTATCACTGAACGTTGATAGTTAGCATAATGCAAAGCTCCATATCCAACTTGGCGCAAACAGGTGCTTTGGTGCTTTTGTATCATGCTACGTTTTCCAACGTTCCAACCGAACTTCAAAATGATCTGCACAATATTCACCCGGATGTTTTACGAACCCATATTGAATACCTCTCTGAGTTCTATTGTTTCGTTTCGGTAGATGAACTAGCTGCTATGTCAGACCCTCGTGGTTTTGCAGCTGTAACTTTTGACGATGGTTATCGTTGTGTATTTGATGAAACTATGCCTTTGCTTGAATCTCTTGGTGTACCGTTTACGGTATTCTTGAATTCCGGTAACTTTGAGGGTGCAGTATTTTGGCGTGATAAAGTGCGGCTTATTTCTAGCCTTGGCTTAATAGCTGAATTTGAAGCGTTCATGGATGGTATTGATTCGGCTGTGGATGAGCGATTTTACCGATATACAAAATCTCCCCGAAATAACAGTGAGGTTGTCGATAGACAACTAGATCTTTTTCTAGAGAGCCAGTGTCTTGAGGTCAGAGGCTCTGGATATTGTGTAACTTCATTAGAAGAACTGCCGGACAGTGCTTATGTTAACTATGGGAATCATAGTCATAGACACTATGTTCTTTCTTCATTGTTGAGTACTGAGCAAAACTTGGAAATTAAGAACACTAAAAATTGGCTTGACAAATTACCTGCAGAAAAATGCAGCGGTATATTCTCTGTACCGTTTGGAGCGCTTGGTGATTTTGATGAACGAACGGTAGCTGCCTTGAAGGAAAATAATTACGATAAAGTTCTTTTGAGTCGCAACCGATTACATACCGAGTTTGGTCTACATGCCCACGGTATTGCTGCAATCGAACGTTTTATGCCTCGATCCTCAGAAAAAGATGCAGGTTTAAGTTTCTTTTTAGCATAGTAAACAGATACGAACTTAATTTGCATCGTTTTTTCAGGTAAAATCTCCGGCCCGCCGATGCTTCGGCGATATTTAATCTATAAAGAAATTTAGTTGTATGACTATAGTCATCAACGTTTAATGGCAACTACTATGACAAATAAATACCAGACAGATGATTTGCGAATTACCGATATTCAAAATGTAGCTACTCCGCAAATGGTTCTGGATGAGTATCCGGCAAGCGATACAGCCGCTAAGGTTACTTATGAAGCCCGTCAACAAATACAAAATGTTATCGACGGAAAAGATGATCGTTTAGTGGTTATCACCGGACCGTGCTCGATTCATGATACTGAAGCTGCGTTAGAAGTTGCCGGCAGAATTGCCGAATTGCGTGAACGATTCAGCGACGATTTGATTGTTGTTATGCGGACCTATTTTGAAAAGCCCAGAACAACTGTGGGCTGGAAAGGATTGATTAATGACCCTGATCTAAACGATAGTTTTGAAATAAATAAAGGGTTACGTGTCGCTCGAAAGTTGATCTTGGATATCAATACCCTTGGCGTTCCGGTAGCGACTGAGTACCTAGATATTATTACCCCGCAATATATTGCAGATCTTATAAGTTGGGGCGCGATTGGAGCACGCACCACTGAAAGCCAGATCCATCGTGAATTGGCATCCGGATTGTCATGTCCAGTAGGATTTAAGAACGGGACCAAAGGAAATTTACAAATAGCGGTAGACGCTATTGGCGCATCAGTACGATCACATCATTTTCTATCGTTGACAAAAAATGGTCAATCGGCAATTTATAATACGAGTGGAAACCCTTATTGCCATATTATCTTACGTGGTGGAAGTGAACCTAATTACAGTCGTGAGCATGTGACTCAGACTGCGGGTCTGTTAGAAAAAGCCAGACTACCCCAGATGATCATGATTGATTTTAGTCATGCAAACAGTCGCAAAGATCCGGCACGTCAAATGGACGTTTGTTCGGATGTTGGTCATCAGATTGCGGATGGCGATCAACGTATTTTTGGCGTGATGATAGAAAGTAACCTAGTTGCCGGGCGTCAGGATCTCACCCCAGACAAACCTATGGTTTATGGGCAGAGCATTACTGATGCGTGTGTGGGCTGGGCAGATAACGTGCGCTTGCTAGAGCAACTTGCGGAATCTGTTTCGAAACGCCGTCAAATGCATAGCCGGCAGGCATCGTAATAAATCATAGTTATTGGCCAAACTAAAAATCGAATTGGTACTTATTACGCCAACTGCTTAGACTGGAACTTAATCGATAACTATTTTGTTATCGCATTTTCTCCAACGTTCATCGGTTAGTGAAGCAGGGGAGCCTTTTCACTAACTAGTGATCTTATAGGATAGTTAGTAGTGATTGTTTTAAAAGTTAATTAGGAAATTGAAATGATAAAGCCTCATGGTGGATTAACACTGAATCCTTTGTTTATAGAGGATGAACGCTCTCGAGCTTCTATGATTGAACGAGCCTCTGAGTTACCGTCAATTGTGGTTTCTTCAAGCACTGCGGCGAATGCCGTTATGTTGGGTGCGGGTTATTTTTCTCCGCTCAATGGGTATATGAATGTGGCTGATGCTATTTCTGTCTCCACAGATATGAAAATGAGCGATGGTTTGTTCTGGCCAGTCCCTGTTATGAACGTTTGTCATTCGGCAGAAGGAATAGAGGTCGGTACTAAGATAGCATTACGTGACCCAAACGTTGATGGGAATCCTGTGGTAGCCGTACAGGATGTCACATCGATAGAGACTCTTTCGGAAGAACAACTTGCTATCATTATTACAAATGTATATGCCACAACCGATGAGAATCACCCCGGGGTTGCGGCATTCGTTGCTCAAGGACGAATTGTTGTCGCAGGGCCAATTCAGGTCCTTAACTTTAGTTACTTCGAAGAGGAGTTTCCTGAAACCTTCCGAACGGCAGGCCAGATTCGCGCTGCTATAGAAGCGCAAGGATGGGAAAAGGTTGTAGCGTTTCAAACACGTAATCCAATGCATCGGGCTCATGAAGAGTTATGCAAGATGGCACAAGAGGCAACAGGTGCTGACGGAGTGCTAATCCATATGCTCCTAGGAAAATTGAAGGAAGGTGATATTCCAGCACCGGTTCGCGATAGCGCTATTCGTAAAATGGTAGAACTATATTTTCCAGCCAATACGGTCATGATAACGGGATACGGTTTCGATATGCTTTATGCAGGACCCCGAGAAGCTGTATTGCATGCATTATTCCGACAAAACGCTGGATGCACTCACTTTATTATCGGACGTGACCATGCCGGCGTCGGTGACTATTATGGTGCATTTGATGCACAAACTATTTTTGACGACCAGGTTCCATCTGATGCCTTAGAAATTGAAATCTTTCGTGCGGATCATACAGCCTACTCAAAGAAATTAGATCGGGTGGTCATGATGCGCGATGCGCCTGATCATGCAATGGAGGACTTTGTTCTCTTGTCTGGAACCAAAGTTCGGACTATGTTAGCGGCGGGTGAAGATTTGCCGGGTGAGTTTGCCCGCCCTGAAGTTGCTAAAATTCTAATGGACTACTATCAATCCTTATAGTGTCCGGTGTCGCCAGTGAACGTATTTCAGTTGTAAAAATTTTCTGGCGACTATTTTTTATACTAGACTTCCATAAATTCGAAGTCAGGGATGCACTGATCCTCAAGCATTATTGGAATATCTTCGATAATCTTATACACAGTTGCACCATTTGCCGTAATTAATGCATCTGTTAGTGTGGTGGTGACTGACGAACCATCTTGATGAGCGACCGTGCCGGCTGAAATTGCTGCATTTAACGAAGCCAGTTTGTCGGGCGATAATGGAAATAAGTGTTGCTTGGTTACCGGGCAACGCAGTATTTCTAGGAGTTTGGCGTCAATGCTCATAATAAATTTCAATTAAGGGTTTAGGTTTACGTTATTTTACCGCAGTTATATCTTTTTGAAACGGTTGTAACAATAGTTTTGAGAAACGTTGATCACCCGGTTTACGAAACTTATCTAAGCCAATTTCCATAGTCTGCTGTGGATTATATGACTTCTCGGTATATGTCCCAAAAATCCGGTCCCAACATGAAAGGCTAAAACTATAATTACTATCGGTTTCTCGAGGAATTCGTGAGTGATGGATTCGGTGCATTTCAGGTGTTACTAAAAAATAACGTAATTTTTTTTCAACTTTCTTCGGGATTTTTATATTTCCGTGATTGAAAATTGCGGTGGCGTTAAGCGCGATTTCAAAAATAATAACGGCGAGTGCGGGAATGCCTAAAGCCAGGATCGCGGCAATCTTTACAAATGTTGAAAATATAATTTCAAATGGATGAAAGCGGAGCGCGGTGGTGAAATCAAACTCAGTGTCGCTATGGTGCATCCTGTGGAAGCGCCATAGCAGTGGGACTTTGTGAGACAAACGATGTTGAAAATAAATAACTATCTCCAGCAAAAGATATCCAACACAAATTATCAGAACATAGGGTAGATTAATAATTTGCAATAATCCAACACCCTGTTGTTCGGCGTAAACACTTGCGCCTAGTGCGCCAACTGGAACAATTAATCTGACGCTAATGGTTGCAACGAGAACCATTGCAAAGTGCCCGGGCCAACGCTTCTTTGAGCACCGTATACGTCGCGGTCGATATTTTTCAGCCGTTGCTATGATCAGTAACATGCTGAAGAAAAAAGCCAAACGGGTGATTACAAGCGGGTCAGCCACTGAGTTAATTAGTCATCTACGAAAATAGTGGTAAACCCAGGGTTACTGTCTGCAGTTCCGTCACTTACAACAATTCTAATTGTGCGAGGTGGGTCTAATGTTGGATCGGCCTGTACATTATCAAACTGTACGGCGAGAATGGCCTGTTGGTAATCAGAAGACGATGCTGTTCCCGTTAGGCTGACTGAATCATTATCAGCGATTACAGTAATACCGCTGGGAATGTTGTTAGTATCCAACACAAACGTATCACCGAACTGGGCATCGACAAATGTGATTGTAGCGGATTCGATATTGTCATCAAAATCATCATCCATGATGGATATGTCGGTATCAACTATTGAAATGGGGTCACCTGAAAGAATCGAGAAATCGGTAATGAAATTATTTCCAGATACTGTTGTATCGTCTTCATCAAGGTCTAGTGTAGGAGCCGTATTATTTGGGTTTTCCTGATCAACTTCGTCTCCTTCCGCAACGGTATCTACTATGACAAGTGCATCGGTACCGTTATCTACGCTCGATTCAGTGTCGACCTGTTCTTCGTCGCAACCTTGTCTTGAGATAAGAATATTATTACTCGAGCTGTTATTGCCCGATGCGGTTGGATTGTCACGTACCAGAAAATTCAGTCGATCCGAAACAACATGGAATCCGTCGTTTGCGAATAATGTGGCGCTGTAGGAGCCATTGGGTAAATCCGCAATACAGGGTCGATCGCCATATCGAATTCGGGTTTCGCCATCTATTTGCCAACTGTGTCGAAGAATATCTGGTCCTGAGTCTGGATCAAAAGAACGGGTTGCGTCGAGCCGAAGATCGCCCCGTTTAGTTGATGAAATACCTGCTTTAGCCACCGGTTTGCTGGCAAAAAGCGGTCCTTCACCGGCAGGGAATAGAAGCACTTGATCTATGAGTGTGAACGGTTGAGAATTTCGGGTATTAGTGTTTTGTCGAAATTGAATTTTTATCGATTGATTTAAAAATCGAGTGGTATCTATGTAATGAACAAAAAATCGACCATCTCTGGGCTCACTGGGGCATCCTTGATGCAGCCTAACCACGCTGGTTAGATAGGAGTGTGCAGTGAGAACGTCGTCATTGCTGTTAAGGATGCGAACTTCAAACTCAACCGGTTTGATGATTTTCCGACCATCACGTGTACCGGTCAGGCTGGTAAACATAATGCCGTCTCCGGCATTAAAGCTGTCTGATGTTAAAATACCAACTGAAGAGCGACGGGCACTCTCACCAGATGACAGTATGGCGGCATAGTTTCCCGAAAGCTGAATATGGGTAGTGTCTTCTTCAGAGAAACAGTTTCCCTGCTCGACAATATCGGCAATACCGTCACGTTGTTCTGATATTGTCCAGCCGATAAGAAATCCTGCTTCAAAGTCACCATTCGGCAGAAAATCAACCGCTATTGAGGTTGCCGAAAATAAACACAAGAGCAGGGTTGCGCCGATACTACGAATCATAAGAGTGTCGAAGTTTATAAATTGAGCTCATGAATATTGAAATTGTCCATTTTACCGGTATGGTTGTGAGTTCAAAGTCTAACGGTTTTTTAGATAATCTGCACAGAAATACTGAATCTAATTAACAGTAAAAGATTAATAGCACGAAT
>Ga0213861_10001639_pt1 | contig 19618 bp, 15 predicted proteins | sample PICome_4_FD_160110 | JGI IMG/M metagenome (GOLD analysis project Ga0213861, IMG submission 160110) | Coastal seawater microbial communities near Pivers Island, North Carolina, United States - PICO131 | ecosystem: Environmental > Aquatic > Marine > Coastal | place: USA: North Carolina... | reverse complement strand
TTAGCGCTGTTAGGGCAAGATTATGCTAATAGTATCCGTTGAATAGGCGCCGAAAAAACCTAGCGCGTTTCCATTCAAATTTGACGGAGGGTTGGCTGGCGCAGCCGAGAACGGGCCGCTATTAACATTATTTGAAAGGCCGACATAATAATTGTAATTTGCCTGATCCATTGAAATCATTTCAACGAAAACGGTATCTCTTGGTTCGGCTTCTGAACCGAAAAATTGCGCCTCATAATAAATACCGTTAATAAAGTCATCATTACCTAAATAGTAACCACTATTTTCTTCGCCGTTTCGAAATATTTTCACCAAATAATAGTTCTTTTCAGCACCATTATCTACCGAATGAAAAGAAATCAAATTTAGAGTATCCCCTTCAGGAACGCCAAATACACCAGTCAAAGTGAGATATGTTAATGAATCAATTTTAGGCTTTGAAGGAGAGAGACACGTTGCGGTAACGACCCTTCCAAGTGCATTAACTTCAATATCATATTGGGTGGAGGGTTCCACTGAAAAATTGGGTAATCTATACAAACCATTGCCTTGATGCGGAAAATCAAAAACAACACCGCCTTCATCTGTAACAGTCACGGTAGCATCTTCAATTTTTTCGAAATTTTGGCCTTCATAAACTGATCTAGATTTCGACAGGAGCACATAATTTGCCCCAACACAACCCTTCATAACGGCTTCAACAACCAATGTTGCCTCTGCATCATTCAAAGGCAAATCAATCACCTTTTCGCAGCTCGAAACAACCTGAAACGATAAAATTATGATGAAAAAAATCAAAATCCTCATACTATAAAGTAACGAATAATTTAAGGAATTATTATAGATGTAGTATCCATCATAAATGCGCCAAAATAACCAATTCCATTTTCAATATTTGAAGGAGGGTCTGCCGGAGCAGCGCTAAACGGGCTTTGATTCAAATTCGTATAAAGCGCCGAGAAATAATCATAGCTCTGCACATTCATTGACCACAATTCTGCATAAACAGTGTCCTGCGAATCAAACGACATACCAAAAAATGGTGACGTATAGGTTTCTCCATTACCCAAATCATCTGTTTCTATAAAAATGGTGTTCTCCTTCACCCCATTGATCCATAACACGAATCGGTAATAATTCTTTTCATCCGGATTATCGGACACTGTGTAAATGAGAACATTCGTAGTGTCGTCTGGATTCTGCCCAGGTCCACCAATATTCTGATACACAAAAAAGGAATCAATTTGAGGCGCAGTCATTGATCGAGAAGTCGCCTCCAATACCTGATCTTTATAACTGACTTTTAAACTGTAATTAGTATTTGGTAACACCTCGAAAGCGGGATGAATATAACGCCCAACAACCATGGGATCTTCTTCAAATACAACCCCCCCCCCGGAAGGCTCAGAAACCGTTACTGAAGCACCAGTCAATTGTTCAAAATCATAAGACGTATCATACGAACTAATGCTTCTAGACAAGAGGATATAACTTTGACCAGTCAAACTTTTCGCCACGGCCTCAACCACAATTTGAGGCTCAGTTTCATTCAATGGAATTTGCACAACCTTTTCGCACGCCGAAAAGACCATAAGCAAACTCAACAACATGACTGTTTCTAAACGATTCATTTCATTTTTTTTTACGGCATTATGATCGACATAGTATCCACCATATAAACTCCGAAATAACCAATTGCATTATCAATATTTGTCACTGGATTTGCTGGTGTAGCACCAAAGGGTCCTGAGTTAATATTGCTATTTAATGTCGATAAATAGGTGTACGTATCCTCGTCCATTGACAATAACTCAATATGAACAGTGTCTTTCGATTTTATTTCAGTTCCAAATATTGGTGCCGAAGTAGCTTGCCCATTACCTAAAACATCATCTCCTATATAATAGTTATTATCTGCTTTGCCATTTACCCAGGCTTTAATGCGATAGAAATTTGTCTCAGCTACATTGTCAACAAAATTATAGAACAATAGAAAAGTTGTATCTTTTGATCCGAATCCAGGTGGAACTAAAATATAATTTAATGAATCTAATTCGGGAATAGAATTTGTTGTGCTTGACGCCGAAAAGGTAAGATCATCAGTAACGATATTTAAATCGTAAGCACTATTTGGTGTTGCTGCAAAAGTTGGCGCAATATATCTACCTGGATTCAAAGGATCGTGGTTAAAAATAGTTGCTATCCCATCCTGATCAGTCACTGTAACCGCAGCATCTGTCAACGTTTCGAATCCCGAGTCATCATAAACACTGCCCGTTTTAGAAAGCACAATAAAACTTTCACCGACAAAATTTCTCCCTACCGCTTCAACCACAATTGCTTGATCGGCTTCATTCAAAGGAATATCAATCACTTTTTCACATGAAAACGAAAATGCTAAACTTGCAATTGCTGCGAATTGTAATACTAACCTATTCATGTCTTAAAATTTAAAATTATAGCTGATTGAAGGAATGATTTTGAATAAGGCCAATTGCACCGCTTCAGTTTGTCCAGTTTCTGCATTTTCTTGGAAAGAAATTGAATACGCATTTTCACGCCCGTATGCATTGTAAACCGAAAAATTCCAACTTGATTCAAATCTTTTTTCTACTTGAACTTCTTTTCCGGACTCCGCATCAAGTACGGTTTTGAATTTTTTATTATCCAAAGTCACCCCTAAATCTAAGCGGTGATAGTCCGGCATTCGATATCCATTACGCTCACTGTAGAGATTCACAATTTGGCCATCAACAGAATATTTTCCACTTGGAAAAGTAACGGCATTACCCGTATAATAAACCCAAGTTGCAGAAGCCGTAATTCGATCTGTAAAATTGTACATTCCGACAATAGAAATGTCATGTGTACGATCTTGACGAGCAGCATACCATGCACCATCATTAATATCATCAAATTTACGCTCACTTCTTGAAAGCGTGTAAGAAACCCATCCTGTAAACTTACCTCTACGCTTTTTCAACAAAAGTTCAAGACCATAAGCCCGACCAATTCCGTAAAGCAACTCGCCTTCAACAGCAGGGTTCAACGTTACCTCAGCACCATCACGATAATCAATTACACGGCGCATGTCTTTGTAATAAATCTCCACTGAAAATTCGAGCATATTATCATAAAAATTTCTGAAATAGCCCACAGAAACTTGATCTGCCACTTGAGGCTCAATATTATTACTCGACGGCACCCATATATCTGTAGGTGAAGAAGCAGTTGAGTTAGAAACCAAATGGATATACTGATACGTTCTTGCATAAGAAGCTTTCAAGGAGCTTTTTTCATCAATGCTAAAGTTTGTACTCAATCTTGGAGACAAACCGTGATAAGATGAAACGGGCTCCCAATCGTCAAAAGCTGTCGTATCTGTTACATTACCAGCTAGATCATAAGAAAAGATATTTCCAGGACCAATTTGGGTAAAGTTAGAATAACGTAACCCATAGACTACTTTCCATCTTTTTTTAATTTTTTGCTCATTAGAAATATAAGCAGCAGACTCTAATGAATAGCGATTTTCAATATCGTTTAGCGTAAACCCAATGTCAGAACCAGTTTCAATTTCACCTGGGCGGAAGGTATGATGAATAATATTTCCACCAAAACTCATTGTGTTTTTTGAGTTAATGAAAAAATCGAAATCTTCTTTAATATTAATATCTTGAATTTCGGAACCAATTTGGAAAGTTTCTTCACCAGCCCCAAATTTAATTTTGTAGTTATAATTACTAAAGATCACGGATGTATTTCCAAATAAACGATCACCGTAAAGGTGATTCCATCTAAAGGTACCGGTTGCGTTGCCCCAATCAAACCCGAACTGATCTGCGAAACCAAAATTATCTCTACCGAAATATCCCGATAAGAAGATGCGGTCTTTTTTTCCTAGGCGGTAATTTGCTTTTGCATTCAAATCATAAAAATAGAGGATTGAATTTTGTGCACGTTCATCTTTAGATAATCTCAAAAAGATATCTGCATAAGTTCGACGCGCCGAAACTATGAATGACCCTTTGTCTTTTACAATTGGTGCTTCAATTGTAAGCTTAGAAGAGATCAACCCTAAGCCACCACTCACTGAGAGGCGTTTTGAATTTCCTTCTTTCATTTTGATATCCATTACCGAAGACAATCTCCCTCCAAACTCTGCTGGTGCACCGCCTTTATACAACTTAACATCTTTAAGCGCATCAGAATTAAATACTGAGAAGAACCCCAATAAGTGAGATGCATTGTAAACAGGAGCTTCATCCAATAGAATTAAGTTTTGATCAGCAGAACCACCTCGCACGAAAAAGCCAGCACTCCCCTCTCCAGCTGACTTAACACCAGGAAGGAGTTGTAGGGTTTTAAGAATATCTTTTTCACCAAATAAAACGGGGATATTTTCAATATCCTTCATATTTATTTTATCAACACCCATTTCAGCCGAAGTAATATTTTCATCTAATTTTTCACCGGTTACTGTTACGGTACCAAACACTTTACCCTCCACTGTCATTTCAAGATCATAGGTCTTGTCAGTACTTAAATCCATCTCTAAGGTCACACTTTCATAACCCAGCGATTTAATTGTAACCGTATATGTTCCGGGAGCTATTGAGAGCGAATAAAACCCATAATCATTTGTCAAGGCGCCTACACCAGGCAATTCGGCAACAACCACTCTTGCCCCAATCAAATCCTCACCTGTTTCTTCATCCTTTAAGTTACCACTTAGTGTCACATTACCCTGACCATAAGTAAAAAAGGCAATAAAAACGAAGATTACACTCCAAAGTAATTTCTGCATAATTAATTAGTTATTCATATTTTGTCTTTGACAACAATACAAAGACGATATAGTTTGCAAATTTGTTACATTAATTTCAATGTTTAAATAAAATTCCACGAATTATCTCTTTTTATCAATGAACGGTAATTCCGATATTTTTTTGAGAGACAAGATTTGAATAATAGAGAAAAGAGCGCCTAACCTTGATAAAGTGGTTGGTTTTGTTGATTATAAAATCCTTTTGATAAAACATTATTTAACTTTGAAGTTGTGAAAAGTGCAATTCGGTATTCTTTTATAATTTGGCTAATTTTCTATTTAGTCGTAAGTACTTTAATTTCCCCTACTGGAGATATAGAGGTTGTATTAATTAGGGTGGCGTTATTGGTTGTTCCGCAAATGATCATTTTCTATATTAACATGGTGGTTTTATTACCAAACTACTTTGAAAAGCAGAAATACATCACATTTATTATCCTGCTCGCTTTCGTCTCATGCTCTTTAGCGTTTAGTTTTGGATATTTAGACATCTATATGGACAAGACATTCCCGCTAAGCTTGCACCACTTTAGTCCGCGTGGGTATGGCATTTGTTTAATAGGCAGACTAATGTCATTTGTACCGCCGATTGTAATTGGCGCATTGATTCGAAAATCCATTCTTCTGCAACGTAAAACGGAAGAAAGTATGGAATTGCAGAATAAGATGTTGGCCGCTGAGACAAATGCACTCAAAGCGCAAATAAACCCACACTTCCTGTTCAATACCCTTAATAATATCTATTCATTATCTCAATTCGATAACGATAAAACGGGAGAAGCAATTTTGCAATTGTCAGACATTTTGCGCTATGTGACTTATGAAGGAGATAAAAAGACAGTGCCGATAGCTGCAGAGATTGAACATATAAAGAGTTTTCTAAAACTGCAATTGCTGCGAGACGAAGATGACAGCAACATATATGTTGATATAGCGATTACAGAGAAGAACTTGCAAATAAGTCCATTATTAATGATTCCATTCATTGAAAACAGCTTTAAACATGGAAACCATCACGATAAAGTAAATGGATGGATAAAAATTAAGATTAAGGATGAAGACAGCAAACTCACTTTAATTGTATCGAATAGTTTGAATAGTGAAGCCAACAGCACTAAGGACAAGGTGGGTGGTGTAGGCATGGAAAACGTTCGAAAAAGACTCTCATTACTCTATCCAGGCGAACATGATTTGGTGCTAAAAATGGATAAAAAATCGTATTCGTCTATTCTAAAAATAAATTTGAAGAAATGAAATGTATTATAATTGATGATGAGCAATTAGCAAGGAATTTAGTAGAGAGCTACGTCAAAAAAATTCCTTTTTTAGAATTAATAGGATGCTATAAAAGTGGCGTTGATGCGCTAGCTGTTATTGAAGAAACACAAATTGACCTCATCATTACAGATATTCAAATGCCTGATCTTTTGGGTACAGATTTAATAAAAACATTAACGGACAAACCACTGGTTATTTTCACAACTGCGTACCAAGACTATGCAATTGAGGGATTTGAACTAGAGGCAATAGACTATTTACTAAAACCATTTGCCTTTGACCGTTTTTTAAAAGCCGCCAAGAAAGCACATGAACTTTTCGATTTAAGAAAAAATAAAATTGACAGTCCAGAATTCAAGCCCGATTATCTTACTGTTAAAGCGGACCACAAGCTTTATAAAATTCTATATTCAGACATTAAGTACATTGAAGGGATGCGCGAATATGTTTCCTTTCACATATCAACTGGACGAATTACGGCCCTTATGTCTTTAAAGTCCTTAGAAGAGAAACTACCGGCTAAACATTTTATCAGGTGCCACAAATCGTTTATAGTGAATAAAAACCTTGTAAGCGCCCTGGATAGCGGATCATTAATACTGGGAGAAAAAAGTATTCCAATTGGGCAATCCTATAAAGAGAAAGTAATTGAAGCCGTTTTTTAGAAGGAACCGTGCATATCGAAGACCTCAATTTACGGCTCTTGAGCTAAGTTTCTTAAATAATTTAAACCATGTTTCAAGACTAGCTATTAGAAGCAGCGTGAATCAAGAAAAAACCACCTCTAAAATAGGTTCGACTATTTCTTCAAATGCTCATCTAACCAACTGTAGAATTCGCGGTGCCAAAACACACCATTCTGCGGTGAAAGCACCCAGTGATTCTCATCCGGAAACAAAATCATTCGGCTATCGATTCCTTTAATCTGAAGGGTTTGAAAAGCTTCCATTCCTTGATTAAGCGGCACTCTAAAATCTTGCTCACCATGAAAGATCAACATTGAAGTATTCCAATTTTTAGCTAATTTATGTGGAGAATGTTTTTCATAACTAGGCGGCTTGATTGGATTAAAATAGGGTCCACCAATATCTTTATTTGCGAAGAACAATTCTTCAGTAGTACCATACCAGCTTTCTAAATTGTAAAGGCCACAATGCGAAACAAATGTTCTAAAACGATTCTCGTGCATCCCCGCTAAATAATATACGGAATAACCGCCGTAACTCGCACCAACTGCTCCAATTTTAGTTGGATCAATGTATGGTTCTTTCCTCAATTCATCCACAGCTGAAATGTAATCGTCAATTGGTTGTCCACCCCAGTCCCCTGAAATAGCATCATTCCATTCTTGACCGAAACCAGGCAATCCTCTTCTGTTTGGCGCAATAATGATATAATCATTTGCTGCCATCAATTGAAAATTCCAGCGATAAGAGAAAAATTGACTCACAGCACTTTGCGGCCCTCCTTGACAATACAATAAAGCAGGATACTTTTTGTCTTTATCGAAGTTCGGCGGGAAGATGACCCAGACCAATTGCTTTTTACCATCTGTAGTGGTTACCCAACGTTTTTCAATTTTTCCAATCTCTAAATCGTCATAAATTTCTTTGTTGACATCCGTTAATTGCGTTTCTGTGCCTTTTTTAATATCCACGGCGTATATATCTTTTGGATGATTCATGGATTGTTTCCCACCAATTAATTTATCCCCAGCAAATGCGATTGAAGTATAATTGTGCATTCCTTCGGTAATTTGACGAATGGACTTTTTCTTAAAATCATACTCGTACAATTGATACGTGGCTTCTGTCACTGATTTGAAATAAATTTTTTCACCTTTATCATCCCATACATAGCTTGACACGGTAAGGTCAAACTGCTGTGTAATATTAACAGTTAATTGCGTTTCATAATCGTGCACTAATATGTCATTCTTGTCCGACTCAAAGCCGTCTTGTTCCATGCTCAACCAGGCTATTTTTCCACCATCTTTTGAATAGCTTGGATCTAAATCGTAGCCCGTATGTTTTTTGGTCATATTATTGGTATTCCCCAATAAAACATTGTAGACATATAAATCTGAATTGGTGCTAATGGCATAGGTTAAACCTTCCATTTTTTTGCAGGCATAAACGATATTGTTCCCGTCGGGTGAAATAGTTATTTGCTCCATTCCTCCAAATGGTATTATGGGTGCGTCAAAATTTTCGCCTTTCATAATATCAATTCCCTGACCCTGAAGTTTCCCATCTTTGATTGGCGCAAAGAAAATGTGTGATCGCGTTCCATCATCCCAAGATCCCCAATGACGATACATCAAATCATCAATGACGCGGGCATTAGACTCTGGTAAGTCAGAAGCTATTTCGTTAGCGTTTACACGGTTGAGCTTCACATCCTTAATAAATGCCACTTTTTTACTGTCCGGAAAATATTTAAACCCGTTAATCCCTCCTGCTCCATTATAGGATAAACGGCTTAATCCCGAACCATCAGGATTAATTTCAAAAATGGAAGTTTCTGAACCATCATCAGGTTGCGCTAAAAAGCCGATTTTCTTCCCATCAGGTCGCCATTGTGCGTCAAATTCACTTCCGGGTCTATTTGTAATTTGTTTTGGTGTCCCTCCGTTTACTGGAACAACGAACAGTTCACTACTTCCTCCATTTTTCTCTAAATCGTAAGTTTTTAAACTGAACAATACTTGTTCACCGTCAGGAGAAACTTGGATATTTCCAACGCGTTTTAATTTCCACAACAATTCTGGAGTCATTCTATTTTGAGAAAATCCTGAAACGGAAAGAATGAATGTGATGAGAACAATTACTATTTTTTTCATATTATTATTTAATTATGCGAGCTATTAAAAATCTGCTTGGCAAATAAGCTGCCAAAGTACCGAATGTCATTGTAATTCCTAAAATTAAAAATAAGTCACCCCATTTTAATATTATTGGAAAAAATTCTTCAACGCTATTATTCATAGCTATGAGCCCAAATTCCTGCTGAAGACAGCAAACACCGTACCCAAGTCCTAATCCTATTAACAATCCAATGAAATTAATCAAGAGTCCTTCAAAAAAGAAAATGCGCCTTAACTGAATGGGTTTTGCTCCTAAAGCGTGCAGAGTTTTCATATTTTCTTTTTTCTCAATCACCAACATTGTGATTGAAGCAACCATGTTAAACGTGGCTAAAAAGAAAATAAATCCTAACAAAAGGGTTGTGATCCATTTTTCACTTTGGCTCGTTTCGTAGATTAGTTGGTTTTGCTCAAAACTTGTTTTCACTTGAAAACTTCCGCCCAACATTAATTCTAGTTCGGCCTTTTTTTGATCTAAATCTGTCCCTTCTGCAAAGTCAATTTCAACTTGGGTAATTTCGTCTTTATAGTTAAATATTTCCGCAGCATAATCAAGCGGTACGATTAAGTATTCTTGATCGACTTCATTATTATAGCTAAAAACACCGACAATTGGAATTTGCGAAGTGGTAAAGACATCAATGTTTTTAAGTTGGTTGCGACTAATTTTCTCGTCTTTATTGGGCGAATAGATTGTGAAATATTCGTATTGCCCTTGATACTGATAGATGTAACCATCTAAATTTTCAATGGCGCCACCACCAATTAAGGCAAAGGGACCATATTCATCTTGAATGATTCCGCGACCATCCAACAAATGCTCGTCCATTTCGCTCATCTCTAAAAAGGGCTGATCAACTCCTTTTATGGTTCCAATTATGAAGTTGTCTAAATTCTTAACAATAGCGATTTCTTCAATTACCTCAGAATAATTGATGACGCCATCCATTTCGTAAACTTGCGTTGGAATAAAATTGCGGTCAAAGGTTTTTGTTTGTTTTGAAGAAATTTCAATGTCCGACTCAAAAGAACTAAACATTCTTAAAACCAACCCCTCAATTCCGTTAAAACCAGAAAGGATAATGACCATAGCGGCGGTCGAAATCATAATTCCAACTATCGAAACACCTGAAATAATATTGATTACGTTTTGTGTTTTCTTAGAAAACAAATAACGTCGCGCTATATAAAAAGAGGAATTCACCCTAAATTATTCCCCCAAAAGTTTATCAATTTCCTCGGCATAACTAATACTGTCGTCAATATAAAAACTCAAATCAGGAATTCTTCTCAGGCTTTTACCTAACCTTTTTCCCATTTCATATCGAATAGAATCTTTATGCGTTTTAATACTTTTATAGACAGCTTGCACATCTGAATGCCCAAAAATACTGACATAAGCCTTTAAATAAGACATATCTGGAACCATACGCACTTCAGTCACTGAAACCATTGCTCCTAAGCACACTGTGCGCGCATTCTCTCTAAAATAATTCCCCAATTCAGCCTGAATTACAGCTTGTACCTTTTTCTGTCTTATTGAACTCATGCTGTAAAAGTAGTAAATGTTACTAGTCTTTAGCGGCTAGTCGTTAGTATTTAGTCATTTCTTACGTTTAGTGTGATGTGCTGAGTTATAACCTTCACTCTTGTTTCGGATATTAAAATGTACTAAAATTTAACAGTAGTTGGTTTTGGGTCTCTCATTATTCTAATTCAGGGCTGATTACCAATTAAAAATGCGGTTTGGATAAAACATTTCCGGTTTTTTATCGTTATTCAAAATTCAAAGCTACTTTTGTCCCCTGTGAAAGGAATTGTACAAATTTTTAAACTTACGTTTATCTATAAGAGAACGACATTTATTGTCATTCTTAGCAACCTCCTATTTGTAATATTCAACTTACTTTCATTAATACTTTTCATTCCTTTTTTAAAGATCATTTTTGCAAAACCAGTTGAGAGTGAAGAAGTTGTAACTGTTGTTAAACCTGTTTGGGAAGCACGGGAGAATATCCTCAATTATTTTGGCGATTATTTTGAATTTCTTCAGAATGAATTTGTGATTACAAATGGTAAAGAAGGTGCTTTATATTTTGTTTGCATTTCCGTGCTCATTGCATTTTTTCTGAAAAACCTATTCCGCTACAGCGCTGTATACCATCAATCTTTTTTGAGAATGGCCGTAGTGCGTGATTTGCGTAAAAAACTATTCAATCGTGCCATGCACCTCCCGCTTTCATTTTATTCCGAAGAGAAAAAAGGTAATTTATTGACACGACTAACGGCTGATTTAAACGAAGTAGAAATTGCCGTAGTATCTACATTAGAATTGGTATTTCGAGAACCACTAGCCATTGCTGTTAACCTCACCATACTATTTTATCTCAGTGTTGAACTCACAACATTCTCACTCATACTTTTACCCATTAGTGCATTAGTTATTTCACGTATTCGTAAAAGTTTAAAACGAACTTCGCAAAAAGGCCAAGAACAAATGAGCGACTTGGTTTCAAACATTGAAGAGAGCTTAGGTGGAATTAGAGTTATAAAAGCATTTACTGCTGAAAAAATTGCTGTGGATCGCTTTTCGAATAAAAATAAGCACCACCAAAATCTAATTACGCGCACATTTCGAAAAAAAGATTTAGCGTCTCCTTTAAATGAAGTATTTGGTGCTGGTGTTTTAATTGCCATAGTTTGGTGGGGTGGTAAGCTGGTACTAGCAGATGAAGGCGGTATGAGCGGCGAACAATTCATTGCGTTTATTGTAATTTTCTCTCAATTTTTAAGACCAATAAGTTCCATATCAAGCGCATTAACTTATTTAAAAAAAGCCGAAGTTTCCTTAGAACGTGTGAATGAAATTATCGATCTTACGGACCCTATAAAAGACACCGAAAACCCAGTACAAAAAACTGCTTTGGATAGCGAAATTTCATTTAATAAAGTTGGGTTTTCATATGATGAAGAACCCATTTTAAAAGACATTTCTTTTAAACTAGAAAAAGGAAAAACCGTTGCATTGGTTGGAGAATCAGGAAGCGGAAAATCAACGCTATCGGATTTAATTCCGAGATTTCATGATGTGACACAAGGTGAGATTTTAATAGACAACGTAAATATTAGAGCTTTGCTAAAAAAGGATTTGCGTAAACTCATTAGTGTAGTGACACAAGAGTCTATTTTATTCAACGATAGTGTTAGAAATAACATCTCCTTTGGAATTCCAGATGCGACTGAAGAAGAAATTATAAATGCCGCGAAAGTAGCCAACGCACACGAATTTATTACGCAGCTTGAAAATGGATACGACACGATTATTGGCGACCGCGGTAACAAACTATCAGGCGGGCAAAAACAACGAGTGAGTATTGCTAGAGCAGTGTTATCTGAAGCGCCAATAATGATTTTGGATGAAGCTACTTCGGCTTTGGATACAGAATCTGAAAAATTAGTGCAAGACGCCTTGGAGAATTTAATGCAGAACAGAACTTCCTTGATTATTGCCCACCGCTTGAGCACTATTCGTCATGCCGATTTAATTCTTGTATTAAAGAATGGTGAAGTTGTTGAACGCGGAAATCACAGTGAATTAATAGCCGCAAAAGGTTATTATAAATCACTTTGTGATATTCAGCAGGTCATCTAATTTTTCTGACTTTAAATTAAGACGTCGGGGTTTCTCAAGCTATTTCTCCTCTTTTAACCCGGCAGATTTGGGCAGTCAATCAGAAGGGCTTATTGAGACTGCCCTATACGAGAGTTTATTGAATTCTAAGACCTCCGCAACTCACAAAAAATCGAAACAAGGGAAAACCATCACACAACGGGATATTCGCAGAATGCGGTCAAATAGTTAGGGGCCGTTGGTTTGCGGCTATCTTAAATCCTTCTTTATTAATGTATGGAATATTAGTACACACGCCAAGCATTTTTTTAAAATAAATTGGAATTTTTCGACGAATACATGGTTTTAAATCGACTGACACCAAAAATCAGAAGAGGTTTTTCAAATACCTTTTTTATTAATCAATCATTCCAATAGGTAACTTTAGCTAAAATACTTTGCTTTTAAAAAGATTAGAATTAACTTTGTGACAGTTCTTAATTTATTAATGTACTTATAAAGAAAGGTGGAGGGACCGGCCCTTTGAAACCTTGGCAACCTAACTCATTGAGATGAGGATAAGGTGCCAATTCCAGTTTAGCAGATTTGTGCTTAAACGCTATAAGATTTCAACATTCGCTTTAAAACGAATTTCCGGTCACACTACTTTTCATTCAGATTATGGATGGAATTAGAGAAATATTAAAAAAAAGAGTCCTTGTTTTAGATGGCGCCATGGGAACCATGATTCAGCGTTACAAACTAGAAGAGGAAGACTTTCGCAGAGGATGGTTTGAGGATCACCCCAATTCTTTGAAAGGAAACAATGACCTATTGTCATTAACTCGCCCGGACATTATCAAAGCGATACACGCCGAGTATTTAGAAGTGGGCGCGGATATTATTGAAACCAATACGTTTAGTGGAACCACTATTGCTCAAGCCGATTATGACCTGGAGCGTGCAGCCTACGATATTAATTTCCACGGCGCCAAACTGGCTAAAGAAGTGTGTGAAGAATTCACGGCTAAAAATCCGAACAAACCAAGATTCGTTGCAGGCTCCATTGGACCAACAAATGTCACCTTATCACTTTCACCTGATGTAAATGACCCGGGATTCAGAAACACAACTTTTGATAAAATGGTTGTAGCATACTCCGAGCAAGTAAAAGGATTAATAGAAGGAGGCGCTGACCTACTTTTAGTTGAAACGATTTTTGATACGTTAAATGCTAAAGCGGCACTTTTCGCTATTGAAGATGTTCAAAATGAATTGGGTACTGATTTACCCATCATGGTTTCTGGCACAATTACGGATGCTAGTGGTAGAACTTTATCTGGTCAAACAACCGAAGCCTTTCTAGTTTCTGTTCAACACGCGAACTTATTGAGTATTGGATTAAATTGTGCTTTAGGAGCAAGCGCTCTGCGACCGTACCTTCAAATTTTAAAGAATAAAGCCCCGTTTTTCACGAGTGCCCATCCAAATGCTGGCTTGCCAAATGAAATGGGTGAATATGACGAAACACCTGAAATAATGGCGGATCAAATCAAGACTTTTTTAGATGAAGGCTTGGTAAATATTGTAGGAGGATGTTGCGGAACTACTCCTGATCACATCAAAGCAATGGCAGATTTAGCTGCCAACTATTCCGCATAAAACAAAAACATAGTATTCATTATAAACAAAAAAAATGCCAAAACTGTACAAAGAGATCGATAGTTCAATCTTAATCGCTCTGCCAAATCCAACCAAGGAAGCTTACGAAATTAAAATTAAAATTCCTGAATTCACTTTTTTAGGTGTTCAAGAACAACCTGATTTTGCAGCGATCTATATTACATTTTATCCAAAAGGTAAAATTATGGAGTTAAAATCATTGAAACAATACTCTTATCACTTGCGTGACATTGTTGTATCTTATGAAAGGTTGATCAATATATTTTATGATCACTTGATGGAAGTTTATGAGCCAGAAAGGTTGAGATTAATGATGATCTGTAATCCAAGAGGAGGGATTAGTTCAAAATTAACGATTGATTCAGATTGGGAAGCAAGAGGAGGAAAAGAAAAGTTCAAAGATTGGGCAAGTCAAAGTGGGGATGACAATTGGAGTGTAGTCATGTAATGTTGGCTTCGCAAACAGATTATAGATCGCTATAAAATTAGGTGATTAATATTTTGAACGCTTCTTGAAAACACTGCCCCGATTGTTATCGGGACTATGGACTAATTACTAGAAAACTGAGATAACAATGAGTTTACATCCTGATTACAAAGGTAACCATCACTACAAATGGGAGCATCTTCCAAATATGAAATTGAGTGGGCTTGAACCTTTAGAGGTTACACATGAGACTAATTTTATAAATATTGGTGAACGTACCAATGTTGCTGGATCTCGAAAATTTCTTCGACTCATAATGAATGATGAATTTGACGAAGCACTTTCAGTTGCGCGCGACCAAGTAGAAGGTGGTGCACAAATCATTGACATTAATATGGATGATGGTTTGATTGATGGAAAAGAGGCCATGGTTAAATTTCTCAATTTAATCGCTTCTGAACCAGATATCTCTCGGGTTCCTATTATGATTGACTCTTCAAAATGGGAAATTGTTGAGGCAGGACTACAATGTGTTCAAGGCAAGTGCATAGTCAACTCAATTAGCTTAAAAGAAGGAAAGGCAAAATTTGTTTCCGAAGCGAAAAAAATTCGCCAATATGGCGCTGCGGTTGTAGTTATGGCCTTTGACGAATTGGGGCAGGCAGATACCTATCAGCGAAGAATCCAAATCTGTGAAGAATCATACCGAATTTTAGTCAACGAAGTGGGATTTCCACCACAGGACATTATTTTTGATCCGAACGTTTTTCCAGTAGCGACAGGAATGGATGAACACCGCAGAAACGCCATTGATTTTTTCTTGGCAACACGGTGGATTCGCGAAAACCTTCCTGGAGCTCATGTAAGTGGAGGAATTAGTAATGTTTCATTTTCATTTAGAGGAAACAATAAAGTGCGTGAGGCTATGCACTCTGCTTTTCTTTATCACGCAATTAATGAAGGATTAGACATGGGAATTGTCAATCCTGCTATGTTAGAAATCTATGATGACATTCCAACTGATTTATTGAATCATGTGGAGGATGTTCTTTTAGACCGCCGAGAAGATGCTACCGAACGCTTATTAGAATTTGCCGAAACGGTATCAGGCAGTGGTAAAGTGAGAGTGGTTAATTTAGAGTGGCGCGAAGGAACTTTACAAGAACGACTCACACATTCATTGGTAAAAGGAGTCGCCGATTTTATCTTGGAAGATGTAGAAGAAGCGCGCCAAATAGTGGATGAACCAATTGAAGTGATTGAAGGTTATTTAATGAACGGAATGAACGTTGTTGGCGACCTTTTTGGAGCCGGAAAAATGTTCTTACCACAGGTCGTAAAATCCGCCCGAGTCATGAAAAAAGCTGTGGCCTACCTCCTTCCTTATATCGAAGCCTCTAAAACAGACAATCGGTCTAAAGGAAAAGTACTCATGGCAACTGTTAAAGGAGATGTGCATGACATTGGCAAAAACATTGTTGCCGTAGTTTTAGGATGCAACAATTACGATATTATTGATTTGGGTGTAATGGTTCCTGCTAATAAAATATTAGAAGCGGCTAAAGAACATCAAGTAGATGTGATCGGTTTAAGTGGTTTAATTACACCCTCTTTAGATGAGATGGCGCATGTGGCCAAAGAAATGGAACTTTTGGGTATGGATTTACCTTTACTAATTGGTGGCGCAACTACTTCTAAAGTTCATACGGCGGTTAAAATTGATCAACATTATACAAAAGGACAAACCATTCATGTTTTGGATGCTTCACGATCTGTTACGGTTGTGAGTGATTTATTGGGTGATAAAAAAGATGCATTTGTCGATAATATTAAAGACGAATACGAGACGGTCAGAAAAAATTACGCTAAGAAAAAGGGATTTAAAAAGTTCTTATCCCTTGCAGAAGCGCGCCAGAACAAATTCAATATCGACTGGAATACTTCAGAAATTGCCAAACCCAAATTAAATGGCATTGAGCAATTAAACGATTATGATTTGAATGAGTTGCGTGAATATATTGATTGGACACCGTTTTTCCACACGTGGGAACTTCGTGGGAAATATCCCGCTATTTTAGAGCATGAAGCCATGGGCGAAGAAGCCACAAAACTTTATCGTGAAGCAAATGCCATGTTGGATACAATTATTTCAGAAAAATGGCTTACTGCCAAAGCTAGTGTTGGAATTTGGCCAGCGAACTCTGTGAATGATGACGACATTGAGATTTACACGAATGAGAATCGAGACACTGTTTTGCATACGCAATTTGGAATGCGCCAGCAATTGAAAAAAGCGAAAGCGGCAAACAATGTTTGTGTGGCAGATTTTATTGCACCAAAAGAAAGTGGTATTAAAGATTATATCGGTGGATTTGTAGTAACAACAGGATTAGGCATTGAAAAGAAGGTGGCTGAATTTGAAGCTGACCATGATGATTATAACTCGATTCTGCTGAAAGCATTAGCGGACAGACTGGCTGAAGCGTTTGCTGAACGACTTCATGAAATAGTACGTCAGTCCTACTGGGGCTATGAAGAAACTGCTCTTGAAAAGGCTGAACTAATCAAAGAAAAATACCGTGGCATACGACCTGCGCCAGGATATCCTGCAAACCCTGACCATACCGAAAAGCCTGGTTTATTCAAGATTCTAAACGCCGAGAAACTAACGGGCGTTTCATTAACTGAATCCATGGCAATGTATCCAACAGCTTCTGTTAGTGGTTGGTATTTCGCAAATCCTGAAGCGCATTATTTTGGTGTTGGAAAAGTAAAAACCGATCAAGCAGAACGTTTGGCTGATGCGAAGGGAATAGAACTTGAACGTATGAAACAATGGCTCAGTAGTAATTTGGATGAATAAGTTTGCTATTACAGTATTGAGTCTTTAGAATTGTCTTGTGTTGTAAATGAAGTAGTGAGTGATGCGTTTCGGATGAAAGGAGACTCTTCTAAAGATTTTCGCCAAAAGGCTTTTTTATCCCTTCATTTTGAAGAAATTTCGTGATTTCTTTCATTTGTGAAATCGACCATTTTGCATAAGAGAGTTGATTCATCACAACTTTATCGTTCTCTAAAAAATCGAACCCTTTATATTTAAACCACCAACTCCCGATATAGAGTCTGTAGGTTAAGTCTTCACGCCGAATGACAATTGATTTTGATTCATTAAAATCTAAATAGTCAATTTTGAGAAGGTCCTCTTCTAACTCTAACAGCGTTACAAATCGCCTGCCGACAAACAATATCAGAAACAGTATCAATAAAATATTCACCGAAAGAAGAAGTGAGATTATAAAAAAGAAATTTCTCCAATCCTGAGTGGGCAATATCTTTACGAATATAATGGTCATGATTAGGGCTATAAATCACCATAAAAAGTAATGCTTCGGCAGCGTTCTAAAGCAACGCTTTAAATAACACTCAGATTCATATAAGGTAGAGTCGTTTTTCCACATATATTCTTGCTTCCAACTGTCTGGGTCAGGATCATCCTTCAACTCAATTACCGAGCTGAGTACGCGCAAAAAATCACTTTTATTTCTGCACTTTGTGCGTAATTCCCCGCCACCCCCTACTTCATGGTAGATGATTTGTTAATAATAAACGCCACCTTTAAAATCTTGCTCCCACTCTGTTCTGCCACAATAGTCGTCAACAAGTATTATTATTCGTTCATCTAATGAATCGAGGGTTAGAATTAAATATTCATAAACACCTACATACGCCTTTTCTTTCAATTTTAAAAACTGATCAGAAGGTGGCGGTAAACAAATGGATTGCTGTTGTGTATTGGCTGTATCCCTTTTATCTTTTGGGAGAATTGGAGTTGGCACATATTCTATGATTTCACCATCTAATTCTAGAGACTCATCTATACTTGTTCCCGCATAACCAGTCAATAATAATAGCGGAACAATCCATTTAAACATACCTAAAGATAGTTCCCAATTAATCATTCAAACAAAACAACGGCAACATTGCAGTTCTCAATTATTATTCGAGGTCAGATGTTAAAGATTTGACGATTTTCACCCTCTCTCTTCAATAAAAAAGGTTAATTATAAGCCTTAATTATTGATTTCTATATCTGTCTACCAAATGTAAAAAATATTTAACCCGCTCAATATCAGTTATTTAATTTGATTTGACTATTTTGTGGGAAATTTCTGGTATTTACAATATTTAGTATAAGTCCGTAGTTTGTATTAAACAAAATCCAGAAAATATGAGGGCTTTTAAAAAAATCATCCTGTTAACATTTGCAAGTCTATTCATTTTCACATCATGTAAAAAAGAAGGAACAGCAAATCTAGAATTGCGATTACAAAACCTACCGCATTCAGACTATGAAGGTTGGATAATTGTAGATAATAAGCCAATTTCAATAGGGCAATTTACTGGAAATCAATTTGACTTAGAGGATGGAGGTGCAGAAGTCATGTCATTTGATGTAGACAAGAAATTATTAAAAGCCGCGACTTCATTTATGATTACTGTCGAAAATCCATACGACAACAATCCCTACCCAAGCGATTACAAGTTTTTGGGAGGAGATTTTGAGGGAGACAATCTAACGCTTTCGACTAATCATCCGAATGGAATTGGAATAGACTTATCTCTGGTGGATGGCGCCTATTGGATTGCCACTCCTACAGACAATTCACTTGAAATAGACGAAAAGGCTGGGGTTTGGTTTTACTATCCTGGAGGAATGGATGAACCCACTTTATATTTGCCTGAATTGGATAATAACTGGACGTATGAAGCAAGTGTTTCTAACTGTAGTCTGATATTACCAATTGGTAAGTTTGATAAAGTGAGGGGAGCAGATGATCGAAACAATTTTGGAGATCACGATTTTGCACCCGGATTCCCAGGAGAAGATTTTATTAGAAGCATAGACGAACATTTTTCCCAGAATTA
>Ga0213861_10001638_pt1 | contig 19620 bp, 20 predicted proteins | sample PICome_4_FD_160110 | JGI IMG/M metagenome (GOLD analysis project Ga0213861, IMG submission 160110) | Coastal seawater microbial communities near Pivers Island, North Carolina, United States - PICO131 | ecosystem: Environmental > Aquatic > Marine > Coastal | place: USA: North Carolina... | reverse complement strand
TGATAAGCCTGAGGGATTATGGGACCGATTTCCTCCAATAAGATATCGTAAATCTATACCTGAAAGTTGGTTAATGATTACTATTAGGGAAGGACGCAATCGCCAAGTTCGCCGTATGACAGCTGCTATTGGTTTCCCCACGCTTCGACTGATACGCTATAGCATTGGAAAATTTACTATTGACGATATTCCAAGCGGTGAATGGCGAAGATTAGAGATATAGAATAATAAATAAATTTGAAAAACAAAATTTATAGGCAAAAAAATACTATAGTTACAATTTTTCTACGAATTCATTTGCCATATCAATTTTCTATGTTATAGCGCGGCACAGTTATATTTAATGTATAACGTTATGAGTTTACTAACCTTGTCGCTTCAAGCGACTATCTAAATGGCATAATTGCCATATAAAGAGGAATATATCATGAGTGACATCGCAGATCGCGTTAAGAAAATTGTTGTCGAACATTTAAGTGTTGACGAAGACAAAGTAATTGAAGGCGCATCATTTATTGATGATCTTGGCGCTGATAGCTTGGACACTGTTGAATTAGTTATGGCTTTTGAAGAAGAATTTGGTATCGAAATTCCAGATGACGCAGCAGAGACTATTCAGTCTTTTGGTGACGCAGTTAAGTTTATAACTGAAGCTTCCTAAGCTAATATACTACAAAAAAAACGGTGCATCTTTATTGATGTGCCGTTTTTTGTTGTCTAATGTTTCAAAATTAGACTGCATTGCTTGCAGTGATTATAGATTTTAGTTTAAAGTCTACAAAAAGAATACTTATTGAGGGCAAATAAATGCGAAGAGTAGTTGTAACCGGTCTTGGAATGGTTTCACCGCTAGCTTGTGGTGTTGAAGAAACATGGAAACGATTAATTTCTGGTGAAAATGCTGCAAATACAATTACACGTTTTAATGCAGATAATTTTTCAACTAACTATGCCTGCGAAATACCTTTTGGCGATGGATCAAATGGAACTTTTAATCCGACAGATTGGATGGAGCCAAAAGAGAGAAGAAAAGTAGATGATTTTATTCTTTATGGTATGGCAGCAGCAGATATGGCGGTCGCTGATAGTGGTTGGTCACCAAAAGAAGAAGAAGATTTTTATAGAACTGGTGTCATGATTGGATCAGGTGTTGGTGGGTTATCAACAATTGCTGATACATCTTTGACATTACAAGAACGTGGCCCTCGGAGAGTTTCACCATTTTTCATTCCATCTTGTTTGATCAACTTAATTTCTGGACAAGTCTCAATAAGACATGGCTTTAAAGGGCCAAACCACGCGGTTGTTACCGCATGCTCAACCGGAGCTCACGCAATCGGAGATGCCGCAAGAATAATTCAATATGGTGATGCAGATGTTATGCTCGCCGGTGGGGCTGAAAATCCTATTTGTGAAGTTGGAATAGCAGGTTTTAATGCCTGCAAAGCATTATCAACGGCTCATCGTGACAATCCTAAAAACGCTTCGAGGCCATATGATCAAAATCGAGATGGTTTTGTGATGGGTGAGGGGGCAGGTGTTCTAGTACTTGAAGAGTATGAGCACGCACTCGCTCGCGGTGCTAAGATATATGCAGAAATACTAGGTTATGGCTTGTCAGGAGATGCACACCATATTACTGCTCCTGCTTCGGATGGTAATGGTGGGTATCGCTCTATGGAAGCTGCCATTAAACGTGCTGGTTTGGATGCAAGTTCAATTGATTATATAAATGCACATGGTACATCTACTATGGCTGATACCATTGAATTGGGCGCTGTTGAAAGATTATTAGGTGCAAAAGCTGCGGATGCAGTAATGTCTTCAACTAAATCCGCAATTGGTCATCTATTGGGTGCTGCAGGTGCTGTGGAAGCAATATTTAGTATACTCGCAATTCGTGATCAAATAGCACCCCCAACTTTAAATCTACATGACCCTGTTCAATCAATACTAAATTTAGCACCTCTAAAGGCTGTGGAACGAGAAATAAATGTTGTTTTATCAAACTCATTTGGCTTTGGTGGAACGAATGCTTCTTTGGTAATGGGTAAAGTTATATAATGATTGCACGCCATTTTGCTGCTAACTTCGTGAACTTTTTGATTGTAATCTTTTTGGTTATTGCAAGTGCAGTTTATTGGGCAAAAAACCAATATCAAAATGAAGGTCCATTAAAGTCAGATATTAGTTTTGAAGTGAAAAAAGGTGATAGATTTAGAAATGTTTCAGCAGACTTAGCTAAGCAAGGAATTATAAGCAACTCAGTAATATTCAATGTTTGGGCTAGATATGCAAAGCAAGACGAAAATTTAAAATTTGGCAATTATTTGATTTCAAGTAAATCCTCGATGTCAGAAGTGCTTGCACTGATAACATCTGGTAAAGCAATAAATAAACAGATTACTTTTCCTGAAGGTTTTACATCATATCAAATTGTTGAAAGATTAAAATCTAATATGGAATTAGAGGGAGAAGTTGGACCCTTGCCAACAGAAGGAAGTTTAGCTCCTAATACCTATTCATACCAGAAGGGTGATACACGTAGAGATATTTTAAAAAAAATGGCGGAAATGCAAAAAAATATAATAAATAAAGCATGGACTTCGCGTTCAAAAGATTTGCCGTTTAATAATAAAAAAGAAGCAATAATTATTGCTTCAATTATTGAGAAAGAAACATCACAAAACAATGAGTTGAAGCTGGTTTCGGGTGTTATCATGAATCGCTTAAAATTAGGCATTCCATTGGGAATGGATTCTACAATTGTATATGAGTTTACAAAAGGTAATCCTAAAAATATGCGATCTATTAAACAATCTGATTTAAAGAGAGATAGTAAATATAATACAAGAAAATTTTCTGGATTACCGCCCTCAGCTATTGGCAATCCAGGACAACTTGCAATAGAAGCTGCTCTTAATCCTGAACAAACTGATTATATTTATTTTGTTGCTGACGGTACAGGGGGACATGCTTTCTCTAAAACTTTAAAAGAACATAATATAAATGTAGCCAAGTGGAGAAAAATCGAAAAAAATAAAAAATAGTTTAATTTTTTAAACTTTGTTTAATAATCAGCGCAGCTCTTTTTTTGAAATCTGCGTGGTAAGATGCAGTTTTTTTATTTTTTTTAATCCATTTTATTTTAGATAAATAATCTTCGTCACTCATTTTACTAATAGCATATTTTATTTCTTCAAAGTTTTCACATATAATAAAGCCCTTAACGTCAAAATATTCAGAAATATTTGGTGCCCCCCAATAAATTGGAACTGTTTCAAGCAAACAGGCATCAATAAGTTTTTCAGTAAAGTAATTAACTTCAGATGAATTTTCTATAATTATCGAGTATTTATATGATTTTAATCCATCTTCTTTTTTTTCAAAAGGTTCATAACCTCGCCCAATTACGGCTATATCAATTTTTAATTTCTTTATATAATTGACTACTTTATGGCGTAATTTATGACCTGGATGTTGGTTTTGCGCTGATGCTATTAATGATGCCATATCTTTTTTATTAATATCAATGTCATTTAGATTTGATAAAAAAGTTGATCCAAAATAAAAGAATTTACCATTATTGATACTTTTAATTAAGTTTTGATTTTTTGACAAAATTTTATAAAAACGCCAATTAAAAATTTTAGCTAATTTAATATAATTTTTGTGAATAATATCTGGCTCTACAATCATTAATGATATATTTGCTTTAACTTTATTACGAAAGAACAAGAAAACTGGCTTTCGTGGAAACGTTATTAAATGGTCATCTTCTGTCAGATTTTTTATGGTTCCAATTGATAACCTTTTAGGTCTACCAAGTGGCCATTCAAGTTCGTCTAAAGATACTGACCATAATTTGAAGTTAGGCCAAGATCTGTAAGGAATTATTGCAATTGCAGGCTTTTGTTTATGTTTTTTCATGTACATTTAACGCATAAAATGAGTTATTTTTGCTTCGGCCAACTAAATTATAGTTTAATTCTTTAAAAGCCTTTACGCATCCTGCATAATCTTGATTTTTACTTGGCTTTTCGATAACTATTTTCTTCGGGAGCAGCTCTTTAGGGGCATTTAATAAAAAGGGGACCAATGCCTTGTCCTCATGACCTTCAATGTCTATTTTAAGGCCATAGATTTCATCGATATTATTTGTTTCTAATATTTCAATTAGTGTAGAGAAATCAACATCACCACTAGTGTTCTCATCTAAAGCCACAATTGCAATGTCATTTTTGCGAATTATTAATGACCCTTTTCCACTAGTGTCACTTACAGCTAAATTAATTGTTTTAATATTAGAAATATTAGATGATTTCTTATTAAAATCTAATCTAAGTTTCATTAATGGATTAGCATCAATTGAAATAACCCTACCATTTGGAGAAGCTAAGGCAAGTGGTTGAGAGTACAATCCAACATTTGAGCCAATATCAACAAAATTGGAATTTTTTTTAGCACCATGAATTAGAAAATCTATGTCTTCATTATTATAATTTGGATCAAGTAAAAGGCCGTATTCAATTAAATTACTTTCATTCCAAAGTCTGAATGAACATTTCCTAAATATAATATCCAATGGCCCTTTAGATAGTGACATTATAAATTTAGCATATTTTGATCTAAATAAACCCCTTTTTAAGATAGTTTTTTTCCCAATCAATATCATCACTCTTTGAAGTTTATTCGGTAAGAAATAACCAAATGAATAATCATTGTTTTGAGATATATTTTTTGATTTAGATAATTCGAGTTTTGACCAAGTACTGTTCATTTTAAATTAAATACACCGTTTGCATAAATAAAGTTTATTATAAATTTTAATTTATTCTTCGATAAAGTGTTTAGTGTGCCATGTCCAATAAAGTATGAATACTTTGTGCGTTAATTTAACTAAATCCTAATCCATTTTTTTGGAATTATGTCTTTATTTTCTAATTTATGATTTGCAAACCACTTTTTGGGAGCAATTACAACTTTATTTGGATTTTTATTTAGCCATGCACCCCACCAAGAAAAAGATGAATTAGCAATTATATTATGCTTACAATACGACATAAGGCGTAAATCTTCATAATTATGTGTAGAAGAATTATGTTTAATATAATTAATTTTTGAAGATACTTTTAAATTATTTTCAACCCATTCCGGCTCATCTGAAAAAGCAAAAATTTCGATACCTTTGGTAAATTTTCTTTTATAGTATTCTATAGCTTTCTGATAATATAATAAATCACAAGTTCCGTGAGCAATATTATTTACATAGTCTCCTCTGCGGATATGCAATGAGACTGAATTGCATTGTTCAATTTTAGTTTTCTGAAGTAAATTTTTTTTACTTGGTGGTGTTATTATCTGTAAGTCATCAATAATATTTTTTTTGTTGATAATATATTTTTCAGACTGCCAATAGCCTTTTAGGTATGTTCCATCTGGTTTTAAAAGGACTTGGTTGTCAAAGTTCAAAAATCGTTCATAATAAACATGTTTATGCTTACCAAATAAACCATCTAAAATATAAGCTATTTTTCCATCTTTCTTATGCTTAATAAGATTATTAGGATTTAAATTTGCACGAATATTAAAGTTATTAAGACCCATTTTAAATTTACTTGATTTATTATATTCTCGAATATCTAAACCTAGATCAACCCCTAGGCTATCAGCTAAACTTCTTGCAACAGAGTATTGAAATAATTGATTGCCCAGACCACCTCTAATACGCGAATAAATCATGTCAATTCCTCATAATTTATTATGAATATTAGTGTATTTTTTGATATCATACCTATATCTTATCCTACTGAATTCTTGTTTTATCTTAAGAGCTAATGGAATGTTTAAAGATAGATTACTTCCTCCAGAAGCATAAGTATTATCGAAAACACCAGATGGTCTGATGGTGGTGACATTTACTCCGGTAATCCAATTTAATTGTAATAGGCCATCTACTGGTCTATCAAATTTTTCTGTTATTTCTAAAAGTCTCTTTGCTGTAGAATAGCTAACTAACTGTGCAGAGCAACGTAATAAAATTGGTGATACTTTTAAAAGATGTACATCTTTATTAACTTCAATAATTGTAGATTTTTTTGGAATATTCCTGACTTGAAACTGAATATATCCGTGCTTTTTTATCCAACTCATAGCTGTATCGAAGCTGTTTTGAAATACGTCAATATTTAAACTAACATCATCTTCAAATATTAAGCCGCCTGATAGATTTTGATCTACAATATTTTGCCAAGCTTTTCTGAAGCTTAGGAAACAGCCTATTTCACCCTTATTTACTTTAAAAGGGTAAGCAGGTTGGAATAGGGGTATTTCACTATAGAATTGTGAAATTTTGTTCTTGGAAAGTAATTTTCCATCAACAGCTTCTATTATCTCAGTTTCAATATTCAATTTTGAAATTATTTCATTTACGTATGCTTTGCGCTTTTTTGCCCGCTTTAGATGAATTATAAAGCATTTATATTTTTGATCACTAGACACTATGACTACCTGAATTAGTTAATTAACTTTATAAAATAAAATAAAAAGAAGAAAAAGAACACAATATAAAATTAATTTTAGATTAAAACTCTGACTATATGTTAATTATGAATCTTCTTAATAAGACTAGTATAAGAAGTTCGTTTATATTAAATAAATTTTATATAGTTAATTTTTATACATGAAAGATATTAATGTCTAAAATAAAAAATCTTAGAAGTGTAGATCCTGTTTGGGGACGTATTCAAGCTGAAGCTTCTGATTTAATATTGGCGGAGCCCTTGATGGGGGGGATGGTTCATTCATCTATCCTTCACCATAGCACATTTAGAAAAGCGCTTAGTTATAGAATATCATTGAAACTATCCTCAGAAGAAATGCCAGCTCAAATTTTACGTGAAATTATTGATGAAGTTTTATCAGTAGATGACTCTATCGCTTTATCGGCTAGGGCTGACATGGTAGCTGTTTTTGATCGCGATCCAGCTTGCCATCAAATGTTGCAACCAATTCTTTTTTTCAAAGGATATCAAGCATTGCAGGCTTATAGGGTTTCTCACTGGTTATGGAAAAATAGCCGTAAAGAAATTGCATATTTTATTCAAATGCGTTGTTCAGAAGTATTTGGAGTTGATATCCATCCGGGTGCTGTTTTGGGCTGTGGGATTATGATAGACCATGCTCATTCAATAGTTATAGGAGAAACATCACGAGTTGGTGACAATGTTTCTATGTTACATTCAGTTACACTTGGTGGAACAGGTAAAGTTGATGGAGATAGACATCCTACAATTGAAAATGGAGTATTGATTGGTGCTGGTGCAAAAATATTAGGTAATATTTCAGTTGGATATTGTTCTAAAATTGCTGCAGGGTCTGTTGTTTTGAAAGATATACCTCCATGCAAGACGGTAGCAGGTGTGCCAGCATTGGTTGTTGGCGAGGCCGGATGTGATCAGCCTTCTCAAACAATGGACCAATTGTTTGAAGGTTGTGAAGAAGGCTCATAATTATAAAATCTAATTTTAATTTTTAATAGAGTTTTTTTAAACTAACATATTTAGTGGGTTTTCAAGGTAATGTGCTATTCTTGCTAAAAATTCCGCGCCTAATGCTCCATCAATTGCTCTATGGTCCACGGATAAGGTCATAGACATAATTGTAGCAACACTTATGCTTCCATCTTCCATAACTAACGGCTTCTTTGTACCTGCACCAACAGCAAGAATTGAACCGTGAGGTGGGTTTATTACGGCATCAAAATTTTCCACACCCATCATTCCAAGGTTTGAAATGGCAAAACTACCACCTTGATATTCGCTAGGTGAGAGTTTTTTATCTCGTGCCTTAGATGCAAGAGCTTTTATTTCTGAAGATAATGATGAGATTGATTTATTTTCACTATCAAACAAAACTGGAGTGTAGAGGCCACCCTCAACTGAAACTGCAACTGCAACATCAGATGATTTCATTTGTAATATCCGATCATGAGCCCAAACAACATTTGCTTGTGGTATATCCTGTAAAGCAAGAGAACTTGCTTTTATTATAAAGTCATTAACAGATATTTTTATTCCCTTATCTGCTAAACCATTATTCATTTCAGCCCGTATCATTAATAATTTATCTAAAGAAACGGATCTACGTAAATAAAAATGGGGTATTGTTTGTTTTGCCTCAGTAAGCCTGTTTGCAATAACTGTGCGCATTCCATCAAGTGCTATTTCTGTAAAGTGTCTATCTTTGTAGATATCTTTTATTGTTTCAGTTGTTGTTGAACTTGTCATTGATAGTGTTGCTGGTTTTTCTAAATAACTGATATTTTTTGATTCAACATCAGCTTTTACTATTCTTCCATATGGCCCAGTACCTTTTATATTTTTTAATTCTAAACTGTTAGATTTAGCTATACGTCTAGCTAAAGGTGTTGCAAAAACTCTCTCTTTATTAAGATTTTTATTACTATTTTCTAGTTTTATAGATGGTTTATTTTCTACAGTATTTATTTTTTCAATTATATCCTGTTTGTTTTCAGGTTCTTGAACCTCAATATTGGACACATCTTCTCCATCATCTAATAATATAGCAATTATTTCATTTACTTTAACTCCTGACGATCCTTCAGGAACTAGTATTTTTCCTATAATTCCCTCATCAACGGCTTCAAATTCCATTGTTGCTTTATCAGTTTCAATCTCAGCCATGACGTCGCCACTTTCGACGGTATCGCCTTCTTTAACTAACCATTTTGCAAGTGTTCCTTCTTCCATGGTAGGAGAAAGAGCCGGCATTTGTATATTTATTGGCATAATTTTTTTCCTTACCTATATGTTACTTGCTTGACTGCTTCTAAGACTTCTTGAGTAGTAACAAGTGCAAGTTTTTCGAGGTTAGCTGCATATGGCATTGGCACGTCTTTGCCTGTACAATTGATAACGGGTGCGTCTAGGTAATCAAATGCACGTTCCATTATAACTGCAGAAAGATGATTGCCTATTGATGCTACTGGAAAACCTTCTTCAATTGTTACACAGCGATTTGTTTTCTTTATCGAATTTATTAATGTATCATAATCGATAGGTCTAATTGTTCTTAAATCAATTACTTCTGCAGAGATACCATCTGCCTCTAATAATTCGGAAGCTTCTAGTGCATATTGCATTCCAATACCAAAACTAACCAGAGTAACATCAGAGCCTTCACGCCATATTTTTGCTTTTCCAATTGGTACAGTAAAGTCTTCTAAATCAGGAACGTCAAAACTACGGCCATATAACATTTCATTTTCTAAAAATACCACTGGGTTTGGATCACGAATAGCAGATTTCAACAGACCTTTTGCATCTGATGCTGAATAAGGCATGACTACTTTAAGCCCTGGGATTTGAGCATACCAGGCAGCAAAACAATGAGAATGTTGAGCACCAACTCTGGATGCTGCTCCATTTGGGCCTCGAAATACCATAGGTGCACCCATTTGACCGCCTGACATGTAAAGTGTCTTTGCGGCAGAATTTATAATATGGTCCATAGCTTGAAGAGCAAAGTTGAAAGTCATAAATTCTACAATTGGATTTAATCCACCAAATGCAGCACCAACAGCAATTCCAGCAAATCCATGCTCAGTTATAGGAGTGTCGATGATACGTTTATCACCAAACTCATCCAGAAGGCCTTGAGAAACTTTGTAAGCCCCTTCATATTCTGCCACTTCTTCACCCATTAAGAAGACATTTTCGTTTGATCGCATTTCTTCTGCCATGGCATCTCGTAATGCATCACGAACTGTGGTTGAAATAAATTTTGTACCATCAGGTATTTCTTCTGACTTTATATCAACTGATTTTGGTTTCGATACAGTATCTATATTTTCTTCAGAAGTGATTTTTTCTGGAGCGACAAATCTATCACTAGTTACATCATCCAATACTTGGGAAGTTTCACTTTCAAGAGCTGAAACATCTTCTCCATCTTCCAATAATAATGCGATGGTAGTATTGACTGAAACATTTTCAGTACCTTCAGGAATTAAAATTTTACCTATAATTCCCTCATCAACGGCTTCAAATTCCATTGTGGCTTTGTCTGTTTCAATTTCTGCCATTATATCACCGCTTTGGACATTATCGCCTTCTTTAACTATCCATTTGGCTAATGTGCCTTCTTCCATAGTTGGTGATAATGCAGGCATAAGGATTTTGATTGTCATAATTTCTCTCCTTAAACCAAAATGTCTGTATAAAGTTCATTTAAATCAGGTTCAGGGCTTGCTATTGCAAAATCTGCAGATTCCTGAACAATTTTTTTAATATCTTTATCTATAGATTTAAGGTCATCTTGTGTTGCATGGCCTCCCTGAATTAACATTTCTTTTATCATGTCAATTGGATCTTGGTTGTCCTTAATATTTTTGACCTCTTCTTTAGATCTGTATCGAGCTGGATCGGACATTGAATGTCCACGATAACGATAAGTTTTAACTTCTAATACAAAGGGCCCTTTTCCACTGCGACAATGTTCTACTGCTAATTCTCCAGCAGCTTTAACCGCTAGAACATCCATTCCATCTACAACGGCACCTGCAATTCCAAAAGCCTCTCCTCTTGTATAAAAGTCAGGTGTCGAAGCTGCACGTTGCAAACTTGTGCCCATAGCATATCTATTATTTTCTACTACAAATATTACTGGAAGTTTCCATAAAGCAGCCATATTGAAGCTTTCGTATACTTGCCCCTGGTTTGCAGCACCGTCTCCAAAGTATGTAAAAGAAACCGTATCCTCTCCACGATATTTATTAGCTAAGGCCAATCCAGCGCCAATAGGAACTTGAGCTGCAACTATACCATGCCCGCCATAAAATTTCTTTTCTTTACTGAACATATGCATAGAGCCACCTTTTCCTTTAGACAGCCCGTCTTTTCGACCAGTTAATTCAGCCATCACACCTTTAGGATCTAATCCACAAGCAAGCATGTGTGCATGGTCACGATATGAGGTTAATCGGCTATCACCTTCTTTCGCAGCTGCTTCAAGTCCAACAACAACAGCTTCTTGTCCAATATAAAGGTGACAAAATCCTCCTATCTGACCCATGCCATATAATTGCCCAGCCTTTTCTTCGAAGCGGCGAATTAATAACATTTCACGATAATATTTTTGTAATTCCTCAGCAGAAATATTTGCTTTAGCTTTCTTTTTAGCCTTTGCCATATTGGAGTATCCTTTAGAAGGTTTAATATTAAACTATTATTATATGCTATTGGAAAGTAAAAGGCACGCAAAAATTACAAATATAGATTATTACAGTGAATAAGTTTAATAATATGTTTAATTACAATAAGTTATCTAATTATAACATCATTAACTCGCGCCATTCCCAATACTTTTCGAACACGTTCATCCAGTAAATCTAGGTCTAAATATCCATCTGATAATCTGTATGTTTTATTTTTTAGTTGTTCGCGTTCTAATTTGAGAGACTCTAAGCGTAGTGTAAGTCTTCGCTCTTCAGATTCAATTTGAATTCTTTTTATATGGCCATAATCACCTTGAATTGCAGCAAAAGCAAAGTAACTCGATAGTGCTAAAAATAAAGCAAAAAATAGTGCAGTACCCAATCCTATTTTTTGTGCTCGTCTGTATGCCATCTTAACCTCTATGCAGATATTTATTTCTGCTTAAATAGATTATGACACATGTGATTCTGTTTGTGAATCCCTAATCGAATCAAATTATAAGTATTTTTAAGTTTTTGATGCTTTTGCTATGTTATTGATCGATTTATTAATAATTAGATTAAACTCTTCATCATTTTGATTAATGCTTAAACCTTCAGTTAAAGCTCTCGAAAAGCTTGCAATCATTCCATTGTTAAATTCTAATTTTTTTATGGCATTTGTTTGATCATAACCACCTGAGAGAGCAACCACGCGTAATACATTCTCATGATTCATAAGTGGTTGGTAAAAATTTGGTATTTCTGGTAATGAAAGTTTTAAAATAACCTTATTGTCTTTTGGTACTTTTTCTAGGTTTTCTAATATAGATTGCATAAGGATAACTTCTGCATTCTCTTTATCAGAAATTGATATTGTAACTTCTGGCTCAATAATTGGTATTAAATTATGCTTTTTTATTTGATGGCTAAGTTTGAATTGTTGATCAACTACATCGTTGATACCCTTTATAGATGCAGAATTTATAACTGATCGCATTTTTGTTCCAAAAATTCCATTAGAAACTGCATTTTCAAGTTTTTTATCAATATCTTTAATATCTTTTAGTAAATGAACACCATTATGTTCGGATTCCAAGCCTGAATCTATTTTTAGAAACGGAATTATTCCAAGATCTTCCCATAAATATTTTGCAGTTTTTTTGCCACTTATTTCTTTATTCATAGTCATTTCGAATAATATAGCGCCAATTATGTTTTTTGAATTAAATGATGGTGATAAGACTATTCGCTCACGCATAGAATGTATTTGATCATACATTTCAGTATCATTTTTATAATAGGAATGGTCTACATCATATTGTAATAGTGCTTTGGGGGTAGATCCCCCACTTTGGTCTAAGGCAGCAATAAATCCATCTTCATTTATAATTTTATTTAGTTGTTCATCATGTGCCATTATATCACTCTATTTTTAAGAAATTAAAACTGAAACCCCAGGTAAAGTTTTTCCTTCAAGCCATTCTAAGAAAGCTCCACCTGCGGTTGAAATATAAGTAAATTTGTCTGCAGAACCACTTCCATTGAGTGCTGAAATCGTATCTCCACCGCCTGCAACAGATAGAATTTTGCCCAATTGAGTTAATTCTGCAACATATTTTGCAGCTTCATCAGTTGCTTTATTAAATGGCGGAACCTCAAAAGCTCCTAAAGGTCCATTCCATATAATTGTTTTACTGTTATTTAAGTGTTTTTTTATGAGTTTTACAGTTTCTGGGCCTGCATCTAAAATTATTGAGTCATTAGGACAGGAATCAGATAGTAGAATTTCAAAATTTGTATTTGCTGTAAATTCTTTTGCCACGACAATATCGATAGGTAATATTATTTCACAGTCCATTTTGGTTGCATTATCCATTATTGAACGCGCAGTATCTTGCATGTCATGTTCACACAATGATTGACCAATATTATAACCTTTGGCGGCTAGAAATGTATTTGCCATTCCGCCACCAATTACAATTTTATCCATTGGACCAATAAGGTTTTCTAATAAAAGTAATTTTGAAGATACTTTTGCGCCACCCACGATTGCCATTACAGGTTTTTTGGGTGTACTTAATGCATTCTCTAATTTGGATATTTCTTCTTCCATTAATCTTCCCGCACAGCTAGGCATGATATGTGCTATAGCCTCAACAGATGCATGGGCTCTGTGAGCAGTAGAAAATGTATCTGAAACAAATATGTCTCCAAGCTTGGCTAATTCAGAAGCAAATTCAGGATCATTTTTTTTCTCGCCCTGATGAAAGCGAGTATTTTCTAGTAAAAGGACATCTCCAACTGGCAATGTTTTTACGGCTGATTGTGCAGTTTCGCCGATACATGATGAAGCAAAATGCACACGTTTTTTTAATTTGTTTGATAAAGCTGTTGCAGCTTGTTGAGTTGACATTGTTAAGTCAAATCCGCGAGTAGGGCGTCCAAAATGTGATAAAAGTATTGGTTTACCACCTTTTTCTAAAACTTCTAATATTGTTGGTACTGCACGAGAAAGCCTTGTGGAGTCTGTAACTTGCCCGTTATGAATTGGAACATTCATATCCACTCGTATCAGAACATTTTTATCTTTTAGGTTAAAGTCATCTAATGTTCGTAATGCCATTACTTATCTCCAGTAGTAACTATTTCTATATTTACGGGTTCACCTAAAAATATATATTTATTGTAATAAAAAGTAACTGTTATAATAATTTACCCATCGTAACTGCGGTATCAGCCATTCTGCAAGAAAAACCCCATTCATTATCATACCAACTCAAAACCCTTACTAAGCGATTGTTTAAAACTTTAGTTTGCGCGGGTGCAAAATTTGATGAATGAGTATCGTGATTAAAATCTATTGATACTTTAGGTTCTGGATCATAATCCAAGACACCTTTCATTGATGTTTCTGCAATATTTTTAACTGCTAAATTAACTTCTTTAATATTGGTATCTTTACTAGCTTGGAAAGTTAGATCAACGCATGATACATTTGGTGTAGGAACTCTTATAGCTGAGCCGTCTAACTTTCCTGAAAGTTCTGGTAAAACAAGGCTTACTGCTTTTGCTGCTCCTGTGGATGTAGGTATCATACTCATTGCTGCCGCACGTGAGCGATATAAATCACTGTGTTTTTTGTCTAAGGTTGGTTGATCGCCAGTATAAGAATGTATTGTAGTCATTATACCATTTTCTATGCCAATAGCATCGTTTAATACTTTTGCAATTGGTGCCAAACAATTTGTTGTGCAAGATGCATTTGATACTATCAAATCATCAGATTTGAGTTCTTTGTGATTAACTCCATAAACGACTGTTTTATCTACATTTTTCCCAGGAGCTGACAATAATACTTTTTTTGCACCATTTTCTAGGTGGATTATTGAAGCTTCTTTTGAGTTATGGACGCCGGTGCATTCTAAAAGTACGTCTATTCCTTCCCAATTCAATTCAGCAGGATTATATGTCGATTGCATATCAATTTGCCCACGGCCAACATCAATATTACTTCCAATGATTTTAATATCGCCTGGAAAACGCCCGTGAACGGAATCATATTTCATTAAATGGACTAATGTCTCGATTGGGGCCGGAGCATTTATTGATACTACTTCAATATCGGAACGACCGCTTTCAATAATGGCTGCTAATGTTGATCGACCAATACGGCCCATGCCGTTTATTGCAACTTTTATTGTCATCTATACGCTCAATTCAAGTAAGAATTATATGATATTATTATCAAATTATTTAATTGATTTCAGCATATCTTTAAAGGCTAATATCGACAAAATTTACATATTTTTCAACATGTTATCGCTAACATTTATATTGTTAGCGATAACATGTTTATAAAACTAATTTAAAGAAGATCTTTGGCCGCTTGAATGACACCATCTGATGTGATTCCAAATTTCACATAAAGCTCTTCTGCTGGTGCTGATGCACCAAAACTATCCATACCAATAAACGCAGATTTATTATGTTTGCCTCTTTCGCCTGTCAACCATCTATCCCAGCCTTGTCGAACAGCTGCTTCAATTCCAACACGAACTGGACCTGCCGGTAGGACACGCCTGCGATAGGATTCATTTTGTTCAGCAAATAATTCCATACACGGCATAGAAACTACCCTAGTACCAATACCTTCTGCTTCAAGTTTAACTTTAGCATCAAGAGCTATTTCTACCTCCGAACCAGACGCAATTAAAATAACTTTTCTTTTTGCTTCGGCTTCGGACAAAATATAAGCACCCATACCAACCATGTTTTTATTTGTATGTTTTGTTCTAACTGTCCTTAGACCTTGTCTGGTTAAAGAAAGAACTGATGGAGTAGATTTTGTTGTTACAGCAAGTTCCCATGCTTCAGCAGTTTCTACTGTATCCGCTGGACGGAATACCCAAGTATTTGGTGTTGCGCGTGATATGGCCAAATGTTCAACAGGTTGATGTGTAGGGCCATCTTCTCCTAAACCAATACTGTCGTGAGTATATACATAAACAACTGGTATTTGCATTAGCGCAGCTAACCTCATGGATGGGCGGGCATAATCTGTGAAACACATAAATGTTCCACCATATGGACGCACACCACCATGTAAAGCCATTCCATTCATTGCTGCAGCCATTCCATGCTCTCTAATACCATAGGCGACATGTCGTCCATCACGGTTGTCAGCATCAAACCATTTCATATCTTTGGTTATAGTATTGTTTGAACCTGTTAAGTCTGCAGAACCACCAAGTGTTTCTTTCATTATAGGATTGATAACCTCAAGGGCTGCTTGACTTGATTTACGGGTTGCCATTTTTGGTTTTTTTTCAGAAATCTCTCGCTTCAATCTTTTAATAGCTGCAGAAAGTTTCTTGGGAGTTTCTAAATTAATAATGCGATTAAATTCTAATTGTTTTGATTTTGATAAATTTAAAAAACGTTCTTCCCATTTTTCACGTTCCTCTGAGCCTTTAGATCCTATTTCCAACCATGACTGTTTTACATCAGTTGGTATTTCATATTTTGGATATGGCCATTCATATAGTTTACGCATTTGTTCAAGTTGAGGATCTTTTATGTTATAGCCATGTCCACCAGCTGTATTTTCGACACCTTCAACACCAACCGCAATAGTAGTTTTACATGCTATCATAGATGGCTTGCTGCTTTTTTTTGCTTTTGTTAAGGCCATATCTATTTCATCTGGATCATGACCGTTTATTGAAAAGACTGACCATCCTGCAGACTCAAAACGTTTTTGTTGATCAGTTACATCTGAAATGTTGATCTCTCCATCTATGGAAATATTGTTATCATCCCACATAACTATTAATTTATTTAGCTTTTGCTTGCCCGCAAGTGTAATTGCTTCTTGGCTGACACCTTCCATTAAACAACCATCACCAGCTATTACATATGTATAATGGTTTACGATTTTTTTGCCGTAGCGTGATTGTAATGATTGTTCGGCCATTGCGAAACCTACAGCATTAGATATTCCTTGTCCAAGTGGACCAGTTGTAGTTTCAATGCCTTTTGCATGTCCATATTCAGGATGACCTGCTGTTTTTGCTCCCCACTGGCGAAAGTTTTTAATTTCATCCATTGTCATGTCTTCATAACCGGTAAGATGTAATAATGAATATATGAGCATTGATCCATGACCAGCAGATAATATAAATCTATCCCTATCAGCCCAATCAGGGTTTTTTGCATCAAATTTTAAATGATTTTGAAATAAAACAGTTGCAACATCAGCCATTCCTATTGGCATTCCTTGGTGACCTGAAGCTGCAGCATGAACTGCATCTGCGGATAGAATTCTAATCGCTGATGAATTCCGCCAATGTTTAGGATGTTTCGATTTTAGTTGAGAAATGTGCACAATGGTCTCCAAGCAGCTTAAGGTATGTGTTACTCGTATGATATGTGCATATGGTCGGTCAAGATTGCAATCACTTATAAACTATTATTTTTGTGCAATATTATGATTAAAACGTGTAAATTGAATACATAATATTGTTATTAATGATTCGTGAGCGGAAGAGACGAAAATGACTCAAGCAATTAAGTTAAAAAAAGATTTTGAAATTGCCGTAAGCTCAATTCAAGACCTTATCAAAAATTTGAGTAAAAATAAATTAGAAAATGAAGAATTAATATCTAAATTAAAAAATGAAAATAAATTATTAAAATCTCAAATTGAAGAGACGCAAAAAACGTTGATCAAAGATGATAATCCTAAATTTGGTTTTGCCGATTCATCAAAACGGGAGAATATTATTGCTTCAGAAAAGAACTATGATGAACTTAAAGATCAACATCAAAAAGATATTGATGAAGTTCAGAATATATTAGTTCAACTTAAAGATTTGGTTGAGGAGTAATTATGTCACAAGTAACAATACAAATTGGTGGTAGGTCATTCGATGTGGTTTGTCAGGAGGGTGAGGAAAGTTATCTCAAAACAGCCGCAGCAATGCTAGATCAAGAAGCTCAAAAGCTTGAAAGTTCAGGAGCTCGGATAACAGAAAGTAGAATGTTGTTAATGGCAGGTTTACTTTTGGCAGATCGTACTGCTGCAAGTGAAGAAAAGTTATCTAAGTCTGATAAATCTGCATTTTCTAAAACAACAAATTCTGAAATAATGGAACATGCAACAAATCTAGAATCCAAACTAAAACTAGCTGAGATGAAAATTATTGAGTTAAATTCTCAAATTTCGAGTCAAAGTGATTCCGACAATAGTAGAAATGATATTGATGACACCGCATCACAGAAAATTCAGCTAGATTTAGAAGAAGCAAATGATACTATGAAATTTATGGTAGATAAGATTAAATCATTAATTTAAATCAAGAATTTGCTTCTCTTACTTTATCAGCAGCATCTTTATCAAATTCTATGTTATTTGTTTCTAATAATTTATCAAGTTCACCAGACAGCATCATATCAGTGATAATATCACAGCCACCAACGAACTCACCTTTTACATACATTTGAGGAATTGTTGGCCAATCAGAAAAATCTTTTATTCCCTGTCTTACATCTTCATCGGCTAATACATTAATGTCTAGCCATGTAATATTTAAAAAATTTAATACACCAGCTATTCTGCTTGAAAAACCACATTGAGGCATTGAAGATGTGCCTTTCATGTATAAAACAACATCATTAGTTTCTATAGTTTCTTTTATTGAAGATTGAATTGTATCAGACATTTTTTTTCCTAATAATTTATATCATACTTAGTATAATATATTTTTGTTGCAAGCGTATAAAATGATAGTTTACTCTTCTTTAGTTTTAGTTGTAAGCGCCAAAGCATGAAGTTCGCCATTTGGGCCATCCATTTTTCCTTTGAGGGCAGCAAATACCATTCGATGCTGAGCTATCATGGATTTTCCTAAAAATTGAGATGAACATACTACTGCTGACATATGAACCCCATCTGCACCATCTACTGTTACATCTGCATCCGGAAAAGCCTCTTTAATTAAATTTTCTATTACTGTTGCTTCGATTGCCATTAAATTACTCCAAAAGTTTACATTTAATTTACCAATGATTTTAAAATTGATTCATGAGCATCTGCGACATCATTAATTTTAATACTTGCAGAACCTAATTTTATTTCCTTACCCCCAAAATGGCCAATTAATTGTGCTGGAATTCCTGAGATTTCTGCAGCTTTGATAAGCGCGTTGCTATCTTCGCAAGCAAGAAGGTATCTTCCTTGGTCTTCACCAAAAAACCATCCTGTATTGCCATCTATTATAGAAACTCCAATATTTGCAGCAATTGCCATTTCTACAGCTGCAGTAGAAAGCCCACCATCAGATACATCATGAGCTGCAGTTATAAGGTTTTGATTGTGACATGATCGAACAAAATCTCCTGCTATTTTTTCTGCGTGAAGGTCAACTTTTGGTGCATCTCCTTCTTCTCTACCGTATAATTCTTTCAGTAATGCAGATTGCCCTAAATGGCCTTTTGTAATTCCAATTAGAACTAATTCATTTCCATCATTTGGCATATATTTAATAATTTGGCTTATGTCGCTTAGTAAACCAACTGCTCCAATTGTGGGAGTGGGTAAAATTGCACTTCCATCTGTTTCGTTATAAAGAGAAACATTTCCGGACACGATTGGCATGTCTAAGACCGAAACAGCTTCTGCAATTCCCTTTATGCAACCTACAAATTGTCCCATAATTTCTGGTTTTTCTGGGTTTCCAAAATTCATATTATCAGTCGTAGCTAATGGTTTTGCCCCGGTAGCAGATAAATTTCTATATGCTTCTGCTACAGCTTGTTTACCACCTTCGAATGGATTTGCATTGCAATATCTAGGCGAAACATCAGATGTAAAAGCTACAGCTTTAGTTGTTCCATGAATGCGA
>Ga0213861_10001637_pt1 | contig 19627 bp, 21 predicted proteins | sample PICome_4_FD_160110 | JGI IMG/M metagenome (GOLD analysis project Ga0213861, IMG submission 160110) | Coastal seawater microbial communities near Pivers Island, North Carolina, United States - PICO131 | ecosystem: Environmental > Aquatic > Marine > Coastal | place: USA: North Carolina... | reverse complement strand
CGGAACGCCCGCCGCCGCGTAAATCATGCGGCTCGTTGGTTGCGCCGTTGGACAATTCCAAATCATGACATTGTTGCTGATTTCGCCGCCGCGATAGCCGCCGACTTGAGCAAACTTGTCATCGGTTAGCCGGAAGTAATTGTTTTGAAAACGAATTCCAATCGTGCCAGTAATTGAATGATAGCCGCGAATGATTTGATTGCCGTATAGCAGGCAATTGAAATACAGTTGGAACGGAGCCTGAATACCCGCCGCGTCTCGACCGTCAATTATGCAGTTCATAATCGCGCAATCCCGATCCATTACAAACGCCTTTTGCGTTGTCGCTGAATTATTCCAAGTGCAATAAAATCCAAACCAATGGATTCTATCTTGCGTCGAACCTGACCATATTCCATCCGCAGCATTTATTTCAGTTCGCAACCCGTCATCAACTGCAAACTTTCCACGGGCAAGAAAATAAACTCGACGCGATATACTTGGAAGCGGAGACAGCGTTGCCGAGTACGCGGTTGACGGCGTGAAAACTCCCATGCAATTTATGGTGTCTGACTGGCTTGGGTCGGTTCCAGTATCGCGCCCGTGGGAATCCCATAGGTCTTGAAGCGCAAACGATGGTGTCGCATACGCAGTCGCCCAACTGGTTCCCTGACCAGCAGTATCGGTTCCGTTCGCAGCGTCTACGTACAAATCCATTTTTAACCTTCCAATGAATCGGCAGTGTCTCGCAACGCAACAATCAACGCTGGCTTGTCGCCTTCGTAAAGTGCTTCCTCGACTCCGGCATCGTTTCGGGCTTGTTCGTATTCTGCTGTAAGTTCCGCACTTCGTTGCTGCCGTTCTTCCTCTGCCTTTCCAACGCGATGCGTTCAGCTTCCAAGTCCTTTGCCTCTTGCACATCAGCAGCAGTGCAATTTGGAAACATCAAACCGCCGCCGAGTTGATAGAACGAATCCATCTGCTCTTGCGTTGCAACTCCAGCCAAAACTAAACCGCCGAAGCCTGCGTAAATTCGACCGGCAATTGCAGTGTCGTTGTTCGTTTGCAATACGCTTGCCGACTGACCAAACAACGACGACCAGAGTTCGCCAAGCGGTTCGGCAAGTTCGTTGAGCGTTCCGTTGTCGAGTCCAGTTTGTATTGCACCAGTCATTACATTAGGTGCTGACCAATACCATAACAGTTCGGTTCGCATCCACGTCGTTGCGTCAGCAACTAAAATATCCGACGCTGCGATTGCTTTCATTGCCGCCGCCGCATCTTCGTTTGGAATTTCAAGCAATCCGCGTTGCGATAGTTCGTTGTAAAGACTCATCGGTTTTCCTATCTGCAAAATAAACGGCGAACGAAAGAACGAACCGGCTTGCGACGCACTCGGCGTTCGCGAGTTACCTGAACAAATGTTTCGACGGCGGGTCGCTCGACAACAACACGTCGAACCGTCTTGCGGTCAAGCACTTTGCGGACTGGCCTACATTCTTCGCACCACTCGTCAACCTCAACAACCATCGGCACTGCAATTGGCTCTTGTAGCTCGAGCAACTCTGGTTCGTCACCGATGCAAGAGAGTGTCAAATTTGTTGCAGCAATTAAGAAGCAAAAAAGACTGACTACTAAATAGAATTTGTATGAACGCATTACTGTTTCCTAATCAAATTGTAAATGTATTTAACGAACTGGATCGGCCAGTCGTATTTAAGTGGAGATAGAATTGTTGGAGCAATCCAGGCAGAAACAACTGCTCCAATAATTGCTACCCAAAATGCAAATCTAATTAATGACCTAAAGAAATCAAAAATTCCACCGGCAATTGTCCACCTGCGTTTCCCCTCGCTTCGAAACTTTCTTTGGTCATCAATGTCTTTTTGCCGAAGCGGAAATTTCCAACGACGGTTGACGTTGCTTACAGGCAAAGGTTGTGGGTCTGCTTTAGTTTCGTCTTGGAGCGATACGTTCTCCAACTCGTCGCAGGTTATTGCACCGACTGGCAAGAGTCCAAGTATTTGTGATATCTCCACCGCGCCATCTGGGAGGAAATTTGGCTTGCTACTAACTCTGCCGCTTTTAATATCGTCAACGCGATTCGAATCCATTGCAAGGCCGACCCATTCATTGCCCTGCTTTATTGCCCAAGCAGTCCTGCCAACAATTTCCCATCGATCCCGAACAGAAGAGAATTTATAAATCGCCCCACCTGAATCGCCAGGAATAGATTTCGGCTTGTAGTATATTAAACCATTGTCAATTTTAATTACGTCGCCGCATCTCGCTCGAGGGACTCTGCCATCGCTGCACCCTATCGTAAACACTTTATCGCCAACCTTTACGGGTGCGCTGTCGTATGGAGCATAGGGGACAACTGGTGGAACTCCCTGCAAGTCCTCGAGGGAAATCTGTATTGTCGCAATATCTTTCGACACTCCATTTTGAAACCAACTTTCGTTTGTCTTACATTTCTGGCTTGCAACTAGATCGCCCTCAAACCAAACGTCAAGAACGTGGTTTGTTCCCCGGTCGTTCGCAACGTGCCGATTTGTCTCATACTCAATATGAGTTGCATCTAAAACATCATTTACCTCGACCATTGATCCTGAAAGATTAGATAGGTATTTAATAGCTGAAGCAGTGCCAATCGAACCGTTACTTCGAACTCGAGCGGTTGAATCAAAACATTCTTGAGCCAATCCATCAAATTGATATTCTGCTACTTGATCGTTATCTGGGTCAACAACGCAACCCACTAAAGGAACGCAAAACAAAATTAGGAAAATGTAGTTTTTCATTTTATTCATAATTAGATGAGAGCGGACGCTCCTCCATGAGCATCCTTTGATTCATATTTTTGTTTAATTTAGTAATGTTTGTTTTTTGTTTGTAGATTTAAATTTCTATACCTAGTCGTTTTGTTACTATTTGAGCATAATCCCAAACCGCATTGGCAGTTCCCGACGATGTTTTTGCCTTGACGTGGATTGTGTTATTGCTTGCGGCAATGTCGGCGGCAGATATGCTTTCAATAAAAGTAATCGTTCCGGTTTCTACCGAAGTGTTGTGTGGTGCGTCAAACAGATATTCAATACTATTTGAAGTTGCCCCAAAGATTTGTACCTTCAGATCGTCGTTGTGTGGGATCTCGCATGCAAATTGAAAAACAAATTCATACAGTCCGGGTTGTATTATTTTTACTCCGCTTTCGGATGCGTCTCCAACCGCCATGGCATCTCCTAGGTTACATTCCAGTTATAGACCGGCGATGTGCCAGTGTCCGAATTCGTGTCGGTAACTTTTATTGAAACCGATCCTGAACCAGGGAAGTTTGCTTGTCCACTGATGTCGCCGGTTGAGGTATTAAGAGTTATCCCACTTGGCAACGATCCTGTCTCAACATTAAACGTCAACGGAGATGTTGCCCCGGAAACGTTTGCTGCCCAGTTGATTGGCATCAACGAACTTATGTTTGACCAGTTATAAGGGTAGGTCAAGGTAATCGTAACGGCAGTCCCAACTGTCCAATTTTGCGTGCTGGTAACAACTTCCTGTCCAAGACTATCTATGCCGCGAACTACAAAAGATCCACTGCCTGGCGTTGTGGGGACTCCTGATACGACACCTGTGGATGTCGCAATTGAAAGTCCCGCCGGTAACGCACCACTTAGTATCGAGTAGGATACAGAGCCTGTTGCCCCACTAATTGTCGGCGATGCGTTGACTGCCGTTGTTGTGTCAAGGGCAGACCAATTTTCAGAATAACTTAATGTCATTGAAGTGTTTACAACACCGTCACCGCTTTGTACCAATACAGTCATTCCAGGTATTAAAGCGTAAGACGTTGTTAGAGTTTGACTTTCAGAATTGTTCTGTAATTGAAACACGGTCGAACCAACCGAGTCCTCGCATTCTGCTCCAATTATTCGCCATAGGAATTCATCGTAAAAATAATTGATTAAGACTTCCTTGCCATTGCTAATTTTCTGGCTAGTCATCCAATCAAGTTCAGCAGTGACCTCTTCTCCTGTGGCCGCACCATCTCGGTAAATCTCGACAGTTCCATTCGACCCGGCATTAATTTCCTCAGTTGTTTTACCAACCGCTAGTGTTTGTACCTGCGGTTTTAAATGAACTTTGCATAGCTTTGCCGTGCCAACTTCAGAATACAAAATTTCGACTGAGGTTCGGTCGTGACAGGACTCAAGCTCGAACGGTGTAGAGGTGCATCTAGCGTACCTGTGATCTGCATCGGTAACATTAATCGTTGCGTTTGTAATACCCGACACAACAATTTCACCAACTCCGTTTTGACCAGAACCGTATGCGTCGTAGGGAACAGGTTGTTGTGTTATCCCCATTATTTTAGTTGAGGTATTGGTTTCCTCAGCTTCGTAGCAAAGGCATTCCCTATAAGATGCATCGGTTTGTGCCGGAGCAGATAAGGTAATTGGATCACCAAGAACGACTGGTGAAAAAATTGGAATGTCCGTTGAAGTACCGTTTTTAATACGGACTTGCCTTGGCACTCTAAAAGCGCGTTGTGGTCTTGGAGTTGTCGAGTCAATCTTGTTGACGGCATCTGCGATTCCGTTGTAGGTCTTTCCCGACAACCAAACAGTGCTTGAGGTTTGCTGCGTTTTTTGAATGCTCATAATAGGTTGTTTAAATTGACTCCCGGAGTTAACTCGTCAACATGCGCGGCAATTGGCGTATCAACTAAATCATTTGTATTTGGGTCAATAGCTGTTCCATATTGTACGTGAAGGTACTGCCAACCTAATTTGCTTGGTACTGTGATATTGCCATACAGACTTGGAATAACAATGTTTGTAAAGCTTGGTGAAGCTGCAAAGTTAAAAGTCACAACGTCAAACTTTCCTGCGTCGTTTGACCCATCAACTCCGATTAGCTTAACTTCGCCAATGCCGAAACCACGCCAAGCTGCATTGTTTGGCAAGCCAACAAAACTAGCTGCGTTTGCCAACCAAGCCAGATTAAATGTTCCCTTTGAATAATTTCTTTTGATGTTAAATGAAACAACAGGAATATCAATGTTTGCACCTTCAGCACCAGACTCAACACCAGTGTAATTTATCAGGCCGTTAAATTCTGGAGCAGTTTGCCCTGCTGGAGCAAAAGTGCCTACGTGATTAAATGTAGTCTTCTGCAACTGAGATGTTACGCTTACCGATCCAGACAATACTTCGTTTGCCGTTGTTGTCACCGTGGGAGGTATATACTCTTCCCAAGTAACACTGGCCTCCCACTCGTCTAAAATCTCAGCGTTAGGTTGGGTGACATTAATGTCCTTCCGAACCATGAACGAATAGTTTGTGTCCGTTAAAGGAGCGTTTTGGAGAATCGCACCTTCGGCAGCATACCTTGTCGCATATCCATGGAGATTATAGTTCCTTGTAATTGAAACCATGTTGTCGTAAAGGATGACGCTACTTTCATCCACGATACAAACAGTTCCCATTTTTACCTCTTAACTTTCTGTAAGTTCCTACATGGAAACAATTCTGCCGAAAACTTGCTTTTGGAACGCATGCCATGAATCCTGGTTCTTTTGAAATTTACCAAACCCAACATTAAATTGCCTGTATGCTCTTGCAACTGATCGCAGTTGTTTAATTTGTTCTTGACGTTGTTCCTTGGCTCTTTCGGCTGCTTGTGCTGGTGTAAGACCTGTGGCAAGCCTCTGTGCAAATCCTCCACCAAAGAAACTTCCAATTGACTTTAGTTGATCGTTACCATCGTCCATGGTAAACGAATCCCAAGCCTTGTCCTCCTCCGACAATTTAGCTTGCTCTTTTCTCAATTTTGCCAATTCTTGTCTCTGATCTTTCGTAAATCCTGCCTCTTTGTCACGCAAACGTTGCGCTGCTTCCTCGCCTTGCTTTAGAGCTACTATCTGCAATTCGAGTTCTCGTTTTTGTGCTTCGAAAGTTTTCTTTAACGCCTCTGCGTCAGCTTTGCGTTTCTCAGCGGCATCAGCAGTTTTTCTTTCTAGGTCTAAAGCAATTTCGGCTTGAGCAATCATGTTTGCATTTGTTGCCGACATTCCGTTTCGAATGTTGATCAAACGCTCGGACTCAATTCTGCCAAGAGTTATTTCTCTTTGTTGATCTCGCAAAGCTTGCGTCTGTACAGAGGCTGAGTCATTTAACTCTTTTGCATCGTCGATTTTCTTTTGAGCAATTTCGTTTATCTTTTGATCAACCTCAAGTTTTTCTCGTTTTAATCTTAACGACTTTGCTTCGGCAGGAGTTAATTCTCCGTCTTGAATGTCGATGTACTCTTGCAAAGCCATCTTTCCTTTTTCAAGTTCAATCCTTTGTCGTTTTAGGATTTCTTCCTGTTCCTCAAGGTAGCTAATGACAGTTGCTTGTCCTGCCGGATCGCCAGTTGCACCCCCACCAGCAGCAATCGCTGCGTCAATTTCTTTTTGTACAATTTCCCTGTTTGCAATTTCTCTTTTTAGCTGTTCGATACGTTCTTTTGTTTTTCGCTGAAAGTCTCGATCTATTCTTGGTGAACTTGACCCTGCTTGACCGCCCCCGGGAACAGGCGCGCCGAGGTCAGACGCTCTGTTTTGCAAACGTTCGTATGTTTCTTGCAGTTCCGTCAGTTCTTTTTTTCTTTTTTGTATTTCTTTCCGAATTTCTTGTTCTGTTTCAATTGTTACCTGACCAGTCATGAACCGTTTTCTTAATTGATTTTGGTTGTATTCGTCCAATCCCTTTTGAAGAATTTGAGTCCTAACCAACTCGTCATTTAAATCTTTAGCCGCTTCACCTGCGCCATAAAATATGTCAGCTAATACTGTTCCAACTTGATAGCTTGCGTAAGCTACAATCGCCACAAGCGATGCTTGGAATATTTTAATTTGAGCAGTACCTGCGCCGACCGAGGTTGAAAATGCAGTTTGCAAAAACGTTGCAACCTTAGTTACTTGATTTAAGTTTGCCAAAGCTGAGGCAAAAGTATTTGTCAAAACCCCAGCAGTTAATAAAGCTGATCCAACTGCAACCAATGCAACTGACATATTGAAAAAACTCTTTGTAACTCCGGGATTGTTTTCAGCAAAGACTTTTATTGTGCTGGCTACGGATGCAACAACTTTTACAATCGAGTTAAACGCAGGCAAAACGGCAGTACCAATTGCGTCAGCCATGTCCCTAACTTCAGCTTTTGCAATACGAGAAGCATTCGCCAAATCCGTTGAGGTTCGACCAAAGTCACCCTGAGCTTTGCTAGATTGCTCAATGATTAACGAGTATCTTGCAGAAACTTTTGCGGCCTCACTTAACTCTCCGTTTACTTTTTGGAACCCAAGTTCTATTGCTCGAGCCGCGACCTCAGTTTCATTTAAAAGAATACCAAATTCCCGGAGAGGCTTTGATTCTCCAACCAGACCGGACTTTAGTTTTTCGAAAGCTGTGTCAATGTCTACGTTATTAAAACTTGCTAGGTCGGCAGCAAGCTCACTCATTTCAACAGAAAGCTTTGCCGATTCGGCAGCAGTTTTTCCAGACTGTTGAATAATTAAACCTAGCTCGGAGGCATAGGCTTGAGCGTCTGACTTTGCAATTCCAAAACCTCTCGCCGTGGTCTTCGACCAATCAATGACCGACTGAGATGAACCCTGGAAAACCTCAATTGTTTTATTGGTTGATTCTCTTAAATCTGATGCTCCCTTTGCAGCAAGAGTAAACGCCCCAAGGGCAGCAGCACCTAAGGCAAATGCAGCGCGTCCTGCCTTTTGCATTTGCATGGCACTTGCGCGCACCGATTTTGTTGCTCGCCCCAGCAGGTTTTCCATTCTACGTTGACCGCGAACGTCAAGTTGAACGTAGGCATTTGCTATTCTGATTGCTGAGGCTGACATGTTTTAAATTCCAAAAGCGTTGCAGATGTCGTCCATACTTGGTTGTACCTCTTTACTTTTTGGAGTGGGCGAAACAATTCCCTGCGAACCGTTCCACATTTCGATCAACTCACGCAGGGTAAACGGATCTGGGTTTATCCCAATTGCCCCTGCCATGTTGTAAACTACCCACCAAAAGCTGTCTTGTCCGCTAAATCTTTCATCGGAACGTTTGGATCTTCCCAAGTCTCGACTAGTTCTTTGAATTCTTTGTTTGCTTTTTGCCGAGTTGCCTCGACCATTTTCTCCATGTTCGCGATGTTCTCGGGACTCGATGCGAGATCCAAAGTCATCCGGGCTTGTAAATGCGACACCTTCGTCATCTTGTCCAACAATTTCTTCGTCGCCTCTATCCTCGCTGGGTAGAGACTCTGGATAAAATTTTTGAATTCACCCCAAAACGCAGCATCAGCGGCCACAAACGATTCGCCGTTAATACGTTCGTCAAAATCATCCTGCGAAATTTTTTCAGTTTCACCCAAAGGGACATCAATTAACAAGTAAATGATGTCCATTCGGTCTAAGGGACGGCTGTGCAAGCTTTGGCAAACTGTCGCGGTGTCGTCAGCGAGCAGGTCAAAACCGAACCTTGATTTAATCAACTTAGCTTTTCGAATGTTTAGTGACAAATCCCAAACTTTGCCCTGTTCATCTTTAAAACTTTCCATCAATTCTCTCCATTAAATCGTGAAACTTAATTTTTAATTACGCAATGCCTGAGCCATAAACTCGACGCACCTTTGGACTGTAAGCCGAGCGAGCCGCAGGTTTGAATGTAAGGGCGTTTGTGTTATTGCCCTCGGATGGCTGGGTGTCGTCATCCTGTTCGATCAGGAAGTTACCAACAAGTCCCCAAGCAGAAGCCTCGGTTTTGTCGTCGTTCAATACCAACAGCGACACAATACCAGATGTGTCGGACAACGCTTGCCATGCTTTGACCATTGCATCTGAAAGTCGAAGCTCGTTGAGATTAACAGTGATCCCAGTATCGCGCTTCCCGCCGGTGTATTCCTTGTCGTCTCCTACGCAGCGGTCAACTACTTCTCGGAGAGTTCTGGCTCGCGTAATGCCAACGTCAACTACGCAAAGTTCGACCCAAGCCCCATCGGCTAAAATGTTTGCGTCGGTAACCGAGCTTGAGATGTCAAAGTCTGCTGCTTGGTAGTAAAGTTTTGAGTATTCGCCTAAATGATCTGGATTTGCCATTTCATTAATTCCTTATTTTAAAAAATGTGTTTTTCTAACTGTGATGGATCTTGAATCTTAAGATTCCTAAAATGCTTTTTGAGGTTTTTTGCCTTAATGGTTTCATTAAATGCGAGCCGCATTGTTGGACGAGCTTTTACTTTTCTATTACCCGGAGGAATGACAACCCAATCGATGTCTTTCTTTTTTGGCAACGGCATTTGTTTAGCAGTCTTACCCTGCTTTTTTCTTTTCGCTTTTACCTCGGCTTTTTTCTTTAACCAATATTGATGTTTCCACTTAGGAGCAACTCTCGCTGCCAGTAAAACTGTTGGCCTTGAAGCTTGAATACTTCCTCCATACTCAAGCAGTTGCGGAATCGTTACACCTCCGACCGGACGCGCTCCGTCTTTTCCAGTGTATTGGAATCCTGTTTTTTTGAATCCAACAATAAGGCTCATTGTTCTCGCGTTATAGTTTCGCTCGACTGTGTTAAACATGACCCGTCTTGTTGTACCTGACCTAATCGGCTGACCAGGCAAACTATGCGGCTTTGTCTTTAATCTTTTTTTAATACTTCGTTTGGCTTTTCTTCTAATAGCACCAGCAATTGATTGCATTGCTCGATCAACTTTTCGTTCAATCGCCCGTGCTACTCTAACGCCGCGCCTTTGCGTTGCGTTAGTGCGGACAGATAGGTAAGGCGAAAAAGCTTTACCCAATTGCGTTGATTTTGTTAGTCGAGGTATTCTAACCATATGAAATATTGAACTCGGAATACATTATCCCACTGCCAATTAACCAATCCTGATTGAGTACGCTGATAGTTTCAAAGCTTATTTGATTTGCAGAAGTCAGTTGACGATTGTCAGCGAAGTGCTGCATTAAAAATTCTGTATTTTCAATAAACCCATCTACTTCCTCAAGAGTTCCCGGTTGCTCGAGGTCGTTATTAAAATTTTGGAGTCTCTTCGCAATTACAATACTAACCGTTGACATCATTCGTCGATTGCAGCGGTCATTTTGTGCAGTTGGGTCTAAGTCGCGGCCTGTCATTAAAACAAACGCACGAAGGTTACTACTTGCGTCAGTGCGATCAATCTTTGCATGGGCAGCAGTCTTGCAAAACGGACTACTCTGTGGCATCGTCACTGGCAGTGTCAGCGAGTTTATTATTGCCGTCACTTGATCCGCGACTTGCTTTAGTTGACTGCTCATCCTGTTTCTCCTGCCATTCTATAACGACATGACCATTACTAAGCCTGGCGGTCAAATTGACCCCGTCCTCAGGTATTTTGTTTTCAATCGATTTCAACTTGTTAACCTGACTAACAAATGTTGGCATCGGCACTACATTTTTTTTTCTAATCCACATACGGCGACTCCTGCTTTGTTCTGACGAGGTAGGCAGTACGCATCTGCCCGTGCCACTTCCATGCTGAATCGGTTCCCTGAGGAAGCAAACGCCACGTAGAGCGATCACTCTCATCTGTTATTAAATCCCCAACTCGAGGTTCATCAATCCAGGGGAAAATGTCTGACTTGTTTATTATAAACGTCCGTTCAGTTTGGTTTAAATCTAACCCAGTGTCGGTAATTAATTCTCTTCCAATCGGTGGGGAAGTTATGCAAATCCCAGCAACTGTAATTGCCGGCTCCCCAGTTACGTTTCGAACGTAAGTGGCTTTATGAGCGGACACAGATCCCCTCATTTGATTTTGCATATCCGACCCAAACGAATGGATGTTAGTCATTTTTCTTAGCAACCTTTTTCTTTGTTGACTTCTTTTTGACAACCACCTTTGCAACAATCGTAGGTTCAACAAATGGAACCTTGTAGGTAATTTTTGTTGCGTGAATTCCGACAGCAATTTGGATATCGCTTGCGTCCTCAGGAATGTTGTGAAGTTCTTTAAATCTGTCAGTCAAAACCGATTCGTTTTTGACCTGCAAATGCGGATTGCTCATTTGATTTCTTTCTAAAAAAACAGGGACGGTCACCCGTCCCTGTTTGACCAGTTATAAGGGTAGGTAATTACGCTGAGGTAATTTCGTGTCTTACCATAACGTGGGTTGCGCCAGCAGTTCCGTCTGCCGCACCTTCTGCATAACCAAGGTGAACACCTCCAGCTTTTGCTTTACCTTCTGAGATGTTAAACAAAACTGCTGCTCCATCGGCAACGGTGTACGTTGCGTCAAGGGGAACTTTGTAAGCCGCAGTACCTGCTGGACAAGCTAACGCTCCAAGTTCGTTTGCTGCAATGTCTCGGTGAGCGATGTATTGCAAGGGAGCAATAGTAATTACATCACCAGCCGACACTGCTGCCGTTGGAGTGTAATCTCTCATTGAGGTAGACCCTCTGTGTAATTCAACTGCCATAATTATTTACCTTATTGAAATTTTTTTGTTTGAAAAAAGGGGGTGAGTAATGGAGAGAAAACTCACCCCCTCATGAAAAGTCCCCGTGACCTAAGGACTATGCACCAACGCACTTCTGAGCCATTTTTGGATCGTTCTCACCAAATCCAAAATCAAAGAAGCATCGCCATTGCATGCCCAAAGTGTTGAAGCTGGTTTCGGCACTTTGAATTGTTGGCGAATCCTGACCGTTGAGGTAAACAACCTCAAACGCTGCGGCAGCACCCGGATCGGCAAAACGATACCAAGTCTTACTTCTGTCCGCATCAGGGGTTCCGTTTGCAGCGGCGGTCGCAATGCTGTTGTCCAGCCATTGCGAATTAAAGCTTTCAAACATACCCGCGTGAGGGTTGTTAATAAAGTTTTTCGAATCCGCAGTTGTGTCGCGAATTTCGGTTTGATTCTGCAACTGCGACGTGATGACCTTAAGGCTTGCAGGTGCAAGCAACCTTGCACCATCAACGCCGATTGGCAAACCGTCAGTGTCGGTCTGACCATCAAAGGCAACTCCTGAGGCAGTCAAACCGTCAATGTTCAAAGTGTTGTTAGTCAGCAAGTTGCCGTTACCAACAGAGAACATCGTCGAATTTGCAATGGTTTGTGTCGCGGCAAATTCGCGAGCTTTAAAGGCCATTGTTCCAAGCATCGTAGCAACTCGAGTCAAGGCCGACATGTCGTCGTTGATCATGTCTTGGCGAGTGAACGCAAGCATCTTAGCGTATGTCTCGAGCTTTTTAGTGTACTGAGACTCAACCAATTTGCCATGCTTCATTTCTGCATCTTGAGCAAGTTTCTCAAGCATTCCAGAACCTTCAAGCTGGTAGCTATAAAGAGGCTTAAAGTCAGTTGCACTGGCTTGCCCAAAGACAAAGGGAATAAAGCTTGGAGCGCGAGTGTAAGCAGCAAGCAATGTTTTGTTTGCTACGTTGCTCATAATTCCAGGCAATGACAGAGTCGTGAAACCCGAGGCCATGAGCTTGTGATGAGCTTTGACAGACTGTTGAATGTAGTTGTCATCCAACTGCCCGGGGGGGTGATAAACGCCTGCGGCCTGCATAGTCTGGTAGGCAAGTCGGCTAACTCGAAAACCTTTAAATCGGCTCGACTTAGCTTCGTTCATGACACGCTCGTCATACCACCCGTTTTTCTTGATGTCGGCCTCAGACACGCCGGACGACATGACCATTGCTGCTTCAATGACCTGAGCATCTTGATCATTTTTTGTTGCGTCGTGGAACGCTGGTGCAGAGTGACCGCTTGATTTGTTATCAAGATCAAACAATCTTGCCTCAAGCTCACATTCCTTTTCTGTCATCCCAGATGAAATTGCGTGCGCAGCGAGTGAAATTGGATTGCCGTCTTCGTCGTCAATCTCTGGATCGTTGTACTTCGCACAAATTGTTCGGATTCGGGAAACTCGTTGAGCTTCCTCAGCCTGGCTATCGCGTTGCTTTTGGGCAACTCCCGAAAAGCTTGTTGATGGTAGGCTTGGAGGCTCTGGCTTTTGAGCTTCAAACTGTGCAGTCAAAAACTGCAATTGTGTCTCATTGTTTTCAACCATCTCCGCGTCAAATCCTTGAGCTTCGATAAACGATTTTAATTCTGGATTCATCTGTGTCCTGTCCTTATGTTTTGCGGCAATACTTACGACAGTTTGCCGATCAGCCCCGCGATTTAAAATTGCAACTCCAGTCAACACGGCATTCCGTGCGACATAAACCCCGCTGAACTGGTGACCATTTACGGTCACCCGTTTACTCTTTGAAACAAACTCAGCTTTCGGAAAGCTTGCTTCGATTGAGGCATCCCACGGGAACTTGTTTTTTGCTGCCTCTACTATTTCGTCGCGATCCTGACCAGGCACTGAAAGCAACCCGTCGAAATAAATTCCCGACGCGTCGATTTTCCCAGTTGCGTGACCAACTTCTCGGTCTTGCTCATGATTGCGGTTAATTTTTGTTACAGGTCGTTCAAGCGAAGCGGTCGAAAGATCAATTACAACAGGTGCGTCAAAACCTCTGACTGACAAAGCCGAATCAGCGTTGTAAGCGAGAATGGAAACCTTTGGAATTCCGTCCTCGCCGGCTACGATTGTCGGCGATGCAGGAAGCAAGTGTTTGAATCTCATGCGCTGTTTAGCTTTGCGTTGTCTCGACGTTTTCGTCATCCTGATTTTCCTGTTGGGGTTCGTTGGGTTGCTCAACAACTCCAAGTTCCTCATAAATTTCCGATTTTCTAATTTCCTTGTATGCCTCGAGGCGAAGTTGCTCATCAATGGCATCCTTGGCTGAAATTCCCTGCTCCTGCCAATACTTGGTTTCGTTTAACAAACCTGCTTCTTTTAAAATTTTTGCGGCGTTTGCCATTTTTCCCGGGTCGATTGGTTCTTTACCCGGCCAGTACCATTTATGTTCAAACGCCCCAAGTCCGCTCGGAATCACGCCAGGAACGAACGTCGCGATCTCGAGCCAGAACTTGAAGAAACGATTTATAAATCGCTCCTCTTGGCGTTTTCTCATGAACAGGATGTATCTGTGGAAAATCCTATGATCAAGTTGTCCTGAGGCAAAGTTAAAATCGCTTGAGTCAGCCGACGCGACGTTCCACGGGATTAATATGCAACTAATGATCTCATGAAGGATCTCGGCTTTGTAGGCTCCGTATCCCGTCGTCGGTTGCTCAGGCTTGTATGCGTTGTACTTCCAACCATCCGGCAACGTCATGAGGTTACCGGATCCAAACGGAATGTTGATTGGCGTATCGGAACCAGGAGTGCAAACGTCAGGTTGAAACGCTGTTTCAATTGTACCAAGAATCGAGGCAGCATTTTCTGTTGTTTCGATTGTCGCTTCGGTAACTCGGCGAAGCTTGCCAAACAACTCAATGCATGGTGCAAGCTGACCAACACCTCGGTATTGTGTCGGTCGATCCTGCCGAAACATATGAACCATAATGTCCGCAGGAATTGTTACAGTATCATCGATCCCAATGTAACCATCTTCGCCTGGATTCTTGCGAAGCTTGTAAAAAGCAGTGACGTTGCCCTGCTCGTCAAGTTGGAGTCCGTCAACAATTGGATTTGATCGATAAAGCGAAAATGCTTTTTGGATCATGTTGGACTGGAACTGAATTCCTTCGTATGAAACAAAGTCAACAGGAACAGTTTTTAGTGATCTGTTTTGTCGGAATTGGTGAAAGACTTCGCCCCCCACAATTTCCTCAACAATGCCCATTTGGAGTTTTTCGGTAAAGCAGGTTTCGTGCGACCACTCTTCCCAAATCTTCTCTAATTGTTTTGCTGCTTTATTTGCTCGAGGTGACGGTGACTTCGGCATAATTTCCAATCGGCAACCAGTGCCAATTGTTTCCTGCGCCATCTTTAGCAAAATACCTCGACAGTACGAATTGTTTGAAAACTCAAACCTCGAGGCCGCAACAATTTTCTCTCTAGTTTGCCGGTCGTCATTTGAGTTGCCGGATCGATTGTTCGCATAGTCCCATTGATCGGTTTGCGACCAACGATTCACAACGTCGTATTGGTTTGCCTGCATGAACTCAGATTTCTTTTCTGGTTCAGCAAACAAACTTTTAAATCGATCTAGGAAGTTAGGTTTTTTTGCCATCAACTGTACCTTTTACGTTGACCCTTGAAAGCAAAAATATTTTGCATGACGTTTTTGCGCTTGCCGTCATTGCACGTCAATTCGTCGTCAATCAAAAGTTGCTTTAACATCTTTAGATCGGCAGCGGAACGCATAACTGTTCTTTCCGATTCGGAGGAAATGTCGCTCGTTTGAACGAGTCCAGTTGCGTTGTTGAGTTTTGATAAGTCGAGTCCCATGCCAAAAACTTAACGAATGAAATTTGTTTTGTTAGGTTTTGAAATGAGTTTTTGTCTACATCTAGGAATTACGGTAATCTTTCCCAAAAATATATTGCGTCGTGTTCCTCACCAACAAAGTCAGTAACTCGGATTGTCACCTCGCCGACATCATATGCTGCCTGTGTATGGGAACCGCTTAACGTTATTACTCCGGTCGCAGAATCAATTGTGCAACCGGGTGGAAGCGATCCGGCTTGCACTGCCACGCTGTAGGTTTCCTTGCCACCATTAATTGTCGGAGTTATGGTCGCGCCGCCATCAACTAAACGCCAATCAACGTTTGTGGCCGGTGCGGTAGCGTCGTTTGTAAATGGACTCGGGTAGACAATGTTTAACGGTTCGTAGACAAGCCAAATTCTTATGTTACTGATATCAAAGTTAGAATTTCTTTGTCCGAAAAATTTAATAAACGTTTCACCGCTGCTATTTGTTGGAAAAAACAAAGACTCAAGATATCTGTTTGATGACTGAAAATTAAAACCTCCGGTTGGATACCATGCAAAGACTTGATTGATTGCTGGAAATGGATGGTCGTCAGGGGTTGTCCTTGTATCTGCGTTTGCATTTAACCATTCTATTTTGTAAATAGAATTAGGTTTTAAGCTTAGGTTTGCAAAAGCATATCTTGTATAAATCCAGGTCGTTGGATTGCCGACATTTTCGTTGTCGGCACTGATTGTCCCAGTTCCAGAATCGTAACTCCAATCCAAATTTCCAGAATTAATTTGCCAATTAATTGGCGTTAAATATTCCTGATGACCATTTGCAATTTTATAATTATATGAACCACAATCCAAAATTTGATCTGGGGTTGTGAAATTTGGATATTGTGGATTTGGTTGAAAAAAGGTTGATTTATAAATAGTTGTTGGAGCTTCTATTTCAAACTGAACCAACCCACTACGTCTTGGATTTGTAGCGTAGGGCAGATGACATACAAAATCATACCAACCAAGAACAGCGTTTGTTTTTACGTCGTTGATGTAAAGACATAAGTCATTTAAATAGCCAGATCCATCTGTAAATCCAACTAATTTTATAGTACATGGGAATGATGCGTTTATTGGCTGTCCTAAATCATCTAACAACTCAAATGAATTAGATGGCGCACTTTGATGCCAAGTTCCAATCGGTTTTTGTGGGCTTGCTGTGTAATATCTAAAATAAGTGTCTTTAAGTCTAAAATGACAACTGGAATTGTAACCAAAGGCAGTTGTGTTTGGATTTGCCGAATAATCGACTTCCGTTGAACCGCTCATTTCGTTAATGGTAAAACTGACTTCCCAAGGTGCTTTTATTTTTTCGTAGGTATTATTTGCTCGATACTTTTGGTAACTAAGTTTGTTGTTGTAGCGACCAGTATTGTTTGTCGGCAAAACTAATGACTCGGCATCATTTGGGCTAACAGTAATTCGGTGCGATCCTAAAAGTATTCCATTGGTAATCATAATTTTACCATTGGAAACTCCAGCAATCGTTGCACGAAAACCCGGGTTTGTTGAGTTTAATGTGCCGTCAAGATATTGGAATGAACCAGATGGATTGCTTTGCGTCCAAATCCCTCTTACATATCTACCAGCTTCGGACGAAAAAACCCAAGATTCAGGATTTTGAGCAGTAGCATTCGATGGAGCGTAAAAAACAAAGGGAGATGTCATTTGACCTGAAAGTTGAACAAGATTGTTTAATTCATTTTCAACCTCTGAATTCCATGCTCGACAGTAGGTTCTATTTGTAAGCGGCGGTTCCTCTTTGCAACAACACCGACCGACACCCATAGCATTTTTCATTTTAGTTCTCCCTTGTTCTCCACTGCTTGCCGCAAGCTCGGCATTTTCTAATTCGGGTTACTGAGTTGTACATTTTTCGGGTATCAATCACATAACTCATTTTGCATTTGCAGGCGGGACATGGCAAACCCTTAGCATCTTGTTGCCTCCAGTTGTCCCAAATGTTTCTTTCGCCGTCCGACATTATTGACCCCATTTTGACCAATCGACTTTCTTTGCTCTTTTCCTGCCCTCGCTAAAGTCAGCACCTAAAAAGGTTAGTCCGTCAAACGACGCAATTGCTGCACATCCTACCGCACAATCTAAGTAGTCGTTGTCAGGACTGCCCGGACGAACAAACCATTCGTCCACCTTACCATATGCACCCTCAAGCTGAGTCCTATACTCCGAGGTATAATGCTCGGCAACTAACCTGTGGACTTGTGGAGTTTTAACCTTAAAAAGAGAAAAGCAACCAGCGTCTCCAAGAGCGGTCGCTAAACGTTGGTGGAAAAATGTTTTCCAAAAGTATGTGTCAATTTCCAAAGTTCGCACCGATGCTCTTCGGCTAGCCGTGTAAAACCAACCGCTGCCTTTTCTCTCACCAGTCTTTGTTACTTTTTGGGTAATTGGTTTGCGTTTTGCGCCGTAAGCGACACCCATGCACAAAGTTAATCGATCCTGATACGGCGAGTCTCTGTAGACCCGTCGCAGCGTCGATGTCTTGTATCTCGAATCCATGCCAACTCGGCTTATTCTCATTGTCGCCTTGTCGTTTTCTCGCTTCCATTTTAGGTTAAATAAAATGTCGTGCAGGTCATTTGCCGCAGCATAAATTCTTGCCTCCAAACCTTTTCCAGGGTAGTGCTTTGAAAATGTTTCTGAAATGTTTTTCTTGTTGAAGTATCCTGATGGTTGCTGCGGAAAGCTGAAATAATCTAACAGGTATCCATCAAAACCTGACGAATATCCCCAAATCTGCACAAAGAATTGTTCTTTCTGAACGTCAACAAATGCTTTAATTGTTTCTACCTCGAGCGGCACAACGTTTTTTCCAAACGCATGCTGCTTGACCATAACGTCGCCCATTGAAAGAAATTCAGTTTCGTCGTTTGCAACAATTGGTTCATTTTGGAATTCGGAAAAAAAAGTCGCCTCGTCTCTGCAATACAAATTCATTGCATGTTGGATTGCAGAAACTTCGTCAATGTTTTTTCTGGCCTCCCATGTTGCGTGACAACCATCATCCATTTCAGCTTGGTTTGATTTGTAAAACTTATTTGCTTCAGCGTAACTCGGAGGCTCGAGCAATGCACCTATTCTGTATTTTTCAAAATACTGTTCCCACAAATTAAAATTTACCGGCCAACCGTTTACCATCTTTGACCGAGTACCTCGCCAAAGTGGATGTTTTTTGCGATCCAATATTTTGTCAACCATGTCGCCGCGTTGGATGACCGTGCATGGCATCACTGCCGATATCTTTTGACCGGGGGCGGCCATACCAAGTACCGCACCGCTAATTAATTTCTCCCTGGTTAAATTTTGCGGAGCGGATGCCGCCGATTCATCGGTCTGAGGATCGTCGAGCAGAACGAAGTCTGGACGGATTTGACGACCATCGACCATTGATCTAAGAGATCCGCGAATACCGTTGCCGGTCAAACCCGAAACTGCGATTACTGTGCCGCTAGACGGAGCGTCTATTGTTTTTGGTTTTGGATGGTTTGCTGGCGACTTGACCGTTGGTAAAACAACAAAATCTTTTGACCATTCGATTTTGCAGCTTCGTCCTTCAGAGGTCATCCCAGCGCATCTGTGAGCAATGCCATTTACCTTGCGGACTGGGTAAGCGATTTCAGGAAAGTCCTCAGCGTAAACGTCAATGAACCGAATCCAAGTCTTTATGGATTCGAGCGAATCAACTGCCTTCCCTGAATTAGCTCCAATCAGAAACACGTATTTTGAATGGCTGTAACTTACCGCCCATAGAGTCGCGGCTCGAGCGATTGTCGTCTTTCCACTACCTCGAGGGCAGGCAAAAGCGTACAGCGCGCCATGCAGCACGGACTCCTCTAAACGTGCAATCATTTCATCATGTATCTCGCTAAACGGCAGCGGGAATGCCTCAGGCAAGTAGGTCTGACAAAACAGCTTAAGATTGAATTTGCACTTATTTCTTCGCCGGACGTTTTTAATTTTTGGGATCGAACCAATGTCGCGGCCAGATGCCGACATTTCATTGATACGCTCATTTGCTCGCTCTTTGTGAGCGGCATAATTTTGCTTCTCTGAGGTTTTCATTTTTTCTCTCCAAAAACATCATCCCACATTACGGCAAATCGAAAAGTCCCAAAAATAAAACCGAGCCACCCCACCCTAACGGGGGAGCGGGGCAAATAAAAAAATTGACGTTAAAGTGCTATTCGCGGCAGCGGGGGCGGCAGCCCCCC
>Ga0213861_10001631_pt1 | contig 19664 bp, 20 predicted proteins | sample PICome_4_FD_160110 | JGI IMG/M metagenome (GOLD analysis project Ga0213861, IMG submission 160110) | Coastal seawater microbial communities near Pivers Island, North Carolina, United States - PICO131 | ecosystem: Environmental > Aquatic > Marine > Coastal | place: USA: North Carolina... | reverse complement strand
CTTTGTATGGTTTTCAAGAATGTCTGCCTCGAAAGGTTGGCTTTCTTAAAATTGACATTAACCAGTTATTAAAAGGGCATTGTAATTTTACAATGCCCTTTTAATTTATTTGTGTCTTCCCTTTAATTCGTTCTCTATATCCTTTAAAGTAAATCCTTTGGCTTGCAACAACATGAGGTAGTGAAACATTAAATCTGCTGATTCATAGAGAAACAACTCATCGTTATTATCCATAGCTTCAATAACAGTTTCCACTGCCTCCTCGCCTACTTTTTGAGCAATCTTATTAATACCTTTTGAAAACAAACTAGCTACATACGATGTATTCGTGTCTTTGTTAGCAACACGTTCTGCAATCACATGTTCTAAGGTTGAAAAGAAACCATAATTAGGCAAATTTTCTTCTTTCCAACAGGTATCTGTTCCTTTATGGCATACTGGTCCTACTGGGTTTACTTGTATTAAAAGTGAATCATTATCACAATCATTTTTAATATCTACAAGATTTAAAAAATTCCCACTTTCTTCTCCTTTTGTCCACAGGCGTTGTTTACTTCTACTAAAAAAAGTAACTTGTTTTGTATCCAAGGTTTTTTGATGAGCTTCTTCATTCATATAGCCTAACATCAACACCTTTTTTGTTGTCGCGTCTTGGATTATCGTAGGAACTAATCCGTTTGAATCGTATTTAATAGTCATATTTATATCTTTATGTGATACTGAAACAAGTTCAGCATGACGACTAAAGTCGTACTTCTATATTATTCTTTTTTAATTCTTTTTTCAATTCTGGAATTTGAATTTCGCCAAAATGAAAAACACTTGCTGCCAAAGCTGCATCAGATTTACCTTCTTTAAAAGTATCAATAAAATGTTGCACATTTCCCGCACCGCCTGATGCAATAATCGGAATATTTAATAGCTCTGATAATTTTGCGAGCGCTTCATTAGCAAAACCATTCTTAGTACCGTCATGATTCATTGAAGTAAATAGAATTTCACCAGCACCACGTTCTTCTACTTCTTTTGCCCATTCAAATAAATCGATTTCTGTTGGAATACTACCACCAGCTAAATGCACTTTCCATCCACCATCAACTTCTTTGGCATCAATAGCTACAACTACACATTGGCTTCCAAATTTATTCGATAATTCGTTTATTAATTCAGGTCTCTTTACAGCAGACGAATTAATAGACACTTTGTCTGCTCCACATTGTAGCAAAGCATCTACATCTTCAATAGATGAAATACCACCACCAACAGTAAACGGAATATTAACTTGTTCAGCGACATGCAGTACCATATCTAAAGTAGTTGCTCGACCTTCAAGGGTTGCTGAAATATCTAAAAAAACAAGTTCGTCCGCGCCATAATCAGCATATTGTTTAGCAAGTTCAACAGGATCTCCTGCATCTCTTAAATCCACAAAATTTACACCCTTAACTGTACGACCGTTTTTAATATCTAAACAGGGTATGATTCTTTTAGTTAGCATTATACAAATTTTTCTAGATCTCGAATACTGATTCTATTTTCATAAATCGCTTTTCCAATAATGACACCTTCGCAACCTAACTCGATTAATTTTGGTAATTCGTCAATATGAGAAATACCACCTGAGGCGATCAATTTTATAGATTGTCCGCTACTACTATTGCTGCACTCTTCAATGATTTCTTTATACAAATCAAACGAAGGACCTTCTAGCATTCCATCTTTAGAAATATCAGTGCAAATTACATACTGAATTCTTTTCTTTTGATACCCTTTTATAAACGGAATAACATCTTCTTTAGTTTGTTCCATCCAACCGCTTATAGAAACTTTCCCAGCGTCACTATCTGCTCCTAAAATGATTTTATTTCCGCCATATTTGTTAATCCAACCTTCAAATATTTCAGGGTCTTTAACAGCAATACTTCCTCCTGTAATTTGTCTAGCACCAGAATTAAATGCAATGAGCAAATCTTCGTTAGTTTTCAAACCACCTCCAAAATCAATTTTCAACTTCGTTTTTGAAGCAATTTGCTCCAATACTTTATAATTTACAATATGCTTAGCTTTAGCACCATCTAAATCTACTAAATGCAAATATTCAATGCCAGAAGCTTCAAACATTTTTGCTACTTCTAAAGGGTTTTCGTTATAAATTTTTTTAGTATCATAATCCCCTTTTGTTAGGCGAACGCATTTTCCGTCGATGATATCTATGGCTGGTATTATTCTCATTCCTGAATATTAAAAGTTAAATTTAAAATATTAAAAGTTACTTACGTGTTTGATTTCGCTTTGTCGTGTTAATTGAAGCAACGATTATTGCTAATAATTCTTTTCCTTCTTTTTGAAGTTTTGATATTTCTGATGAATGTTCAGAAAGGATTTCTTCAAAAACCTCCAACCAATAAACACTTTCATCCACTTCTTCTTCAACAATTTTTAATTTATTTATAAAATCTGCTGTGGATTTAGCACGCTGCGAAGCTCTATAATTAGCCCCTACAGAACTTGAACTTCTGATTAATTGATTTACAAAGGCATTATATTCTCTAGATTTTGGAACTTTGAAACAAAACTTCCAACAATCTAAAGCAAATTGTTTTGTTCGTTGAATTAATTCATTTTTCATTTTTAACACTTTTAACATCTAACTTTTAATATCTAACTTGAGAAAGTTTTCTAATATTTTTGCTCCTGCTGTACTACTCTTTTCAGGATGAAATTGAACCCCATAAAAGTTTTCATGCTGTAAGGCTGAAGCGTAATTGATACCGTAATCTGTTTTAGCAATAGTCTCATTGCATTGTTCTGCATAATAACTATGTATTAAATACATGTATTCACTTTCTTTAATACCTTTAAACAAGTCAGATTTTAAATCTTTAATGAGGTTCCATCCCATTTGAGGTACTTTCACATCATCAGAAAAACGTTTTACATCTGTTTGAAAAATGCCTAGACCCTTGGTGTTTCCTTCTTCGGTGGACTTACAAAGCAATTGCATACCCAAACAAATCCCTAAAACGGGTTGTTTTAAGGTTGGGATTAGCTCGTCTAAACCACTTTCTTTTAGCATTTTCATAGCACTATTTGCTTCACCAACACCTGGAAATATAATTTTATCAGCTGCCATAATCTCTTCTGGATTATCTGATAAAATAGCATCTACTCCTAAACGCTTAAAAGCAAATTGAATACTTTTAATATTTCCTGCTCCATAATTAATAATGACTAATTTCATTAAAGCATTCCTTTTGTTGATGGTAAAATCATTTTTTCAATATCGCGTTTTACAGCCATTTTAATAGCTTTTGCAAAAGCTTTAAAAATGGCCTCAATTTTGTGGTGCTCATTGCTACCCTCCGCTTTTATATTCAAATTGCATTTAGCACCATCAGTAAACGATTTAAAGAAATGATAAAACATTTCAGTTGGCATTTTACCAATCATTTCACGTTTAAAATCAGCTTCCCAAACAAGCCAGTTTCTTCCACCAAAGTCAATAGCAGCTTGCGCATAACAATCGTCCATTGGTAAACAAAAACCATAACGTTCTATTCCTAATTTATTACCTAAAGCTTTATTAAATAATTCACCTAAAGCAATGGCTGTATCTTCAATCGTATGATGTTCGTCAACATCTAAATCACCATCTACTTTAATGTTCAAATCTAATTGTCCATGACGCGCAATTTGGTCTAACATGTGGTCAAAAAAAGCAAGTCCAGTATCTATATTACTTTTACCAGTACCATCAAGGTTTAATTGAATAGCAATTTTAGTTTCATTGGTATTTCTTATCAAACCACCAGAACGTTCATCAGCTTTTAGGAACGCATATATTCTAGCCCAATCATTACACTCTAAAGCAATAAAATCATTTAGCTCTTCATGCTTAACTGTTATTTCGTCTGTTCCTAAATTAGTTTCATCATTAATAAATATGCCTTTTGCTCCAAGATTCTTTGCTAATTCAATATCCGTTAATCGATCACCTATTACAAATGAATTTTCTAAATCATAGTCTTCAGAAAAGTACTTTGTCAATAAACCAGTATTTGGTTTTCTTGTTGGTGCATTATCTTTCGCAAATGTTCTATCAATGAATTGTTCTTCAAAAACGACACCTTCATCTTCAAACGTTTTAATAATGAAATTATGAACAGGCCAAAATGTGTTTTCTGGATAAACATCGGTACCTAATCCGTCTTGGTTGGTTATCAACACTATTTCGTAATCCAATTCATTAGCAATTCTACTTAAGTATTGAAACACTTTTGGGTAAAACTCTAATTTTTCGAATGAATCTATTTGTTCATCAGCTGGCTCTCTAATGATGGTGCCATCTCTATCGATAAAAAGTACTTTCTTCATGATTAACTTGTTAATCACCCTGGATTTATTTCAGGGTCTTTTTAATTTATACTCAATGTTTCTAAATTTGGATTCGCTTCTTTTACAAGATTCCATTTCCATTCTTTGTGCCAATTTTTTAATTGTCTTTCTCTTGATTTCGCTTCTTTAATAGTTTTGAATTCTTCATAATAAATTAAATATATAACACTATACTTTTTTGTAAAAATAGCCCCTTTTCCATTTGAATGTTCATTAAGCCTTCTATCTAAATCATCTGTATATCCTATATATAAGACTGTTCTGTTTTTATTTGATAATATGTAACAATAATATTTATCGTCTTGTTTCAAACTATGTCTTCAATTTTAAGGTTCCTGAAACAAGTTCAGAATCTCGAAATTAATAAAAGCTCTTTTATCAATTTCTCATTCTCTTTTGGAGTACCAATCGTAAAACGTAAACAATTTTCACACCCAGGTTGTGATGTTCTATTTCTAATCACAATGCCTTTGTCTATTAGCTGATTGTAGCGCTTTGTAGCATTATCAACTTTAGCTAATAAAAAATTAGCATCAGATGGATATATTTTTGATATATAATCTACAGACTCCAATTTTGTAATTAACAAATCACGCTCTTTCAATATACCAGTTACCTGATTTTGTGTTAACTCCTGTTGTTCTAATTGTGAAATTGCTTTTAACTGCGTTAACTCATTCACATTGTATGGTGGTTTAATTCGATTTAAAACTGAAATAATTTCTTCTGAAGCATAACAAATACCTAAACGAATTCCCGCCATACCATAGGCTTTTGAGAGTGTTTGAGTAATGATTAAATTAGAAAACTCATTTAATCTACTGGCCCAACTTTCTTCATTTGAAAAATCGATATAAGCTTCATCGATAACCACAATCCCATTAAACTCTTTAACGAGCCTTTCTATAGATTTTGCTTCAAAACTATTTCCCGTTGGATTATTTGGTGAACATAAAAAAAGTAACTTAGAATTAGCATTCGCTGTATTCAATATCTCGTCAACTTTTGGTTGAAAATCAGCGTCTAACTGGACACTTTTAATTTCAATAGCATTAATATTTGCCAATACACTATACATACCGTAAGTAGGCGGTAATGTAATGATGTTGTCTTGATTAGGTTCACAAAAAGCTCTATAAATCAAATCTAAAACTTCATCACTTCCATTTCCTAAAAGTATATTCTGTTGTGGAACACCCTTGATCTTTGAAAGCAAAGATTTTAAAGTTCTTTGTTGTGGGTCTGGATAACGATTAACGCCATTTTCAAACGGATTTTCATTCGCATCTAAAAACACCATATCGTCACTATTACCCTGAAATTCATCTCTTGCCGATGAATACGGTTTTAGCGCTTTTATTGTTGGTCTAATTAAATCTTGAATATTCATTATTTCAAATCCTTTAACCTGATTGTCACAGCATTTTTATGAGCTTGTAAACCTTCTGCTTCTGCCATTAGCTCAATCGTTTCTCCAATATTCAAAAGACCTTCTTTTGATATCTTTTGAAACGTCATGCTTTTCAAAAAACTATCTAAGTTTACTCCAGAATAGGCTTTAGAAAAACCATTTGTTGGCAATGTATGATTAGTCCCAGAAGCATAATCGCCTGCGCTTTCAGGAGTATAATTACCTATAAAAATTGAACCTGCATTACTTATTCCATCAATGTATAAATCTTCGTTTTCACAACAAATAATGAAATGTTCTGGCCCATATTCATTAATTAGTTCTAAGGCTATATCGTCATTTTCAACATAAATTAACTTTGAATTAGCTATCGCTTTTTCTGCAATCGCTTTACGAGGAAGAACTTCCAATTGTTTTGCTACTTCTTCTGAAACTTCATCAATCAAACCTTTTGAAGTGGACACCAAAATGACTTGACTATCAGCACCATGTTCTGCTTGACTCAATAAATCAGATGCAATATACGATGCATTAGCAGTTTTGTCAGCAACGACTAATAACTCACTAGGGCCAGCTGGCATATCAATAGCAACACCATATTTTGTAGCTAGTTGTTTTGCAACTGTTACAAACTGATTTCCTGGTCCAAATATTTTATAAACCTGAGGAATTGTTTCTGTACCAAAAGTTAGTCCTGCAATCGCTTGAATACCGCCAACTTTTATAATTTTTGTAATACCACAAAGTTGCGCTGCAAATAAAATCTCAGGTGCCAATATCCCCTCTTTATTTGGCGGTGAACATAATACAATGTCTTTGCATCCTGCTGTTTGTGCGGGTACCGCTAACATTAAAACTGTTGAAAAAAGTGGTGCAGTTCCTCCTGGAATATATAAGCCAACTTTTTGAATCGGTCTTTTTTCTTGCCAACATTGTACACCTTTGGCTGTTTCAATAGCTGTTCTTGATGTTTTTTGTGCAGTGTGAAACACCTCAATGTTTTGTTTTGCTAATCTAATAGCATTCTGGAGCTTTTCCGGAACTTGCTCAATGGCTAGTTCTATCTCCTTAGACGTTACAATATTAGATTCTAAAGAAACACCATCAAATTTGCTAGTAAATGCTTTAATGGCAACATCACCAGTTTCAGAAACCTTAGTAAATATTTCAGTTACTGTAGCTTCAATATCGCCTACAGTTTGTGTTGGACGTTTTAAAACCTCAGACCAGCTTTCTCTATTTGGATTAATAATTATTTTCATGATAAATGATTAAAGTACCATTTTTTCAATAGGGCAAACTAAAATACCTTGAGCGCCATTGATTTTTAATTCATCAATTACGTCCCAAAACTCGTTTTTACTAATTACTGAATGTACCGAACTCCAACCTTCTTGAGCCAAAGGTAGAACCGTTGGACTCTTCATTCCTGGTAATACATTTATAATGTCTTCTATTTTATCATTAGGTGCATTAAGTAAAATGTATTTAGATTGCCTTCCTTTTAAAACCGATTGAATCCTAAATTGAATTTTATCTAATATCGCTTGTTTTTCTTCACTTAAAATTGGGGAAACTGCTAAAACAGCTTCTGATTTTAAAATAGTTTCTACTTCTTTTAAATTGTTTTTAAATAAGGTACTTCCACTAGATACAATATCACAAATAGCATCTGCTAGCCCAATATTTGGTGCAATTTCAACAGAACCATTAATAATATGAAGGTTAGCATTTACACCGTTTTTGTCTAAATACATTTTTACCGTATTTGGATACGATGTAGCTATTCGTTTGCCTTCTAAATCTTTAACATTGTTATATTTTGCAGACTTTGGAACCGCAATGCATACGCGACACGTAGAAAAACCAAGTTTTTCAACAACATTAATACCGTTACCTTTTTCTATTAAAACATTTTCACCAATAATAGCGGCATCTACTACGCCATCTTTTAAATATTGAGGAATATCACCATTTCTTAAATAGAATACTTCTACTGGGAAATTTCGTGCTGATGCTTTCAATTGATCCTTTCCATTATCAATAGAAATACCAATGTCTTTTAAAATTCTCATCGAGTCTTGGTTTAAACGACCTGACTTCTGTACTGCAATTCTTAATTTACTCATTTTTGTTGTTTTTATGAGTTCGAAACAATCTACTTGGTATTATAATTAAAAAACCCGCTTGATTGTCTCAAACGGGTTTAAAAATATATGTTGATTTTACTCAATACATTTTCACTTCGCTTGGGAGCAAATATAAAAATGATGATGTAATTGAATAAAAGTCATGTTTTTTTTATCTGTACAAATATCCATAATTTATATGATTAAATCCAAATTATAAATACAATTCTTATAACAATTCAACAATATTAAAATTTAGCCTCGAAAAAATTAATAATTTTTAAAAGAATCACTTAAATGCTGAATTATTTAATTTCTTGTCTTATTGATTTCCAAGAATAATTGGCATTCCGCTATCTCCAGAGCCTATAACAATTACTTTGCTATTTGGAGATTCTGAAAGCTTAACTGTAGCTTCTATACCTTTATCTTGAAGAATTTTATCCGTTAATGATGCACTTAGAATTCTATTTGATTCTGCTTTACCTTTTGCTTCAATAATTACTTTTTCAGCTTCTTTTCTTGCACTTTCAAGTCTAAATTCATATTCTAATGATTCTTGCTCTTGCTTTAATTTACGCTCAATAGCCTCTTTAATTGTTGGAGGTAACGTTACATCTCTTACTAATACCTCATTTAATTGAACATATTGTTTATCAAGTATTTTCTTGGTTTCTTCAAAAATTTCAACTTGAATGGCGTCACGTTTAGTTGAATACAAATCGTCTGGCGTATAACGTCCAATAACACTCCTCGCTGCACTACGAATTGCAGGCTGAATAACGCGCTGCAAATAACCTTGCCCAAGAGACTGATGCAAATTACCTAATTCGTTATAAACAGGCTCATACCATGCCGAAGCATCAATTTGAATTTCTAATCCGTTTGATGATAACACTTTCATTTTTTCAAAAAGTTCTTGCTGTCTTACTTCATAAACATATACCTTGTTCCAAGGCGCAACAAGATGAAACCCTTCTCCCATTGGTGGCTCATCAGTAACAACACCATCTCCAAAGGTTTTAAAAAGTACTCCAGCCTCACCAGAATCTATTGTTACTGCAGATTTTGCTAATATGACTACTAATATAATCGCCCCAATTATAAAAGGCAATGCTACTTTTGGTAATTTTTCCATTTTTTTATTTTAATTTAAATTAATCCGTTATACTTTCTTAAAAACCACTCCAAACTTAAGCTTAAAGCTATAATAGCGAGTAGATATTTCCAATCTATCAAAGGTATGATATTTTTACTGCTTTTTTGAATAGGAACATATCTATTATCATTTAATAAATCATTAACTAAACCTCGAGTATTATCAATAAAATAACTTGAACCTAAACTGTTAGTAGCTAACTGTTGCAACTTTGTTACATTAGCATTCAAAAATTGTTGTTCTACATTGTATTCTAAAATTTGAAAACTACCCGATTTAGAGATGTTCTCTTTTGAAGTCCTTACTGTAAAGCTATATTCAGAAGGCGGCAAACTACTTAAATCAACTTGATAATTATTATTTTTTAAAATTAAAGGGAACGTTTTTCGATCCTTCGAAGTTTTATTTGTTACCGTCACATTTAGAGTTTCTCGAGTATCAAAAACATAGTTTTTATCGAAAAATTCTGCTTTAATTATAATGTTCCCACTTCCATTATAAAACGATTCGTAATCTAAGTTTAGTCTGCTTTTTTGTTTATTATAAGCTAAATATTGAATCAATTTACCTATAAGGTCATCAAAAGCATTAAACGTTTTTTCATTCAAATAGCTTTGCGCACGCCATTGCCATAAATTCTCTCCAAATAAAACAGCCTCTCGTCTTCCATTAGTTTCAAACGTTGCTAAAAGTGTTTGATTCGTTGAAACACCACTTACCGTTTTATTTAAAATGGACTGAAAAGGAATATTAAACTTAACCTCGCCATAATTTGAAAGTAGCGGTGGAAAAGATTCAAAATTCAAATCATCTATTACAAATGGTGAGTAATTACTGTTTAATTCAGCAAGATAATTTTCAGTTTGATTTGTTATGGCATGTGAATAATTTTCAGATACTTTGTTTAAAAAGCTTAAGCTAGTTTTTGTTCCGACAATTACAAATTTGTTCTTATTTTGTAATTCTAACTGACTAAATACAGAATTGAACTTATTATTTGGTTGATATAATATAATTAATTGAAAGTCATTTATTTGATTGATTATATTTTTTGAATTTAAAATAAAAACAGATCGCTGTTCATTACTCTCGATACTCTTCTTTAAAACACCTAAATCTGGATGAGAAAAATCACTAACAATTGCAATTTTTGTTTTTTGATTGATAACTTCAACCGCGAAATTTTTAGTGTTATTTATGGTGTTCTTTTCACTTTCTAAAGGAACTAAAATAGCTTTATAACTGTTTACACCTACTCTATTTGCTGGTAGCGTAAAATTAATAACCTTTGAGTTGTTGTTTTCCGAAAAGGTTAGCGCCTTAGAATATACGGTGGTATTTCCCTTTTTTACAATAAACTTAGAACTGATAGCACTATTTCCATTGTATACCAAAATAGCTTCAATTGGGAATTTATTTTTTAAATAGGCATACTTATTAACGTTAAGCTGTTGAATTTTTAAATCGGTATAAGTAATCGTATCTCCTAAAATTATTGGATAAATAGGTTGTTTATAGCTGTATGATGAAAATTGATAATCATTACCATAGGTTTGATTCCCATCCGTGATCAAAAGTGTTGGCGATGTCGTTTGCTTATATACTTGATTTAATTGAGTAAATGCTTTTGAAATATTGGTTTGCTTATCTGAAAATGTAATTGAATCTGAAGCATTTATACTTTCCCCAAAAGTGTAATAATTTATATTGAACTTGTTTTGAAGATCATTGTTGTTTTTAATGTTTTCAATAAACTCAAGTACACTTCTATCTTGTTTTAAATGACTAACGGAGCTAGAATTATCGATAGCTACAACCAGATTAGATTTTTCTACAGCTATTTTTATTTGATCAAAACTTGGGTTTATAATTAGTAGTAAAACAGCAAACACACTTAAAAACCTCAATAAAGAAAAAAGCATGTTCAATTTAGATAGGCGCCGCTTTTTAGTGAAATACTGAAAAAGCGCTAAACCTAGTGCTATTATCCCAGCAAGTATAATATATATTAGAGTGTCTGAACTCATTAAAATTCACAAGTTTGATAGATGAAATTACTGCGTTCGCAGGAACGACAATTATGTAAGCATTCCGCCGTCAACGTTTAAGGTTTGCCCAGTAATATAAGCGCTCATATCACTCGCTAAGAATACACAAACATTGGCGATATCTTCAGGAGTACCTCCGCGTTTTAAAGGAATTCCAGCACGCCATCCTTTTACAACTTCTTCGTCTAATTTAGCGGTCATTTCGGTTTCAATAAAACCCGGAGCCACTACGTTACTTCTTATATTTCTTGAACCTAATTCTAAAGCTACAGACTTTGAAAACCCAATAATACCAGCTTTTGATGCAGCATAATTGGCTTGTCCTGCATTACCTTTTACTCCTACTACAGAACTCATATTAATAATTGAGCCTTTTCGTTGTTTTAGCATAGTTCGCTGCACAGCTTTGGTCATATTGAAAACCGACTTTAAATTCACTTCAATAACGGTATCAAAATCCTCTTCTCTCATACGCATCAACAAATTATCTTTTGTAATTCCTGCGTTATTAACTAGAATATCTATACTGCCAAATTCTGCTGCAACTTCTTCAGCTAACTTTTGAGCTTCTTCAAAACTAGCTGCATTACTTTTATAGCCTTTTGCCTTAATTCCTAAAGCATTAAGTTCTTTCTCTAATGCGTTTGCTGCATCAACGGATGAGCTATATGTGAATGCTACATGTGCTCCGTGCGCCGCAAAAACTTGTGCAATTCCTTTTCCAATTCCACGACTAGCACCAGTAATTATGGCTGTTTTACCTTCTAATAGTTTCATTTTATGTTCAGTTAGTTATTATTAATCTTAGCATTTCAAATATAGCAAATACAAATGGCATCAAATAAAAAAACCTCACAAGATTTGCAAGGTTTTAATATATATGTAATCAAATTTAGCTTAAAACTTCAGCTATTTTTTTTCCAATTTCTGCAGGTGATTCTACAACATGAATTCCACAAGCTCTCATAATTTTCTTTTTGGCTTGAGCAGTATCATCACTACCTCCAACAATGGCGCCAGCGTGTCCCATAGTACGTCCGGCAGGTGCCGTTTCACCAGCTATAAAACCAACAACAGGCTTTTTACTTCCACTTGCTTTATACCAATGGGCAGCATCAGCTTCTAACTGACCTCCAATTTCACCAATCATTACGACAGCTTCCGTTTCAGGATCATTAATTAACATCTCAACAGCTTCTTTTGTAGTAGTACCAATAATTGGATCTCCTCCAATACCAATAGCAGTTGTAATTCCTAAACCTTGTTTTACAACTTGGTCTGCAGCTTCATAAGTTAATGTCCCAGATTTAGAAACAATACCTACTTTACCTTTTTTGAATACAAACCCTGGCATAATACCAACTTTTGCTTCACCAGGAGTAATTACCCCAGGGCAGTTAGGACCAATTAATCGACAGTCTTTATTCTTTATATAACTTGATGCCGTAATCATATCAGCAACAGGAATTCCTTCAGTGATAGTAATAATTACTTTTATACCTGCATCAGCAGCTTCCATAATGGCATCTGCAGCGAATGCTGGTGGAACAAAAATAATGGTAGTATCTGCTCCAACTTTTTCAACAGCCTCTAAAACGGTATTGAAAACAGGTTTATCTAAATGTGTTTGACCACCTTTTCCAGGTGTAACACCACCAACGACGTTAGTACCGTATTCAATCATTTGAGTGGCGTGAAAAGTACCTTCACTACCAGTAAACCCTTGAACTATTATTTTTGAATCTTTATTTACTAAAACACTCATATTTTCTTGTTTGAATATTGTTGCACAAATGTAATTTTTTGAACGCACTTATTTATCTTAAATGCTCTTAATTTTTTAATTGCTTTAAAATATTTGGAATCTGCTTAATAGATGCCATTTCTTTTAGTTGGGCACGTACTTCTTGTGCTGGAGTGCCCCAATATACCTTCCCGCCCTCAATGGACTTAGTTACCCCTGATTGTCCTTGAATAACCGCTTTTTTTCCAATGGTTACACCGCTAGTAGTTCCTACTTGGCCCCATATCGTTACTTCATCTTCAATAACAACACAACCAGCTATACCAACTTGTGAAGCGATCAAACATTTTTTTCCAATCACTGTATCATGACCTACTTGAATGAGATTATCTAATTTTGAACCTTCCCTTATAATCGTGTCTCCCGTAACTCCTCTATCAATAGTACATCCTGCACCAATATCAACATGGTCTTCAATGACAACACGTCCTCCAGACTTCAATCTATCATAACCTTCTGGTCTGTTTTTATAATAAAAAGCGTTAGCTCCTAAAACGGTTCCGGCATGAATAGTAACCTGATTTCCAATTACGGCATCATCATAAATACTGACATTAGAATGAATAGTACAATTATCACCGATAGTTACATTATGACCAATAAAACAATTGGGTTGAATTACCGTGTTTTTTCCAACTTTAGCTGAAAGCGAAATTGAAGCATTAGAAGCTTGAAAGGGTTTAAAAAAATCAGTCAGTTTATTGAAATCTCTAAAAGGATCCTCGCTAATAAGTAACGCCTTGCCCATTGGACATTCAACCTCTTTATTGATAAGAATAATGGTAGCAGCGGAATCTAAAGCTTTTCCATAGTATTTCGGATGATCAACAAAAACAATATCACCTGATTCTACAACATGAATTTCGTTCATGCCTAAAACCTGAAAATCAGAATCACCAACAAACTTACAATCTATTAAGTCTGCTATTTGCTTTAAAGTATGGGGTTTAGGGAACTTCATATATCAGTATTCAGTATTCAGTATTAGAGCGTAAACTACTTGCTAGGTAATGCTCACTGAAAACTGACATTATTCTTTAACTCGTTCTTTATAAGTTCCTTTTGCTGTTTCGATTTTAATTTTATCACCTTCATTTATAAATAAAGGCACATTAACCTCCGCTCCAGTTTCCATAGTTGCAGGCTTCGTAGCATTTGTAGCTGTATTTCCTTTTACCCCAGGCTCTGTATGCGTAACCTCTAAAACAACACTAGCTGGCAAATCAACAGATAATGGTGAATTATCTTCAGTATTTATTAAAACCGTTACGACCTCACCTTCTTTCATTAATTTAGGATTATCTAAAGCCGCTTCTAGCAAACGGATTTGAGAATAATCAGCTTCATTCATAAAATGATAAAATTCACCATCATTATATAAATATTGAAATTTATGAGTCTCTACACGCACATCCTCTAATTTATGCCCTGCAGAAAACGTATTATCTAGTACTTTTCCACTAGTTACACTTTTCATTTTTGTTCTCACAAATGCAGGTCCTTTACCTGGTTTTACGTGTAAAAATTCTATTACTTTGTAAATATCATTATTATAACGTATGCATAATCCGTTTCTAATGTCGCTTGTCGTTGCCATATAATTAATTTGATTTGAAATATCCTTTCATGATACCTCGATGAGAATTTTTAATAAACTGAAGAATTTCATCACGCTCAGGAGTTGCCTGCATTTCAGCTTCGATAATTTCTGCAGCTTGTGTGTTATTATAATTTTTTTGATACAGTATTCTGTATATATCTTGAATTTCTCTAATTTTTTCTGTTGAAAACCCTCTACGTCTTAGTCCTACTGAATTAATTCCAACGTAACTTAATGGTTCACGAGCTGCTTTTACAAATGGTGGTACATCCTTTCGAACTAAAGAACCTCCAGTTACAAAAGCATGATTTCCTATTGAAACAAATTGATGAACCGCAGTCATACCTGCTAAAACAACATAATCACCAACAGTAATGTGTCCTGCTAAAGTACTATTATTAGAAAAAATACAATTTTTACCTACTATACAATCGTGTGCAATGTGGCAATAAGCCATAATTAGACAATTATCGCCAATAATGGTTTTCATTCTATCGGTTGTACCTCTATTGATTGTAACACATTCTCTTATCGTGACATTATTACCTATTTCTACAGTTGTATCTTCATCATTATATTTTAAATCCTGGGGAACAGCAGAAATAACTGAACCTGGAAAAATATTACAATTCTTACCAATTCGAGCACCTTCCATGATAGTAACGTTGCTGCCTATCCATGTGCCCTCACCAATTTTTACATTGTTATGAATGGTTGTAAAGGGTTCAATAACAACATTTTTTGCGATTTTCGCACCAGGATGTACATAAGCTAGTGGTTGGTTCATATTTATTTTACTTTTGAGATTTGAGCCATTAATTCAGCTTCGGCACATAATTTTCCATTAGCATAAGCATAACCTTGCATATGGCAAATACCCCGACGAATTGGAGTAATTAAAGAACACTTAAATATTAAAGTATCACCAGGCATTACTTTTTGCTTAAATTTAACCTTATCCATTTTCATGAAAAATGTTAAATAATTTTCTGGATCTGGAACGGTATTTAAAACTAAAACCCCGCCCGTTTGCGCCATAGCCTCAACGATTAAAACTCCTGGCATTACTGGAGCTCCTGGGAAATGACCTTTAAAAAATTCTTCATTCATAGTCACATTTTTTGTGGCTATTACATGATTTTCGGTCAGCTCATAAACTTTGTCTATTAACAAAAACGGCTGCCTGTGTGGTAACATAGCCATGATTTGCATAACATCCATTAAAGGAGGTTGATTTAAATCTATTTTAGGAACATTATTACGACGATCGTTCTTTATTATTTTTGATAATTTTTTTGCAAATTGTGTATTCACAAAATGTCCAGGTTTATTTGCAATTACCTTTCCTCTAATTCTGGTTCCAACAAGTGCTAAATCACCTAAAACATCCAATAGTTTATGTCTTGCCGCTTCATTAGGATGATGCAACGTTAAATTGTCTAAAATACCATTTGGCTTAACTGCAATAGAATCTTTTTTAAAAGCTACTTTAAGCTTTTCCATGGTTTCAGAAGACAATGCTTTATCAACATAAACAATAGCATTATTTAAATCTCCGCCTTTTATTAAACCATGCTCTAATAACATTTCAATTTCATGTAAAAAACTAAATGTACGTGAATCTGAAATATCCTTTTTAAAATCTGAAATTTTATTTAGCGTCGCATTTTGTGTTCCTAAAACTTTAGTTCCAAAATCTACCATAGTAGTAATTTGGTACTCTTTAGAGGGCATTACAAGAATTTCACTTCCAGTTTCTTCATCGACATAAGATACAATATCTGTAATAACAAACTCTTCCCTAAAAGCATCAAGTTCTACAACTCCTGCTTTTTCAATAGCTTCAACAAAAAACTTAGAAGACCCATCCATTATAGGAGGTTCAGCGGCATTAAGTTCTATTAAAGCATTATCAATATCTAATCCAACTAATGCTGCAAGTACATGCTCGGACGTTTGAATAGTTACTCCATTTTTTTCTAAACAAGTACCGCGCTGTGTGTTCGTAACATAATTTGCATCAGCTTCTAATACGGGCTCTCCTTCTAAATCTACTCTTTTAAAAGAAAACCCAGAATTACTAGCCGCAGGCTTAAAAGTTAAGGTTACATCTTTACCTGTATGTAAGCCTACTCCTGTTAAAGAAATTTCCTCTTTTATAGTTTTTTGTTTGATTTCAGTTTTAACTATTCCCATGTATTACTTCTCTAAGTCATTAATATTTTTAACAATAGTCGGCAAGTTTTTAAAATGAACATAGGCCTTATTGTAGTCGCTTAATTTTATAGCTGGAGATCCTTGTAAAATTTCGTTGTCTTTCACATTTCTACCAATGCCTGATTGTGCTTGTATTCTAACATTATTCCCAATTGTTATATGTCCGGCAATACCAACTTGTCCACCTATTTGGCAATTTTTTCCAATTTTAGTTGAGCCTGCAACACCAGTTTGTGCTGCTATCACGGTGTTGTTTCCAATTTCAACGTTATGTGCTATTTGTATTTGGTTATCGAGTTTTACACCGGCTCTAATAATTGTAGATCCTAGAGTAGCTCGATCGATAGTTGTTGCAGCACCTATATCAACAAAGTCTTCAATGATTACATTGCCAATTTGAGGTATTTTACTGTAGCTCCCATCTTCATTAGGAGCAAAACCAAAACCATCAGCGCCTATAATAGCTCCAGCATTAATAACACAATTTTTACCTATTATAGTTTCAGAATAAATCTTAGCACCAGAAAAAACTATGGTATTATCATCTATTGTAGTATTATCTCCTATATAAGCGTTTGGAAATATTTTAACATTCTCACCTATAACAACATGCTCTCCTATATAACTAAATGCTCCAATATATGCGTCTTCACCATATTTTGAAGAATCAGAAATAAATGAAGGTTGTTCTACTCCAACCTTTTTACCTTTAACTGAATCGTAATATTCTAGAATTTTTGAAAACGCTAAATAAGCATCATCAACTTTTATAAGCGTTGTTTTCAAACCATTCCCTGGTTCAAACGTTTTATTTACAATGGTAATAGAAGCTTTTGTAGTATAAATATGTGGTGTATACTTAGGGTTTGCTAAAAAAGTTAGAGCACCTTCAAAGCCTTCTTCAATTTTAGCAAGTTTTGATACTTCAATATCAGGATTTCCAACGACATCGCCTTCTAATATTCCTGCTATTTGTTGTGCTGTAAATTTCACACTTTGAAAGTTAGATTTTGTTTTTTGTTTGATTGACGCAAAAATAGGAAAAATGTACTAAACCCGCATTACGCATTAGAAAATCTATTACATCTTAAAATTACTTCAAAATACAATGCTTCGCTACTTTTAAAAGTTTAACCGTAATAAGCCTATGCTAAAACTTTAAAAGCCATGTTTTATTGTAGTCTTAAACTTCATAACAACCATTTAATGCGCCATGTTGATTAAAGTTAAACTTTCGGGTAACATATATAATATTTTGTAACTGGTGTTGATAACGCCTTAAGATTTAATTGATCTGATGCTTTTACAATATCTTGAATTTTTCCAGACTTATGTAATATGTTTATGCGTTTAGCACTTAGTTGGTACGCTTGATTCGAAATACTTCCTGTGAACACAAAATATCTTGCCTCATCTTCTGAAATCTGATACTTAGTCATTATAGTCTCAATATGCTTCTTCAAACTACGTTCTTTAATTTTTTTATTTTTTAGTTTGATTTTAAGTAAGTTTCTATTAATTATCATCTCGCTTAAATTACTAAGTACAAAGTCGTCATGATGTTGCCATTGTTTCATTGCCGATATAATATCGTAATCATCCAATTGTGAAAAGACTTCAAGCGTATCATTTTTGAAATTGATAATAGATATTTTATTCTGTAAAAAGTACATAAGTGCATCACTCGCCTTTAGTTTATGTCCTAAATCATGCAATTCTTTTGCGCGCTTCAATACCCTAATAAGTAACTGTTCTGCTACTAAACCTGTTTTATGCAAATACACTTGCCAGTACATTAAACGTCTAGCTATAATAAATTTCTCAACACTATATATGCCTTTTTCCTCAACAACAAGGGCGTCATCAACTACATTAAGCATCGTTATTAAACGCTCGCTATTTATATTGCCTTCAGCAACTCCTGTGTAAAAACTATCACGTTTTAAATAGTCGGCCCTATCCATATCCAATTGTCCAGAAATAAGCTGACACATAAATTTTCTTGGATATTCACCTTTGAAAATTTGAATGGCAAGCGTTAAACTTCCGTTAAATTCTTCATTTAAACGTTCCATAAATAGCAATGAAATATCTTCATGAGAGACATTATTAACTATTGAATGTTCCATGGCATGCGAAAACGGACCATGACCAATATCATGTAATAAAATAGCAACATAAAGCCCTGTTTCTTCCTCGTCAGAAATTGTAACCCCTTTAAAACGAAGCACATTAACCGCTTGTTGCATTAAATGCACGCAACCAATAGCATGATGAAATCTGGTATGATGTGCCCCTGGATATACCAAATAAGACATCCCCATTTGGGTGATTCTACGTAAGCGTTGAAAATATTTATGTTGTATTAAATCGAAGATGAGCGAATTTGGAATAGTAATAAATCCGTAAATTGGGTCGTTTAATATTTTAAGTTTGTTCAATCTCTAATTTTTTACATTTAATATATACAAATATAGGGATATGAGCCCATAAAGGGCATTCGAAATAAAAACGTTTTTTTAAACAAAAAGCTAATTATTTCTGGTAATTTTAATAAGACAATAAATATAATAATATGATAAAAATACTTTGGGTTGATGATGAAATTGATTTGTTAAAACCACACATTTTATTTCTTGAAAAGAAGAACTATCATGTAACAACATGTAATAGCGGTACGGAAGCCATTGATATTTTGGATGATGAAAATTTTGATATTGTTTTTTTAGATGAGAACATGCCCGGTCTTACAGGTCTTGAAACTTTGCATGAAATAAAGGAGAAAAAAGACAACCTTCCTGTAGTCATGATCACAAAAAGTGAGGAAGAATATATTATGGAAGAAGCTATTGGTAATAAAATAGCTGATTATTTAATAAAGCCAGTAAATCCAAATCAAAT
>Ga0213861_10001624_pt1 | contig 19705 bp, 15 predicted proteins | sample PICome_4_FD_160110 | JGI IMG/M metagenome (GOLD analysis project Ga0213861, IMG submission 160110) | Coastal seawater microbial communities near Pivers Island, North Carolina, United States - PICO131 | ecosystem: Environmental > Aquatic > Marine > Coastal | place: USA: North Carolina... | reverse complement strand
TATGGGGTAAAAATCCAGCAATGGATTTTGAATCTAAAGATGTAACCAAGGAGGCTGAGGAGTTAGAGCTTCCAGTTCCTATGTCCACAATGTCTAGCGGCGAAGGGAAAGTAATTGGATGCACAGTTCTCTATGAAAAAAACGCACCATCAAAAGCAGTTTTTTATGCCGAAGATTCACAAGGCCATAGATTAGTATTAACATCGACTGTAAGTGAAATAATTAAACAAGTAGAGGAAGAAGAATGTGTCGGACAAAAAATAAACTATTCAAACAATCATTTTGTATCATTGGGTTAATTGCTTCGCTTGCGATTGAAGCAGATTCAAACCTGAACCAAAGCATTAATAAACACCAAGAAACATTTGAAAATGCTGCTATGCAGATCTGGAATTGGGCAGAAGTTGGTTATCAAGAATACAAAAGCTCTGAGCTATTAAAAGCTGAGCTGGCTGCCAATGGCTTTATTATTCAGTCGGGGGTTGCAGATATTCCAACTGCCTTTATTGCAGAATTCTCCAATGGGGGGCCTGTCATTGGAATTTTGGGTGAATATGATGCTTTGCCAGGACTAATGCAAACAGCATCCCCTTTCAAGGAACCAAGAGATGATGTGATAGCTGGTCATGCATGTGGGCACCATCTGTTTGGTGCTGCATCTGCCTGGGCTGCAGTAACAATTAAAGAGTGGCTAGTAAAAACTGGTACCAAAGGAACTATTAGATTTTATGGAACTCCGGCTGAAGAAGGGGGCTCAGGAAAAGTCTATATGGTGAGAGCTGGATTATTTGATGATGTAGATGCCGTATTGCACTGGCATCCAAGCAGCTCTAATGCTGCAAATGCTGAATCATCAAATGCAAATAAGTCAGCAAAATTTAGATTTTCTGGAATTTCAGCTCATGCTGCTGGCTCACCCCATAAAGGCAGATCTGCCTTGGATGGAGTCGAAGCTATGAACATGATGGTAAATATGATGAGGGAGCACATCCCACAAGAATCTCGAATTCATTACGTTATTACCAAAGGCGGCTTGGCTCCAAATGTAATCCCAGATGTAGCAGAAGTTTATTATTATGTTAGGCACCCTAGGAGAGAAAAAGTAAATGAAATTTTTAATTGGGTGGTTAAAACTTCTGAGGGAGCGGCCATGGGAACTGAAACAACAGTTACCCACGAGGTGATGCACGGCAATTACTCTAAGCTTCCCAATCAAACACTTCAAAAAATCATGCATAAAAATCTTGTTTCACGTGGAGGAATTAAGTACTCAAAAAAAGAGAATGAATACGCAAAAGAAATATATGAAACAATGATTTCTCCAGGTAATGCCATCGGTGACCAGGAAAAAATTAGACCCTATGCAACAAGTCATACCTACGGCTCTACAGATGTAGGAGATGTTAGCTGGGTCGTACCACAGGCCGGTTTGAGAACTGCTACATGGGTTCCAGGTACTGCAGGTCACTCCTGGCAAGGAGTTGCTGCTGGTGGAACAAGCATTGGTTTAAAAGGGACAAAGTTAGCAGCTCAAGTCTTAGCTGATACAGCCCAAGACATATTCAAGGACCCTAAAATTCTTGATTTAGCAAAAAAAGAGTATCAAAAAAAAGTTGGTGATAGCTTTGAGTACTATCCTTTATTGGGTGAAAGAAGCCCCCCTTTAGATTATAGAAATTAATCTTTGAAGAATTCTTAGATTTCACCTGAAGCATCAGATAGGAAGGATATAAATGACTTAGCGCTCACAGATAATGGCTTTTCTTTATTGCTAATCATACATATTTTATATCCTATTTTAGGCTCAATCTCGTGAATAGAAATGTCTTCTCCATAGACCGCTGCGCTAAAACTATCAATGATTGAATATGCTGCGCCCTGCTCAACCATAGCTTTAGCAACTTGAATCGTTTCAGTTTCAGCCACCCAATTCACATTTATATTTTTCTGCTTTAAAAGCTCGTCAAGATTATTTTGAGATGCATTTGTTTTTAGATTTTTGATTTTAATAAAAGGTTCTTTCTTGATTTCTGATAATTTAAAAGTTTTATTCTTGGGTGCCTTGTTTTTGGCTGCAATAAGAACCAATGATCCTGAATGTAAAGTTACTTTATCAAAAAGATCTGAGTCACTGGGATTAAAGCAAATCACCATATCAAAAGTTAACTCTTTTAATTGCTCTTCAAGCTCTAAAGTTTGTAAATTTACAATATTGAATTTAACTTGGGGATGATTCTTTAAATATTTATTGAGCAGGCTTGGCAACAACCCAAGACCAAGCGAAGGCGTGCAGCCAATATTGACTGTTGATTTTGGATCTGTAACTAAGTTTTCTGCAATATTATTAAATTTTGAGATTTGTTGATTAACCTCAGCTGCATGCTTAAAAAGAATGTCCGCCTCAGGAGTTGGTGAAAGGCGTCGAGCATGCCTAACAAATAATTTTAACTGCAATTTGTGCTCGGCATATGCCAATGTCTTACTAACAAGAGGTTGTGAGACATTTAAAACCTTGGCTGCACGAGTCAAAGAGCCCTCATTATAAACATGGTAAAAGACTTCTATGTGCCGAGAGCTAATCATGATTTTTAATATATATTCATAGTTATTTATATATAACTATTTGTTATACATTACCCGACAAATTTACGCAATTAAATTGATGCTATATCAAGCAATAATTACCCCAACTGTTAATATGTTAAAGAGTTCATTGTTTATTTTGGGGGAATTATGAAACTTAATTATATCAAATACGCTTTTGGCCTATTAGTCCTTCCACTTTCCTTTGTTGCTTTTGCACAAGAAGATTCGACAAAGCTTAGTGACGTTGAAGAAGTGGTGGTCGTTGGTTCGCAAATTAAAGGCGCAAAAATAACAGGAGCTTTACCTGTTTCGGTTTTTTCTGGCAAAGACATAGAAGCTTTGGGTGTAGATGGCGGTGATGAGCTGCTTGAAAATATAGCTGAGCAAGGCCTGAACTACTTTAATGAAGCAGAAGATGCATCTGGTGGTGTGAATGCATCGCGTGGTGATGTTGGTGCTTATAACTTAAGAAATATGGGTGTTGGTAATACGCTTACCCTTCTCAATGGAAGAAGGCTTGTAAATAGTGGAACCTATCAAACGGAATTGATTGGTGGAGACTTTGTTCCCACAGTCTCAGTTAATTCCAACCTTATTCCAACCTATGGAATGGAAAGATTAGAAATCTTGCGAGATGGCGCATCAGCTATTTATGGTGCGGATGCTGTAGCAGGTGTTGTGAACAACGTACTGCAAAAGGATTATGAAGGCTTAATGGTAAGAGCCAAGGTATCTGCTTATGACCACTTTGAAACTGAAGACAATACCTTTAATGTTAAATGGGGCTCTTTCTTTAATGATGGTGCAACCAATGTCAGCGTATTTTTTGACCACTATGATCGAGGCAATATAAATGCTCAAGAAGACCCTAGATGGGGTGCAGGTGACCACAGACCTTTTGTTGCTGATGACTCTCCATGGAAAACTAGTACTTCTTTTAGAAATTTAAGTTCAAATTCAATATATGGACAATTTGATATGGTCAGCTCAAGGGAGCATGCAGGCGAGAGCTATAACCATGTTTGGACAGACTCCAATGGCGAGTTTGAAGTTTTCCCGCTTGGAGATGCTAAATGTACTAATAGAGGCCATCCTCTTTTTGACACTGGTTTTGGCACTTGTATTGCTCAAGACGGTAATGGAGCTTTAAGAAGTAATTTCTGGGGCCCTACGGATGTAAGATCGGAGCTTGTAAGAAATAATATGGTGATATTTATCAATCATGATATGGGAAATGGTATGGAGTCATTTACTGAGATAGGAGCCTATAGTTCTGATAGTGATAGAACTGCTCATGCCTCATACGCGTTCACATCCTCTAAACATAGAGTCGGACCAGATAACTACTATCTAAACCAACTGAAAGTAAATGTTGATGGAGTCCCAACTGCAATTTTTGCTGGTAAAAATCTTTATATTGATAATTATCGTTATGAAGAAAGACAAAGACTTATCAATGTAAAAAAAGAAACTTACAGATTTCTGCAAGGGTTTAGAGGTTCTGCCGGAGATTGGGATTGGGAGACAGCCTATGTAAGCTCAATTGCAAGACATAGAGACGTAACTAGAAACAGATTATCCAATAATCTCTTAAAAGCTGCGCTATATGACTCAACCCCTGCTGCATATAATCCTTTTAGTGCTGGAGTAAACTCGAATATTGAAAGAGCTTTGATTGACGTATATAGAAAGAACGAAAGTACTCTAGATATGTTTGATTTTAAAATGTCAAATCCATCCTTTATGACTCTTCCTGCTGGGGATGTTGGCCTATTGATTGGGTTTGAATATCGTGAAGAAGAAGTCATTGATGATAGAGACCCTAGATTAGATGGAACAATAACTTACACTGATTATGAAGGAGATACTTATCCATTAGTTTCCGATGTGGTTAATTCCTCTCCTACGCCTGATGTATCAGGCTCAAGAGATGTTTCCTCATTATTTGCTGAGTTGCAGATTCCTCTTACGGAATCAATTAACGCTCAAGTAGCTGTAAGAAATGAGGACTTTTCAGACTTTGGTGATACCACTGTTGGAAAACTTGCTATTGGGTGGGAAGTCGCTCCGTGGATGACATTAAGAGGCTCATTCTCTACTGCATTCAGAGCTCCAAATATAATTCAAATTAATGAAAAAATTGTAGCAAGATCTGGAACCAGATATGACCGCGCTGCTTTTAGAGTAAATGAGGTTCAAAGTGTAGAGAATGTTATTGACTCTGACTCACGCTACACGATTCAAAGGGTTGCGACTGGGGCCGAGGGGCTCGAAGCAGAGGAATCAGACAATACATCATTTGGTGTTGTATTGACTCCAATGGATGGGTTGATTCTAACTGTTGATGCATGGACCATTGAGAAAGATAAGACTATTGGTTTGTTTGGTAGGGAAAATCAAACAGTAAATGATATGTTGTTACGTTTTGCAAATGGTACAAATAATTGCGATACCTTTGCAGGAGACCCGCTTGTAGTTAGAGAGGCTCCTGATGAAGGTGATGCTGCTGGCTTTGCTGCTGCAGGTGTTTGTCCGTTTGGAGATATTAAGTATGTGACAAATAACTATACCAATATGGCTCTTAGAACTATTGAAGGAATGGATATAGGTATCTACTATGATATTCAAACTGATTATGGTGATTTCGATCTTAGATACATTGGAACTTTCCTTGATAAATTTGAGCAAAAAGCAAGTGGTGAGTTTGCTGCATTACAAGCTAAAAAAGATAGCGGCGAAATTCCAGAATCGATTCCTTTAAAAGGTTTTGGAGACTTGCTAGAAAAAGATGGTATCTATGATAACAAGCACACTATTAGAGTGTCCTGGGATAAAGGTCCCTGGGGTGCAAGTTTAACTGGACTGAAAAAAGGTTCATTTGTTCAAACTTCGCTAGGATTAAAAAATGGGGTTCCATATTTAGTTCCAGAAATGACAACTATGGATGCAACTATTTCATACAACTTTGATCTTGGCGATCACAAAGCAAGACTTAGATTTGCTGTGAAAAACCTAGAAGACGAAAGAGCGCCTACAGCTGATAGATACTATGGATACTATGCAGATGCTCATTCTGACTGGGGTCGAAATTATTACTTAGATTTAAGGGTTACATTCTAATATTTAAGCTAAACTTAAAGGGAGCTGTAGCTCCCTTTTTTTATGAAGATTAATGCATAAATTTATTTTTACTTTTTTAATTACTTCTATTGCATGGAATACAAGTGCTGAATCTCTTGAATATAAATTTGAAGATTGGTCTGGCTCCTTTTTGCCTACCTATGTAGCCAAGCCTAATAAAATCAATGCTGAAACACGATTGGTAGTGGTCATGCATGGACGAAAAAGAAATGCTGAGGAATACAGAGATCAATGGATTGAAGCATCTCAGGAACTAAATCTTTTAGTGATTGTGCCTGAATTCAGTGAAAAGAATTTTCCAGAAGTATGGGGTTTTAATTATGGAAATATTAAAACTAAAAACCTAGAGCCCATTCAGCAAGATTTGCATGCCTTTATGGCTATTGAGCCTCTTGCCAAACATGCATTAAAGAAATTTAAAATTAAATCAAAGAATTGGGGTATATATGGTCACGGTGCTGGAGCACATTTTGTGCATCGATTTGTGCTTCATCATCCAGAGGCATCATACACCTTAGCCATTGCAGCGAATTTAGGTTGGTATCTGTCAATGACAGATCAAGAATGGCCTTTTGGTTTAACTAATTCAAATATAGATAATAAAAAGCTAAAACAAGCTTTTAGTAAATATTTTTTATTAATGCTTGGAAGAGCAGATACCTCAACTAAACCCAATACACCTTATGTAGCAGATCATTGGGACATTATTAACTTACAGGGAGAGCATCGACTAGCCAGAGGAAGGAATTTCTTTAAGTCTGCAGTTGCCAAATCAAAAGAAGTTAATCAATTTTTTAAATGGGGAATGGTTGAGGTGCCAACGACAGAAGGTCACAGCAAAACAGAGCAAATGGTTCCCTATGCTGCTGAAATATTTTATGCGAGGTTGAAATAGTGCAAGCTTATAAAAAAAGAGGATTTTGGATAGGTTTAGCAGCATTCTTTTTTATTATTTTGACACCTAATCCAGATTCTCTCTCACCAATAGGTTGGGCTGTAGCTGCAGTTACTCTCTTAATGGCAATTTGGTGGGCAACTGAGGCCGTTCCAGTGGCTGTGACTGCGCTGTTACCCTTAGCATTATTTCCAATGCTGCATGTAACTGATTTCAAAACGGCTGCTCTGCCCTATGCAAATCCAAATATTTATTTATTCATGGGTGGATTTATTTTAGCTTTGGGTATCGAATCATCTGGATTACATAAACGATTAGCATTAAAAATGTTGATAGCTATTGGAAACAGTGGAGCAAAATTAGTTGGTGGCTTCATGGTTGTTTCTGCATCTATAAGCATGTGGGTCATGAACACTTCAACCACATTAATGTTACTTCCAATCGGTCTAGCTGTATGCGCAAGTGTTGCTGAAACTATTCCAAATTTTTCAGCTAAAGAAAAGAAGAACTTCGAAACATCGCTTTTGCTTGGTATAGCCTACGCCGCTTCAATTGGAGGAATGTCCACTTTGGTAGGAACAGCTCCTAATATTATATTTGTAGGCTTTATACAAGAAACCTATGGCATTGAAATTTCTTTTATAGATTGGATGAAATTGGGAGTGCCTCTAGCAATTTTAATGTTAGGCGCATCCTGGTATGCAATTACAAAAATAGTTTATCCCGTTAATTTTATAGCTAGCATGGAAACAAAATTACAGCTTCAAAACATGCTTACTGATTTAGGTCCTCTAGGCAGAGACGAAAAAAAAGTTTTAATCATTTTTTCTTTAGCGGCTGGTGCATGGATGTTTAGAACATTACTGGATAATTTTGTTCCTTTGTCCGGCCTTACCGATGCAGGGATTGCTATATTTGCGGCATTGAGTTTTTTCTTCATCCCTTCTGAGAATGCTAAAACAGATTTACTTACTTGGGAGCAAGCTAATAAACTTCCATGGGGCTTGCTTGTATTATTTGGAGGTGGATTATCTTTAGCAGCATCAATTGGCTCATCAGGTCTGGGAAGCTGGATTGGTCAAGGCTTAACTATTTTAGGAAATGTTCCACCCATTGTCCTCATATTAGCAGTTGCAACTTTGATAATATTTTTAACTGAAATCACCTCTAATGTTGCAACCACCTCAACATTTTTACCAGTAGTTGGGGCAGTTGCAGTTGCCCTTGGAATTGCGCCAGTAGCTTTAACTATTCCTGTTGTATTAGCAGCAAGCTGTGCATTTATGCTTCCCGTAGCAACCCCGCCTAACGCGATTGTATTTGGTTCAGGAAAATTAACCATCCCGGATATGATGAGAGCAGGATTTGCACTGAATATTATTGGAGTCCTATTAGTTACAATATTTGCCTTCTATTTAGCACCATTAATATTTTAAAGTTTATGACACTAAGAGCTTTTTTCTTCTCACTCCTATTTGTTTCCTTAAATGCTTTGGGGCAGGTTAGGTACATTGACTATCCCTCGCCCTTTCACCCCACTATCGGAAATTCAGGAATGGTTGTTTCTCAGAACCAAGCCTCTTCCGATATTGGAATAGAAATTTTAAATATGGGTGGTAACGCAATTGATGCAGCGGTAGCAGTTGGATTTTCTTTAGCAATAACTCTTCCTAGGGCAGGCAATATAGGGGGTGGAGGCTTTATGCTAGTTTATTTGAGCGATGAGCAAAAAACAATAGCCGTAGATTTTAGGAGCTCTGCACCCCAAAATATTTCAGAAGATGACTTCCTCTTTTTAAAAAATAATTATGATCAAAGGAGATATGGTTACAAAGCATCCGGAGTTCCAGGAACTGTAGCTGGCTTACTACAAACACATAAACGTTTTGGAAAGCTGTCTTTAAATAAAATATTGCAGCCTGTTATAAAGCAAGCTCAAAATGGAATACGAGTTAGCTATGATCTCAATCAAGCAATTGGCAGTGCTGATCAAATAAATCTTGATCAAGAATCTCAAAATATCTATTATCAAAAAGGTAGCCCAATTAAAGAGCATTTGCTCATGAAGCGTCCTGATTTAGCTTGGACTTTTCGTGAAATCGCTAGAAATGGTGAAGATGCATTTTACAAAGGCTCTATTGCAAAAAAGATCCTCAAAGCTATGCAACAAAATGGTGGATATATTTCACGGAAAGATCTTGAGGATTACAAGCCTAGATTTGCAGAACCCATCCAAACAACCTACAGAAATCATAAGGTCCTAGCTCACCCTCCTCCAGCTGGCGGAGCTGCAGTATTGCTTGAGGGATTAAATATTCTTGAGAATTTTAAAACTGATGAAATGGGTCCAAACTCGGCGAAATTTTTACATCTATTTGCCGAGGCATTGCAGCGCGGGCATATGGACAGATCAAGATATATGGGTGATCCTCAGTTCTTTGATGTGCCAATTAAGAAAATAATTTCAAAGGAAAGAGGGAGCTCTCTAGCTAAAAAAATTGACCATGAAAAAGTTACGCCTCCCGAGAAATTAAACCCAGACTCATTATTACAAGAAGGTGAAAATACCACTCATTATTCAATCATTGATAAAGATGGCAATGTTGTTTCCAACACCTACACCTTAGGCTATTCATTTGGTTCAGGAGTAACCATTCCTGGAACTGGAATTCTTCTAGACAATCAAATGAATAATTTTGCTTATCAGTATGGAAATCCTGAAGTCATAGATCGATCTGCAAGCGTAGGTAATAAATTTGAACCGGGTAAGAGACCCATGAGCACCATGACGCCAATTATAGTCTTTGATGAAAATAATGAGTTAAAACTCATCACAGGGTCTCCTGGAGGTGCTTTGATCCCTGCTGCTGTATTGAGGGTTGTAACTGGGATAATCGACTTTAATTTAAACCTAGGTGAGGCAACGATGCTGCCAAGACTTCATAAAGATTGGCCCTACAAAAATTTACGGTTAGAGAAAGGCTTTAGCAATGATACTCTGAAGATTCTTGCATCCTATGGGCATGAATTGGAAAAATCCAAAACCATGGGTTCAACACAAAGCATATTAATATCTTCAAAGGGCAAAGAAGGATTTGCAGACTTGAGGCGCCCTAATGCAGGTGTAGCAATTCAAATTGATTAAAGCCTTAGCCTTTATTCATAAAATGGATAGCCTATCTGATATAGATTTTAGAAATTATTATGAAAACAAACATGCTCCATTGGCTTCTTCTCTTCTTACGCTTGAAGGATATGAAAGAAACTATGTTAATTCAGGGCTGAATCCTTTGTACGCCTCGCTTGGTTCAATCAGCATTTTTCGATACCAATCAATGCAGTCTCTGGAAATTGTTAGCAAAGAGATGTCTACAAGTGCTGGCGACACACTTAGAAATGATGAACAAAAATTTATGGATGTATCAAAAAATTATCATGTTCTCACTGAGTCAAATCAATTAACAAAAAATGAATTTAGAAAAAAAATCTTCTACCCTATTAGAAAGCATAAAGATTTACATTTATTAGATGCTTATGATGGTCTCGAACAAATTTCTGACAATCTTTTGGTCGAGCCAAATGAGATAATTGGCATTTCTGAATATGGGATCACGCAAGAAATTTCTCTAGAAATCTTAGAAAAATTAGCTGCTGATCATCCTAGAGCTATAATCGCATCTTGTATTAACTAATTTTTTAATTAGCTAAATATTTTAATGCTGCATCAATTCTATGATTCACCTCATCTAATTCAAATAAAGAAAGCGTGAGGCCTAATGATGGTGATTGGGTGGAGCCTGTCAATGCTATTCTTATAGGCTGATTGAGTTTTGGGGTGGTTAGATTTAATACGGTTTGAGCTTCCTGTAATGCAAGGTCTATTGATTCTTCATTCCAGGCCTCAAGGCTGTTAAGTTTTCTTTGAACGAATTCCAAAACTGATTCTGCTCCTCTTAAAAACTTATTTGCTGCTTTTTCATCATAAGCATCAACAGAAGAAAAATAAGGCACAAGGTCTTGGGCCACACCAAGAAGGGTTGGTTTAGAACTTCTCATAGCTGCAATGATCTCATTGGCATTGTTCTTTTTCATGAAATCAATACCAACAACCTCAAGAAATGGAATCAACCTCCCCTTAAAATCATCAAAAGATAGAGCTGCTAAATGATTATTATTAATCCAATCAAGTTTGGCAGAATCAAAAATAGCCCCTGCCTTTTGAACCTCTTGGATTCGAAAATCTGAAATCAAGTCATTCAAGTAAAAAATTTCTTTATCGCCTTTAGACCAACCTAAGCGAGCAAGCATATTAATCATGGATGATTCAAGATATCCTTGATCAAAATAATCCTGCAGACTTGTAACAGCATTCCTCTTAGATAATCTTTTTTTGTCTGGACCAAGAACCATTGGCAGATGAGCATATTCAAGAGAGGGATAACCTAATGCATTTTGAATATGTATTTGACGAGGGGTATTACTTAAATGATCCTCGCCTCTGACTACTGTTGTAACTTTTTGCTCATAGTCATCAATAACATTGCAGAGGTGATAAGTTGGCGATCCATCGCTCCTTAAAAGAATTAAGTCATCCAACTCAGAATTCTGAAAGATAACCTCCCCTCTGACTAAATCATGAAAAATTAGCTCTCCATCTTGAGGGGTTCTCAATCTCAAGACCGTTGAGGAATCAGCTTTTAGATTTAAATTTCGACATTTACCATCATATTGAGGCTTGAGACCTTTCGATTGCTGTTTAGACCTCATTTCATCTAATCTCTCTTTGCTGCAATTACAATAATAGGCTTTGCCAGATTCTATGATTTGTTTAACAGCATTTTGATACAACTCTGATCTTTCAGACTGTCTTACAGGAAGTTCATCAGGATTGATCCCTAGGTCAGATAAACCTTTAAGGATATTTGTTTCAAATTCTCTAGTTGATCTTTCGGCATCTGTGTCTTCAACTCTGATGAGGAACTTTCCTTTATTTTGTTTTGCATACACATAATTAAATAAAGCAGTCCTCACGCCGCCTATATGCAATGCTCCTGTTGGACTTGGTGCAAATCTTGTAACTTTCGTCATGATGATTCTCTTTTTGAGTTAATTGCTGTAATTCTTTGATCATGAGTCAAGATATCTTCCTCAGAGACTTTAATTTTTGGAATAGGAAATTTCTTGAAATCAATTTTTAAATCACTTGACTGACTTTCAGAATTTAAATTTGTGTTTGATGTCATAAATTCAAATTTACTTTGACCCCCAGTTAAATGAATGTATACATCCGCAAGAATATTAGCATCCAGCAAAGCACCATGAAAACTTCTATCGTACCCTGTAACCTCAAATCTATTTGCAAGTGCATCCAACGAGTTACGTTGGCCTGGAAATTTATTTCTTGCCAACAACAAAGTATCTTCAACATCACATATTTCTTCAAGAGCTGGATACTGCGAAGAAGCTCTTTTTAATTCGGCATTGAGGAAACCTAAATCAAAAGCAGCGTTATGAATTACTAAAATACTTCCTTCGACAAACTCTAAAAAACTCTCTGCAATCTCTGAGAACTCTGGTTCGGTTGAAAGTCGCTCCATCGAGAGGCCATGGACCTTCTCGGCCTCCTCATCAATAGATCTCTGGGGGTTGAGGTATGAGTGAAAATGAAGGTCTGTTCTTTTTCTATCTGCAAGTGCTACAGCTCCCACTTCAACAATTCGATGGCCTTGGTCAACCTCGAGTCCAGTTGTTTCAGTATCAAGAACAATTAGTTTTTTTATCATAAGATAGAGTCTATTCCTTTGTTGGCCAATAAATCTGCTGCTTCATTGCCAGCATCGCCAGAGTGACCCTTAACCCAATGCCATTGTACTTGATGCTGGGCAATTAATTGATCCAATTTTTGCCATAATTCTTTATTTTTAACGTCTTTTTTTGCAGCAGTTCTCCAATTATTTTTTTTCCAATTTTGAATCCATTGAGTTATTCCATCCATGACATACTTTGAATCTGTAAAAAGTTCTACATTGCAGGGTTCTGTTAAGATAGACAGCCCTTCTATTGCAGCTGAAAGCTCCATTTGATTATTGGTTGTATTGGCTTGACCACCAAAGATTTCTTTTTCTACACTATCAAACCTAATAAGCGCACCCCAACCTCCCGGACCTGGGTTACCTCTACAGGCACCATCTGTATAAATAATTACCTGTTTCATGAGTTAAAATATGACATTGATACTTATGACTATTCAATCTATAAAAGCTTATACTAATAATTATATTTGGTTAATTGTAACTAATGAAGACAATCTTTTACCCACATACAAAGAGTCATACCCAATCCAAAGATTATAAAATTTAAGGCCATGAATAGATTCGTATTATTTTTTGTATTACTTGTATCTTCAAGCTGTGAATTACCGTCAATTATTCAGGCTGACCAGTATGTTGAGCCTATTCCTAATGAGGTATCAAGCAATGTTCCTGATTATAAAAATGTCTGGGGTCGAATAAAAGATGCTAACTCATCGAATCAAGAGGATCTTGATGAGAAAACTCTTGAATATGTTAATGCATATCTTTCTAATCCCGAACAACTTAATAAGCTTCTTGAGAAAGGAAGGTACTTTATTTATTTTGTACTTGAGGAATTAGAGAGATACAGACTGCCCCCAGAATTAGCGCTTCTTCCATATATTGAAAGTAACTATGACCCATTTTCAATTTCAGCCTCAGGGGCAATGGGTATATGGCAGTTTATGCCAGCCACGGCAAGAATATATGGTCTCAAAGATACCTGGTGGTATGAGCAAAGACATGACCCCTTGGTATCATCAAAAGCGGCTGTAAGATATTTGGCTTATCTTCATAATAGATTTAATAAAGAAATCACTTATACCCTTGCTGCTTATAATGGTGGGCCAACCCTTCTTGAAAAAAGAATAAAAATTAATAAAAAAGCAGGTAAGCCAACTGGTTATAAAAATCTCAAACTGCCAAAGCAAACTCAGGAGTATGTTCCTAAATTTAAAGCAATTCTTGCAATAGTCCTGAATGCCGAAAAATATGGAATTAATTTACCAGACTTTCCGAACAAACAAGTTTTGGGCAATATAGAGCTTGATGGTCAGGTTGAAATACTAGCTTTTAGTGAGTTTGCAGGATTGCAGCCTGAATTTGTATATAAACTCAATGCAGGATACACAAAATGGGCATCACCTCCCGGAGCTAAAACTACTTTTAACATTCCGATTGAATTAGAAGCAAAGCTAAACCTTGAAAAAGATAAGTTTATTCAAACAAATCAAATTAACTGGGTAACCCACAAAGTTTCAAAAGGAGACAGTCTATGGAAAATAGCTGATGAGTTTGATACAGAGGTAAATGTTTTAAAGAAAGTAAATTACCTGTCATCTAACGTCTTAAGCCTTGACCAAGAGTTGTTAATTCCCTTGAGCAATGATCAAAATCAAACATTTATCCCCTATCAAGCCCATATCATTAGCGAAGGAGATACATTATGGAATCTTGGTATTCAATACAATATTTCGCCTTCAGAGATAGCAAAATCGAATGGGCTGAGAATGGATTCTCCATTGCGGATTGGCAAAGAATTAAACATAGGTAATCAAAATATTTACCGAACAATTAATTCAAAAAAAAGAACGATTTTATATAGCGTCAAACAGGGAGATAGCCTTTATCGAATAGCTGATATTTTTAATATTGAAGTTTCTGATATAAAAAAAATTAACTCCATGCCAAATAATGAAATCAAGCCCGGCCAAGTATTAAAAATTATTATTAAAGCTTTTTAATCTGAGGAAATTTTTGGATCTAGTGCATCTCTTAGACCATCTCCAAAAAAATTCAACGCGAACAAGGTTATAGTAAAAGTTAATCCAGGATAGATTAGAAGCCAAGAGTATTCCTCCATTGATTCAACTCCATATCTTATCAAAGTACCCCAGCTACTCATGGGTGGTTGAATGCCAAGGCCTAAAAAGCTTAAAAATGCTTCTAGCAACATAACTTGTGGAATGGTTAAAGTTGCATAGACCGCAATGGGACCAAGAATATTTGGAAATATATGTTTCCTAAACATTTGAATATTTGTGACTCCCATGGCTTGAGCAGCCAAAACATACTCTTGATTTTTTATTGTTAAAACTTGCCCTCTTACAATCCTTGCCATAGTAAGCCACTCAACAGCTCCAATGGCACCAAATAAAAGCCAAATATTTCTTCCAAAAATCACCATCAGTAAAATAATAAAAATAATAAATGGGAGTCCGTAAAGAACATCAACTATCCTCATCATGACAGAGTCAATTCTTCCGCCAAAATAGCCAGCAATAATACCCCAGCTAACCCCAATAACTAAAGCGACACCAGTTGCGACAAAGCCTACCAATAATGAGACTCTGGCACCATACAAGATTCTGCTAAAAAGGTCTCTGCCTAGCGTATCAGTTCCCAATAAAAAATTTCCTGACGGCGGTTGTGCTCCTAACTCGAGATTTTGATAGGAATAGGAATGAGGAGCTATCCATGGAGCAAAAATAGCAAGAAAGATTAATATTAAAAGAATGATTCCTCCAGCTACAGCCGCTTTATTAGCAAGCAGTCTTCTCCAAGCATCTGACCACAATGAACTGCCCTGACTCATGCCTCACTCCTCGCACGTGGGTTCATGAGTAGAACAGCGATATCAGATAAAAGATTGAAAAATATAATAAGGGTTGAAAAGAAAATCGTGGTGCCTAGGATCATGGTGTAATCTCGGTTAAATGCTGCTTCAACATAAAACCTTCCAAGACCTGGGATTTGAAAGATTGTCTCAACAACAAATGAACCACCAATAAGCCCAGCAACTGCAGGACCTAAAAATGAAACCACTGGAACAAGGCCGCCTTGCAGAGCATGATTGATAATAACTTTATATTCCGGCAATCCCTTTGCTCTAGCTGTTCGTATGTAATCCTGGCTCAGTGTTTCTAGCATGCCTCCTCTACTCAGTCTGGCGATATAAGCAGCGTAAGCAGCTCCAAGAGTTATAGAAGGCAAAATCTTATCTCCTGCAAGCGAGCCCCAACCAGAAACAGGCAAAACTTCAAGATGAATACCGAAGTATAAAACTAATAATGGACCCAGCAGGAATGTCGGCATACAGATTCCAATCATCGCAATAGTCATAGGAATGTAATCTAATAATGTATTCCTCTTCACTGCTGCAATGATGCCTGCAAGACTACCGATGATCATGGCAACAATTATTGCGTAAAAAGCTAGCTCAAAAGTAACAGGTAAGCCTGTGAAAATCATCTCTGTTACAGATCTACCGGGGTATCTAAATGATGGCCCAAAATCTCCCTGAACAAGATTAAACATATAATCCTTGTATTGAATTATCAATGGAGCATCCAAGTTATAAACTGCATTTAGATTTTTCATTACTTGCGGTGGAACAACCTTTTCTGCATCAAAAGGACCGCCAGGAGCCATTCGAACTAAAAAGAATGTTAGAGAGGCAACAATCAAAATGACTGGTATTGCAATTGCAATTCTTTTTAAAATAACTTGAAGCATTTGCTAAGCTATCTTTCTAGATAAATAAATTTAGGGTGGTGGGTATCTAGGAGATTTGGATACCAACCCTTAACATCACTAGATAACTGATATTGTCTCACATAGGTATAGATTGGGATAATAGGCATCTCACTTATCAACAATCTTTCTGCTTGCATTAAATACTCATATCTTAAAGATTGCTCATTTGTTGAATTTGCAAGCTCTAACAATTGATCATATTCCTCATTTTCCCAACCGGTCTTGTTATTACCTCTATTTGGTCGCAATGTATCTAGAAATGTATTTGGATCCTCATAATCACCAATCCATCCAGCTCTAGATATCTGAAAATCACCAGTCATCTCTCTGGCTAAATAAACCTTCCAATCTTGGTTCACCAACTGCACTGAGATGCCTAAATTTTCTTGCCACATTTGTTGCACGGCTAAGGCTATCTTTCTGTGACCTTCTTGAGTATTAAAAAGTATTTCAAGAACTGGAAAATCAATGCCATCTTTGTAGCCAGCCTCAGCTAGCAAAGATCTTGCTAAAGTTGGATCAAATGGTATTTCAGTATCAGGTTCATATCCTGCAGAACCTGGAGGCGTAAATGAATAAGCAGCTTTTTGACCACATTTAGAAACCTTATCAACAATTTGATTCCTGTTTAAAGCATAGGCTAAGGCCAATCTAACCTTTTTATCTTTGAGGACTGGATGTAACGTATTAACTCTATAAAAATATGTACCCATGTAAGGTTCTATTCTTAAATTAGGATTATTATTTTCAATATAAACTGGGCATTTTTCCAAAGGAACAACATTGGTCACATGAAGTTGGCCTGCTCTAAACATTCTATCCTCGGTAGACTCATTTGAAACAGGGTAGTATCTAATCTCGTTAAGCTGAACTTTATCAGCGTCCCAATACAATGGATTTTTTTCTACTGTAATTTGCTTATTAAGCTCCCAAGATTTTAAATTCATTGGTCCATTGCAAACAAAGTTTCCAGGACGTGTCCACAAACCATTCCTATCATCAATTGATCCATGCGCTAATACAGTTTCTTTGTGAACAGGATATGTGCTGTAGTGACTCAAAAGTCTAATAAAAAATGGGGTTGGGTTGTTTAACTCAACTCTTAACTCATGATCATTTATAGCTTTTACTCCTACTGTTGAAAAGTCATCAGTTTTACCCTGATGAAATTCTGCTGCACCTTTTAGGTAATAAAGCATGTCAGGATATTGAGAGCCAAGTGATGGGGTCAATATCCTCATCCATGACCAAACAAAGTCCTGGGCTGTTAGAGCATCGCCATTTGACCATTTGGCATTCTTATTTAAATAAAATGTATAGGTTGTTCCATCTGGGCTGATCTTCCATGACTCAGCGACACCTGGTAAGTTTTCTCCACCCTTAGGATTAGCTATAGTTAGGCCCTCACACATGGAAATTAATAAATGATGTTCAGGCACACCTGTAACAATATGAGGATCCAAGCCTTGAGGCTCGCTGCCGTTACCAAAATGCAGTATCTGAGCATCTAAGCCAGAATCAACAGGTGAAATAGACTCACCGCAACTGACCAAAGCAAATATAAATAAAAAAGGAATATGTTTTGTTTTCATGCAGCTATTATATATAAAAAAAAGGCCGGTAAACCGGCCTTTTTAATTAGTTTATGCTCTCTTATAGTGAGACTTTAAATCCACCATAAATAAATGCTCCGCCAGGTATGTCCCAAGCAAAGTCAAAATTTTGAGCAAATGCATCGTATGCAACTGGAGGCTCTTCACCGAACAAGTTTCTAGCTCCAATAAACACGTTGATTGAATCACTGTATCTATAATCAATTTGTAAGTCTGTGTAATACTCGACTTCCATTTGATTGTAACCATAGTCTCCAAAGTTATTGGCATCGTCTGGATTAGAACAGTCATCATTCAATCCATAATATGTAGACAGCCAACAATCATCTTTGTTGTCGTCTAAGAATCTAAAGTTAAGAGATGTAGTAAAGTCATTGTACTGCCATAGAACAGAAGCATTGGCTCTCCATCTAAAGTCAGCTCCGCCGTCATACCAACCGAATGACTCGGATGGAGTAGATGTAGTTGATTGCGCAAACTCATCTTTAGTGTAATAAACCATGTCAAATCCAGTTGTAAAAGAACCATAGTTTTCAACATCAAAGGAATAGTTAATCACAAAATCAACCCCTGAAACATTTTGCAATGCAGAGTTAACTTGTGAAGTTCTAACAGTTTGCAGGCCACCTGTACCTGTTCTTGTAACAAATGAACAGAAGGTATCATCCTGTTGTGAGGACTCAACGTAACATCTGTTAAGCACAGTTCCAACACCAATTGAATTAAAGATGTTCTCTAATTCAATTTCCCAGAAGTCAAGAGACATGCTTAAGCCTTCGATTTGGCTCGGAGTATAAACAACACCGATTGTAGCATTTTCACCTTCTTCAGGATCTAAGAATGGGTTACCACCAACAAATGCTCTAATTTGAGTTGTTGGTTGCTCAGCACCACCAGCAGGAACGCCAGCAGCTAAACAGTTAGCCTGAGTTCCAGCAGTCTGACTTGGAAACTGATCTTTGTTACATGGATCAGTAGCTTGTGGGAATGACTCACCACCACCTTGATATAAGTTTCCAACTGTTGGAGCTCTAAAAGTCTCACCCAATGTTGCCCTAACTAATAAATCATCGATAGGTCTCCATCGAATACCAATTTCACTGGTTGAAGGATTGCCTGGATCATTACTGTTTGGAGTGTATCCAACCATGCCGTTAGCAGAGTAATCAGAGGTTCTAGCTGAAAGTGTAACTTCAAGTTCTTGAGCTCCTGGTACGCCCTCAAGAAGCGGAATATTAACCTCAACAAAGAATTCTTCAACTGAAGTTTTACCTGAAGTTGGCTCTCTGTAGTTAGTCGATGACTTACCTGAGGTAATCAAAGAATCTGGCGTGTCAACGAAACCAGATGCTCTTTTCTCAAAACCTGCAGCAAAGAATGCAGTTCCATATGGCATCTCAAACAATGGACCAGAGACCTCAAGCCAATAGTTGTCGCTATCAAATGCTGAATTTTGATTACCATCGTAACCAACATAATCAACCATAGCATCATATTCGGCTTGTGAGATTCTGCCGGCAGCAAGACCTAAATCTGGACCACCAAAAATATTAAATGGAACACATCCTGAAATTGGTGTCTCAACTGTACCACAAGTTAAAGATCCACTTACAGGATCTCTAAATGAGTCTCCAACGGCTAAGGCCAAGTTTCCAAGATCAACAAAATTCTTTAACTGGCTATCATATTGGGCATCATTGATTTGAGTACCCGCGCTCCAGTTATAAGTGTTACCACCTACTTCAAAACTTCCGTCTAAACCAAGTCTAATACCAAAGATATCATAATCATATTCATAAATTCTTGGACCTATAGCAATAGATCTAAAACCGAATTCAGTATCTTTATTGAAAACATTAAAA
>Ga0213861_10001614_pt1 | contig 19781 bp, 20 predicted proteins | sample PICome_4_FD_160110 | JGI IMG/M metagenome (GOLD analysis project Ga0213861, IMG submission 160110) | Coastal seawater microbial communities near Pivers Island, North Carolina, United States - PICO131 | ecosystem: Environmental > Aquatic > Marine > Coastal | place: USA: North Carolina... | reverse complement strand
ATGCAACTGCAGCTCACGCATTTATTAAAGAGCAAATGGCAGCTGAATAATATGGCGGCATCTTCAATCTAATGAAGGCTTACTTGATAAGGCCCACTATTGGGCCTTATCACACAAATTGGATGCACTAAAATGGATCAGCGAGAAGTTAGAAAACCATCGTCAGAGGCCGCCTGGGACATGTCTTTTAGGCAGACTGGCTTTTGGCGCTACATAGCTGTTCTGCCAACATGGCTTGCTGCAAGTGCCCTTTTCATACTTATGACTATGACCTTTGCTGACGTCATACTACGCAGTTTATTTGATAATCCTATTGAATCAGCCACCGAACTTACTCGGTTGCTTATTGCAATTATTGTTTTCTCGTCGTTGCCTATTATAAGCTGGAAAGGAAACAATATTGTCGTCGACCTATTAGACCCATTGTTTTCTCGCAGGCTTGCCATAATTCGTGACATCGCAATTGATCTGACCTGTGGGGTTATCCTGATCTGGCCTGCTAAACGTGTTTGGGAATTGGCTGAACGCGCCAGAGATTTCGGCGACGTGACAGAGTATCTCAATCTCCCACAGCATTATATCGGCTGGTTTATTGCCGTATTTACTTTTCTAACTGCCCTCACGTTCTTAGCTCGTGCCATTTTGTTAATTTTATCGTCTGTAAAGGGTCCTGTCTGATGCTCGTCTCAATCATTGGGCTAGGTGTAGTTCTTTTTTTAGTTTTCTTGCGTATGCCGATTGCCCTTGCGATGGGGCTGGTCGGTTTTGCCGGCTACGCTGATATTCGTGGAGTTAGGGCGTCAATCTCTATGGTCGGTAGAATAATCATTGACACATCTCAAGATTATGGGCTTTCCGTTGTACCGCTCTTCATACTTATGGGACTTTTTGTGAACAAAGGGGGCCTATCGAAGGAGCTGTATCAGGTATCCTACGTCTTTCTAGGGCATCTAAGGGGTGGGCTAGCAATGGCGACCATTGTGGCATGCGCTGGATTTTCTGCAATTTGCGGATCGTCGTTAGCGACAGCGGCAACTATGTCAAAAGTTGCCATGCCTCAAATGCGCAAATACAACTATGATGACAGCCTCTCGACTGCATCCATTGCCGCTGGTGGAACCTTAGGAATCCTAATCCCCCCCTCAGTTATCCTGGTTATTTATGGGCTTTTAACTGAGACAAGCATTGGTAAATTATTTATTGCAGGGATAATACCAGGATTACTTGGGGTCATTTTGTATCTGGTTGCTGTACGCTACACAATTATCCGAGATCCCAAAGCTGGGCCAGCTGGAGAGCGCAGCAGCCTAATGGACCGCCTTCATGCGTTGCGTGGCGTGTGGGCGGTTCTACTATTATTTTTTATTGTTATTGGTGGGCTGTATGGGGTCCTTAACATCTGGCCGCTCAACCTTACATTTTCTCCAACCGAAGCGGCAGGCATGGGCGCTGCGGGGGCATTTTTAATCGCAGTATCACGCGGCAAGCTTAATTTTTCAAAAACGCTGCAGGTTTTGATAGAAACAGTTCAGACAACTGCTGCGCTATTTGCTGTGCTAATAGGTGCGTGGATATTTTCTAATTTTGTTAATATGGCTGGTCTACCTGAAGCCTTGCGGTTTTTAGTATCTTCAGCTGAGCTTTCTCCTATGCTTGTTATGTTAATGATTTTGGGTATTTACCTTGTTTTAGGGTGTGTATTTGAGAGCTTATCCATGCTTTTATTAACGGTGCCAATCTTCTTTCCTTTAGTTACAAGTTTGGGTTTTGATCCAATTTGGTTTGGTATAATCGTTGTAGTTGTGACAGAAATAAGCCTTATCACACCACCTGTTGGCTTGAATGTTTTTGTACTTAAAGGTGTGATTGGGGATGTTTCAACGGCAACGATTTTCAAAGGAGTCACTCCTTTTTGGATTGTTGATATTATTCGTCTTGCACTGTTAGTGTTCATTCCTTCAATTATACTTTTTTTACCAAATTCAATGCTTTAATTGGATATCTAAACATCATGAATACTACGTTTGATTTACAAAATGTCTCTGAGGACTACCTCGCGGATCCTTACAGTACCCTAGCGGAACTCCGTGCACACTCGCCTGTTCATAAAAACAATGATGGGACATTTATCCTAACCTGTTATTCCGATATTGTTAAAACATATAGAGACCCTTTGATTTGGTCGTCTGACAAACATTCTGTATTTAAAACAAAATTTGGAAATACGCCCCTTTTCGAACATCATACAAACAGTATTGTTTTTATCGATCCGCCAGACCACACGCGTATTCGCAACCTTTTCCAATCTGCTTTCACCCGAAAAGCATTGGCAGCCTTTGTGCCTAGGATTACTGACTTGGTAGATGAATATTTAGATCGCCTTGAAGATCAGGGCGAGATGGAAGTTGTCGAAGAATTTTCATCCCGCCTTCCAATTGAAGTAGTTTGCGATCTTTTGGGCGTTCCCCGCCAAGATCGTGAATTAATTCGGGGATGGGCTAACTCAATTCTCACTGCATTAGAGCCAACATTAATGCAAAAACAGCTTGATGATGGAAATCAAGCTGTTGTCGATTTTAAGCAATATTTACGTGATCTTATTGCATATCGTCGGGTGCACCCTCATGATGCAAAAGACACAGAGGTTTTAACCATCTTAGCGGATGCGGAAGCGGATGGTAAAGGTCTCACAGAAGTTGAATTGCTGCATCAATGCATTTTCATGCTCAATGCGGGGCACGAAACGTCCACTAATATGATCAGCCATGGTATCCATGAAATGCTGCATAATCCTGATCAAATTGAACTTCTCTCCAAAAACCCAGATCTTATTGAGCCGATGGTGGAAGAGGTACTGCGCTATCAGGCACCAATCCAGATTAACAACCGTCAGGCAAAATCAGATCAGATATTGTCGGGCATCACTATACCAGCAGATACTACTGTACATATGATGATCAATGCCGCCAATCGTGATCCGGCCCAGTTCCCAAACCCAGATCGTTTTGATATCACAAGGCGTCCAAACAGGCATCTATCCTTTGGTTTGGGAGTCCATATTTGCGCGGGCAATGCTTTGGCTAGAGTGGAAGCGCAAATCGCGTTCCAAAAGTTATTCCACCGGTTTCCAAAACTTGAGTTAACCACTCCTGCGGTCATTGCTCCAAGGCTGAGATTCCGGGAGGTATCATCCCTGCATGTCTGTGTGACTTAGAGTTTTTATATCTATATTTTTCGTAGATATCTCTGCGAGGATCCTCGCGCAAGCTGGAATTTGGCCTTTAACGGGCCGAACGGGCACTATCTTTTTGGGTTCTGATCCAGTCGATGAGATAATTGTTGAAGAAAACAGTCAACGGCTGATTACCTGCTTTGACAGACCCCAAAGGATTTAAGCCGTGATGACTGATCGTTACCACATGTCTAACAGGTGGGGCAAAAATTAGGGTAAACTTTATTATCTGCAATCAGATCCAACCGAAATGAATAATCTGTTTGACGACGCTGGCGCCGCGCAAATCACAGCTACTTTGACAGAAACGATGTTACGCCAGATGATCGGCTACAAGATCGAGCGCAGTTGCCCACCTATCAAGCATCAGTGCCAACAAGGTGCTATCAAAAATAATGCGAACTCGCATCTGATTACCGCCACAGCCTCAAAATATACACTCAATAAATGACGGCACTCAGCGAGAGCCGCGGCTCGGTTGAGCATGAAGTTAGTACGTGAGTAGCGGTGGTGTTCCTGCACCTCTTAAAGCCAACCTACTCCCACATCCCGCCTGTGTAGCGCGTTAGGCGGACTTGAATGTTGAATGGCTTCAGCACGCAAACAGCCACTGTACCGCTTGGCACAGCAAACACTTTTAGCTGAAATTAGTCATCTAAGGAGCGTTCTTTGTTGAGTCTTTGCACCAACAAAGCCATGATTAACCCAAGTAATGATGAAGCCCACATAAGTATTAACAAGGGCATCTCAGTGCTTCCAGGAACTAGCACTAGTCCAGATAAAGTTGAAAGACCTGCACCTCCAGCTATCGATATTGAGCCACCTAAACCGGAGGCTGCGCCTGCTAAATGGGAACGCACGGACAACATCCCAGCAGTTGCGTTTGGCAGGCACAATCCATTGCCAAAACCCACGAAAATCAAACAGCCAAAAAAACTCATGGCACTAGACTGCCCAAAAAAAGACAAAAATATCGACAAAGACATGCCAATAAATATCGCAATCAAGCCCATTAAAATCATATAATCAATACTTAATCTTAATGAGTAACGACCTGAAATAAAATTACCTACAAAATATCCAATAGCGGGTGTACCGAAATAAAGACCCAATTTTTCAGGGCTAAGGTGAAATACGTCAGAACCCACAAACGGTCCACCGCCAAGATAAGCAAAATATGCGCCAGCGGCAAAAGCTGATATCAAACAATAACCCCAGAAGCGTCTGGAGGCCAGAAGTTGAGGGTATTCCTTGATTTGTTTTTGCCACCCGCCTGTGCTCGATGGCGCTGTTTCACCTTGGTCGAAATATGTCACTATCCATACTATGAGCCCTACGCCACCTATCATCCAGAAATTTGATTTCCATCCAAACCAACTATCTAGAAATCCTCCCAAGGCAGGAGCAAGCATTGGTGTGATCGCCATCCCCATCGCGATATAGGCTATTTTTGAGGCGGATGCTTGAGTGTCACTAGTGTCACGCACGATTGCACGAGATAAGACCATTCCACATGCAGCAAAGGCTTGAACAGCGCGCAAAGTCATAAAAACGGCTATGTTTTGAGTAAATATACATGCAAAACTGGCAAAAATAAAAATACTCAAGGACCACAGCAAAACTGGCCTGCGGCCTATTCTGTCTGACAACGGTCCGACTAAGATTTGTATAATTGCGCTTGAACCCAAATAAATTGCGACAGATACCCCCATAATCGCAACCGTAGTGTCAAAATGAATAGCCATAGCTGGTAGGCTTGGCAAAAAACTATTCATCGCAAGCATGGAAATGCTGGCTAGAAGGACCAAAGTAAACATACTTGGTTGTGTCCTACGATCACAAAAACGTGCATCAGAGAATTTATCCATCGTAGAGAGCTAATCCATTAGCAATATCTTGTCTATGAGCATGCCCTTGGGCCGGTGCTGTCAGACAAATGGGAACTCACATCGGATTGCTGGTGCAGCCTGGCTCAATAATTGGCGCCAATCACCAAGAGCCGCGCTTCGGTTCAACTTAAAATTGATGCGGCTATGGCGATGGCATTACCAAACAAAATTACACCTGAGTCAATTTACGACGCTAACACTTAAGCCCGTGGTCCGAGGCGCGGAGCCCTAGGATAGTGAGGCCTTGTGTGAGCCTGGCGCGTTTCATTTGTTTGGATTGGGCTCAGTAACCCCCCAAACAAGTTGGCCGACACTTCACAGGAATGCTTAGATCGGGGAACAGGCTCTCGCTATGATTAGTGCTGGAGTATTCACATCAGATTAAGCTGTATAGTTTGCTTGTCCCCCGATCGGAGATTTGACGGACGTCAGGGAATGTTAAAAAGCGGCGATGAACGTGGCAATTTCTGAGGGTGCCAAAACGCAAGAAACGCCCCTGTGGACAATACTGCATTGTAATTATTTGGTTAGGTTTGGTTGCGGGAGTAGGATTTGAACCTTCGACCTTCAGGGTAAAAGTAATATAATTATTTCAATAATTTACAGACACTTTATTCTATAGACAACTAACTAAGGATTTTACTGAGGTATTAGTAAATAACTTAATATTACCATAGCTGCGGCGGAGAGATACAAAACCTAAGCACAAACCAGGGGTTTATCTAGTTTGCACAACATTTATTGAAAAAGCTCTTGGTCCACACCTAAAGCTCGGATTTATCATTAGCTTAAATAAGCACTAGTTAATACCGGGAAGCTTGTAAAACCAAACCGGCCTTGCTGATCAGCTTTTTCAAGCTGAGACTTCCAATCAGAGACTTCTTCTACAGATAAGCCTTGAGTTAATGCAAAGTTTGCCATTACTGCCTCTGAGTATCTAGCAGGTGAGTTGTTATCTCTTCTTGTTATGACAAAAGCTAACGATCTGTCCTTTACACTCTCAAATCCGCGACGCTCCAGCTTTCCAGGAAGCTCCATTGGAAGCATTTGATGGCTACAATGCGCTCTGAATGCTTCGTGAACTTTCCCATTTAACTTCTCCTCGGCACCATGGAATTTAAAATGATCCCAAAGTATCGAAACGTTCACAAAAGCACCCCCTGACTTCAAGATTCGAGTAATTTCATCTAGTGCTGGTTCTACATCAGGAACATATTCCAGAGCTTGCGTTGAAGTTACAGAATGACAACTATCGGTCTCTAACTGGCTATCGTCTGCATTTTTCTCAATGTACTTAATATTTTCAAATTCTGAACACCGCTTCCGAGCTTGTTCAAGCTGGGCTTCGCTAGGATCTAAGCCATAAATTGTTCCAGAATTACCAACTGCTTTAGCAAGATGTGTTAACAAATGACCAGCACCGCAACCTATATCGACAATAGTATCTCCAGCTTGAATTTGCATTTCGTTAAGAATTGCATTTCGCCGAGTGGTTCCCGCAATACTCTCCGCCATTAGGCGTTGGAGCTTGCCCAAGTCACTATCAAAATCTACACCCAAAAAAATCTCCTATTCTAAAACGTTAAACGTTTAAAAATTGTTACTTGTTTCATAGCCAAAGGACGTTTGGACTGGAAAATTGGAGCGGATAGAAGGATAGTTCGGAGCCTTACCAAAGTGCCTATTCGTGACTGAATCTAACAATGATAATAGCCTAGCAGATCATCAAATATGGTCAACTATCAAAACCTTACTTGCAACCTAGCCTGAACCCAGTTCCAAGGTTCAAGGTTCAAGGTAGAAGATGCTACCTAGTTAGCTTTAAATCTGACTGCTTTAGCCAAATAATTTAATTTATCTAAAATTATCCCAATACGCTAAAGTATTATCAAAATAACTTATACATGCATAGATAAGGTAAAAACTATTAAACTTATCAAAAAATGAGGAATAACAAGGAATAAAATAGAATAAGCGTTTTATGAGATAAAAATATACATTTTTTTCAAAGTCTTGGTTGCGGGAGTAGGATTTGAACCTACGACCTTCAGGTTATGAGTGAGGTGGTGTTTGATATCGCCTCGTATCATCCAGTGGCATATAGTATCATATTGTATCACTTGTATACTGTTATAAAACATTTTAATCCAGACACATTGCACCACCGACGTTCATGGGCTACCATGAAGCAACATCACCAACGTAGCAATAACGTGGCAATCTATTCATGCTGACAGACAAAGCAATCCGAGAGACAAAGCCGAGAACGTCACCATACCGGCTGCGCGACGCTAACGTCGTCTGCCGCGGCTTCGGTGTGACCATCGCTCCATCCGGGGCAAAGACGTTCTTCCTGTCCTACACCTCGCCGGAAGACGGTAAGCGCAAGCAGATTGCCGTTGGACGCTACCCCAAGGTGTCACTGCGTGACGCACGCCTAAAAGCAGGGGAGCTACGGGCAGCCGTGAATGAGGGTAAGGACCCTGCGGCAGAGAAGAGGCACACCATCGCGCAGCGCATAGAACAGCGCGCTCTTGGAACACTTGGCGACCTGCTCGACCTCTATATCGCCGACCTAGAAACGGACGGGAAACGCGCAGCCACCGAGGTACGCAGAATTGCGGGCAAGGATATCCCCCCTGCCCTGCTGTCACGTCCGGCGCACCTGATTACCAAGGACAACATCCTCGACATCCTCACACCAATCGCGCAACGAGGCGCACTGGTGCATAGCGATAATGTACGCGCGTACCTTAGAGCGGCGTTCGAATTGGGGTTGAACGCTGACTCCATGACCCGCTGGCGCGGTAAAGCGGTGAAGTTCAGCCTCCAGCACAATCCTGTCGCCACAGTGAAAAAGACGGTGAGCCGCAAACCCCGTGGCAATCGGGCGCTCTCGCGCGACGAGATAAACACGCTGTGGCAAACGGGCGCGCTGACACCCCCCATGCACTTGGCCCTGAAACTGCTGCTGGCAACAGGGCAGCGCGTCGAGGAAGTCCTTCATGCAACGTGGGATGAGTTCGACCGCAAACAGATGGTCTGGATTATCCCTGGTGAGCGCCGCAAGACGCGGGGCAAGACATCCGAGCCGCACATTGTGCCCATCACGGCGTTCCACTTGCAGATCCTAGATGAAATCAAACGGGCGACTGGACATGACACGTACCTGTTCCCAGCAAGGGGCGGACAGTCACCTAGGCGCTACGACACGCTTACTCACGCCGTACGTGGCTTTGTACAGGCTTCGGGCATGACCAGCTTCTCGCCGCGTGACATCCGACGAACATTCAAGACCCTTGCAGGCTCAATAGGGATCACTCTTGAGCTGCGGAACCGGATGCAAGGTCACGCCATGACCGACGTCGGCTCAGTTCACTATGACCGCTACGACTACCTGCCTGAAAAGCGCGCAGCCATGCAGGAATGGGTCGAGGGGCTAACAGAGATCATTGGGGTCATCGCATGACAGACGAAAACGGACTAAGTCGCGCTGGCACGGCACTATTACGCACTGCGCGTATGCAAGCTGAATTAGCGTGCCAGCCCAATGATCGGCGGTTAGATGATGCGGAATATCGAGCACTTTTGGCTAAGGCGCGTGCTTGTCTCTCAGTAGCAGACATGAAGGACAACCCTCATAAGTTTGCTGCTACTAAAACGGCATTGGAAGTCTTCGAAGCATTTGAACGAGGCGACGATCCGTGTGCTGGCATCGAGATTTTCAAGGGATTAGTCGAATCTGTACATGGCGGGCAACGCGATATAGACTTCGGTGGCAGGCCACGACAGGGGCTGAAACCATCAGTGGACCAGGCATTTTTGCGCGCCGCAACTGTCGCCCTGTGGAAATGCTTCCCAAACGATCGCCAGAAGCTCGTTAGCCAAGCTCGCAGTGTCATCAAGATGGGAACGTTAGATAAACTTAGAAAACTGGTGGAGAATTTTGAACAGAGACATGACGTAGACATCCTGAATTCACGATCCCCGCTGAGCATTCATATGCCCTTGGTTAATGACCTGATCAAAAATTATGGGTATCGAAACCTAAAAGACTTCGTCTGACTTCCCTACGTACCCACATCACATGTAGGGACTAACCGCTGCCATGTCTGAGGAACTTTCACTCAGCATGGAGAGACGACATGAGTACCCCTAGAACGACACCGGAGCTAATCGTCGCAGGCGAGATCGCTCAACGCATCCCTTACAGTCAAAACCAACTGCGCCGCCTAGAGGCGCAAGGAAGTTTCCCGAAGCGTGTCAGGATTGGCGCCAACCGGGTCGCTTGGGTTCGTGAGGAGATCGACGACTGGCTGCAAGGCCGCATCTCCCAGAGAGATGGAGGGCGCATCTAATGACCCATCCAGCGATAGCGTTTCTAAAACTTCTCGACCCATCGTCGGATGCGCGGTTCAATGTCGAGACCTTTGCAGACGTGGCAAAGGGCGTTGTACGCCCAAAACATGATCCGCTGCTAAGGCGACACCCTGATCTCACGGCCAGCGACGTCGAAGCGCTGATCCCTGCCCTCACCAAGCTGAACGAAAAGGGTGCGGCGGTCTATATCGCCGTGAACCAGTTCCGTGGGCAACGCAAAAAGAAAAACCTCGCGTACGTTCGGGGCGTCCACGCCGATCTTGATGATGTCACCGAAGAACAGTTGACGGCGCTTCGTAACACGCTGGAACCCACAATCGTGGTTCAAAGTAGCAGCGCAGCCAAACAGCATTGGTACTGGCTACTTTCAGGCGACAACGAGATGTCTTGCGATGTTGCAGTGTCCATCAACCGCGGCCTCGTTTCGATGGGTGCAGACAAGGCGGCAATAGACATCACGCGGTTGCTCCGCCTGCCAGGCTTCCGACACATGAAAAATTTTGCGGGGGGCCACGTCAATGCTTGATACGCAGCCCAACATGCAAACGCTCCCTACGGTGGCGATCCTGACAACGGGGCCGCGCTATAGCGTAACTGAGCTGCTCAGCGCGTTTCCAAAAGGTGGGCCCACCACGTCCAGCGGCGGAGCGGTCCAAAACGCAGAGGCCGCGACCAGCGCAAGAACTGCCGAGCAGTGCAATCTAGGCGTCGAAGACGCAGTCAAACACTTTTCGTTCTACGAGCGAGAGCTATGGCACGGTGAATGGGACGGTTATCGTGACCCATTGACGGATGAGGAACTTTTTCCATCGCAGTCGGAAGCCGATTATTATTTAGCCCGCCAAATTGCGCGCCGAGGCGCTGGAGAAGGCATTGCCGCCGCAGAACTGCAGGTCTTCGTTAGGCAGGTCTTCGAACAATCTGGCTTAGCGCAGCGTCAAAAATGGGCGGACCGGGCCAGTTACCGCGAACGAACAATTGAGGCGGCCTGTGATGGCATCAAACCAATGGTGTTGCCCAACGACGAAACCGGCACGCCTGCGCCCCTGTCAGAGCCAGACTGGGCGCTGAAGGGCGATTTGATCGCCGTGCGGTTCTTCCGCGACAGTCATCACGGTAAGCTGGTTTTTGTGCGGTCGATCAACCAATGGCTTCGATGGGACATCAAGACAGAACAATGGCAATGGTGCGATCTTGGCGAAGAAATTGAACTTGCGAAACAGTCGTTGTTTGATCTTTATCGCCTTGCTTGCATCAAGGCGGCTGAAAAACCGGATGGCGGGCCCAAGCTCGTGGCAGAAATTGCGGCATTGCAGCGCGAACCGCGCATCCGAGCCGTGCTGTCATTGTCGAAATCCGAGCCCGGCATGGGTTTGCATCGCGAAGACCTGGACAAGCACCCAACGATGCTCGGCGTTAAGAATGGCTTGGTTGATCTTAAAACGGGCGCCCTAAAGCCGAATGATCCCACGCTCTTCATCACGAAGCACGTCGACATTGACTATGATCCCGACGCGCAGTGCCCCGCCTTCCATGCGTTCTTAAACGAGGTCTTACAGGGCGATACGGCGACCATGTCAGCCGTGCAACGGCTAGTCGGCTTAACACTAACTGGCATCCCAGATGAGGAGATCATCGTTTTCTGCGTCGGCACAGGTGCGAACGGCAAGTCGATCTTTAGTAATGTCATATATGGGGTATTCGGACCATATGCCAAAACGGCGCCACCATCGCTTTTGTCCGCGCGCCGGACCGACGATCATGGGCCGCGCTCCGATTTGGCGATGCTGGACGGGACGAGGCTCGTGTCAATTAACGAGCTTCCGGGCGGCATGATCTTGGACGAGACCGTCACCAAACAGTTAGCGGGTCGCGAACCTATATCGGCGCGCTTCCTCCATAAAGAGTTTTTCACTTTTCTGCCCTGCTGGACGCCGTGGGTGCGGACCAACCACAAACCGATCGTTAAAGGTACGGACAACGCGATTTGGCGGCGTTTGGTGATCATTCCATTCCGCCGCACGTTTGGCCCGGAGGAACAGGACCCGAAGCTTGAGGAAAAGCTAAGGCGCGAAGGCCCAGGAATACTTACCTGGATGGTCGAAGGTACGCAGGCGTACATACGTAATGGCCTACTGCAAAGCCCGGCGATGAAGTCAGAGATGGCGCAGTACCGCACAAGCAGTGATCTGATGGGCGAGTTCCTCGACGAGAAGACCGAAGCTGACCCTACGGCGGAGGTGAAACAGTCCGCGCTCTACTGCGATTATAGCCTGTGGTGCGAAAGGGACGGCGTGCGTCCGGTAACGAAACGCACTTTTTCAGAGCAACTTTCAGAACGTGGCTACAGACAGCGAAAAAGCGGTAAGGACCGCTACTACACCGGGCTGCGCGGAGACCCCGTCTTCACATGATGTGGTGGACAGGTTGGACGGGTTTACCCCCTATTTGCGCATTTTACCTCACGGAAAAAAATATAGGGAGAAAACCCGCAAATGCCCCTCGAAGCTGTCCAACGTGTCCACTCCGCCATGTGAACCGCGCCGAAACGATCCAAAGGGTCCTGCGAAAGCGCCCAATCGGGCCGTTCTCGACCCCGCCCAACTAGACAAAGCGGCTTCATCCCGACGCCGTTCAACCCGTGCTGACATTTGGCACAATCCTATGAGGTACCCCATGACCGAACTCACCTGCCGCCAGGCTCACCAAGACGCGCTGGCACTTCGCAGTCAGAACCCGCTGATAACCGGTGATTACAAGCTCAAAGAAGCACAGGACGGTCTTACGCGCCGGTACGAGGGGCTGAACTTGATACACAGCTCTATAGACGAAAGAATCCCACTCCCGCCGGGCTTCGACATTCGCGGATGGACGCAAGAAGAATGGCCGGATGAGCTTTGTAAGCTGCCCATAGTGATCGCCGAAGACCTTGGTTATCGTGTTATACCCGCGATCCGTGTGATGTGCGACGATCCAAATGCGCCCGCGGATTTAAAGAACTACCTCACCAGTCTCGAGCGACAGGTATTGGGCTGCGTAGGTCTTTGTGAAACCTACCGTCGACAAATCGAAAAGCCAACAAAACAGCGGGCGGCGACCCTCGAGCGCATCAGAGCGGCCGAAAGATTGCTCGCTAGTGTCCTGATGATAATTGACGACACGTTCGCCTGTGCCGGGCTTCCAGCGCCGAAGTAGCATAGGGCGACTAAGCGGACTTTCGTGCGCGGCGCAGCGAACGGCGGCTGTGAGCCCAATCTGACCGATGCTGCGTAATGAACCGATGGCGGCATTGCGCAGTTAGTGATCTTTGTGAAGTCACGCGGACTGCCCTAACCTGCCTTACAATAGTTTATCGAATACTGCGCAGTGGCATCCCTGTAGCGGTTCACGGGACATCGTGTTGTCTCTTCATAAGTTGGAGATCCCGAACTTCAACATTCCAGAAGCGAGTGGCCTGAAAAACGTCGCTCAGCGAATTGCTGCACGCAACGTTACTCAGGTAGCAATCTCTCCGCTTTGACAAGTCCTTGAACCTAATCTGGAGAACGAAATGCTGACAGCTGAATTCATGACACGTTTCCGGTTCGAGTCTTTCGTTTGGATTGTATGGCACCTTCGGATCGATTCGAAATGTAGGCTAAAGTCGCGCGTTCAGGTCATTTTCGTGCCCGGTGAAAAGATTTCCGATACAGCTAGATAGTATAAAACAAACAAAAAAATGGCCATAGCGACAAAAAAGTACCAGTTTTACGCCTGTTCTGCTGTAGTTTGCCAAAATACAGGTCGCTAACGTCAAACTGGAGAATCAGCCGATGTGCTACTCAATCGAGCTGCGGGGAGCGGTTTGATAGAAAGGGGGAGAGAATGATGCAACCGGATCTAGAAGTTGTCCAAATAGGGCGCGGTGAGACATTTAGAGCCTATGAACACGGCTATCCGTTTTCAACGGTGCGCTGGCATTTTCACCCTGAGTATGAGTTGCATCACGTCGTTGCGACGACGGGGCGTTACTTCGTTGGCGACTTTATCGGCACGTTTGAACCTGGAAATCTTGTGCTGACCGGCCCGAATTTGCCGCACAATTGGGTAAGTGATGTTGAGGCCGACGAAATAGTTCCGTTGCGCAATCGGGGAATACAATTCACGGATGAGGCCATCCGTGGCGCGATGGGCATCCTTCCCGAGCTTCAATGCCTTTCAGAAATGCTGGACAAAAGCCGCAGTGGCCTGTTGTTTTCGAATGCCACATCTGAAGTCGTAGCGCCCAATTTGGCCGAACTGATGAATGCGCGTGGTATCCGCCGGATCGAACTTTTCATTGGGATAGTTGGTGCCCTTAGTCAGGACAGCCAAACGCATCAACTGACCGGTGCCGAGTACCTGCCTGACCCTTCGGGCTACATGTCCACTGGGCTGAACAGGGCCCTAGCTTTCATTGACGCTAACCTGACTGAACCATTTAACGAAGGTGACTTGGCCGAGATCGCTGGCATAAGTCGATCAACCTTTTCACGCAGCTTCCGGAAGCACACAGGCATGTCCCTTATGCGCTATGTAAATCGACTGCGCATCGGTCTGGCCTGTCAAATGCTCGTCTCTGATCATGGCGAGAAGATCACCGACATCTGCTTTGGATGTGGGTTTAACAACCTGTCGAACTTCAATCGTCAATTTGCAGCGCAGAAAGGGATGTCACCTTCGCGGTTCCGATCGCGAATGCTTAACCATGCGACCACGAACTTCGACCCAGATCGAAGTATCCAAGCGGCGTAAGGCGCCGCGTGAGATTAGGACAGTCCCGACAGGAACGTCCGCTACTACTGACAAAGAATGTATCTGCAACCTGCTGGGCTCTTCCAGCGGGGCGGTACCCTACCGCCGGCTTACAGAACAAAGCCGGTCAACCAAGACAGAAACCAACAGAGGAAACTCCAATGAAACTTAAGTTAACAACAGTTGCAGCGACGCTTACGGCGCTCTTTCTAAGCGGCACCGCAAGCTATGCTCAAACAACAGGAACCGTCGCGTTCTTGATGCCTGATCAAGGCTCAACCCGCTACGACGAGCATGATTGGCCTGGCTTCCAGGCGGAATTGAAAAGGATCTGTCCGGATTGCAAAGCCATTTATCAAAATGGCAATAACGACGTCGCGCTACAGCAGCAGCAGTTCAACTCGGTGATTGCGCAAGGTGCAGCCGTTGTCGTGCTTGATCCTGTGGATTCGGGCGCAGCAGCTGCCATGGTCGAGTTGGGACAAGCACAAGGTATCAAAATTGTGGCCTATGACCGGCCAATCCCCGATCGCGCTCCAGACTTCTATGTCTCTTTTGACAATGAAGGTATTGGTTATGCCATCGCGCAAAGCCTCATTGAGCATCTGCGTATTACGGGTGTTTCACCCGAAGGTGTCGGCATTCTTCAAGTTAATGGATCTCCAACCGATGCAGCCGCTGGCTTGATCGCTGATGGCTCGCGCAGAGCGGTTGAAGAGTCTGAATATGAGCATCTTGCTGAGTTTGACACGCCGGGCTGGGCGCCGCCAAAAGCACAAGAATGGGTTGCGGGCCAGATTACGCGATTTGGAAACCAAATCGTTGGTGTGGTTGCGGCAAACGATGGCACCGGTGGCGGTTCAGTTGCGGCTTTGAAAGCGGCTGGCGTTGATCCAATCCCACCAGTCACTGGCAACGACGCCGAGATAGCTGCACTTCAGCTTATTATCGCAGGCGATCAATTCAATACGATCTCCAAACCTAGCGAAATTGTGGGCGCGGCTGCGGCCAATATCGCATTCACATTTTTGAGCGGTGGCACTCCTGAAGCCACAACAACGCTTTACGATGCCCCGTCGCAGCTCTTCGTGCCGGCCGTCGTGACACGTGGCAACCTCAAGGAAATCGTGATCGACACAGGTATCGTGTCTGCCGAGCAACTTTGTACCGATGATTTTGCAGCATATTGTGCTGAACTCGGAATCGAGTGATCGAGAACGCGGCGTCGGGCCTCCCTCCGAAGCCGCAATATAAGGGTGCTGGCGGGCGAGTGTGCCGCCAGCACCAAACCGAACTAGAGGGGACCACCGTATGACACAGACACAAACAACGCGAAAACACGGGGACTTACTCTTGAAAATGAGTGGAGTTTCCAAACAGTTCGGCGCTGTCACAGCCTTGGGCGACATTGAGTTGGAAGTCCACGCTGGCGAAGTCGTCGCGCTGGTCGGAGACAATGGCGCGGGCAAGACGACACTGGTTAAAGTGCTTGCCGGGGTACATCAACCGACGTCCGGCATGATCGAATATCTCGGTGATGAGGTTACGATCGACAACCCGAGCAAGGCGCTTGAAATGGGAATTGCGACGGTTTTTCAAGATCTTGCACTTTGTGAGAATTTGGATGTCGTTGCAAATCTGTTCCTTGGTCAAGAGATTTCACCTTGGCGGCTGAACGAAGTGGAAATGGAAGTCCGCGCGTGGAAGTTGCTCCAAGAACTGGCGGCCCGCATCCCGTCGGTCCGCGAGCCCATCGCATCACTTTCCGGCGGGCAGCGACAAACAGTTGCGATTGCGCGTTCGCTTGTCATGGAACCTGAAATAATCATGCTTGACGAGCCGACGGCAGCTCTTGGTGTCGCCCAAACCGCGGAGGTTCTGAACCTCATTGAGCGGGTAAGTGGCCGAGGACACGGGGTGATCCTGATTTCTCATAACATGGAAGACGTACGCGCAGTCGCTGACCGAATTGTTGTGCTGCGTCTTGGCCGAAACAATGGCGTGTTTACGACCGAGAATTCGCATGAGGAACTTGTCTCTGCGATCACCGGCGCCTCTGACAACTCTGTTTCCCGGCGCGAGGCACGCAAACTCGAAGCGACGACAGATCGAGCGAAGGACCGAAAATGACCGACGACAACAATAGCCAACAACTTGATCGCGCAGATACGCGTGTACGTCACGACGAGGGAATTTCCGGCGCAATCCGAGAGTTCATAGACCGGACAAGGTCTGGGGATTTAGGCATGCTTCCAGTTCTTGCTGGCCTCGTTCTTATCTCGGTCGTTTTTACTTCGCTTAACCCGGTCTTTCTCGCACCGATAAACCTCGCCAATCTTCTTTTCGATGCGTCCGCCGTCGGGTTCATCGCGCTTGGCATCATATTTGTGTTGCTGCTCGGGGAAATCGATCTCTCAGTTGGATCAATGAGTGGACTCGCTTCCGCGATGATCGGCGTCCTTTGGGTCAAAACAGGTTTACCGCTTCCCCTGGCGATACTGGGGGCATTAGCTGCTGGGGCGTTCGTTGGCCTATTTTTCGGCCTTCTGCGAAATCGCTTTGATATGCCAAGCTTCGTGGCAACCCTAGCCGGGCTCCTCACTCTATTGGGCTTGCAACTCTACATCCTAGGACCAACGGGTTCAATTAACCTGCCGTTCACATCTCCGCTCGTGCGGTTTGGTCAACTTTTGATCATGCCAGCGTGGCTGTCTTATACGCTGGCAATTCTGCCGGGACTCCTGCTCATCTATGGCGGAATTGTTGCTGCGAAACGTCGCAATGAAGCGAACCTTTCCTCCACTAATCTAAGCGTCACTGTTTTTAAGGCTGTGATCATCACTGCCGTTTTGGTCTTTGCCGTTTACTACCTCGAAAAGGGCCGAGGCGTGCCGTGGATGTTTGCCATATTCACGCTTGTTGTTGTGTGTGCTGAGTACGCGCTGACACGTACAAAGTGGGGTCGCTCAATGTTCGCTATCGGTGGTAACGCTGAAGCGGCCAGACGATCCGGGATTAATGTGGATTCGATCCGAATGTCGGCCTTTGTGCTGTGTTCAACCTTTGCAGCGCTTGGTGGTGTTTTCTCGTCGGCGAGACTGGCCTCAGCAAGCATTCAGGCAGGGACTGGCGACGTCAATCTTAATGCAATAGCAGCAGCGGTCATTGGCGGCACCTCTCTCTTTGGAGGTCGTGGTTCAGCATGGTCAGCGCTTCTCGGTGTTTTGGTCATCATGGCCATATCGAACGGCTTGACGCTTCTCAACCTCAGTTCCTCACTTCGCTTCATGATTACCGGCGGTGTTCTTGCCTTTGCGGTCATCGTGGACTCAATCGCCCGACGCTCACGTGCCAGCCATGGCCGCGCGTAATACCAAAGGATGAGCACTATGACCCAACAGCTTTCTGGAAAAACTGCCGCGATTACAGGTGCCGCCTCTGTGATCGGATTGGAGTGCGCACGCACAATGATCGCGGCAGGTGCTGACGTGGTGCTGATCGACCGATCAGAGGAAGGGTTGGCACGTGTCTGTGCAGACCTAGGCGACAAAGCGCATCCTCTGGTTGTCGATCTTCTTGACGGCCCCGTGGTCACGGCAATGCTGCCCAAAATTCTTGACCTTGTCGGAGGGGTGGACATTTTTCATGCCAATGCAGGTGCGTACATCGGGGGTGCCGTTGCGGACGGAGATCCCGACGACTGGGACAGGGTGCTTAATCTAAACACCAATGCGGTGTTCCGATCTGTTCACGCGGTTTTGCCTCATATGATTGCCCAGAAACGCGGCGATATCATATTCACAAGCTCAGTTGCAGCCGTGACACCAGTTGTGTGGGAGCCAATCTACACTGCCTCGAAATATGCAGTGCAAGCGTTCTTGCACGCGACCAGACGCCAGTTGATCAAACACAATATTCGCATGGGGGCGGTCTTGCCCGGCCCGGTGATATCGCCGCTGCTTGATGACTGGCCGAAAGCGAAAATGGACGAAGCGCTGGCCGCAAAGGCGCTGATGGGGGCCAAAGAGGTCGCCGATGCAGTGATGTTTATGGTTACCCGCCCGCCAGGGGTTGTGGTGCGCGACCTGACGATCTTGCCGCATGGATGCGACATCTGAACCACCAGAAACCGTTCTACGCCAAAGAACACTTTAGGACAGAGTTGGAATACAAATGCCAAAAAACGAGAATTTACTGAACCGCTTCAAGCTTGATGGCAAAGTTGCTCTTATCACAGGTGGTACCCGCGGTATCGGCCTGGCCACTGCCAGAGCACTCGGAGACGCCGGGGCACGGCTTATTATCAGCTCGCGCAACGATAGCGAAGAGGTAGAAAAAACGCTTGGCGAGTTGGGATATGACGCCACATTTATTGCCGCTGACCTAACCGACCCTCATGCGCCGGCTGCAATCATTGCTGATGTCCTTGAACAGTCGGGACGGCTAGACGTTCTCATCAATAATGCCGGTGTCGCTATCCACGGTGATTCAGCAGAATTCGCTGACGAGGATTGGCAGCGTGTGATGTCGCTGAATGTTGATGCGGTCTTTCGTTGCTGTCGCGCAGCTATTCCAGCTATGCGGGCGCAGGGAGGCGGAACGATTGTCAACGTCGGGTCCATCTCCGGTATCGCCTCGAACATCCCGCAAAACCAGGTCGCCTACAACAGCTCGAAGGCGGCGGTTCACATGATGACCAAGAGTCTCGCCAGCGAACTTGCTCTGGATAATATCCGCGTCAATGCGCTCGCGCCCGGATACATTCAAACTGAAATGTCCCAAGGCGGCATCGACAACCCCGAGTGGTTCCCGATCTGGAGAGATATGACACCGATGCAGCGTGTCGGCCAACCAGAAGAGGTGGCGATGGCCGCGCTTTTCCTCGCCTCTCCTGCGTCAAGCTACGTAACGGGCGACATTCTGGTGATCGACGGCGGATACACCACGCGATAACACCCCCAAGGGACGAATTTGAATACCAATGACCAACACACAACGACTTGCGGGAAAGACCGCACTCATTACCGGCTCGGCGCGCGGCATTGGGCGTGGCTTCGCTGAGCGCTTTGTTCGGGAAGGCGCCCGCGTCGCCATAACCGATATTGATCTTGATGCTGCACAGAAAACAGCGTCTGAGATCGGAGACGCGGCAATCGCACTGCACATTGATGTGACCGATCAGGATAGCATCGAAGCTTGCGTCGCCGGTGCTGTGGACGCCATCGGCGGTATCGACATTCTCATCAACAACGCAGCACTTTTTGATGCGGCGCCAATCGCCGATATCACGCGGGACAGTTTTGATCGGCTCTACGCCGTGAATGTTGCGGGTACGATGTTCACGATGCAGGCGGTCGCCCGCCACATGATGGCGCGGGGTAAAGGTGGGAAAATTATCAATATGGCTTCGCAGGCAGGTCGGCGCGGCGAGTCACTTGTCGCGGTTTACTGCTCGACCAAAGCTGCCGTAATATCATTGACCCAATCCGCGGGTCTGAACCTGATTG
>Ga0213861_10001612_pt1 | contig 19790 bp, 21 predicted proteins | sample PICome_4_FD_160110 | JGI IMG/M metagenome (GOLD analysis project Ga0213861, IMG submission 160110) | Coastal seawater microbial communities near Pivers Island, North Carolina, United States - PICO131 | ecosystem: Environmental > Aquatic > Marine > Coastal | place: USA: North Carolina... | reverse complement strand
CCCGTTGGCCAACCGCAAGGCAGGTGACATTGATTTTTTTGTCGTCCGTGAAAACACCGAAGGTGAGTACACGTCACTCGGTGGCACCATGTTTGCGGGTACTGACCGCGAAATCGTGATTCAGGAATCTGTGTTTAGCCGAGTGGGCAGTGATCGCGTGCTTAAGTACGCGTTTGAACTGGCTAAGCAACGTGAGCGCAAGCACCTGACCATTGCCACCAAATCCAACGGCATTGCGATCAGCATGCCTTACTGGGATGAGCGTGCCAATGAAATGGCCAAGAACTATCCAGAAGTGACCACAGACAAGCAGCACATTGATATTTTGTCGGCCCGCTTCGTGTTGCAGCCTGATCGCTTTGATGTGGTGGTCGCCACCAACTTATTTGGTGATATTTTGTCTGACCTTGGCCCCGCTTGCACCGGTACGATTGGCTTGGCGCCATCGGCTAACTTAAACCCAGATCGTTTGTTCCCGTCGTTGTTTGAACCGGTTCACGGTTCGGCGCCAGACATCTATGGCAAAAACATCGCCAATCCAATCGCCATGATCTGGTCGGGTGCCTTGATGCTCGAGTACCTTGGACGTGGCCTGCCCGCTGATCAGCAAGCCCCTTATCTACAAGCACATGATGCGATTGTGACAGCCATCGAAGTTGTGCTTGCCAAGGGCCCACGCACCGCCGACCTCGGTGGCAGCGCGAGCACCACTGAGCTCGGTGATGCCGTCGCCAAGCAACTAATGGCCGGCTGATGATGGCGCCTGGCAATCCTTTTAAAGATCGCTTGTTGGCAGGAGAGCCGCAGATGGTCTGTGGCTCTCGATTCCCAGCGCATTCACGGCTGAAATTTGCGCCACAGCGGGTTACGACTGGTTGCTCTTGGATGGTGAGCACACACCCAGTAGCATCCAAACGGTTTTGGCTCAGCTCCAAGCGATAGGGGGCTATCCCGTTTCGCATCCTGTCGCACGTCCCGTGATTGGCGACCCGGTTTTAATCAAACAGCTGCTTGACGTTGGGGTTCAAACTCTGTTGATTCCCATGGTTGATGATGCCCAGCAAGCCGCTGAACTGGTGCGTGCCACGCGCTATCCACCGCATGGGTTCAGAGGAGTAGGGTATGGCACAGCGAGGGTGTCTCGATGGGATCTTCGCACCGACTACCCAAAAGTAGCTGACCAAGAAGTTTGCCTTTTGGTGCAAGCCGAGACTCAAGACGCGATCAATAACTTGGATGATATTTGTGCCGTGCCCGGTGTTGATGGTGTTTTCTTAGGCCCGTCAGATCTGGCAGCAGCCTATGGCCATTTGGGTAACCCTGGGCACCCAGATGTGCAAGCCGTGATTGAACAAGGCATCGCCACTATCCTCAAACACGGTAAAGCGCCAGGTATTTTGACCCCAGATGAAACCTTGGCCAAGCGCTATTTGGCACTCGGTGCAAAGTTTGTAGCAGTTGGCCTAGAAGCCCGTGTCTTGGCCCGTGGTGTGCGGGAACTTCGAGAAAGATTTCGGCCCTAAAGGGCTATGCCTTACAAACAAATCAACCCAAATAAACCCGACAACCGTATCCGCCGATTTTTGGTGGGTGCTGTTGGGGCGTGCGTATTGTTTGGACTTTTAATGGTTGGCATTTTTTTTATATTCTTTGAGTCAAACGTTTCCCATTCTGAGCATCAGGGCCTCATCGTGCAGCGCTCCGGGCCAACGGCATTCTGGGTGGCCCCAGCTCAAGAGCCAACGCTCGCGGACGGCAAATTGCTCTACGGCACGTTTTGTGCCAGTTGTCATGGCGCCAAGATGGAAGGCCAACCGAACTGGCGCAGCCGCATGGCCAATGGTCGTTTGCCGGCGCCACCGCACGACATCACCGGTCACACTTGGCACCATCCCGATGCGCAGTTGCTCAGCATGATCAAAGATGGTTTTGTGCCGGGTGTGACAGCGCCCATCGGCTATGAAAGCGACATGCCGGCATTTGGGGCGGTATTGACTGATATCCAAATCAAATCCGTTCTGGCGTATATCAAAACTTACTGGCCTGAGGATGCGCTTGGCGCGCAGCGGGAAATATCGTTGCAGTAAGCTTGCCCATAATCCTACATATCAATTACTTTACATAATATACATTATGCGGTTTATACGGAAGGCGCCAATATCACCCATGGGTCGTTAAATGGATGGCGCTGATGTCGGTTCTATGAATATGGGTGGATGTGAGTCTAGGTACGCCAACGCATAATTCAGCTCCCCTTGAGCCTCACTGTGCAGAACAAATAAGATCTCACCCGCTGAAACCGAGTCTTGAAGCCTGACTTTCAAGTCCAAACCAGCTGTTTTGGCGTCAGGCGCACCAGAAAGTTTGGCGACTCTGGCCAGACGACGGTTATCGATTGACTTGATAATGCCGTCTTGCGTGGCACGGACAGCGTGCTGAAGCGGCGCCGTTTTAGGTTCGGTAAAGCCACCCTGAGCGTGACAGATCGCTAGGAACTTGTTTAGGGCCCGACCAGAGTCAATTGCTTCGTCGGCAAAGGCTTCGCCTTCATCGATGCCGACTGCGCCACACAACTGTAACAACTCGCCAGCCAGCCTTACGGCTCTTTGCCGCAAGTCTTTGGGTGCACCAGGATCGTTACGAAGAACTTCCAGCACATCTCGAGCCTCAAGTGCCGGCCCAATGCCACGGCCGACAGGCGCATTGCCATCGGTTCGCACCACTTTTAAGTTTAGTCCGTTGGCAAAACCCACGCGCGTTAAAAGGTGTTCGAGATGGTCAGCCTGTTCTTTGGTGCGAACTTTGGCCGTTGGCCCTACCGGAATATCGATAACAACATGGGTTGCACCAGCGGCAATTTTTTTTGAAAGAACGGAAGCAACCAACTGGGCGTCACTGTCGATTTCAAGTGGTCTAGCCACTTTAATCAGCAAATCATCGGCTGGGCTGAGTGCTAAAGACCCACCCCACACAAAACAAGCGCCCTCCTTCTTAATGATTTGATGCATGGCGGCCAAATCGTGCGTAACCGGTGTCACGACTTCCAGAACATCAGCTGAACCGGCTGGTGAAGTGATGGCACGCGAAGACGTTTTGGGCATGATCAAACCGGCGCATGCCGCAATGGCCACCACGATTGGTGTGGTGCGATTACCGGGCAAGCCACCCACGCAGTGTTTGTCAGCCACTGGCGTCGTTCCCCATTGAAGACGCTCACCGACTTCAACCATTGAGGCCGTTAAATCAATGACTTCTTGTAAATTAGCCCGATGGCTGGCCATGGCGGTCACAAAGGCGGCAATCTGAATGTTGGCATATCGGCCTTTGGCAATATCTGACATGATGGAAGTCAGTTCGTGCTTATTGAGACGATGACCAAAGATTTTTGAGCGCAACTGACTCAATGAATCAACCGGTGGTGCTTGAATGACAGCAACCGGTTGACCGGGTTTGACGCCAAGATCATGTTGCGCGCTCAGCGACAAACCTATCTCGTTGCAATTGAGCAAGTCCGAGTGAATCACGTTGACAATTGCCGTGATGTTTTTCTCAGCACACGTTAATTGCACCCGCGTTTGAGCCGCGATGCCTTCTGATTTTGATATGGGGCAGTCGTGATGCAAAAACGCGACATGCTCTTGCAAGGTGTCAATCCCAAGGGGGCTGTAGATCAGTGACAAGTTAGTTTTCATCGAAAGCGACTCTTAAGCCAGAGGAAACTGTTGCCCAAGCAATGGCACCTGGCAGGGCAACCCGAGTTCATGCGCTACGCGTTGGCGTAACGTATCTGCTGCTGTGGGCTCACCGTGGTTTAAAAACACCTGTCGCGGACTGCCGCCAGCACTGTCTAGCCAATCCAGTAATTGATCCGCATCGGCGTGAGCGGAAAACCCTTCGATAGAGTGAATTTCAGCCCTTACTTCGAGATCTTGCCCAAAAACACGTATGGTTGGTTCGCCGGCCACTAAGCGTGCGCCGCGGGTCCCCGCGGCTTGAAAACCGCCAAAAACAATCGCATTTCGATGGTCACTAATAAGTGTGCGCATGTGATGCAAGACGCGACCCCCAGTGGCCATCCCACTGGCTGAAATAATGATGCGTGGGTACTTAAGCGCATTCAGGGCCTTTGACGCCTCAACCGTGTCAACCAATTGAGCCACCTCGAACACCGCTTTGATTTGTTTGGCGCTCAGCTGATGATCCTCGTGATGCTTCTGATAGAGCTTGGTCACATTGACTGCCATTGGGCTGTCTAAAAAAACAGGCAACCTTGGGATTTGTTTAGACTCAATCATGTCATGAATGGCATGCATCAATACTTGTGCACGTCCTACGGCAAAGGCAGGAATCAAAACCGCTCCACCCCGTTTGACAGTTGCGTTGATAATACTCGCCAACAATGCTTTGGGTTCCTCAACGCGATGATGACGATCGCCATAAGTGGACTCCATCACCACATAATCGACCGGTCCTAGCGTCTCTGGCGCGCCCAAAATGGGGGCTTGCGCACGTCCCAAATCACCAGAAAATACAACCTCTCGTTCGCCCGCATGAACACGTACGAAAGCGGCACCGAGTATATGACTGGCGCGTTGAAGTTTTATTGAGATATCCGGCAAGATATTGTGCCAATCGCCGAAAGATAGGGGTTTGAAAAACTTCACCGTGGCCTCAACATCGGCCACGTCGTATAAAGGTTTGGCTGGGTGATGCTTGGTGGTGTTGTGACGATTGGCATAGTTCGCCTCTTCTTGCTGGAGTTTGGCGCTATCGAGCAGTAAAACAATCGCCACGTCAATTGATGCCGCTGAGGCATAGATGGGCCCGCGAAAGCCTTGTTTGACCAGCAATGGAAGTGCACCGGCGTGATCCAAATGCGCGTGAGTCAGCACGACAGCCGATAACCGCTTTGGCTCAAACGGTAAGTCAATCCAATTGAGTTGGCGCAAATTTTTGTGGCCTTGAAACAAGCCACAATCAACGAGTAAACGATGACCGTTGTGGGTCAAGAGTGTTTTTGAGCCAGTCACGGTTCCAGCAGCCCCGAAAAAATCCAAGGTTGCTGGGATTTGGCCTTTGGCCAACGTGGTGGATTTGGAAGAATGAATTGATTTGCCAGTCGTGCTCATTTGCGCATTCCTTTAAAAATAATTGAGTGCGCATCCTAAGCGTTTCAACCATGATTGGCTAGCGACCATGGGTGTTTTTAGCCAAGCAAAATGGCCATTTTGTGCCCCGCTGTGACGTATGATGAACACTCAAATTCACGCCAAAGGAGTCATCATGGTGACAGAAATCGCCCACCTCGTCATTAAAACTGGGGAAGAGTCGGATTTTGAAGCAAAAGTCGCGCTGGCCAAGCCCCATTTTTTAGCGGCCAAAGGTTGCCACGGGGTTCGATTGGTTCGGGGCATCGAGCATCCCAACCAGTATCAATTGGTCGTTGAGTGGGAGTCGGTTCAAGCCCACATGGTCGATTTCAGGGAGTCTGAAGGCTTCCAGCAATGGCGTGCATTGGCCAGCCCTCACTTTGCCCAAGCCCCTAAGGTTGAACACGTCGAAAACGTTTCGATTTAATAGCCCTGATCAGCCCGTTTGCGGGCATAACGCCGATCGGCGTCATATTGCAACCGGGCTTGCGCCAAACAGCGTTTGTCTTCCTCACCAACCAAAAGCGCGCACTGTTCCCGTGCAATTTTGTAAGCGGCACTCGCCTCTTTTTCAAAAAAAGCGAGGATCTGTTCGCGGGTTAGGGGCTCACTGTCGGTCGGTGCTATTGGCGATTGAGCCACGGCAGTGGCTACGCAAAGGCTGGCTGCTGTGCCAACCACAAAGTGGCGCCAACCGCGTTCAATGCAGAGCGGTGTTTGTAAGGTATTTTTGGACGATGGGCTGACTTTCATCTAAGCTGACTCCTACGAAATGATTCGAGTGATGATGATCCCATGCACAACTTAACGTATCGACTTCAAGTCGTAAAAAAAATGGCTGCAACACCAATCAACCCAGACCCAATACCCGTGAGGGTGTTGGGTGCGTCTAGACATCGCCTCGCCGCTTGGTTAATGCTCTTGACCCTCTGGTTTATGGGGCATTCGTTGGCTTTGGCCCAACTCAAACCAGGGCAGACCGCGCCTGTTTTTAAGGCACCTGCGGCCTTGGCTGGCGAAACATTTACATTCGATTTGACCGCGGCTCTCGCCGAAGGACCAGTCGTGGTTTATTTCTATCCTAAAGCATTTACCAGCGGTTGCACCATTGAGGCGCAAATGTTTGCGCAAGCCATCGATGATTTCAAAAAACAGAAAACCACCGTTGTTGGGGTCTCGACCGATGATATTGAAACCTTGAAGACGTTTTCGACGGGACCGTGTGGCGGTAAGTTTGCGGTTGCCGCCGACAATGATCAATCGATCATGAAAGCCTACGATGCCGCACTTAAGATATGGCCCGGTGTCGCAGACCGAATTTCTTATGCCATTGCCCCTGACGGAAGCATCATTGATGTCTACGAAAGCTTGAGTCCTGAAGATCACGTGAAGCGTACTTTGGCTGCTGTGTCACGTTGGCAGGCGGCGCAAAAATGAGTGCTTGCGTCTGGTTTCGTACCGATTTGCGATTGGAAGATCAACCTGCTCTGGCGGCAGCTCGACGATCAGGGCCTGCTCTCGCGCTGTTCGTGGTTTCACCGGCTCAGTGGGCGTCACACCAAGACGCGCCTATCAAGCAAGACTTGTGGCGACGCGCACTGATCGATCTTCAGCCGCGCTTGGCTGAAATCGGTGTTGTGCTCAAAATCTTACATGTTCAATGGTGGCAGGATGTAGCGAGCGCCTTGGTGACGTTTTGTCAGCAAAACGGTGTGACCGAGATTCATTGCAACCGCGAGCAAGGGGTCAACGAACGCAAGCGTGATCGGGCGTGTTTCACCGCCCTCAAAACCCACGGTGTTGAACTGATTGGCCATGATGGGCAAACGCTGTTGACACCGGGTTCACTGAAAACTGGCTCGGGTGGTGTTTACCGTGTGTTTTCGCCGTTTGCCCGTGCTTGCCGCGCCAGGCTTCGCGAGCAACACATCGTCCGAGTGCCAGTGCCTGATGCAATGCGTGCACCGGCAGACTGGCAAAGCGACTCAATTGAGGCGCTATGGCCTGAGACTTTACCGAGCTTGGCAAAGACTTGGCCGGTCGATCAAACCAGCATCAAGCAGCGATTAAGTGATTTTTTAAACACACGAATAGCGGCCTACGAGACGGCCCGTAATTTTCCTGGTCAAGATGGCACCAGCGCCCTCTCGCCTTACTTGGCCGCTGGTTTGATATCGCCAGCCCAGTGCCTAGAAGCCGCCATGATGCGAAATCACGGTGAGCTTGAAACCGGTCAAGAAGGCATCCGCAGTTGGATCAACGAGCTGATCTGGCGTGAGTTTTATTGGCATTTGTTAAATGGTTTTCCCAAGCTTTCGATGCACCAGCCGCTAAGGCCAGAAACACTGGGCGTGCAATGGCGCGATGCGCCTGAGGACTTCTCGGCCTGGGCCCAAGCGCGCACCGGCATTCCGATTGTGGACGCGGCCATGCAACAAATGCTTGCCACGGGTTGGATGCACAATCGTTTGCGGATGGTTGTGGCCATGTTCTTCACCAAAAACCTGTTGCTTGATTGGCGTTTGGGTGAGGCTTTTTTTATGCAGCACCTCATCGACGGTGAGCTAGCGGCCAACAACGGCGGTTGGCAATGGAGTGCCTCCACCGGCGCTGACTCAGCGCCCTACTTTCGAGTTTTTAATCCAATCAGTCAGTCACAAAAGTTTGATCCACAAGGTGACTTTATCAAGCAGTGGCTGCCTAATCTCTCTTCTCTAGATGCCAAAAGCATTCACGAGCCGACAGCGCAACAACGCCAAGCGCTGGGTTACCCAGCCGCCATCGTTGATTTAAAGTCCAGTCGTGTCAGGGCCATTGATGCTTTTAAACGCCTTTCTACCATTGACACCGAATAGCAGGACAATCCGAGGACAACCATCATGACGACATTATCAACATTCACCGTTCAGGACATTCACGGCCAAGACCAGTCGTTGGCAGCCTATGAGGGCAAAGTGCTTCTCATCGTCAACGTTGCTTCACGTTGTGGCTTCACAAGTCAATACGAAGGTCTTCAAGCCTTACAAAAAGATTTCGCTGAGCGAGGCTTTGCTGTGTTGGGGTTTCCGTGCAATCAGTTTGGGGCACAGGAGCCTGGCGATGAGGCCAGCATTTCATCGTTTTGTGAAACCAGATTTGGCGTGACGTTTCCGATGTTTGCCAAAGTCGATGTCAATGGCAGCAATGCCATCCCGCTTTACGAGTGGCTCAAGTCGAGTCAGCCCGGTTTGTTGGGCAGCGAGGCAATCAAGTGGAACTTCACCAAGTTTTTGGTCGATAGCCATGGTACCGTAGTTAAACGGTATGCGCCGAACACGACGCCACAAGCGATCAAGGCCGATATTGAAGCCTTATTGTGAAACCCTCGGTTTTTAATTGAACAAAACCAACAACAAAAACGAACTGGAAAAAATATGATTGACCTGTACTACTGGACCACGCCGAACGGCCACAAGATCACACTCTTTCTTGAGGAAACAGGCCTGCCTTACAACATAAAAACCATCAACATCGCCAAAAACGAACAGTTTGCCCCTGATTTTTTGGCGATCTCCCCCAATAACCGTATCCCTGCCATCGTTGATCATGCGCCAGTCGATGGCGGCGCACCAGTGTCGGTGTTTGAATCAGGTGCGATTTTGCTCTACCTGGCGGAAAAAACGGGACAATTTATTCCCACGGACATGCGTCTGCGTTTACAGACACTAGAGTGGTTGTTCTGGCAGATGGGTGGTTTGGGTCCAATGGCAGGACAAAACCACCACTTTTCGCAGTTTGCACCAGAAAAAATCCCTTATGCCATCACTCGATATGTGGATGAAACCGCGCGGCTCTACGGCGTACTCAACAAACGATTGGCTAACCAGCCATTTATCGTTGGTGATTATTCGATTGCTGACATGGCTTGCTTTCCTTGGATTGCAGCCTACGGCCGTCAACAACAAAACCTCGATGACTTTCCTCATTTAAAGCGTTGGTTTGAGTCGATTCACCAGCGTCCTGCCACGCAAAAAGCCTACCGCCTGAGCGAGGAGCTCAATCCGAATGCGCCAAAGTTACCCGCGCTGGCCTAAACCCATTAACCTTGTTTTCACGGGTGTGGTGTTTGGGGTGTTGGTTTTGTCAGCATCCGCATTTGCGAGCGGGCAAAGTGCGCCCGCTTTCAGCACCCAAGCAATCACGGTGCCCGTTGACCGCTGCGAAAACAATCACTGTGCTGAGCTGATTGTTCAAAGTGTTACTTTTGTGGGGCACGAGGCTTTTAACGCTTTTGTCGAGCAATCATTGGTGAGTATGGCCTGGCAAAACGAAGGTGGGGTGCAACCCTATCGAGGATTGGCAGGCCTAACAAACTATTTTCGGTCGTCCGCTAAGCCCGCAGAGCAACTTTCTCTTAAAACCACCGTACAACGACACTCACCCTCCTTGGTGGTTCTTCGCTTGAGTCAATATCGATTTGAGGGAGGCGCACACGGCGAATCTTCCAGCCAATACATCAATTGGTTACTGCCTCAAAACCGTGCCCTTTCACTGGAATCCATGTTGTTGCCTGGTGCAATGCCCAAATTTATTACGGCTTTGAAAAGTGCTCATGGGGCTTGGGTGGCGTCCCAAGCCAAAACCGGATCCATCGACGATATCGACGCTTTCATCGAGCAATGGCCTTTTACGGCCTCGGACAATGCGGCCTTGATGCCTAATGGTTTAACCGTGATGTATCCACGCTATGCCATTGCACCTGGCTTTTTCGGAGAGCCAAGCCTGGTCATTCCGTACGCTGTGCTGGGCAGCATCATCAAGCCAGAAATACTCACGCAAGCCGCCTTGACGCACTGAGCCACCATTTTTTTGTTGTCAATTCTCCAGTCAGCGTTTTCGTATAATGGCTTCGAGGCTATCAGCCAGGCCGCTGTGTTTGGCGTTTCGCGCGGAGACAGCCGCATTTTCACCGTTGATATTGACTGCAGACGGGTCAGCGCCGGCATCGAGTAATACTTGCACCACCGCGGTGGATCCCGAGGCAGCGGCCATCATGATGGGGCTTGTGCCATCGGGTGCTGGTGAATTTGGCATTGCACCTTGCGCCAGAAGGAACTTAACCATTTCCAGGTGGCCTTTTGAGGCAGCATAGTGCAGAGGTGTCCAGCCCAGCTGATTGACCTCAGCGCCTCGTTTGAACAATTCCCGAGCCCTTGGCAAATCCCCCACCAGGCTGACATACATCAACGGCGTCTCTTTAAAGCTGTTCATGATGTTGATGTTGGTTTTGCGTTGCTTCATCACCAAATCAAACACATCCCAACTGTCGTCCCGAATCGCTTGCATGATGATGGGATTGCCCTTATCAGTGGTTGTATTGGGGTCCAAGCCACGCCGCAGCAATTGCTGAACATCAACAGTACGGTTATTTTTGACGTAAATCCACAGGTCATCGACAGATTGCGCTTGTGCCAATGGCAGCAAAAAAAACAGACCGCAAAGCACTAGTAATTTAACCATCAAATTGTTTAAAAACAGAAGTTTAGAATTTAAATCTAATGTCGATTCTGATTTAATTCTCATGTCAAGATTCCTGATGAGGTCATGCTTCTATCTTATTGAATAGTCGATAAAAGTTTTCTGTGGAGGCATCAGCCACTGCTTGAACTGAAATGCCACGTAACTCGGCAATTTTTTCTGCCACGTGAACCACCAGCGAAGGATCATTGCGTTTGCCGCGATAAGGCACAGGCGCCAAATACGGGGAGTCAGTCTCAATCAGCAGACGATCCAAAGGCACCTTGATTGCTGTTTCTTGCAGCTCAAGCGCATTTTTAAAGGTCACAATCCCAGAAAAGGAAATGTAGAAACCAAGTGCCATGCTCGCCTGGGCCATCTCCCATGTTTCGGTAAAGCAATGCATGACACCCCCAACAGCGTGGGCTTGTTCCTCTTGAAAAATCTTAATGGTGTCTTCGCGAGCACTACGGGTGTGGATAATCAGCGGCAAGCCTGTTTGGCGAGCGGCGCGAATGTGAATCCTAAAGCGTTCACGCTGCCAATTCAGATCGCCTTCCAAACGGTAGTAGTCTAGACCTGTTTCACCGATGGCAACAATTTTTTGGTGTTGGCTTCTTGAGATCAAATCGTCAACGGTGGGCTCAATTTCATCTTCATAATCGGGGTGTACGCCCACGGACCCCCAGAGTGTTGGCTCAGCCTCAACCATTTGCATCATTTGGGGCCAGTCTCTGAGGTTCACACTCACACACAGCGCACCGCTGACTTTGTTTTGAGCCATGCGCTGTGCGATAGCCGGGTAGTCACTCGCCAAATCAGGAAAGTTAACGTGACAGTGTGAATCGATAAAAACAGTCATAACGTTTAATCACAGAAGCGTTGTAGGCAAGCATGGGCAAACAGCTTGGCATTTAAGGGGTGTGTGGCCAGTGGCAACTGGCTGTTTAGCCAACTGGCCAGTGATGACCAATGTGTCAGTGGCGCTTGTTGTGCCCGTTGTCTGGTAACCGCGGACAGTTTTGGGTAGTAACGAACGGGTAGTCCTGCTCGCGCCAATGTCAAATCGACACCGAGCCGCTGAAAAACCGGCAACCATTGAATAGCCGCACTCTTCGCCAATTCATCAGCCAAGCCCCCAACTGCAAATCCACCACGATGGGGGTCTGATTTGGCCAAACCCGTCATGAGATCGTTGGCCCATGGCGGACACGGTGTTGCTTGTTGAAGCGACAGCGCAAGTGCACGCAAAGGCGCATGGCCGGCCGCGGCCAACCACTCACCCGCTTGGCCCTGCTCTAGGCCTTGTTGTGCCAACCAAGACAGGCTTTGACCTTCTGTCGGCATGGGTATTGTCAAGCGCTGACAGCGCGACAAAATGGTCGCAAGCAATCGGTCAGGTGCATCGGTAACCAGAAGAAACAGTGTCTCTGGTGACGGTTCTTCGAGCGCTTTGAGCAATGCGTTAGCAGCAATCGCATTCATGGCTTCGGCAGGATAAAGCACCACAATGCGCAGACCGCCCCGATGCGTGGCCCGATGGTACCAAGGCTCAAGGGCTCGGATTTGATCGACCCTTAAATCTTCTGACAGTTTTTTCTTGGAGGTAGGTGACTCGTCAACGTTGGGTTCATCCACTGAGGCTTCTTCACTGGCAATCGCTGCCCCTTCGCGGGCAGCCAAAGCAGCGGGCCTGACATGCATCAAATCGGGGTGGTTGCCGACCGCGCTCCAGCGGCAAGCATCACATTCACCGCACGCAAAGTCTGGACTGCCTGGGGCGCGCCGTTCGCACAGCAAAGCGTGAGCCATACCCAAGGCAAATTCGCGTTTTCCGGTGCCGCTTAAGCCATGAATCAGCAGCGCATGAGGCAGACTTGCTTGCCTCTGAAGCCAATGCTGCGCAAATTGTGCTTGCCACGGCAAAAAACCCGCCACCATGGTCTAGCCCCTGCCTTTTGAAGCGCGCCTTAGAAGCGCGTCTAAGTCAGCGGCCAGCACTTCTCGAATGCGTTCAATCGATTGTGTACCATCGACCGTTAAAAATCGCTCTGGAGAGGCTTTGACGCACTGCATATAGCCTTCACGTGTTCGTTTAAAAAAATCGGCCTGCTCGCGTTCGAATCGGTCTGGTTCACGCGCAGCAGACAGTCTTTGCCGAGCCACTTCAAGCGGCACATCAAACAGCCAAGTACGATTGGGCTCAAATCCAGGGTGTACCCACTGTGCCAGTTGGTTGATTCGGTCGCGACCTAAGGCACGCCCCGCGCCCTGATAGGCAAACGTGGCATCGGTAAATCGATCACAGACAACCCACTGGCCAGCGGCCAAGGCCGGTTCAATCACGGTGCGCAAATGTTCATTGCGTGCAGCGAACATCAACAGGGTTTCGGTTTCTAAGTGCATCGGTTCAGTCAGCAATAAATCACGCAACTGTTCACCAAGCGCGGTGCCACCGGGTTCGCGGGTCAAACACACCGTCACGCCTCGGTCACACAAATATTGTTTAGCCCATTGCACGTGCGTGCTTTTACCCGCGCCGTCTACCCCTTCAAAGGTTAAAAACAAGCCAGGGTTTGTTTGGGTGGGTTCAGTCATGGTTTTTTCAAAATATAGCGTCGCACGTTGCTGTTGTGTTCAGCCAGATTTTTGGCAAAAGCACTCGATCCATCGCCCCGTGCCACGAAGTAAAGATAATCGTGAGATTCGGGATTTAGCGCGGCTTGTAAGGAAGCCTGACTTGAACTTGCGATCGGGGTCGGTGGCAAACCACGTCGCGTGTAAGTGTTCCATGGTGTGTCGCGTTGCAAATCAGCTTTGCGAATACGACCCATGTATAAATCACCCATGCCGTAAATCACGGTGGGATCTGTTTGCAACGGCATACCAATGCGCAGGCGGTTGATGAACACACCAGCGACCCTCGCTCGCTCGTCGGCGCGGCCAGTTTCCTTTTCAACGATAGAGGCCAAGATCAGGGCTTCATGAGGGGTTTTGAGGGGCAAATCAGGGGCGCGCGCTCGCCAAGCTTGCGCTAGGATTTCTTCTTGCGCCACGAAGGCTCGCTTCAGAATCTCTGCGTCGGTTGTCCCCACCGCAAACACGTAAGTATCTGGGAACAGAAGGCCTTCAACGTGTTGGTGTTCCACCCCCAATCGGCTGGCGAGGGCCTTTTGATCACTGAACTCTTGGTCTGATAATGTTCGGTCAATGTCAGGGTGTTTGGCCACGGCTTGGACAATCTGTTTGACCGTCCACCCTTCTATAAAAGCCACTTGCCGATGACTGACTTCGCCCCGAGCCATGCGTTGTAAAACATCAATGAGGCTGTCGCCTTGAGAAACTTGGTAGCCGCCTGCCTTGATGTCGCGATCCATTTCAGTCAAACGGGCTAACCAAACGAAAGCTTGTGGTGGCATGTCAACCCCAGCACTGACCAACTGCCTTGCGATTTGGTGCAGACCTGAACCGGCCGACACCCTAAAGTCAATGGTGGGCGTCTTCAAAACCAAGGGTTTATGAACCCATTGGTAGACGAACACACCCGCACCCGCAGCGCCGAGCACGGCCAGCAAGATCAACCAAAGAAAAGTGTTTATTAACCATTTCATTGGTTAGAAGTGTAATAGATACAAGTGCTCGCGTCTTGGCGTTCCCAATTGCTCGAGTCGGTGACATGAACATCGCTTGAGTGGCAAAAAAGCCCTATGACATTCCCTAGGAAATATTGCACAAGGCCTGCGCATTGATACCATGGTTGTTATAAAGGGTGACGTGGTGACCCTTTGCAATTGACCAACGGCGTGGCCATGGTCATGGTGGCTAAAAATGGTGGCTTGTGATGGTAAAAGCGATGATTTCTCAGTATGTTGGCTTGGACTTGGTCGTGTTCACTGCACATGGCGCCGATGCATTCGGCTTTCTGCAGTCCCAATTGACCCAAGATGTGGATCGCCTGAAATCAGGCAAAGCCGCTTTAGCGGGTTACTGCACGGCCCAAGGTCGATTGCTTGCCAATATGGTTTTAGCACCGACTACCGGCGAGCCCGATTCGGTCACTGGGATTGTTCAACGTGAAATCTTACCCAATTTTTTGAAACGCTTGCGGATGTTTGTTTTGCGCAGCAAAGTCACGCTAGAGTCGACAACGCGACAAGTCAGCGGGATTGTTGTTGAGACGGCTAAGTTGGCGCGTGCCTCGCAAGCGCTCGGTTACACCCTGCCACAAGCCGTTTGGGATACGGTTAATAGTGATGACGGTATTTGGATTGCAGCGCCTAGCGCCGACATAACGTTGGCTAGGTTTTGGTGGGTGGCTGATGAATCGCAGGTAGCGGCTTTAAGCACGCGCCTTGGTGCGGACTTTGTCACCTTTGAGTCTGACGATGTGTGGGCGGTGCAGGATTTGCAGGCAGGTTTACCTTGGATTAACGACATGACGGTTGATCTGTTCATTCCCCAAACCATCAACCTGGATTTAACCGAGGGCGTGAGTTTCACCAAGGGCTGCTATCCCGGTCAAGAGGTCGTTGCACGCGCCCATTATCGCGGCACTGTTAAGCGCCGCATGCAATTGGCGCATCTGGACGGCGCACTTTTGCCAATTAAACCGGGTGAGGATGTTTTTTGCCCGGCAGATGGACCTAATCCATGTGGTCGTGTGGTGAACGTGGGTTTCGATGGGGAAAAAACATGGTTGCTGTTTGAAGCGCCCATGAAGTTGACCCAAACTGACGAAAGCGGCGCTTTACGTGTTAGCACCGCCGATGGCCCTAAGTTAGCGATAGCAGACTTGCCCTACCCGATCACCACTGAGCGTTAAATACTAAACGCCAAGCCCGCTTAAAGGGTGGTTCGGGTCGTCAATGGCAACTTCAAAGTAAGGGGCATTCCACTGGCCCCTAGTTTCGGCTAGCGTCTTAGGCTTCCACTGTGGATTGCGATCTTTATCGATCAAAACGGCTCGAATACCCTCTTGAAAGTTGCCTTGCGCAGCGCACTCGATGGCCACACCCCACTCTAACTGAAACACTTGAGCCAGCGACAGTTGGCGTGCGCAGCGCCACAGAATCCAAGCCAAACGGGCGGTGGCTGGGCACCCAGCCACAAACGTCTGGCCCGCACGCGCAAGCCAAGCGTCCTCATGGGTGGCTAGCGCAGCAACCCGCTGGGCAATGCTTTCAAGTTCATAGCCTTCACAGGTGTGCTGAATCGTATCAAAGTGTTGCCGCAGTGGTCCTGGCACTAGGGCTGGGCTTGCCAAAGAGGTCAAAACATCAGTCATCGCTTGAAAGTCGTCGTAGCGCCCCAGCCACGTGTGTTGACTCACCATTTGCAAAAAAATGGGCCACTGGTCACGATTGACTGCGTGGTCTGCCATGCCAGCGAAGATGGCGTCTGAGGCACCCAGTTGCGCCCCCGTTAGGCCAAGAAAAATGCCTGTGCGACCGGGCGCGCGCGCCAGTAGCCAAGAACCACCGACGTCTGGAAACAAGCCGATGCTGATTTCAGGCATTGCCAGTCGTGACGTCTCTGTGACCACGCGATGGCTCGCTCCGGCCATCAATCCCATGCCGCCACCCATGACGATGCCATCACCCCAGCACACGATTGGCTTTGGGTAAGTATGGATTGAGTAATCTAAGGCATATTCTTCAGCAAAAAACTCACAAACAACGGTGTTCTCTTGAGCGGGTCTTCCTTGGTGTTCTTTCATGGCGTTGTAGAGGCCGTGCAGATCGCCGCCAGCACAAAATGCCTTTTCGCCAGCGCCCTTTAAAACCACCGCCACGATTTGCTCGTCGGTCACCCATTTTTCAAGCTGTTTATCCAAGAGCCGCGTCATTTCCAGTGACAAGCCATTGAGCGTTTTGGGGCGATTTAGCGTCGCAATACCGATGGCCTTTCCTGCTGCACAAGACACGGTCTCAAACAATACGCTGTCATCCATGGCTTTTCTCCGTTGATTGTTCTAATGTTGATGTTGGTTTAACGCGATCGTGTCGCTTTTGTTTGATCCGAGGTTTTTTCTTAGCCAGCGCTTGGGCTTTGCGATGGGCTGCGCGTCGGCGACGTGATTGCATTGGATCGAATGTCAGTGGCCGATAGATCTCAATGCGCGCACCTGCCGATACCTGTTCCTCAGGCGAGCAGTTGCGGCCAAAAAGTCCCACACCAGCAGCTTGCCAATTGATAGAAGGAAAAGTTTGCTCAAAACCACTGAGCGCAATGACTTCGGCGATTGTTGCGGGTTGGTTCAAGTAGACTGATTCGAACCATACCTCATTTGTCGCACGGGCGTAAAACACCGAAACGGCAAATTTGGCATCCTGTTTCTGAATTGCCATATTTTAGCGTCCCGTCCCGTAACAGGCTTCGGCGCGCTTGGTGAAGGAGTCTATGAAACCATTGGCGATGCGGTTGAAGACGGGGCCAACCAGTTTTTCCAAAGTCCGGCTGGAAAACTCATAACGCAGGGTAAAAACCACTTTGCAGGCCTCTTCAGTCAGTGCGACGAATGCCCAACGGCCGTGTAACTCGGAAAAAGGACCGTCGATCAACTCAAGGGTAATTAAGGAAGGATAAGTGTGTTGATTTTGTGTGGTGAAGGTTTGGCGCAAGCCCGCAAACGCGATGGTCACAGAGGCCCTCATCCCATGTTCATCGCACGCCTGAACCTGGCTGCCGCCACACCAAGGCATGAATTCAGGGTATTTTTCAACCCCAGCCACCAAGTCAAACATTTGCGCCGCACTGTAGGGCACCAAAACAGATCGTTCAATCGAATGCATCACATCACACAAATCGCTAGAATGGGAAGATTTTAACGGTTCAACCGAGAAATAACGTATTTATGAGCATCATAGAAAACCGTAAAGCGTTTCATGAGTATTTCATCGATGAGCGCTTCGAAGCTGGCATGGTGCTTCAAGGCTGGGAAGTCAAAGGCATCAGGGCTGGTCGCGCCCAATTAAAAGAAAGCTATGTCGTTATCCTTCAGGGCGAGTTGTGGCTCTTGGGTATGCACATCAGCCCGCTGTCCTCGACCTCCACCCACGTGCTACCAAACGCCACGCGCACCAGAAAGTTACTGCTAAAAGCCGAAGAGATATCCAAATTGATTGGCAAAGTCGAACAACGTGGCTTTGCGCTCGTGCCCTTGAATCTGCACTATAAAAATGGGCGTATCAAAATAGATATCGCTTTGGCACGCGGCAAAAAGCAACATGACAAACGCGATACAGCAGCCGATAAGGATTGGCAGCGCGAGCGTGAACGATTACTCAAACACGACACGCGCCGACAAGACGATTAAGCCTGTACCGGTCAATCGCCAGCGAGCTGCTTCCAAGTGTCGACCACGGTGTCAGGGTTCAAAGATATCGACAAAATCCCTTCCGCTTTGAGCCACTGCGCAAAATCGGCATGATCGCTTGGCCCTTGACCGCAAATGCCCACATACTTATTGGCTTTTAAGCAGGCTTGGATCGCACGTCGCAACATGAACTTGACGGCATCGTCGCGCTCATCAAAATCAGCAGCCAACAGTTCCATGCCTGAATCACGATCCAAGCCGAGCGTCAGCTGTGTCATGTCGTTTGAACCGATGGAGAAACCATCAAAGTGCTCAAGAAACGCTTCAGCCAAAATCGCGTTTGAAGGCACTTCGCACATCATCACAACGCGAAGACCATTTTGACCACGTTTCAAACCGTGATCAGCCAATAAGTCAACCACGCGCTTAGCCTGTGGAACGGTGCGAACAAAAGGCACCATCAATTCCATGTTGGTTAGCCCCATCTCATCACGCACTTTCTTGACCGCTTCGCACTCCATGCGGAAACACTCAGCGAAGTCACCCGCCAAATAACGCGAAGCACCACGAAATCCCAACATTGGATTTTCTTCTTCCGGCTCATAGCGTGAGCCACCAACGAGTTTTCGGTATTCGTTGGACTTAAAGTCTGACAGTCTGACGATGACTGGCTTTGGATAGAATGCCGCGGCGATGGTTGCCATACCTTCGGCGAGTTTCTCAACAAAGAAAGCACGTGGGCTGGCGTAGCCTCGGGCGGCTGATTCGACCGCCAACTTCAACTCGTGATCGACGTTTGGATAGTCAAGAACCGCTTTGGGATGAATGCCGATGTTGTTGTTGATAATGAATTCTAAGCGGGCCAAACCCACGCCTTCGTTTGGTATTTGTGCAAAATCAAAAGCCAATTGGGGGTTGCCCACATTCATCATGATTTTTAGGTCGATTGGGGGCATTTCACCGCGTCGCACTTCCTCAACTTCAGTCTCAATTAAGCCATCGTAGATTCGGCCTTCATCGCCTTCGGCACATGACACGGTGATTGATTGACCGTCACGAAGGACACTGGTTGCGTCAGCACAACCCACCACTGCGGGGATACCAAGCTCGCGAGCAATAATGGCGGCATGACAAGTGCGCCCACCACGGTTGGTCACAATGGCCGATGCGCGCTTCATGACGGGTTCCCAGTTGGGGTCGGTCATGTCGGTGACCAACACATCACCAGCCTGCACTTTGTCCATTTCGGAAATATCAGAAACCACGCGCACGGGACCCGAACCAATTTTTTGGCCAATGGCGCGACCTGTGATCAAGATATCACCGGTGGCTTTTAAGCGATACCGCAGTTGAACATCATGCTGCCCTTGCAGCGACTTAACGGTTTCGGGTCGCGCTTGCAGAATATAAATTTTGCCGTCTAAACCATCACGGCCCCATTCAATGTCCATGGGACGCTGATAGTGCTGCTCGATGATCACGGCATATCGCGCCAGTTCGATCACATCGGCATCACTTAAGGAATAGCGATTGCGTTCTGAGACGGGCACATCGACCGTACGCACGGCATGACCGCTGGTGCGCTCAAGGTCAAATTCCATCTTGAGTAACTTTGAGCCAATTCGACGGCTAACAATGGGGTAATGCCCCTGCGCAAGCGTTGGCTTAAACACATAAAACTCGTCAGGATTCACAGCACCCTGCACCACTGTCTCACCTAGACCGTAAGAAGACGTGATGAAGACCACGTCAGAGAAACCAGACTCAGTGTCGATGGTAAACATCACACCAGCGCTGCCACGGTCTGAACGAACCATGCGCTGAATTCC
>Ga0213861_10001609_pt1 | contig 19813 bp, 39 predicted proteins | sample PICome_4_FD_160110 | JGI IMG/M metagenome (GOLD analysis project Ga0213861, IMG submission 160110) | Coastal seawater microbial communities near Pivers Island, North Carolina, United States - PICO131 | ecosystem: Environmental > Aquatic > Marine > Coastal | place: USA: North Carolina... | reverse complement strand
TTCCTCTGCTAATCGTTTAGCGTTTCTTACGCCTCCACGATACATTGCATCCTCTAATGAGGTTAACTTTGCTTCTAATTCATTGAGTTGCTCAATCAACTCTTGCATTGGTGTTTTCATTTCTCTTATTTTTTAAAGGTTTCTACTACTGGTGCATAACTTTGTACTACTTCCCCTTTCAGCCAAACTGAACCATTAAACTCTTGATGCATTACTTTGGGTTTCCAAAACTGCCACCAGCGAGGTGAAGATTCAACTACAAAGGTTGTTTCTAATCTGCTCCATCCGTTTAAAGATTCTGTTACTTTGAATTGTATTTTCATTTCTCTTTTGTTTTAGTGTTCTATTAAAGACACAAAACCCTATCGTTCTGTATCATCTTTGGTTTCTAATTTCTCAAGCGTGTCCTTCAGTATCACATTCCAAGCCCACTTGTCCTTGTCAGCGTCCCAAAGTTTCTCGTACATCTCCAGTAGTATTTCTCTATTTGTCATTTTACCTTTATTTTGTTACAAACAATTAACATTTTTACCCTTATTTTGTGACGATTTATGGTTCATCGTTGTGAGGATTATAAAGGGAGAGAACGAATAACCATTCCGTTTATTTAAGTTAGTAAAAACCCCTCCCTCTATCACCATAAGGTGTTGTCAATTATTAGGCTTAATTAATAGTTAGTGCACCTTATTCTACAAATCTTTTTCTATATTCTGTCTATCAATATACCTGCGCCACATATTAGCTGCCCAAGCTTTTCTTTGTTGTTTGTTTTTGTAAACCTTACGTAACCTTGCATTAGCGATACGCAGAAACTGTTGCATCTTGCTCATAATAGATTTTTTAGTCTTAAACATTCAGTATTTAAAGCATCAACACGTTTTTGTAGTGTTTTATTGTGCTTTTGGGTTCTTAATAAAGTGTTTTTTAATAGTTCAGCACTTTCTTTATGCTCACGTTCTTGGGCAGTAAGCCGTTGTTTGTACGTTTCAATAATATGATCGTGGTATATATCAGGGTCAACCTGCATTGCTCGATCTCTAATTACATTATATACCTGCTCTGTGTTTTCTCCAATGATATCTTTTAAGCAAGAGTATATTTCAGTATATATTTCTCGGTATTGTGCATCGAAGCGGTAATTGCTTTCGTGTGATTTCATTGCATGTATGACAGTCGCATGGTCTTTTTTTAGTATGCGACCTATAGTACTCAGTGATAAGTTAGAAAGCTCACGGCACGCTACGAAAAAAGCAAATCGGTATAGCACATTTCGGCGTTCACGGTTACGACCGACATTATGAGTTTCTTCTATAGTTGACCAGTAGTTGCGTATTAGCAGTTGTTGATCGAAAGTTGCGTCTATCATTAGTGTTGTAGTATTTTAATGTCTTTATTACCCTTGCCAAGTACACCGCTACATAAGCCACACTTAGCGCAGTTGGATTTAAAGCCGGCTTCTTTAGAGGCTGGACAAGATACGGCTTTTTCAGAATTATCGTTACTCGCAATAAAAGATCGGTATGCTTTATCACGTGCAACGTCGGCTTCAGCTTGATTATGTACGGAAGCCATAAAGTATTTACCGTGCTCAGCAGCAAACGGTTTGTTCCATTGGTGGGTGTAACCCGTCCATGTTTTAGCTACCGCGACGATCGCAGCAACAACATTAGGAGCGATAAGCGACGGTTCGCCGTACGTACCAAATCTTACATAAGACCCCGAAGCTAACTTCAGTAACTGCTTGAATTTCAAATCGTTGAAGGGGCTGAGTTCTTCAGGTTTGATGCTTCGTAGCAGTGAAAGAAAGCCGACGTATTGTTGGAATTTGTGCGTATAGCAACCGCCGTTACCGTTACCTAAAGAAAATGGGCAGTCAAGACAATTTGAGTGGTCGAGTGCAAAGAATGCTTTGATACCAAAACCTTTGCTTGTAGTGGCTAATTTCCACTGCTCGTAGCTAAAGGTATACGTTTGTAAAACAGGTGAACCATCTGATATTTTAGCATTCGTTGTTTTACCCTTGCGAGCGACAAACACATTGCTACCGTCAAACCATATTACTTTCTTGCTCATTTTCTTTTGTTTATTATATTATCGTTGGGTACTCGTGTTAGTTTTGTAAGAACGCCTTTGACCCTACTCCGCTAAAAATATTATCTCCAGCGCTCTTACATCTCGTAACTAATCGAGTAACACCATATAGGCCTCGGGGTTTGCAACGCGGAACCAACCTAGTCCCTGTTGCATTACATTATAAGCACCAAGAGCTTCGGCGCCTAGAATAAGATCGTACATGGTAAGCTCGTGTGCATTTAATTCTGCAGTGTCGCCAGTGTACGGGTTAGTGGCAGTGCCGCCTTCAGTGTATACTTCGCCGTCAAACCATTTAGGTAGTGGGCGCATTTCGTTATCTATCTTTTTCATCTTCTAAGTTGGTTTTGTAGTTGTCATAGTTGGTGTACAAACGGTCGCGTAGACCCTCCTCAATTTCGTATTGCTCCATCTCGCAGTATATTTTGCACTCGTCCATGTATTCTAGCTCTCGAAGTATGTCTTCAGCGTCAGGTTGGTTGTAGTATACGTTGTCGCATAAGGATATGCTTTCGTTGGTTGATCGCATCACCCATACATCGTAGCCGTCAGCAGTGTACTCATTATTGATAGTAAAATCAATGTCATAAGGATGGTCGTCAAAGAAGAACTTTAGTCCGCAACCCTGCACCGTGTTGTATTCAGCAAGTAGCGCATCAAAGGTTTCTAAGCTGTCGGGGTCTTGTGGTATAAAATCACTCATTTTCAGTAGTTTTTGGTTCGTTAAACATATAAGAGCCGTGGCGTATATCAACGTTTGTAGCGTTTACCCAGTCGGCTTCGGCAAATGTAGATATGTAATTTGCGTCGTCGATAGTTAAGTCGTGGTAGCGGTGGTTGCTATTTAATAAAGTTATACATCGGTCAACAGAAAATTTATACTTTTTGCGGTTTTGCATTAGTTTGCCTAACAATTCAGGCTTTAAGCGGTCATAAAGTGTTTCCATAGTTACAAGTTTTTATTAGTTACAATTATTTTATCGATTCGCTGTCGTGTTGCTTTTGTAAGCACCACTCGAGCAGGGCATCAAGGTCCATAAGTATTTTAGGGTCACTAGCGGACAAAGGGTTACCATAGCCGTCAGCAGTTACGAATTCGTCGTCCCAATCATATACTTCGTTACCACTATTGATTAGCGTGCCGTTGATCGTGAAACCGAATGTACTGAAGGCTTCGTCGTCGTTTGCGTATAGCATATCGGTGAAGTAGTTAGCTTCTTCGCAGTATTCGTTCCAGAGAAATACGAGTTTATCGTAACTCATTTGATTCAGTTGTTGTAGCGTCATTTTATAGAAATTTGAAGGTTACCAATTGCTTTCACACACTCAAAGAATAGCTCATCGTGCACTGCACTAAAGTCTTCCATATAAGGGTCGTGCTCGAGTACATCTTCCATATAATTAGATACGGTAGAGTACATGTTGTCTAGTACGGCTTCGGTAATAACCGTAGCATGCGTAGTAAGTTCTTTCTGTGTCATATCATTTGTTTATTATATTATCGATTAGGTGTCGTGTTAATCTTGTATGTAGAATGCATACCCTACATCACCCTCATCACTTTGGTGGTAATCATAGTCGTCATCGTCATCGTTTTCTTCGGCGAAGTCACGTGTTCCGGTTTGTATTTCAAAGTACAACTCGTTTTGTGTAGGGTCTTTGTAGGTAAACCGATCGTACGACACATTTTTGTATGGTGAATTAGAGTGCTCATTGAGTACCTTAAGTGCTTTGGTAATAAAAGCGTCAGCTTCAGGTGTCGCACCAGGCTCGTAATAATCACCTGCACAACCGCAACGGCAGTTATCTAAACGGCCATAGTATACTTGTTTTATTTTGTTTACGTCAAACTCAATACGTGTGGTATTCTTCAGTGGTGTAGCTGTAATTTCCATTATTTGCAGTTTTTAGTTTCGAACTTTTGAAGTAAAAGAACGAGGGTTATAGTATCGTTTGGGTATAGCACACGCTCGGTGGCAGTATATTTGTAGTACAACTCGCGACCGTATTTATCGAAGCTACATACTACATAGCGATCGGTTTTACGCTGTGGGTTAATTTGGTACATTTTAAGGCCACCTGTGTTGCCGTTACGCACTGCATCAATATTACGCTGGCGTTGGCGTTTAAGATAGAACCGACCGCGTTCGTCATCAGTGAAACTTTTCATAGAGTGAGATACTCGAACATAACCGGTATCTGGGTATATGGCACCGATACGGCCATCACTAAGGATATAGTGTAAGTTACCCTGTTTTGTTTTTTTAATGAATTTCATAGTACTCGTTTTAGTTACATTGATATTATCGATCGGTGGTCGTGTTAGTTTTGTAAATACCTATTCTTCAAAGTTTTCAGAGTAGTACACATCCGGTACATAAAGTGCCGGTACAGAATCAGTAACCAACCAATTGCAGTGGTTCAACATATGACCACGAGATACTATATAATCTTCGTACTCGTTTACCAATCCTTCTACATCGTAGCAGTAGACCTTACTCTGCCAACTGTCCAATACCGTTAACACTCTCATATTACTTAATGTTTAGTGAATACTTTTTTACTGCCAACAACTCATCGTCGCTTAGGTCTTTTAGTTTCTTGTGGTACAACAGCGAAGCATTGAAGATTAATCGACTCGGCCACACAGGTGCATTCATTATTTGTTCGTCAGTCATAACACTTTTGTTTTACGTTTATATTATCGATCGGTACTCGTGTTAGTTTTGTACGTACCGTTTTATCTGACAAGCGTATGCCCAGTAACACTCACCTTCATCGGTGTCTATATCAACCGCTACATTACGGTCGTATACTTCGCTCCAATCAACTTCATCTACCGCATCACCGTACTTATAACCACCGGTAATCTCAATACCTGATACGGTCGCTACCTTAGCGGGCTCGCTACCGAAGCCACCCCGCCACCATACTTTATCACCTATCTTTAACTTACTCATAGCTCAACGAATTTTAGGTTATACACATGGGCATAAAAGTTATTTACGAAACCACTTGCACTCGACTTGTGAGGTGGTCGCATCGACTTGATAGTCGCCAACTCTCCGCGAAAACTTAATACCGTATCACCGATACTTTTTTCAACACCGGTGCTTTTACACACCAACTTTACTTCTTTACCGTTGTAATTTTTCATACTCTTTTTTTTGTTTCTCAGTTACATTTATATTATCGAATAGGTATCGTGTTCATCTTGTAAAAGTATATTCTTCATTTACTTAAAAAAAAAGGAATACTGGTATTACTCCGAGTCTCGGTGCTTAACGTTAAAAAAAAGTAACTTTTCGCTAGAAAGTGAGTATACCCGAAAACAGTGACATTAGCGTGTTAAGTATACTACATAGCACCCTATTGTCACACTTTTATTTTGGTAAAAAAAAGGTGAGAAGATCGAACCACCGATGTTACTGCATACCGTTTTATTCCGTTTCGCCAGCGTGCCGGTGTATAGCATAAAAACCTTTATGTAGGGTGGAGTCTACTCTTCCGCTCTTATTTCAGGAGCAGGCCGGTGTATAGCAATCCCCCGAAGGGGCTAGGTGTTACCCTAGTTCTATGTGCATTTTATTTGCAGCAAATTTGATCAGTGCTTCAACGTAGTGCTGTTGATCACCGTGGAGGTTTTCTATCATACCTATCTCGTAGAAGTATCTGATAGCTTCGTGGGCATCTGCATGTATAGCAGCGAATTCTTGTGGTTTCATAGTATTACTTTTTTAGTTACAGTTATATTATCGTTAGACAGTCGTGCTGGTTTTGTGTTCTTTGATCAGCTCCTCAACATCGCTGTATAACAGCTCCCATTCGTTTTCGACAGACGCTTCGTCGTCAGATATCTCCATTCGGAACAGGCTGTAGAAGCTGTTGATTTGGTCAGACAGCGCTGGGTAGTCACTTACTTGTCTTATACAGTACTCGTATGCTCTTGTTCTTGTATCCATAGTGTTATTGTTTTTAGTTACAGTTATATTATCGTACAGTTGTCGTGTCAGTTATGTAAAGCACGCCGTCGATCATGTGCATGTGCTCGTGTGTCCAGATGTCAACTGTGCCATCTTGTACAACCACAGCGTGGTGAGGTCCTTGTGGCTCGTGCAGTACTGTGTATAGCGACGAGACCAGTGTCATTGCTACAAGCGCTGTGAGCGCAATCAGTTGGGGGTTGTCTAGTTTAGTGTGCATAGATCAAAAATATTGTTACAAGGGTTACAGCTCCCAGCACGATTGCTGGCTCAGCATATTCAGTTAGTATTCGTTTCATTCAGTTATATTATCGATTGTTATCCGTGTCGGTTTTGTAGGTGTGTACAGCATGTATAGCACCCCTGAGGGTGAGGGGCCTATTCAGCCACCTCAGTACGCTCCAACACTGCATCAGAGTGTCGAACAATCATTGGCATATCAGTCGACTGCGACCAGTAGCCACGCTTCTGCCAGCAAGCTTGTAGCTTGAGTTTAGGCAACATGAGCTTAAGAGCTTCATCGTGGTTGTACGTTACACGTTGCTTTTTGTTGTTGACAAACGTGATGATTTGATTACGACCGTACCAATTTTCACGGACTACGAAGTTCTTACGTTCGATTGGTGGGAACACTTTTGCTTTTTCAGCGTCTGACATTTTAGCGATTGCCTGACGTACGATTTCTTTTTGGTTTTTCATGTTACTTGTTTTTAGTTACGTTTATATTATCGAATTAGTGTCGTATTGGTTTTGTAAGTTACTCGTTGTATAGCAAGTTGAATATCTTGATAAATTCAGTTGCTACTTCATCATTGATTTCATCTTTGCCTATGGCAGACAGATCGTTGTATAGCACTCGGTACATGTCATGTGCTACCTGGTTTTTTCTAAATTCTAAATAGTCTTGGAAGTTAATTGGAGTTTTCATATATTCTCTTTTTGTTACACTTATATTATCGAATTCACTTCGTATTCGTTTTGTAAGAAAATTGTAGGTATAAAATACTAAGTATAAACACTAGGTATATTGTACTAGGTATAAAATGCTATACGCAAATGCTATACATTTTGCTATACGCGGGGCTGCGCTCAGGCGCCGCTGCTGTCTGCGGTAACTTACCCTGGCGTCTTAGTACTCCCCTGTCCGGTCTGGGTGATCAGTCCAGAACGTATGTTGTTATCATGCCTGCCATGCCGACCATCAGTAGCAACACTCCTGCTGGATGCACATGGGCTGCTGTGTAAGCCCCAAAGGCTATCAGAGCTGTTCCTGTTACTGTTGCCAGTAATTTGTCTCTGGTCATGTGCCACTGGTGTTCCTGCCCGTAGTTTCTGTCCTGTCTCATGTTCATTTTGTTTTTGTTACAGTTATATTATCGTCAGTCACTCGTGTTAGGTCTGTAAGTTAGACATGCTCGTTGCGGTAATCAAACCACCACTCTTCGAGGATCAGTAGCGCTTCAGCGGCTAGCCATTGCGTGCCTTTGTCAGGGTTCTGGCGCATTGCGATTTCGAATGCCTCATGCTCGTGCGTCTTGATGTAGTCTCTTTTTGTCATAATCTTGTCTCTTTGTGTTACACTTATATTATCGTAATCCCGTCGTATTACTTTTGTAAACCTTCGTCCATCCACTCGGTAGCAAGGTGGTCGTCAAGAGCGTCCTGCGTGAACATGTCTAGGTCCGTGTAGTTTTTGCCGAACAGGCGTTGCGCGTAAAGGTCTGCGTGCGCGTTGTGGTAGTCGATGTAGGTCATATTCGTTTCATTTTGCATTCATATATATTATCGAAACCACATCGTGTAGGTTTTGTAGGAATGCTATACGCGTTGCTATACACCGCCAAGGCGGATACACCAGACCAGGTACTGAGGTCGGACCAGGACAGAGGACCGGACCAGACAGCAGACCGGACAGGGGACAGGACCAGGACCAGGACAGAAGACAGGATACATATGCTATACGCAGCTCGCTGCCGCTCGCATACATGCACAGGACCAGACCAGTCCGCACAACCTGACCAGGCAAAACCCCAAACATCTGACAGAAACAGCACCACAGTCAGTCACCAGACAGTCAGGACCAGACCAGAACCCCAGAAACCTGAACCGCAAAACAGAAACACAGGCGGGGGCTGGCCAAAAGAATTAGCTTTCCCATTGAGGCTATGTCAATGTATTTAAGTATGCTACCCCATACCCCAATATATCTAACAACATTTTCCCGGGGTGGTATAAAAAATAAAAAAATTCCCGAGCAACGCGAAAAGGAGTAAAATTTTAAAAAAATTCCTTCGGAATGTGTTTAACTATGAAAAAGTGTGACGATAGGGTATATAATAATAAACATAGGTAGCTATTGTCGCTGTTTAGTAAGGTGTTATACTGTGTAATCATACAAGTATGATCTAATACATCGTTATGGCACAAAAATTGTCCCCTCAGGCGCGTCGTGATAAGGCGGCACGTGATAAGGCTTATGCAATGACTCCGGATAGACGGAAGAAGAAGGCAGATTCGCAGCGCAGGAGACGAAAAGCGGGCGATAGTGCTAATGGTAAGGACTGGGACCACAAAGATGGTCGTTGGGAGTCGCCGGCACAGAACCGCGGCAACGATGGTGAGGGCACTAAGAAGGAAGGTAAAGCAAATTACAAGGTTTAATGGCTAGAATAACGTCTTACCCCAGTGACACTACCCCGGAAGGGAGCGATTTACTCTTAGGTAATGGTCCTTCACCGGGTGAGACTAAAGTATTCACGCTAAGTAACGTTGCCGTATGGATGAACGAGTCCGGCAATGTAAATATTGTTGGGCAGAGCAACTTTAAGTATTCTTACAACCTGCAGAGCGCGGGCAATATCAATGTATCTGGACAAACTGGCGAGGTTAGCTTTTCCAATGTGTCTGAGCTGCTTGTAAACAACAAAGCATCTAACGGCAGAGACATCGTAGAATACTTCACCGCTAATGTACTAAGCGCTGTAACTATTGGGCGGCTTGACGCGCCTGATGAGTACGGCGTATTTACATTGGTATCATTTGAGCCACACCCGACGTTTACTAACTACCACGTAGCTAACTTAAGCTTTCAAAAGGGTAACGGCGCGTTTAAAGAAGATAAATCTTATGGTATTGCGACGACTAGTGCGCAGGGTGGAGGCGGTGGACCTCAGCAGACGTACGGGATTATATCTGAGGACGGATCGGTATTTGAAATTGCCGTTACGAATGACGGAGACTTAATCGTTATACCTGAAGGTTCAACTGAGCCTGTGATTACCTCACCGCCGGTTATTGTCGGTACAGAAAAGGTATGGTATACTTTAGGCGCGATTGCAGGTGGTGTAACGGGTTCACCAACACCAATTAGAACATGGCAGTGGCAAAGGAGCCCTAATGGTCTTACATGGACAAACATTAACGGTGCAGTAGCTGCAACATATACAATAGTGCTTGAAGATGCTGGACAGCGTCTTAGGGTACAACAGATAGAAACTAACGTATTAGATTCTGCGACTTCTTCTAGCGATCCAACAGGTGTGATTGCTGCAAGTGTGTTCTCGGATACTATATACCAGGATATCGCTCCAGTAACTTGGGGACAACTAACAGTACAAACTTGGGATTAACATGGGTACATCATTAAGTGGGTTAACACCTGCAACTACATTTGACGGATTATTAAAGGTTGGGGACAATGACCCCTTGGACGGGACGCTAAAAACAATTGGCACGGGAGACGGAACGGATAGTGTTTTGCAGTTGAGCAATAGTGCTTTGCAAGTAAATGGGGCGGCTACGATTAACGGAGGTCAAGCGACTATCGTGGGGGCTGGCAACGATAACACTACTACGGCTTTGCTTGTGCAGAATAGTGATGGGGATAATATTTTAAAAATTGATAACTCAAATGCAATTGAGGTTATTAGCGGTGTGTTTAGAGTAAGGAAGGCGTCTAATAATGCTCAAATTTTTTATGTTTCAGAAACATATAGTGCTTCTGCTCAAAAGACAATGATAAATTCATTGTCAAGCCCAGATGCTTCCCTCCAAGTCAAAGGAAGCGGTACAACAAGTGCGACCGCCTCGTTATTGGTACAGAATAGTGCGGGGACTGATATGCTAAAGGTGCAAGATGACTCTTCGTTACTTATGTACAGAGCATCAAATGGAGTGGAGTTATTGAGGATAGGAGAAAGCGGTGGCAACGCAATTCTTTACGCAAACGGAAATGCTAATAGGTCTTTAGTGCTTGGTTATGAAAATACTTTGACTGCATTCAATCAATCAGTATTTAAAACATACAATGGCACTGGATATAGTGAGGCTATGGTTATCACAGGCAATTCCAACACCTCGCAATTTGTAGGTATCGGAGAAACTACCCCAACTGCAAGGCTACACGTTAAGGGTTCGGGCACAACATCCGCAACGACCTCACTGCTCGTGCAGAATAGTGCGGGGACAGAGCATTTAAAAGTTACCGATGATGGAGAGGTAAATGTTCGTGAAGTCCTTTATGTAAACCACTCAAGTGTTTCTTCAAGAGCATTAAGACTTGGCTGGGGTTCTATATATGGAACTGACAACTCTTCGGAATTAAGTATTGGTGCTGTTCTTGTTCAAGCAGCCACCGCTCCAAGAATTGTATTAGGCGGTAAAACGAGAGGATCGGGCGCTGACGCCATACAAGTGCAAACCTTAAACGGAATGTACATTGCGACTACGGCGTTTAATGAAGACCCATCCGCTCAACTTCACATCAAAGGCTCTGGCAACGATAACACTACTACGGCTTTGCTTGTGCAGAATAGTGATGCAAGTGCCTCGCTTACTTATGATGATTCGGGAAAGGTTGAAATAGTCGGTAATAGCCAAACTGGATTTATTCAAACCTATGGTTTTGGAGCCGTAGGCTTTGGTAACGAAAGTGGCCCTACTATTATATATGGAAATAATTTAGCGGGACTACATACAAGTAGCGGATACACCGCCTTTGGAGCAAATAGTTCATCTTCTCAAAGGGTTCTCATCAAAGGCTCGGGCGCAACCTCTGCAACAACCGCCTTGTTAGTGCAAAATTCAGGGGGGGCTGATTTGTTGAAGGTAGTAGATGACGGAACTTTAAGATTAGCAGGGAATAAATCTGTTCGTTTCTTTGGTAATGAATCAATTGAAGGAAGTAATCAAGGGGGTAATCACATAAGAATCGCTGAATCTTCCTTTTGGGGTAGTACAAGGATAAACGCTCCAACAAACATAACGGAAGGCAATGATGCTCCCGATGCTTCAGCGATGTTGCAAGTAGACTCCACTACCCAAGGCTTCCTACCTCCAAGGATGACAGATGCGGAAAGGGACGCTATAGCCACTCCAGCGGCGGGGCTAATGATATACGATACCACTAACAACCAAATGAATTACTGGAACGGCAGCACGTGGATTGCATTTTAAAATATAATTAATGGCTAGAATAAGCACATATGCGATAGACGGCACACCCGTTTCTTCAGATAAGCTAATTGGTACAGACACTGCGGGTACGGTAACTAAAAACTACCCTCTAGGAGATATTGCTTATTGGTTAAAGTCATCCGGTGCTACCGCTGTACTGGGGCAAAATAATTACTTGTTCCAAATAGCATTAGACCCTGATGAAGGACGGAAGATCGGGTCTTTTAGTTTTGAGAACTATGGTGGCGATGGAACTGAGTTTTCCGCCGTAACAGAGCTAAAATTTAGCGCTAGCTCGTCTACAGGGCAATACGTATCAGACTATCTATTATCCACGGTCGGCCAGAAGGTCCTTATAAGCCAACTGGACGCTCCAAACAACTTCGGGATATATGCATTAGTCTCGCTTACACAAAGCTCCTTAGAACCGACCTTTTACGATGCTGTATTGGCATTCGTAGATGGTAATGGCGCACTACAGGGCAACGAGTCTTACGGGTTAGCTACATACAGCGCGCTAAATGAAGCCGGTGGTGGCACATGGGGAAGTATTACCGGAACTATTACTAATCAAACAGATTTAGTTGATTATATAGATGCTGAGATAGCGGCAATACCTACTCCGCCAACCCCAACACTGCAAAGCGTAACCAACGAGGGCAATACTACGACTAATGCCATAAGCGCTGGAACTATAACCGCTAATAATGAACTGCATCTTGTAGATAGTGCAATGCGGATATTCCGTAGTTCTAATGATATGCGATTCCGAACTAACAATTCGGATAATATGACTATTACCTCAACAGGTAGAGTTGGTATTGGTACTACAAACCCTATATCTAAGTTGGAATTGCAGGATGGTACTTTTACGGTTGACAACGGAAACATCGATGTCTTCTTTGGTGGTATTAGTATTAGCAGAAACTCTGCAAATAACACAGCACTAAAAGTAAATCAAAGAGGAACAGCAGACATATTCGCACTTCAAGATGATGGTACAGATGTGCTGACAGTAATAGATGGAGGCAACGTTGGTATCGGTACCACTAATCCCTTGTTTAAATTAGAAGTAGTTGGTGATGCAAGAATAGACGGAGGGCCGTTTATAATTAGAGGTACAAATTCTTTTACTACGTCATCAGACACTTCTGGTGTTTTATTCAATTTAGGCAGTGGCATTAGAGGGTTTAGATTTCAGAACACTAATGGTGAGTTAATTAGAATTGACGCATCAGGCAACGTCGGTATCGGCACCACAGCGCCTGACGTTAAGTTAGTAGTAGACGAACCAACCACAAACAATCTTACGGTTGCGAAATTTAAACATCAGCAAGGCGGCGTAGTTAGCAACGTGGTTTTTGAAAACTCCGCTGGTGCCGATAACACTGGGTTTAACCTAAACTTTAAAACAGGAGCAGGTGCATACGGGGGTGTGTTAGGTGTTATAAGAACCAACAGCCCAAGTGCTGGTGATGCTGATATGTTTTTATCTTCAAGCGGGGGTGAAGCAATGCGTATTACTTCGGGTGGCAACGTAGGTATCGGTACAAATTCTCCCGCACACGTACTGCATATAAATAAAGATAATCCATACATTCAGATTCAAGACTCCTCTGCTCCGACGAGAGCCGATATGTCTGCAGGAATTATAATGAAGGATTCTACAGGTGCGCAATCGTTTGGGATAACTCAATCTAATTCTGTTGATGTATCTATAAGAGCAAACGCAGGAGACTTGAGCCTTGGCACTTTTGCTGGCACCGTAATAAAGTTAGACGGAAACAACGTAGGCATCGGCACCACAGCGCCAACTGCTAAGTTACATATAGTAGACGCTACTGACCCGACTTTCAAAATAGGAGACGCATCTAATAGAAATATTACATTACGTGGGGGAACTTCTTCAAGGACTCCAAACATAAGTTCTTATTCAGGGCTTGGTTTAGGCGGTAGTGACGGAGCGTTCCACGCTTTTATAAACAACGTAGGTAACGTAGGCATCGGCACAACTGCGCCTAATCACTTGTTTTCGGTTAATAACAAATTTATGGTCACCAGTACAGGGTCTGCATTTATTCCAGCAGGGCAGGGTATTGGTATAGACCCTTATTCGGGGGGTACGGCTACTAATATATATTTTAACACAGGGAATGTGCAAGTTGCAGGCGCGACGGACTTCACGCACAATAATGCCAGTTTTATTGTAAAAAATAGTGGCAACGTAGGCATCGGCACAACCGCACCAGATTCTAAACTCCACGTAAAAGCAACAAGCGGTATTGCATTTAAGGTAGACCCTAACAGTGCAGACAAGGAATGGTACATTGATACAACCAATCCAGACCACCTAAAGAAAGAAGGTAACTTTATTCTTAATGCTGATCCTACTAACGTGCATACAAGCACTAAGATTAGTTTCAATATTGACGGGTCAAACAAAGCGAGTATTAACTCTGATGGAGATTTAGGTGTAGGCACAACAGCACAAACATCTAAGTTACACGTTGACGGTACTGCGATGCGCCAGTTGCGTATAGGCACTGCGGGTGGACCTTCAAGTAATACAGATACATCTGGAGCCGAGGGTGACATTGCTTATGATGATTTGTATCTTTACATTAAAACAGGGAGCGGCTGGGGAAGAGTCGCTCTTGATTTTGCGTTCTAACTAAAAACTATATAACTATGAACACTTACACTTGGGATTGCAACACTGTAGATGTATATCCTTCTTATGATGACTTAACCGACGTAGTATACAATGTACACTGGCGTCTAACAGGAACAGATCCAACTGACACTTACAGCGCAACTGTAATCGGAACAGAGATGCTATCTGTTGAAACTATTCAGCCAGAAGGATTCATTCCAGTAGCTGATTTAACAAATGCACAAGTAACTGCCTGGGTTGAAGAACAAATGGGTGCAGACCGTGTAGCTGAGCTTAAAGCTTCTGTAGACAGTCAAATTACTGAGGATATTACACCGACTACGATTACTATGCAAATAGGTGGTGATGAGTAAGCTACTAAACTTAATTACCGGCGGTGGTGGCTCCTTAATTGATAAAGCTGTTGAAGTCGCAGATAAGTTTATTGAAACGCCAGAAGAAAAGAAAGCTTTTATAGAAAAGGCTTATGAGCAAGAAGTTGAAGACCGCCGCGCTGCACGTGATTTAGGGAAGAATAAAGCAACACCTGACATACTTACATATGTAACATTAGTTATCGCGTTAGGATTGGCTACAGCTATCTTTACAGACTTCTTAGACTGGAAAAACCTCACTGAAGTACAGAAAGGATTGATAACCACGTTTAGCGGTTTCTTTTTGCGTACATTAGGTGACGTATACGGTTATTGGTTCGGTTCTTCAATGGGTTCAAGTGATAAAACTAAAGACTTAACTAAGCTCATGCGCAAGTAATTATAGAATAATAGGTAAAACCAAGTATAACTAAAAACAAACCAAATGACTTTTTATTACCGTACTACCACTACGACAAGTGGTAACCAACAAGTATCCGAAGAAACCAAAGCCTTTTGGCAGCACGCCTCGGATAAAAAGAACTGGAGAATAGTTCAATTACCCAACGGCTACTTCCAAACAGAATTGCAATGGGAAGATAAGTGGAATGACGTAACTCGTCGGGAAACAGTAGAAGGCGCTGAAGCAGCAATAGACACTTCAGTAGCGCACTACAAAAACAAGCTTGAATTCATACAAGGACCCAAGGTCGTTAAAACGTTCGAGTAAGTAACAATCTAATTTAATTTAATCTAATGCAATACAATAACCCCAGCGAGATCGTTAAGGATCTTACGTTTGGCGATGCAGCCAACGAAAAAATTATGTCCGGCGTCGAAAAGTTAACAAACGCGGTGAAGTCCACCTTAGGTGCTTCAGGTAAGTGCGTTATATACGAAGACGCAATGGGCCGGCCGGTCATTACAAAAGATGGTGTAACCGTAGCGGAAAGCGTAGTCTTACATGACCCGGTCGAAAACATTGGTGCAACCTTAATTAAGGAAGCAGCAGCAAACACTGTGCGTGAAGCGGGTGACGGAACCACAACGGCTACCGTCCTCGCTCATGCCATTTTAAAAGAGCTTAATAAACACAAGGATGAAGAGCAAATTAGAAGCATTAAAGCAAGCATTCAAGACTGTACTGAAGAAATTATGGTTTATCTTGACAATGCCGCTATTCCGGTTGCAGATCAAATGCTACAGCAAGTTGCTTACATTAGCTGTAACAACGATAAAGAGCTTGGAGACAAGATTGGCGAAGCTTTCAGCAAGGTTGGACAAGATGGCGTCGTTCTGATGGAAGAGTCCGATACAAATGAAACTTACGTTGATTTTGTTGAGGGCACACAATTTGATTCAGGGCTTAAGTCACCGCATCTTATTACGAATAGAGACAAGGGTATTGCTGAACTTGATAATCCGTTAGTGCTTATTGTGGCATCGGAAATACCAAACATACGCCGCATACAATCAATACTAGAGTATGCTGTTAAGAACAATAGAGCATTACTAGTCGTTGCAAGTATGGACCAGCAGCCTTACCAAACGCTGTTAGCAAACAAAGTAAAGGGCAACATTAAGATTAATATTGTTGATGTACCCGGCTTTGGGCCTACGAAGCAAGATACTATAGAGGATTTAGCTTTACTTACAGGTGCAACCATTATTAACGAGCAGCTAGGTGATGATTTAGATTTAATCGACCCTTCAGTGCTCGGATCAGTAGTTAAGTCAGTAACAAACAATAAAAGCACAGTGCTGCAGGTTGATGTAGACAAAGAGGTGCTAGAAGACCGTATTAAAGATGTACGCAAAAAGATTAGTGAAGAAACTAACGGGTTCTTTAAAAATAAGCTCGAACAGCGGTTATCCATGCTATCCGGTAGTGTCGGTATCATACACGTTGGGGCTGACTCGCAAGTAGAGCTAAAAGAAAAGAAAGATAGAGTTGAGGATGCCATCTACGCTGTGCAAGCAGCATTAAAAGAAGGTATTGTACCTGGTGGCGGAACAGCGCTGCTTCAAGCTTCTCAAACTATTAAAGGCAAGGGCTTAGGCTACAATATCTTGCTGAGCGCGATACGTGCACCGTTCTATACTATATTAGATAACGCAGGGATTAAGTTCTCTGACAGCATATCCACTAAGCACGACGGTATTGATGCTTCCACAGGCGAGCGCGTTAATATGATTGAAAAGGGTATTATTGACCCGGTGCTGGTAACTAAGACGGCTTTAAAGAATGCAGTGAGTGTAGCGACTACGATTATGTCTGCAGATTGTATAATCTCTAACCAGCGTATCGAAAATGCAAGCAATTAATCACTACATAGTAATACGTAAAATTAAAGAGGCGCCGGTGAAAGTCGGCGGCCTCGAATTTACGGAAGACCAAAATAAAGACGTGCGTTACCTTAAAGCTGAAATTGTCAGCGTTGGTGACAAAGTAACAATGCTAGAACCCGGTAATATTATTAGATATGACAGACACGCGGGGCACGGCATAGAGTGGGGTGATGAGCTCTACCACGTTATTAACCTCGGTGATGTTGTCATTGTAGAATGAAAATAGAAGCTGGGGATTTACGTGAAATGAATCTCTTTAAGTATTACAGGCTCGTTAGGAAATGGGCTTGTAAAACTTATGAAATAACAGACGCTGACCTGGAACTGCTTATCTATTTAGATTGCAAAGACAGGTTTACGCGTGATGATTTTATTAACGGCACATACACCTACGCTTGGGATAAAAACCGGTGGGAACGTTTAAGACGTGATGGCTGGATAGATGTATGGCGCCACCGCAATAAAACCACTATTAAGTACAGTGTGTTTAGGGTGTCGCAAAAGTCGAGAAGATTAATAACACGCATGTACAATATAATGCTAGGCTACGAGGATATGCCTATAGGACCTTCAAGTAAGTTTTATAAAAACAAATCGTATACAGATAAAGTCTACAACAAGGCTATTGATGATATGATCAAAGATAAAGAACGATGATGTACTCTAAACCTATTACGCAAAGAGCTAAATGTAAATACGGCTCAATGCCTGCAACGCAAGAAGTAACTATTGATGCTGGTGGTAAAACACCTGGTAACTTTAAAGCTTCACCAATGAAAATGAAAGGCAGCTGCGGCTGCGGTTGCGGTAAGTAATGTTTAAATTAAAAGACAAAAGCACGCTGTTTGGTATCAATAAAGATACATCAGAGCATGGTACACCGGTTTTTGAAAAGAAGCTGGATAAAGGTATTATGGCTGAAGCAAACCGTGACGGTACAATCTTTGTGGATAAGTCATTATCGCCCTTGCAAAAGTGCAAAGCTGTAGAACACGAGAAAGTACACCTTGACCAAATGGCTCAGGGTAAACTTAATTATACTGCAGACACGGTAACGTGGAAGAAGGATACTCGTTCGCCAGCTAGAGTATACACAAGACAAACAATGCCCGAAGGCGCTCGCGGATTGCCGTGGGAGGCGGAAGCATATCAAAAAGCTAAAAACTAACGGGGTTTACATCGGGCGTGTAGGAAAAGGAATCGCTACCTTATTTTTATTGCCCGTCCCCTATTTTATTACACTATGGCATATGTACAAGAAGCTTCGCCCTTTAGGAAGCTAAAGAAAACAACAAAAGGAAAAGGTCGTCACTTCCTTAGCGCAAAAGAAGGTGCAGGGATGACAGAGGCCGGCCGTAAGGCTTACAAAAGAGAAACGGGTGGTAACCTAAAGGCACCTCAGCCCGGAGGCGGTAAGCGTCGCGATTCATACTGTGCTCGATCAAAGGGGCAGATGGAGATGCACAACATCAACTGTTCAAAAACACCAGACAAACGCATTTGCGCAGCACGTCGCAGATGGAAATGCTAATAAAGAAATAAATATATATAATGGGACAATTCAACCAACAACCAGACTTTGCAACTATTGCATCTACAGTTACCGCGAGTGATACAACGTTTTTAAATGGTGTGGCACTTTATGTTGGTACTGGTGGCGATGTACATGTTATTATGAAGAACGTAGAGAATATTGCCGGTAATGTGATTATCTTTAAGAATGTACCTGACGGTTCTTTCTTACCAGCTATTGTAGATTACGTTAGAGCAGCAACGACTGCGGCGGACATAGTAGCTATCAAGTAATATGGCTTTAGGTTTAGGCATAGTTGTATATTGGGCTACGCAAAGCGGGCCTGCGGCCGCTATTATATCCGCTTTTAAATCTCGCGTTATTGCAGACGGTGGCACGGTAGAATCGCCTTCTTGTGCTAAGTTGGATATAGCGTACCTCACTTCTAATCCAGCGGCTCCTGCGGGATACACTGCGGAGTGGAGTGCAGCAACTGTTGGTAGTTCAGCAGAGTTTAGAATTAATCTTGTTGGCGGCGCAGGGTACACATATACTTATGCGGTTACCGATACACAAGCTACAGAAGTTACTGGAAGCGGTGTGATGAGTGGAAATATCCAAGCTGTTGTTGCTGACTTGTCTACGCTTGTTGACGGGCAGGTTACATTAGCTGTCTACTTGACTGGTGCTGGAGGTGATGGTAACGTAGTAACGGATACTGCAAATCTTGTTGGATACACAGGGCTGCTAGACACCTATAGTGGTGCAGCAGCCGCATACTCATTAAGGCTGTTAGATACAAGTTATACGGGTAGTGCCGTTCGTGTTCGTAGAGCATCGGACAATGCTGAGCAAGATATAGCGTTCAGCAACAATGAATTGGATACGGCAACGCTTGAGACTTTTGCGAGTGGTACGGATGCCTTTGTAACGACTTGGTACGACCAAAGTGGGAATGGGAATAACGCAACGCAAACAACTGCATCAAGTCAACCTAAAATCGTTTCAAGCGGTTCTACTATTTTAGAGAATGGTAAGGCGGCAACGCAGTTTGATGGTAGTAATGATGTGTTAAGATATCAAGGTGATTTAGTGACTGATTCAGTTTCTTCTATATTTACATCATTAAATGTTGGTTCATTTGGTGGTTTTAATACATTCATTGATAGATACCAAAGCCCAGACGATGGTACCGCTTCAATTCGTTCAAGGTCAACTGCAAATACATTGGAGATTAACTCCGTAACTACAACCAACGCATCATATCAAAATAGCCAATTATTAATTTCAGCATTTCAATCTTCTGGTTCTTCTGCTGCTTACATAGATGGTGCTTCAGTAGGTACTGCAAGTAGTTCTGCTAATTACGATGGTATTAGTATTGGCGCAACAAGAA